>Ga0185299_10000046_pt1 | contig 355120 bp, 305 predicted proteins | sample PaiPotPPA55metaG_FD_128002 | JGI IMG/M metagenome (GOLD analysis project Ga0185299, IMG submission 128002) | Iron sulfur acid spring bacterial and archeal communities from Banff, Canada, to study Microbial Dark Matter (Phase II) - Paint Pots PPA... ...
GGCAAGCAGCGGGCCGACGGTAAGGCCAGCAGATCCTGCCGGATCCTCTCGGTTTGGGCGACAGCCTCTGGCCGGAGCGGCGACTCTCCTTCTTTGAAATCTATGAACAGGTTGAAGAAATGCCGATCGAAATCGCGCCAATCATCTCCCGCCACCGCGTTTACTTCACTCGGGTGGTACAGGCGCTCTATCTCGCCTGGCTTGGGAGGTTCAATCCGCCATACTCCGGACAGATCGGGTTTGCGATTGAATGCGCGCGGCGCCTTCGCGGTGAGATCGACCATGCCATCCTTTTTTAGTGGTGTGCCGCGCGTCGGGTAGTTAAGCCATTGGGCGCCAGCCGGCGCTGCGGCTATAGCTAATGCAATGGCGAGTCGTCGAGTACGCATATTCTCTCCGAACAAACGATACCATTCTTGCGAGGTGACTGAGGTCGTGACATTGGCTTGTCCTCGAAACTAGCTGAAGAAAAGTTTCGTTTGCCCTGATCATAGGATGACATCTCAAAGCCACTTGCGCCTTCTTCTGATCGGAAGTGCAGCCACGCCCACCGTGCAACTCTCACTGTCCGGATAACGCGTCACTCAGGCGGAACTGCGCTGCGGGACCACCTCCTTTGACAAGCGACTGCGAAGGACGGATAATCGCATGGTCCATTCGGATAGGCCATGTTATGGGTAAATCTCTCCGTCATCCGATCTACTTAGGGAGGAACAGTATGAAAAACATTGCACTGAAAGTTTTGCTTACGGCGGCGGTTCTGATTCCTGTAGCGGTCTACGCCCAGCCCAGGCCGGGAAACCCGACGACCGCTACCGTCATCACCAAGGCTGAGATCGACAAGATCAGCAACACGGAACAATCTCAGCGCGTCCGTGACGAGAATGCCAAGGTTGTCGATATCGGCGACGGCTGGAGCATGGAGTTGGGCATCGTTCATCGCGCCTCCACTCGGAACCCGCCGCCCGCGCCTGCCGCCGGGGCGGGCAAAGCAGCGGCCCAACCCATCCCGTGTGGAGAACAAATGGCAAATCCGCCGGCGGATGCAATTCCGGGCGCCATTACGCATGATAATCAGACCGAAGGCTATTACATCGTCTCCGGCGGCGGCACGGCGTTCATTGATGGCCACGTCGTCAATGGCCGGCACAGCACGGCCAACCCCGACGGCGGACCGAACGGTCCGGGCTGCGGCGGCTTGGCGGTTGGCTCACGCAAAGTCGAGTTGAAGGTCGGTGACGCGCTGATCGTTCCGCCGGGCGTAATACATGGTTGGGCCGATATTCCCGATCATGTGGACTATCTCAGCTTCCGTCCGTCGCATGGCGTGATGAAGAACGGCTGGGTGAACCCCACCATCGACTCGAAGTAACGTTTTCAACGTTCGGTCGGAGGGGGGACCGCAGTGCGCCGGCGGCCGATAAGGCCTCTTCCGTAAAACGGCTCTCTTAATGTCGGGTATCGTCTACACGACCCGTGGAGATGCGCAGCACGGATCTGGCGCTGTTGCTCGCGGGTAAGGCACGTCGGCGACGTTGGCACGAACGCGTAGCGTGAGCGGGTGTGGTAGTACCGCTGATCGGTCTCGCGTAGGCTGCGCGGGTGGCGTTCTGGTTCACCCCGTCGATGACCGCCGGGCACCTGCTTTTTGCGGTTGCCACCACCGGGTACATGTTCTTGGGCATCGCATTTGAGGAGCAGGATCTGGTGTCATTTCACCGAGAACAGTTCCGTCGATACCAGACGCAGGTACCTATGATCGTGTTGTGGCTGAAGCTCCCTTCCTCCGATGACAAGGCCTTGTCGGCCGAACAGGCCTGGCGCTGTCGAGGTGATTTGATCTTCGGAACGCCTAGGATCAATCCACACCGATACGGGCGTCGCGTAATTGGGATCGTCAAAAAGTACTCTCCGAATTGCGCTTCACCCAGGATCTATTCGCTTTCTCAGCGAGTATATTAAGCTAAATCAGTCACATGCCGTTGTCTGCCGGCACAAAACTCGGACTCCACCAGCAGCTCTTCAGCGCTAACAGAACGGCCTGGTCTTCATCGACTCTGGTTATCCGCGCAAAGGAGATCGTTCCGCGCAATGCGCTCCTTGCGTTCGGCGCGGAGTGAGGATATCGCCAGATGATGAAGCCCAAGCAGATCGAGACGGAAATGTCCTCGAGGCCCCTATGGTCCGCGCCCATTCAGCAGGAACGCCTCGCCGAGCTAACCGCCGATACGGAAGATAGCCGCAAAGAGCTTCCTCTCAAGCGAGATATACGTTCCCTCGGAATTTTACTCGGCAAAGTGCTTGTTGAGCAGGCTGGTCCGGCACTCTTCGAATCCGTTGAAGCGCTGCGCAAGAAACTTATTGAACATCGCGAGAGTGGCGGCACGCTGATGGAGGAAGCCAAAGCCATTGTTGCCTCGCTCGATACCGAAGCGGCCAATCGTGTCACCAAGGCGTTCTCGATATACTTTGAGCTCAGCAATCTTGCGGAAACCAATCATCGCAAGCGCCGGCGGCGGGCGGCTCAGTTGCACGCCGAACTCAAACCTCTTGCTGGCACGTTTCACGGAACGCTTCTGCGACTCAAAGCCTGGGGCATTCCCGCTGAAGCGGTGCTTGAGGCCCTAGGCCACATCTCCGTGGAGCCGGTGTTTACCGCACATCCCACGGAATTCGCGCGTCGGGCAGTTCTCATCAAGCGAGCATTGATTGCGCAGCATTTGGAGGCACTCGATGAGCTACCGCTGTCTGACGCCACCGCCGCTCGCTGCCAGGAAGCCATCCTCGCCGAAGTGACCAGCCTTTGGCAGACCGACGATATTCGCAACAAGCGTCCGACGGTGTCCGATGAGATCCGCTTCGGGTTGGAATACTACACACTCTCCCTTTTTGACACGCTACCCAACGTCTACGACGAGATCGTGGACTCCTTTCGCCGCGTGTACGGAATCGAATTGGAGCCGTCGCGCCTGCCGGTTTGTTTGCGATTTGGCTCCTGGATCGGCGGCGACCGTGATGGCAATCCGTTTGCCACTGCCGACCGCACGCGCGAGGCGCTCGCTCTTGCGCACCAGACTGCGCTCGATCACTATCTCGCCGCTGTCTACATAATGGTTCGCCGCTTGCGTGTTTCGGTTAGCCAAATTCCCGCTTCGGCCAGTCTCAAAGGGCGTCTCGATGCCTACCAGCGATCCATCACCGAAACGGCAGCCGAATTTCAGCGAACATCCACCACGGAATGGTACCGGCGTTTTCTTCTGTACATGTCCGTCCGCTTGCAGTCCGCGCGCGGAGGGTTAGGAGCGCCCGCCGCGTACCAGTCCGCTGCCGAGTTTGAGGCCGATCTGGAACTGATTCGCGAGAGCCTCATGCAGAACGGTGGCGCCAGATTGGCGCATACGCTCGTCGACCCGCTCTTACTGAAATTGCGGCATTTCGGCTTCAAATTGCATACGCTCGATATCCGCCAGCACCGGAACGAGCATGCCAGCGTATTGGCTGAAATCCGGGAGAAGAGCTTGGGGAGCACAGAAGCGCTCGCTCGCGGTTTGACGGATGCATCGCATGAATTGCTGGATACGATGCGCGCCATCGCGGAACAAAAGACACTGCGCGGTGGCGACGTGATTCGCGCTCTCATCATCAGCGGAACGGAAAGCGAAGAGGACATTCTCGACGTCATCCGCATTGCCACTCTGGCGGGTGTCCGTGTCGCACGGTCCGGCGAAGATCCGGGTCTGATGCCGGTCCCTCTGTTTGAGTCCATTGATGCGCTCAAGCGTGCTCCCCAGATCATGCGTAGGGTCTGGTCGCATCCGGAGTATGCACAGCTCGTCAAGTCGTGGAACGGGTGGCAAGAGATCATGCTCGGTTATTCCGACTCAAACAAAGATGGCGGCATGCTCACCAGCACGTGGGAGTTGTATAAAGCGCATCACGCTTTGCATGAAGTCGCCCGCGAATATCATCTGAAGTTGCGCTTATTCCACGGGCGCGGCGGAACCGTGGGCCGGGGTGGTGGCCCCACGCATCGCGCCATCCTGGCGCAGCCCCCGGGCCATTTCTCCGGCAGCATCCGCATTACCGAGCAAGGCGAGGTGCTCAACTGGAAATATTTCGACCCGGTGCTCGCCGAGTGGAACCTCGAAGTGATGATCGCCGCCAGTCTGGAGGCATACCTGCGCCCCCATTCCGGCTCGATTCCGGCAGAAGACGTCGTAAATCAATGCATGGAGGCCATGTCCTCGGATGCCTTCGCCTTCTACCGGCGCAGCATCGCCGAAGATCCCGAAGTCTTGCGGTATTTTGAAGAAGCTACTCCAGTCAACGAGCTAGAACACGCCCACATCGGATCGCGGCCCAGCCGCCGTGGCGGCAGCCGCAAAGTGGAAGACCTGAGGGCAATCCCTTGGGTTTTTGGCTGGATGCAAAGCCGCCATGCAGTTCCGGCGTGGTTCGGCGTCGGCTATGCCATCGAGCGCTTCATGAATCGCGGCCAGACAGAGTTCGAGCTTCTGCGGCGAATGCTGAAGCAATTTCCTCTGTTTGCGGATCTGGTCAGCAACGTAGAGTTGGCCATGGCCAAGGCAGACATGTCCATTGCCAAGCTGTATTCGTCGCTCGTTAGTGACGAACAGATCGGCGTGCGGGTGTACGGCATGCTGCTCGAAGAATTCGACCGCACCAAACGTGTCATTTTTTCGATTAAGGGTACGTCGGGGCTCCTGGAGCGCAATCCCGTTCTGGCGCGCTCCATTCAGCTGCGTAACCCGTACGTGGACCCGCTCAGTTTGATTCAGGTCGAACTGTTGCGCCGGAAGCGCAGCGGAGACATCGACGAGAAAATCGACCGCGCCCTTGCCTCGACCATGAACGGCATCGCAGCCGGACTGCACAATACTGGATAAATCGTTGGACGGATCTTGTTCGGGTGTCAGTTGGTTTGTATTCGCAGGATTGCGTCCCATACGGTGCGTTCTCGGAAGCTGGCTCGGGAGCCATTGTTGAACGTCTCCGGGCGAGTGTCAGAAAACTGGACAGTGCTTCGAGCGGTACCGTCGCGAAAAGCCTGCCTACAAGTAGCGCCTGATTCGTCTAGAGGCGCCAGACAGAATGCAACGGGACTCGGCAAGAGGTTTACGCGCGATGTACGCGGCGGCGATGAGCAACATCTGGAGCGCTTTCGGGAACCGCATGCCTATTTTTCAAAAATGAATATAGTTGGGCCAGAGCTTGCATCGGAGACAGATCCTACCTGGACATATCCTTGAGAAGGCAAGGAGCCCGCCGACTGCGCAACCTGCAAAGGACGGGGCGTCGCGTTTCCGTTTACACGGGTTCCAACCATCACGTATCCATTCACCGTGTTCCCGCCAAATCCCGTAATGATGGAGCCGGAGGCGGCGAGATTGGTCGCGGCGGCGATAGCCTCGCCCGCTGTCGGGGCGGTCGCCACACTCGCTTCATATGCTGAACTATCGTTCTGCCGGCTGTAAGACAGGAAGCAAATCGTTCCCGGCGATGAGTATGAGACTGCTGTAATGACCCGGCCCTGGGAGGCCTGTTGAGATGCGGCAGCGGCGAAATTCGCGGCGGCAGCCGTTTGAAGTTCTCCGTCGAAGCCGCCGGTAGCGCTCGTTCGCATCGCAGCGATGGCATAACCGGCAGCTTCAAAATCGATCGCGGTTATGACTGTAGACGCGGTCATTAGTGAGGCCGCCTCGTTTGCGAACAATCCGTTTCCGGATGCGACGATCCCGGTGACAGGTGTCTTGAGCCCGGCGGGCTGCAGCGGATCGAATCGCCATTCGCTCCCATTGGGCGTTAAGGCCGGCAGAGACGCGATATCCGGTACACTAAGGCCGTTTCCCAGCTGAACCTCGCAGTCTTCAGGATTGTTGCAAAGCGGATCCTCGTTGAAGGCAACCGATGCGTGGATCCCTTTGAATCGCAGGTCGTCCGGCGCCGGGGGCGTGGCGCTCAGTGGCGGGCCGGCAACCGCGACCGTCACACCGGCCTGGCTGGAGACTCCGCCCACCTGAATGGCAAGCGGCCAGTCTCCGCCGTATGGCAGGCTGGAAGGCACAATCGCGTTGATCTGGGAAATACCCTCAACGATCCCAGGAGCCATTCCTGCGTACAAGACTGGGGCCGGTTGCCCGCCGATCGATACACTGAACGGCAGGACGATATTGGCAACCCCGGGAGCCACCGCGCCCGCGACGGACGGAGGATCGGTTTGACCGGCACCCGTGATATAGAACGTAATGAAGGAGCCGGGCGCCGCGGGGTTTGAACCGCCATTGAGAGTAGCATCTGCATTGGCGGCCACCGCCTGCCCAAATCCCTGGGAATTAGCCGTGAAAATAGACGGCGCAGCGGTTAGCACATTGGCGGCAATCGAAAAGCAACTCGGTACGTCATTTACTGAGAGGCTCACGGACCCACCCGCGAAGTTGAAAGGGACGATCGCTGAAACCTGATTTGCGGACGCATAGATAACCGGTGCCGGTATTCCCCCGATCAGAACCTGCACCCCGTCGAGTGTCGTAGGTACCTGGCCTTGTTGATTCAATTCGAAACCGGCGGATTGCGCGGGTCCAAGCTTCTGTCCCAGGAGGGTAACGATCTCACCGGGGGCAACTCCGGCGCCTGCGCGATCGTAGATCCATTGAAAGCTGGCAGCATCGTCAACCAATGCCCCAGCGCATTGCCCCCACGCCTCGGACCCGAATGCTATGGGCAGCGCCACCAGGGCGGCGAGACGGACATTCGGAAGCAGCAAGCCTCTATGACGTCGATGATTCGTTCTCTTCACTATTCTGCCTCGGCAAGTCCGGATCGGCAGATCGCGGACCGTTTAGTCTTATGAACCGGGTGTGAATCTGGTACGTCATAGAAGACTTAGAACGTGCGCGAAAAAATCCCGCATTATACGTTCGGAGTGGGTACTTCGCCAGCAGCGGCTCGAGAACTGACTAGGCCGACGTGCTGGATCAAGGTCAGTGGACCGGCTGGCAACGGCGAGTCGAGGCGCATCGCAACGAGGCAGAAAATGGATGCAAAGAAGACGGTGAATTGAAGACGAAAGGAAGAAAGGAAACTCCGGTCACGCAAGCTTACCGGCCGCTCGGATTCACTCGGTCGTAACGTCGCCGCCCCTGTAGACTACCGGCCGCATTCGCCGGACCTAGTGACACAAATCGTTCCCCTTTGTTCCTTTCGTCTTCAATCATTTCCACATCACAGCGCCGTTGCGAATCCCACGCGCGTGTTATTCCAAAGTTATGGACCCGATCACAGAACCAACAGTCAATGGCCTCGACCGCGCCGCCGATCGTGCTGCCATTAATCGCGCGAACGCACAAAAATCTACCGGTCCCCGCACCGAAGCCGGCAAGCAGCGCTCGAAAATGAACGCTTTCCGCCATGGCTTAACCGGCCAAACCGTCGTCCTACCCGCCGAGGACCACTCCGCTTATGAGCGCCACTCGCAGTCCTTCCTGAACGAATATCACCCCCAAGACGCCACCGAAACTCAACTCGTCCAGTCCCTCATCGATACCTCCTGGCGACTCAACCGTGCCGCCACCGTCGAGACCAATCTCTTCTCGCTCGGCATCACCGAAATGGAGGACCACATCCGCGTCAACCATCCGGAAGCCGAAGCCGCACTCGCGATGGCCCTGGCATTTCGCGAACACATGCGGGCATTCGCCAACATCAGCACCCAAAGCCAGCGCCTCGCCCGCCAGTTCGAACGGACCCTCGCTCTGCTCCGCCAAATCCAGGCTGATCGCCGCGCAGCCGAAGAGCGCCAGCTCGACAAGGCCGCTAAGATTTTGAAAATGCACAAGGCCGAAAACCTCCCCTACCATCCCGCCGAAGATGGCTTCGTTTTTTCGAACGACCAGATCGAAACGTTTCTTCGTCGCCAAAACCGTTCCGAGCAAGCCAACACTCATGACTTCGAGGCTCACGGCTAGCGGTACCGATTCCGCCCTTCCCCGTCTACATATGCACCATGCAATGGCTTCTTGCTCTCACTCTGATCGCCGCAACAGGATTGCACTCAGCCGAAATCCGCATCGATGATATGTCGCTGCTCAGTCTAGACAATGTCCGAGCGGAAACCACAACCTATCACGGTAAAGTCGGTCTCAAAATGATCGAGAAGGAGTCCGGGCCGGGCGGCGGCCTGGCACTTCTGAAGGGGCTGGAATTTCGCGATGGTGAGATTGATCTGGAAGTCTCCGGGGCGCCTTCCAAAACCGCGGATCCCACCGCTCGCGGCTTCATCGGCGTCCTGTTTCGCATCCAGCCGGACGGCTCGCACGCCGAGAGCTTTTACCTTCGCCCCACCAACGGTCGGGCGGGCAACCAGTTGAACCGCAACCACTCGGTTCAGTATGTGTCGCCGCCGGAATGGACCTGGCAAAGGCTGCGAACGGAGACGCCCGGCCAATACGAATCTTATGCGGACATGCAAGCCGGGGAATGGATTCAAATGCGAGTGGTTGTGCATGGCAAGGAAGCCGAGCTCTATGTCGGGGGCGCCGCGCAGCCATGCCTGGTTGTCAAAGATCTCAAGCTCGGAGAAAGCCACGGTGGTGTAGCGCTGTGGATCGGGCCTGGAACGGAGGGTTATTTTAGAAACGTTCGAGTGGCACAGGCTTTCTAGCCTCTGATCAATTACCGCACGCCGGCGTGCCGCTTCAGAATTTGCTGCAAGTTTTGAGAAAATGCCGACCGCGCCATCACAATATTGGCGCCGGCCTCATGGGCCTTCTGCTTGAGCTCGCCCTGCACGTGCGACAGATATCCGATGATGCTGATGTTCTTTAGGTCGCCATTGTCCTTCAGCTTGGAGATCAGCGGCAGCGGGTCGACCGAGTTGTTATTCAGATCGAGGATGATTAGCAGCGGCTTTTCGTGAGTGGCCTTTTCGACCACGTCGTGCGCCGACTTTAGGAACTCCACGTCCAGGCCGACGCGCTTGGCGGCGTCATTGATCTTGACCGTGAACAGCAAGTCGTCTACTACGGCCAGGATCTTTTTCTTCTCCCGCGTGTGCATTTGGGATCTGCGCCTATACTCCTGAATGTATCTTTAACTAACTTGGGACACCAACAAGTTGTGTGGAGGGTCAGATTTATTTTAGCATGTCAGGAATGACGCGCCGAATTGTAAATCCAGCGTGTACTTTTCGAGAGTGTTCCTGGTGAGTGCCCGCTGGTACATATACGAGGCTGCGCCCGAGACTGCCGCGGCCTGTAGCCGAAAGATCCTCGATCTGCTGAAAGAAACGCTCGTGCAGAAGGACCGGGCAGCACTGGCTGTGTCGGGCGGGTCGACGCCCAAGCTATTGTTCGCCGAAATGGCCAAGTCGGGTTTCGATTGGACCCGGACGCATCTGTTTTGGGTGGATGAGCGCGGCGTGCCGCCAACCGATGACCAAAGCAACTATAAATTGGCCAAGGAGCACTTCATCGATCCGGCCGGATTTCCGGCCCGCACTGTTCATCGGATTCAGGCCGAGTTAGATCCTCAGCGCGCCGCGCAATTGTATGCGGACGAGATTCGCAGTTTCTTCTCGCTCAAGCCGGGGGAATTTCCGTCTTTCGATATCATTCATCAGGGCATGGGGCCGGACGCGCACACCGCCAGCCTTTTTCCCGGCGAGCCGCTGATCGACGATCGTGAAAATCTGGTGGCGGCGGCCTACGTCGAGAAATTGAAGCAATGGCGGATCACGTTGCTGCCCGGCGTGCTTCTCGCCGCGCGGAATACGATAATGTTGGTAGCCGGCGAGGACAAAGCCGGACCGCTCCACGCGGTGCTCGCGGAGCCCTACAATCCCAAGAAGTATCCTGCCCAAATCGTGACTCAGTCGCACGGGAACGTGATGTGGTTTTTAGATAAAGCAGCGGCCAGGGAGATTCGGTGACCGCCAGCAGGCGGACCTTTTTACTGCTGCCGGCGCTGGGCTTATTGCCTCGAAAGGCGGAAAGCCGTGAGGTGCCGCCGCCGTCGATTCCGGCCACCCGCATTTTGCTGGGTGGCGATGTAATGCTGTCCCGTTACGTGGGCATTGTCGCCCGTGCAAAAGGTGATCCTGGATGGCCGCTGCATGATGTTTCGGTATTGCTCTCGTCGGCGGACATCGCATTTGCGAACCTCGAATCGCCGTTTTCCGACCGCGGCCGCGTAGTCGACAAAGGAATGCTGTTCAAGGCCGAGCCGGAAATGATTCAAGCCTTGCAGCTAGCCGGGATCGATATCGTATCCACCGCGAACAATCATGCGCGCGATTGCGGCCGGTACGGCGTGGAATACACTCTCGATTGGCTTCAACAACATGGGATCGCGGCCGTTGGAACCGCGGTTACGCCCGAGGCAGCGCGCCAGGGAACGGTGCTGGACCGCAATGGCGTTCGATTTGGTTTTCTAGCGTATACCTACGACCAGTGCAACGGAAACCATCTTGACCTGGACAACCGCATCGCAATGATGGATCCTGACCAGTTGGCGGGCGACGTGAAGAGCATGCTGGAGCGCGCCGATGTCGTGATCGTTTCGATGCACGCCGGGGTCGAGTATCAGCGCCGTCCCAACATCCAGCAGCAGGAGTTTGCGCGCGCCGCTATCGATGCCGGCGCGAGTGTAGTGGTGGGGCATCATCCCCACGTCACGCAACCGGTGGAAAGCTATGGCAAAGGCGTGATCTTCTACTCGCTGGGGAACCTGGTTTTCGATCAGTTCCAGCAGCAGGAGACCCAGCGTGGGTGGATCGGCGACGTTCGGTTCACCGGAAAGCGGATGGCCGAATACAACGTAATTCCAGTGGACATTGTGCGGACGGCGCCTCGGGCGGCGTTGGCTCCTTGATTCCTTGGCTCCAGACATGACTGCCCTGGTGCTCGGAGCCGGAGGAATGTTTGGAGCCTATCAGGCCGGGGCCTGGAAAGTGTTGGCTGAGATTTTTCGACCGGACCTGATCGTCGGCGCGTCCATCGGCGCGGTGAACGGCTGGGCGATTGCGGGCGGGTGCGAGCCGGACGAGTTAATCCGCCGCTGGTTGAACCTGGAAGAGGCCGCACATTACCGTTGGAAGATCCCTTCAGGAATTTTCGGAGGCGTGCTCGACTCGCGGCCCCTGCAGCGTGCCATTCGCCATATTTACGAATCCTATCCACCTCGTGCCGATCCCGCATCGCGCGTCGAATTTGCGATGGTGGTGACCGATCTGGTCAGGCTACGGCCGCGAATTGTGCGGGGCCGCGATGTTACCTGGCAGCACCTGGTGGCGACGACGGCGATCGTCGGAATCTTTGATCAGATGCGGCTTGGCGGCCGGCTTACTTCGGACGGTGGTTTACTGTCGGCAGTCCCGTTGTGGGCTGCGGCGGAGCTTGGTGCGCGAAAGGCCGTCGTCATCGACGTCCTGCCGGAGCCGCCTGGTATAGTGGCTAAGACTTTTGTGGGTGCAATGCGGAGGCTATCGCCATTTCGAGCCATCGTGCCGCCGGGGATAGAAGTGATTCGGATCGCGCCGGCCGCGCTTCTGGGGCGTCCGCTCGAGTCGCTGTATTGGAGTCATCGGAACGCAGCCCAATGGATTTTGCAGGGGCAAGAGGACGCCTCCCGGATAGAACATTCCATTGTGAATTGTTTTGAGCGAGAATAGATCCTGAGATGCCGGCATACCAGATTCATCTTTTGAAAGACAGTCAGCGACAGCAGTTCCGATGGGCGCCCCACACTTCGGGCGTCACGATCGCCAAACCGCGGGATTACGAAAAAGGACGCGTAGTCGAAGCAGCCAGCCCGTATGCAGTCTGGCTTGCTTTGCGTGGAACTGAAGAGGAGCTGCAGGTTGGGGATCTGCTGGAACTCGAGAGCGGCGAACTTCGCATCTTAAAATACATCGGATTCGAAGAGGCGCGCTGGTACGTACCAGAACCGATTCCATCGCCCGCGCCAGCGCCGCTGGAGGTAACATAGAAACTAACTATATGTATAAAGATCCCGCTATGTGGGATCGGGTCAATTCCTTCGCTCTCGTAAGTTATATTCCCGAGCCTCTGGCGGGCTTTCTGGATCGAATGCGGCAGGAACTGGTGCCGGACTGCTTTTTGCGCGCGCACGTGACGATTCTCCCGCCGCGGCCCATCTCGTCGTCGCCCGGCGCGGCGTGGGATCTGGTTCGATGGTTCGCACCCCAGTTTGCGCCGTTCGAAGTGGATTTGACCAGCGTGGAGGTCTTCCCGGTCTCGGATGTGATTTTCGTCAACATCGCGGCCGGATCCGAGCAGTTAACAAAAATGCATGAGGCCATGAACGCGGATGGATTGCGATTCCCGGAACCTTTCTCCTACCACCCGCATGTAACGCTGGCGCAGAACCTTCAACCCGATCAAGTGGACGAGCTTACTCGCGTGGCGCGCGCCCGATGGGCCGAATGCTCGTATCCCAAAAGGTTCCGCGTGGACCAGGCGGTGTTTGTGCAGAACACGCGCGACTGCGGTTGGATCGATTTGGGCGAGTGCCGGCTGGGGCACGACGACGCGAAGCTGGTGCGGGGGTTGACGGACCTGCTGGTTCTCTGAGCTGGTTCTCTGAGCTGGTTTCTCTGAGAAAGCTACTGAACCGGAAGAACGCTGGTGTTCGCAGCCAGGCCGGCTTGGAAGATCTCCAGTTTTCGATTGCCACTCTGCGCGTCGGCCGGCACTTGGAAGTTGATCTGGTAAAGACCGATGAATCCCGGCGTCAATCCCGCGAACAGAACAGGCGCAGTCTCACCATCGATCGCTACCGAGGCCGTGGTGTTGACTGCGGCTAAGGGCGACGATGGAGCCTGCGCACCAGTGCCGACCGGCGTGTCGGTTAACCCCATGCCGGCCAGATACGCGACCAGATATTCCCCGGGCTTGGCGGGCGCGTCTTCCGTCACCAGACTGAAGTCGGCATGCTGGGCGATCACTTGCCCGTTAGACAGCCGCGCGATGCCAGGCGTGACTGGAGCGATGTTGATCGTATCCGGCATCGTGTAAGCGTTGTTCGCGACCACCAGCACCTGGTATTGCTGGCCCGGTACGAGGTCCACCGGAATCTGGGCGTTGATCTGGCCGCTGCTGACATAATAGAGCGGCGCTAATTCGCCTCCGATGAGAACGCTGGTTCCATTCAGCACGGAGGGCAGTGGGATGCCCGTGCTGCTCGTGGTCGAGGCCATAGCCGAGCCGAAAACTTGCACGATCGTGCCCGGCGCCAACGGCGTGCCAGGTTGCGGATAAAGGTTGTGAAGTATGCCGTTGTGGGCCAACACTGGAGCCGCAGTATCGCTCACCGCGCCGAGAATCTGCGCCGAGGCGGTTTGCAGCCCGGACGCTGTCGCCTGAGTTGTCACGGTGAGCTGGGTCGCGGCATGCGATGGAGTCCAGGTGGCTGAATAGACCGCTGAAGTTGCGTTGCTCAAGTTCAGCGACAGCGGCGGATCGCCGTTCGAGAACTGGGCGACCACTCGTCCGCTCGAGACCGAATTGCCGCAATCATCGGCGAGCTGGACTGCTACGGTGCGCGGCCAAGCGGCCGGAGTCGAAAAATTGCCGGCCAGGCTGGTTGGGGTCACCACCAAATTTGCGGGCGTACAGCTTGCTTGAGGCGTATCCGCGAGAGCGGCGATCATTCCCGCTTGGGGAGCTGAGCCGGGGACGATGAAAGTTACGTTGACGGTTCGGACCTCTAGATTGCTGATTGAAATGTGGACTCGTCCCCGGTAAATTCCTGGTAGGAGATTTGCACCATTCACGGAGACGGCCAGCTGCGCGGGCGCCGTTGTCGAGATTGTCCCGGTTGCGGGCATGGCCGAAAGCCAGCCGGCGCCATTGTCGGTCGATACGGCGACCTGATATGGCGCCGTTTGATCGGTACTACTATAGACCGACACGTTTTGACTGCCAGACGACCTAAATACGAGGCCGCTCGGAAAAGTGTTGGGCACGGGAGCGCTGGCAGCGTCTACTATGTTCAACACGACCACGAAATCCTGTGGCGAATTGAACACGTCCGGCGAACTGACCCGGACCAACGCGTAGTAAGCGCCTTTTTGCAGACCCGCGCTCGTGGTGGTGAATTGCACGGTTCCAGGGGGCGCGTCATTCAGAATCTGCAGCCAACCATCGCCGCCGATCTGCTGCGTTGTGAAGTTGATTGTACTGCCCCTTGAACTTGATACGCCGAAGCTCTGAGGCGTTGGCCCGGACACGCCGTTGCCTTGGCGAGCGCGCAGCAAAATGCCGGTGTCGCTCAAGATCAACTTAGGCTTGGACGAGACCAGCAAGCTGACCGGAATCCTGGCGGTCCCGTTGGCCGAGTCGATTTCGATGTTCCCCGCATAAGCGCCCGGCGCTAGTTGCTGAACACTCACTGTCGCTGTCAGGATCGCATCCGCGCTCGGATTCACTGTTCCGGACCCGGGACTCACGCTCAGCCAGGGCACATCCGACAATACGGTAAAGCTCAGGCCGCCCGGGCCGCTGTCGCGGACATAAACGTTCTGGCTCAAAGCCGGGACCGTCCCGTCGCTGAAGAAATCGAGCGCCTGTGGTGACGCCTGCAAAATTGCCGGCGCGCCGGTGACGGTCAGGCCAACTTTAATGGATAGCGGGGCCCGATTGGGTGCGCTGACTGTAATCGTGCCCGAGTAGCTTCCAGTCGAAAGTCCGGTTTGATCCACGCTGACGTCGATGCGCCCCGGCGTTGTGCCGCTGGCTGTGGCGATGATCCAGGGCGCGTCAACGGAAGCGTAGAAGGGAACTGAGTCGTGGGTAGTAGAGATGACCGAGACGGTTTGGACTGGAGGCACTGCGGCGCCGCGAACACCTGTGAATGAGAGGCCGCCAGCGGACACTAGCAGGTCAGGGGCGAATGGCCGCACCAACACTTCATATCCAGCGCTGGCGGTTGCGCCGGTCGAGTCGGTGACTGTCACGGTGAAGACGAAATCGCCAGGAGCGCTGGGAGTTCCGCTCAACACCCCGGTTGAATCGAAGGTCATGCCGGGCGGTAGCGGGCCAGAGACGCTCCACACCAAGGGCCGCGCTGCGTCGACCGATTGAAACGCGACTGAATAGGCGACGCTTACTTCCGCCGCAGCTAGCGGCGAAAGCGTCAGGATATGCTGCGTTACCGGCGTCACACTCAGACTCAGCGCCTGGAAAGCGACCTTGCCGCTGGAATCAGTGACCTGCGCGGTCACGGTATCATTGCCCGCCGTGATTGGCGTTCCGCTCAACAGACCGCTCGAGCTTAACGTGAGACCGGCAGGGATTCCGGAGCCCGACCAGCGATAAGGCGGCGAGCCACCGGTCGCGCTGCACGTTGCTTGATAATAGTTGCCCACACCCGCACTCGCAAGAGGCGATGGAGTAGTTATGGTGAGTCCGCCGTTCGACGAAAGCACTGTCAGCGCAAAAGACGCTCTGCTTGTATGATTGGCCGCGTCAGTCGCGACCACTGCCAGCGTGGAACCGCCAGCCGAGCCGAGAGGTGGAGTTCCGCTAAGAGCACCCGCTGCCGACATGATCGCCCATCCAGGCATCCCGCTTGCCGAGAACGAGTATGGGGCCGTGCCGCCGGAAGCGTTGAATGTCGCTGAGAGTGCCTGGCCCTCAGTGGCTTGGAGGGAAGAAGTAGTTGTGATCGACAGCGCTGGATCGATTGATAAGCTGAACGCGCTACTCGTCTTATTTCCCGCGGCATCAGCTAACGTCACTGAGAAATTGTAAGAACCGGTCGAGCTTCCTACTGGAGGCGTACCGCTCAACTGTCCCGCGCCGGAGAGATTTAAGAAGGTGGGAAGCCCTGTCGCCGTCCAGGTGTACGGACTGACGCCGCCTCTGGCTTGAAAAGCCAAGCTAATCGGAGTGCCTTCCTTCGCCCGCTGCAAAGCCGAGCCGGTGGTGATGACCGGCGGACCGGGATTCACCTGCAGCGTAAACGAAACGCCGGTAAATCGCGACGCGCTGTCTCCAACAGTGATCGTGAAGTTGTAGCTTCCAGCCGAACCTATTAACGGTGGCGTGCCCGAGAGCTGTCCGGCAGAAGTTAGAGCCAACCACGGTGGAAGCCCGGAAGCGGACCAGGAGTACGGCGGCGTCCCACCGGTCGCGGTTAATGTCGATCCATAAGCAGTGCCTTCGGTGGCAGCAGCCAAAGAAGAATTCCGGATGACTAGTGGCGGTGGATCGACCAGCAGTTGGAATGGAACTGTGGAGACCAGGCCGGCCGAATCAGCCGCCCGTATCGCGAATGCGTAAGAGCCCTGCGCATTGATCGCCGGTGTTCCACTGATGGCGCCAGTAGCCGGATTCAGGAAGAGTCCGGACGGCAACGCGCCCGAGGCGACGGACCAGTTGTACGGCGGCACGCCGCCCGTTGCTGCCAGCGTTGTCGAATAAGATACACCCACGATGCCACCCGGCAGTACTGCCGACGTGATAGTCAGAGGCGGCACGACGGTCAGGGCATAATTCTGGGATGCGGAGAACGGCGTCCCGGAAAATCCATCCTGATCGGTTACTGAAGCCGTAAATGCCGATGTTCCCGGCAGAGCCGGAGTTCCGCTGATGGTTTGTCCGCTGAACGAGAGGCCCGGTGGAAGTGATCCCGAGGTGAGCGCGAAGCTGCGGCTGATGCCGCTGCCTCCGGTGGCTTGCAACATATGTGAATAGGGCACGCCGACTACGCCCAGCGGCAGCGGCGATGGAGTAGAGAACAACAGCTTCGCATACTGCGTGATGTTGTAGCTGATCACCAGCACCGGCGACACTTGATTGTAGGTAAACGTCACGTTCCCGGTGCGGGTGACCGGCGTGGCATTTGGAGCCACTGTGATGTTTATGTTGTCGAAGCCGTCGCCATTGAGAATTCCGGTGATACTAATCCATGGAACGGTGGTACCCGGTGTCAGCGGACCGCAGGGATTGCTCACGCCCAGGACGTCGGATCCGCCAGAATCTTCAAATGTATGGCCTTGTGAAGATGGATTCGCGGTAGTGCTGCACAAGCCAATGAATAATGTGGTTTGTGCGGGCATCGATTGAGGGAAATTTGCATCGGTGACTTGGACGAGGAAATTATCACCAGGCCCGGTAGGCGTGCCACTGATCACACCCGCTGGGCTCACCGACAGACCTGGCGGAAGCCCGCCTCCAAGATAGCTCCACGTGTAAGGCGGCGTGCCACCGGTGGCGCTCAGCTGCGCATTGTAGGGCAGGTTCAACTGCCCAAAAGGTAACTGCGTGGTCGTGATGGTAAGCGGCTGAGTCTGACAAATAGCCGCGGTGGCCAGCAGCGTAAGCCACACTACTAGCGCTAACTTGAACGGCTTATACTCCAACATCCTTCTTTCGGATGTTCGAGCCTAATACTTCAGTTGTTTAGGAATGCACGGCTGAAAAAGCCGGCTCGTCTTGCCGAACCTGCCCGGCGTCGATCACCAGCCGGGCGATTCGCTCGCGATGATACGTCGCGTCGCCGAAAGCGACTTCAGACGCCTTGGCGCGGCGATAGAACAGATGCGCGTCGTTTTCCCACGTAAATCCCATGCCGCCGTGGACCTGAATCGCACGGTTGCCCACTTCGCGATAGGCATCACTGGCATAGGCCTTGGCAACTGACACGGCTAGGCCCGCTTCGGGTACACGCTCTTGGATCGCCCAAGCGGCGAAGTAGGCGGCCGAGCGGGAACTCTCTGTATAGACCAGCATGTCGGCGCAGAGATGCTGAACGGCTTGGAACTGGCCGATCGGCCGGCCGAACTGCTTGCGGGTTTTCGCATACTCGACCGTCATTTCGAGCAGCCGCTGCATGCCGCCGGTCATCTCCGCCACCAATCCCACAGTTGCGACGTCCAGCATGTGATCGAGAGCGGCTCGCGCCGGCTTGCCTTCCGCCAGCAGGCTTTCACGGGGCAGGGAAACGCCATCGAGCGCGACCTCGTACAGCTTGCGCGTGGAGTCCATGGCGGGGAGATCGGTGGTGCGGAGGCCGCGAGCTTTTGCTGGAATAAGGAAGAGCGCGAGTTCGCCGTTCAGGCGCGCGGCGCAGATCAGGAAGTCGGCGGCCGCGGCGTCCCAGACAAACAATTTGCGGCCGTCGAGTGTGTAGTTTCCGGCCGACGATGTGGCCTTCAGTTGGATGGAGTCGGGCGACCACGAAGCCGAGTCTTCGAGCAAGGCGACCGTGGCTTTCGCTTCGCCGTTCGCGATGGCGCTGAGATACTTCTGTTTCTCGGGGCTATTCGACGTGCCCGCCAGCAGCGGACCGGCCATCAGGACTGTACTGAAGAATGGACCTGGCAGCAGCGTTCGGCCCATTTCTTCGAGACTGGCCGCCATCTCCACCATGCCCATTCCAAATCCGCCGTACTCTTCCAGAAGGAGCATCCCGTTCCAGCCTTGCTCGGCGATCTTGCGCCACAGAGCCGGATCGAAAGCAGTCGCGGTCTCCATGAGCTTTCGGACTTCGGTCATGGGACATTCGGCTGCCAGGAATTTCCGAACGGTGTTCTTCAGAGTCTGCTGAGTTTCTGTCAATGCGAATTGCACGATGGTTCCTTCTTAGTAGCTCTTAGGAAGGCCGAGGACGAAGTGGCCCACGATGTTGCGCTGGATCTCCGACGTGCCGGCTTCGATGGTGTTGCCACGCGCGCGGAGGAACGAATAGGCCCAGGCGCCGTCGTCGATGGCATGGCCGTCGCCCTTGGTCAATTGCACGTAGGGGCCGAGCAGCTCGGCGGCGACCTGTTGGAAGCGCTGGTTCAGCTCAGTCCAGAAGATCTTTTGGATGGAGCCTTCCGGGCCCGGAACGCCATTTTGATTGATGCGCGTGATGGCGCGCATCTGATTCAACCGCATGATTTCGATGTCGACAAAACTTTGCGCGAGTTTTTGGCGCATTAGGGGGTCGGCCGCGGCGGGCTGGCCATTGCGCTGGATCGTGTGCGACAGTTCCACCAAACGATCGAACTGGCGCTTGAACGTGATCTGCATGCCGGCGCCGAGCGTGGCGCGCTCGTGCATCAGCGTTCCGATGGCCACGTTCCAACCGTCGCCGACCTTGCCCAGCACGTTTTCGGCAGGGACGCGGACGTCGCGGAAAAATAGCTCGCAGAATTCGCTCTCGCCGGTCATCTGGCGCAGGGGACGAACTTCAACACCCGGTGATTTCATATCGACCAGGATGTAGGTGAGTCCATGATGCTTGGTGGAGGCGGGATCGGAGCGGGTAAGGAGCGCGCACCAGTCGGCCGCCCAGCCGTAACTGGTCCAGGCCTTTTGCCCGTTGATGACGTAATGATCGCCGTCGAGGCGCGCTTCGGTGCGGACGTTGGCGAGATCGGAGCCGGCGTTGGGTTCGGAGAATCCTTGGCACCAAATCTCTTCGGCGTTGAGGATGTTCGGCAGGAAGCGCTTCTTTTGAGCGCCGGTACCGAACGCGATGACGGTTGGCCCGATGAGAATCAGGCCCAGCACATTGGCCAGCGGGGGCGCACCGGCTCGCGCCATTTCTTCAGTGAAGATGACCTGCTCCATTAGGGACGCGCCGCGTCCGCCATACTCTTTGGGCCAGGCGATGCCCGCCCAGCCGGCGTGGTAGACCTTCTTTTGCCAGTCGCGGAGGAATTCGAAACGCGCGAGCATTTCGTCTTCGGTGCGATGCTTTTCCCAGTCAGGAGGGACGTTGGCTTGGAGCCAGGCGCGGAGCTCGTCGCGGAACTTGAGTTCCGGCGGGGAGAGGTTGAAATCCATGTTTTACACAGGATATCAGGTGAGAGTGATGGACGTGGGCTGGCAGTACGCTGATGGAGCTTTCACAAATCACCAACTCTTCTGTCTTGCGAATGCAGCTCTTGTCGCTGCGATGACCGCTTGCCACGGGTTTCGTCTCGGCCGCACTCCGAACGTGCCGACAAGAAGCTCAACTATATCTTCAAACGCAACCCGACCAGTAGGAAAATGCGCTTTCCGATTTATTTCTGGCATACCGATTTGTGCGGCTCGACCTAGATGCAGATGCGGAAATCGCACTGGACTCTGACCATCGGGATGCCAATGGTAACCAACAACTTCTTCGGCGTCTTGGGTCTCAATGGCATAACTGTAATACCGAGTTGTCACTCTGTACGGACCGTTTTTCGGATCTTCTATAATCCGGTACTGCTGTTCAAAAGAGAGATACAGGTCTGGTCGTCCATTGAGCCGGGCGGCTTCCGGTAAAGTGACAATACTTGTGGTTTGGAGTTGGTCGTAATTGTTGGCCCGAAGAACGCCCTCACATACGATTGCAACGCTTTTCTGGAGAGGGTCAATGTAGGCTTTGACGGCTTTTCTGGCAGTCTTACTTGGCACTCAGTAACGGCAAAAGTAACGCAACCTTTGCCGCTCGGTAGGCCAAATCCGGACGATCTGCAAAGAACCCGGATTTCCACTTTTCAACGAATTCCTCTGTGGACATTCCGAGATAACGTCTCGAAGCACGCTCAAAGATCAGACGATCCTCGCTCGCTTTAGGCTCGGCGCTTGTGGGTTGTGGTGCTAACAGTGTCGGGCCCATCTTTAACTCCTGACGATATGATAGCAGGCAGGCTCTGCAAAATCAACAATTTACATTTGGTACATCTTTAGACGTGGCACTCTTATTTAGCGGACTCGCGGGGGCTTGATACAACTATAGAGATGATCACACTCGACGGCTCGCGTCTTACATTCGACGAAGTGCGCCGCGTGTCCACAGCTGATGAGCGGGTCGAGATTGCCGCCGGGGCCATCGCGGCGATGCAACGGTCGCGTGCGGTGGTCGAGAGGCTGGCGGCTGGGGACGCGCCGGTGTATGCGGTGAATACCGGTGTCGGACTGCTGGCCGATGTCCGCGTGCCACCGGAACAACTGGAACAGCTACAGCGCAACGTAGTTCGCTCGCATGCCTGCGGGGTCGGGGAGCCGCTGGCGCGTGAAGAAGTCCGGGCGATGATGCTAATTCGCGCGAACGTTCTCGCTAAAGGCTTCTCCGGGATTCGACCGCTGGTGGCCTACCGGTTGTGCGATCTGCTGAACCACGGCGTCACGCCTGTTGTTCCGTCGCAAGGAAGCGTGGGAGCAAGCGGTGACCTCGCGCCATTGGCGCACATCGCACTGGTGCTAATGGGCGAAGGAGAAGCTGAATTTCAGGGAACGCGTGGCGCGGGCGGGGAAGCGCTGCGGCGCGCCGGAATCGAACCTGTCGTCCTGGCATCGAAGGAAGGCATATCGTTGGTGAACGGAACGCAAGCGATGCTGGCGGTCGGCGGACTGCAGTTGCTCGACTCCGAAACACTGGCCGATTCGGCCGATCTTATTTGCGCCATGACTGTGGACGGCCTGCGGGGGACACCGCGCGCTTTCGATCCGCGCCTGCACCAGACGCGGCTGTTTCCCGGCCAGGTTCAGAGCGCGGCCAATCTGGCACGTTACTTAGAAGGCAGTGAGATCCGCGAATCGCACGTGACGTGTAGACGCGTGCAGGACGCCTATTCCTTGCGATGCGCTCCGCAGGTACATGGAGCAGTGCGTGACGTGCTGGCTGAGGCGCGGCGGATATTTGCAATCGAGCTGAACGCGGTCACGGATAATCCACTGGTGATCGACGATGAAATAATTTCGGGCGGCAATTTCCACGGCGAACCGCTGGCGCTGCAACTGGACGCCATGGCGATCGCGTTGACAGTCCTGGCGGGGATTTCCGAGCGCCGGGTGGATCGGCTGGTGAATCCGGCGCTAAACGAAGAACTGCCTCCATTTCTGACGAATCATGCCGGTCTTGAATCCGGATTCATGATGCTGCAAGTGACCGCGGCGGCACTGGTGGCGGAGAACCGCGTGCTGGCGCATCCCGCGTCTACAGGGTCGATCACGACCAGCGGCAACAAAGAGGATTTCGTCAGCATGGGGATGACCTCGGCGATGAAGCTGAAGCAAGTGGTGCGGAACACGCGGCATGTGCTGGCGATCGAGTTGCTTACGGCGGCGCGGGCTTTGGATTGTTTGCGGCCGCTGCGATCGAGCAGGGTGATTGAGCGGGTGCGGGCGGAATTGGCGATAGTGAGCGCGCCGTGGACGGGCGATCGGGCGTTGGCGAGCGATATCGAGAGAGCAGGGGAATGGATTGCGGGGCGAGTGATGGCGGGGATTTAGTCGGCGATGTACACGTTGAAGTTGGTCACGGCCTGATAGCCCATTCGCTTGTAGAGCGAGAGTCCCGATTGCGTGGCCTGCAGCACGCTGTGCTCGATCCCGGCGGTTTGGCCGGCCTGCTCGACAATTTTCCGCATGATGGCTTCCGCATAGCCCAGCCGCCGGTGTTCGGGCATGGTCGCGACTGAATATAGACCGATCACATCGCCGGTAATGATCGCGGCGGCAGTGGTAACCGGCCGCTGGTTGACGAAACCGACATAGCCTTTCAATTCGCCCATCCAGGCCCGCTCGGCGCCGTAGATCGCCACGCACACCGAATAAGGAATATCGAAAGCGACCGACATGATGTGGGCGAAAGCACCACGCGTGCGCTCGTTGGTCACTGCTTCTATATCGAGCGGCGGCATTCCGCGGCGCGGCGGCGAAAGACTCTCGGCGTACATGCCGGGCGCGTCGGTCAAGGCACGTAGTCCATGACGGCCAAAGATTCGGCTGGCTTCGCGGCGCAGAGGTTGGCCGAGAAAAGCATCGCAGACCCAGCAGGTCCAGCGCACGTTTCGGGAATCGAACTGTTTGGAGGAAACTTCGATGACGCGATCGAGAGCGCGCGGGTCGGAATCGATCGGCTCGGCCACCAGCGCGGCGTTGAAAGCGGCGTAGTTCAACCCGCAAAAGATCAAGGAAACGCCCGGTATGTCGCGGATTTCACCGGTGTTCCGCGCTTGCCCAAAAAATCGCAAAGCCCTAAGCAAGTTTTGAGCAACCGCGAGACTCCGGGGCTCCAGCATTTAGCGATTAGACCAGAAAAGCATCTCTATTGTGGGTGTGTCCGGCTGCCGCGGTCGGCCACGATGATGACTTGCATGTCGCGGGCCAGCCGTACAACCTCTTGGACGACGCTCCTTCCGAACGGTTTTATTTTCGGATTTTGCGTGGGTCTGGCGACGAACAGGTGTGTGACACCGTTCAAGCGCGCGAACTCCACCAGAGTGCCGGCGACATCGTGACCCTGTAACACGCGCGCTTCGATATGCAAGTTGCGCGCGAAGTTCAAGTGACGATCGAGGGCCTCGCGCTCCGGCCGGGCCAATTCTTTCAGATCACTATCGCGGCCGACCGCCACGGCGAAGCAATCGGCATGCAGATAGTCGGCGACGCGCTTGCCCCGGCGTATGAGCATGGCGCTGGATGGATCGGCTGTCACCAGGATCAGAATGCGGTCGGCGCCTCGCGGACTCTCGCCTGATTCGTTGCCGTTAGGAGCGATCTCCTGAAATCCAGGCGAGTCATAATCGACCTGGCGTATCTCGACTTCGTACGCGGTTTGGCGGAGCGCCAATTCGCGCAAAGCCACCAAGGTCGATTCCTGGAAAAAGTGCTCCAGGGCCTTCTGCGCTTTATCCGCTGGGTAAACGACGCCGCGCGCCAGGCGGTTGAGCAGCGCACGAGGCGTGAGGTCAACCATCACGACCTGATCGGCACGCTGGATAACCCAGTCGGGAATGGTTTCGCGGACGCGGACTCCGGTAATGTGCCAGACCTGGTCGTTGAGGCTTTCGAGGTGCTGGATGTTCATGGTGGTGAGAACATCGATACCGGCGTCGATCAACACTTCGACGTCTTGCCAGCGCTTGGTTCTTTCGGACCGCGGTACGTTAGTGTGCGGAAATTCATCGACTACGCAGACCTGCGGCCGGCGGCGCTGGATGGCGCCGGTGTCCATCTCTTCGAAGATGGTGCCGCGATAATCGATCTTGCGGCGCGGTATGATCTCCAGGCCTTCGGTTTTGGCGATGGTATCGAGGCGGCCGTGCGGCTCGAAGTAGCCAATGACCACGTCCTGGCCTCGGCGCTTCAGCTCCTGGGCCTCTTCTAACATCTGATAGGTCTTGCCCACACCCGCGGCATAGCCTAGATATATTTTCAGCTTGCCAGCGGGCGGGCGATCGGCCATAGGTTAATGGGGAAAAATGCGGACGTCGATGTCATTGGAGCCGCGGATCAACCGGTCCAATGGCGTTCCGGTGAGCCGCTCCCACCATCCCTCGCGCGTACTGTGTCCGACGAAGATCTGCGTGATGCCGCGTTCCCTCGCGAACTTGAGGATAGTTTCGATGGGGTCTTCGCCGTCCAAGATCTCGATGTGCGCGTTTGCGGCCCGGGCAATTGCGAGATTGCGATCGAGCGCCGCCTGATCGTCCGCCGAAAGCTCGGGCTGGCCGACATAGGCGACGGTTAGATCGCCATGGAAGCGCTCCGCATTGCGCCTCCCGCTATCGATCATGGGCCCGGCATTGGCTCGCGGAGTGATGCACACCAGTATGCGTTCCTGAGTGCCGAAGGTGGACGCGATTCCATTGCGCTGGAGATACGCTTCGAGTTGACGATCCACAACGTCGGCCGCGAGTAAGAGCGCAATCTCGCGAAGCTCGGATAGCTTCTGCGCCCGGCTGGCCTGGCCTGGATCATTGTCGTCGCCCGCGCGGATGATACACATCTCAGGAGGCGCATCCACCATAACGATCTCGTCGGCCGCGTTCAAGAAGCTGCGGGGAACGGTTTGCGTCACTTTCTTTCCCGTGACCTTCTCCACTCGCTCGCGCAACTCATCGATGTATTGAATATTGATCGACGTGATGACCGAGATACCGGCTTTGAGAAGCTGTTCTACGTCTTGCCAGCGGCTGGGGTTCGCCGCGCCGGGCGGGTTGTCGTAGGCTAGCCCGTCGACCAGGCAAACTTCGGGATGGCGCTTCAGAATAGCGGGCACATCCATGACAGGGATTCCGTCGACGGTCTGGAGTGGAATCACGGGAAGCTTAGCCAGCAGCGCCTCGACTTCATGCGCGGTCTTGGGTTGTAACGCTCCGACGACAACATCCTGACCGCGCTCGTGCCGCCGGCGACCCTCATCCAGCATCCGAAAGGACTTCCCAACGCCCGAGGCATAGCCAAGGAATACCTTGAGCCGGCCGGTTCGCGCGTAGGCTTCCTCGGCCTGTACCTGCTCAAGCAGTTCTTCGGGCGTGCGGCGTCGCGTGATTGCCGGCATTGTCTTCCGTTCTTATTATCGATGAAGGAGCCGGCTTGGCGCGAGAGTATGGAAGCCTCAACGTCAAAGTTCAAGCTTGCCCACAAACTCCATTTCACTCAGATCGAAATCTTGGGCGAGAACAATCCGGCCGATCTGGGCCTCGAATCGGATTTGCCGGTCTTTCCTGGAGATTTCCGCGGACAGAGGAAACACGTAGACTACGACCACGCTGTTTTCCCTAAGGAACACCTCAGCCGCGATCGGCCTGACGTCCTTTTTCCCCTCGCGCTTCAAGGCGGCCAGGCTCTTCAGAGGTTCGCCCAATTTAGTGGGATCGCCCTTGAAATCACCGCCGGGAACGCCGTAGACGGCAATGCTATAGCCATCGCCCTGCAACGTGGGAGGTTCGACCTCATGCGATTTCAACTCCGCGAGCCGAATCGGGAGAGCGCTCTCCCAACGCAGCTTCAACGTGATGGGCTGGGGACGCGACCGAGGGCTGCGGTCGTCGCCTCCGGGTCCTGAGAAGACATCCGGTGAAATCTTTGGCCCGCTGCCCTTCGGATCCACACCTACATTGCCGACAGTGCGGGGCTGTCCCATTTGTCCGGCTTCCCTGAGTTGGTCCTCGGTCAGACGGCGCGTGACAACGGCGCCGATCTGCCTCGCCCAGGGTGAGTTGTCGAGGACCTGCTTGGCGTCGGCCTCGGTCCACTGGTCGGCGGTCTTGCTCTTCCAAACGGGATCCGCGCCGATGAGGTGCGCCGCGGCTAATACCAGACAGAGCGATTGAACCAGGAAATTGCGCATGCTCAGACCACTTCTAGAACTTCACCATCAATCCAAATGATAGCTTCGCTTCGCTGCGGCGAAGGTCCGGGAACCAGATACTGCCGGGTCCGCCTCCGCAGGCTACTTGCGCCGCGGCCAAGTTCGCGGTTCCAGCCGTTGCGCCCGACGAGCAGGTGTAGTACTGAGGAAACCCGTTATTTCCGCCCGGAGGCGTGACCCCGCCGCGCCCGGCGAAATACGGAACATCGGAGTGACGATATCCAGCCTCCGCCCACCAGGTAATGTACTGTCTGGGCATGTACTGCAGGGTAACTGTACTATCCCACATGTGAGCCCGCTGGCCGGGGTTTTCCGTGAAGTATGGCGTACCCGATGCAGCCCAGGCCCCATCGATGGGCGGCAGCAGCGTCAAGTAGCGGCCGTAGTTGCTCATATCTCCGCCGCCCAACGTGACGGCAAACAGGTCCTTGTGGAACCACATGCGATCGTAAAGCATCCACCCGATAAATGATGACTTGTTAGGTCCACCAGTGCAGGTAATTCCGCCGCCATATTGGCAGCCTGCGTCCGCAGTCAGGGAGAAAGCCATCTTCGAGAGGCCGGTGCTCTCCGGGTTGTTGTAGTATCGGACCTCGATACTATCATCGGTGTGAATGCGCTGCGTCCTGGGAAGACCCAGATTATCCTGGCCGTAACCGTACTGGTTCCCGACGAATTTAAACCATTCCTTCGGCAGCCAGAGAATCTGTCCTCCCAAACCCGGATGGCCGTTGAACTTGGCGTAGGATTGCCATCCGTTGATAAACCAGGGTTCGATTTTCAGCTTCTTGGTAGGAAACCACTGAACGCGCACGCCGTTGAAAAACCAAGGCGTATTCGATGACACATAGGACGGCTGGTAAGCCCAGTTATCGAAATTATAGTAACTGAAGAGACCGATGTACGACACAAAGATTCCCGCATCGACGTTGAGTCCGTGTTGAACGTTGAAGTGATACCCGCCGTAAGCTTCCGATACATACTTGTAAGCATTCTGGAGGTCCCATTGGCCGACTCCGCCAGTATTTCCCGCCGCGGAGCCAGTTGCTGAGCTCGCGTCATTGCGCGGTGTGGTAGTGGCGAACAAGCCCTCGATGAACAGGATTCGGCCACGAACATTCTCCCAGTGGAAGTCGCCGCCGACGCTAGCCTGTTCTATCTGGACTTCACCGGAGCGGAACGATTCGGTCGAGCCGACGATGGTGTGATCGATCGGCTGGTTAAAATCTTCCATGTAGTGGGTATCGAATCGAACTTCCGGAGTGAAGAATTTCGTATCGAGCACAGTATCTTTGGTGCGTGCAGATCCGTTGAGCCAACTGAAATCGCCGTACGCGAACGGGGTCTCGTTGTCGACGGCCGGAGCGGTGTCGGGGGCTTGCAGGGCGTCCGGCGTTCTGTGTTCGGCGGGGGCGACAGGCGTCGGCGGCGTTGCTACCGGGCCAGCCTTGCCGCGCGATTGTTGCGGCGTGGGAGTCTGCGAAGTTTCAGGCGATAGTGCTCTCGGAGACTCGCCAGCGCCCGATTTCAGCGAGGCGACCAAAGGCTCATTCCCGGTGAAAGTCTTGCCAATCACCTGCGTCCCAGTGGCATCCTTGGACATCAAGGCGGCGTCCATCGCGGCCAGGCGGCGCTCCAGGCGCTCAATGCGTTCGAGCATTTCCTTTTCCCGGTCGGTTAGCGGCGCGAGGTTCGATTTCTCGGCTGTCCGGGGGATGTCGAGTGCGAGTTGCAACGGAAGCTCCACTCTTGCGGCTCGGAGGCCGTCTACTTCGGCATGCGTGGAGGACTTCCGGAATCCATCTTTGATGGCCTCAAATTCATACGTGCCGGGCTCCAGATTGGTGAACGTAAAGGTGCCGTCTATGTTGGTGACGGTAGCGCGATCGGCGCCTTTGTTCAGGTTGTGAGCGATGACTTCCACTTCCGCCACCGGCTTTCCGCTGGAAGAATCGCGGGTGATGCCGCCGGCAACTCCAACGGTAGTCTGAGCGAACGCCGGAAGCGACCACGCTACCCACAACAATGCCGCGCAGGCTGGCACGACGTGGATCGCCAAGGGGTTGCGGTGCGCGAACTGGGTCACTTCCCGCGCTGCGGTGGTGCTGTTCATATTTTCTCTCCTCTCGTGATCCTGAAATCAGAAACTGCTTACGCGGAATTGATGCTCAAACCACTACATTGAGCTTCAACCGTGTTCCGTAAGCGGCGGCGCCGGACGGGGAGGGCCTTCGGCCGAAACCAGAGCATCTGAAAGGAACGGAAGGGAATAGACGACGTCGCGAGCACCGGACTTGGGTAAACGCACGCTCCAAGTCTAAGCTGCAAGGCGTAAAGAAGTAATAAAGGACGCATTAGGACTTTATAAACTTGAGGTCGACCGCCTTTGTGGGATACTGGACGAAACACCTTGTAGTGCCTCAGTTTTAGCCTGCCACGCCCGCCGGCATTTGCAATTTCAAACTGCTGGAACCGATGGAGAAACTACATGAATAAACGGAACATCGTTCTTTCGTTCGCCGCCGGGTTGCTGGGTGGCGCAATATCCCATTACCTGTCGCCACAGCTCGTGCACGCACAATCACCAGGGCCGAGGGAATTCCGGGCCGAGCGCTTTGTTTTGGTGAATGACAAGGGGGCTGTCCTCGGGACGCTGTCTAACGAGGGGGGAAAGCCATACTTCAAACTTTTCGACGAACATGGCCGGGAGATCTGGAGCGCCGGCAGCCAGACTGGTGTTCCGGCTGCACTGGTCGGCCGAACCGGTGTGCCGGCTGCGCTTCTCGGTCGATGATCTTTAGATACAGGCCCAGCACTACTTGCGCGGGGAAGTTCGATCAAGCTCGAGATTGAGCAAGAGCACGTTTACGCGAGGCTCGCCCAGAAAGCCCAGATCGCGGCCTTCGATGTGGGAGTCAATCAAAGCCCGAATTTGATCCAAGGATGCGCCGCGCGCTTTCGCGACTCGCTCGGCTTGGGCCTGAGCCGATGCCGGGCTGATATGCGGATCTAAGCCACTGCCCGAGGTCGTCAGCAAATCCGCGGGGATGGCGCCCTGATAGCCGGGATTGTCTTTGTGAAACTTGTCGACTGAAGCTTGAACGCGATCGATCAACTTCTTATTTGTTGGTCCGAGATTCGAGCCGCCAGATGCAGTGGCATCGTAGCCGTCATTGCCGGCGGCAGAGGGACGCGGCTGGAAGTATTCGGGCTTGGTGAAGTTCTGGCCGATTAGCTCGGAGCCGACCACCTGGCCATTCACGATGATCAGACTGCCGTTGGCTTTATCGCGAAAGAGCACTTGGGATAAGCCGGTGACCGCCAGAGGATAAATCAGACCAGTCAAGACGGTCATCACCAGCGTCATTCGTAGTCCAGGGAGAAGTTGCTGCCACATGTTTATTCACCTCACGCGAGTTTCAGCAGAGTCAGCAACTGGTCGATCACCCAGATGCCCGGGAAGGGCGCGATGATACCGCCGACTCCGTAGATCAACAGGTTGCGACGCAGCAGGCTGGCTGCGCCTTGCGGCCGGTATTTGACGCCGCGCAACGGCAGCGGAACCAGCGCAATAATTATCAGCGCGTTGAAAATGACTGCTGCGAGAACGGCGCTTTGGGGCGTGTGAAGCCGCATGATGTTCAAATTCCCGAGCGCCGGGTAAGTGGCCATGAACATAGCCGGGATTATGGCGAAGTATTTGGCGACGTCGTTGGCGATCGAAAATGTAGTCAAGGCGCCCCGCGTGATCAACAATTGCTTGCCGATCGCGACCACTTCAATCAGCTTGGTCGGATTGCTGTCGAGATCCACCATATTACCGGCTTCTTTCGCGGCCATAGTCCCGGTGTTCATGGCGAGCCCGACGTCGGCTTGCGCGAGAGCAGGAGCATCGTTGGTCCCGTCGCCTGTCATGGCGACCAAGCGGCCTTCAGCCTGTTCTTTCCGAATGTATTCCAGCTTGTCTTTGGGAGTTGCCTGGGCCAGGAAATCGTCGACGCCCGCTTCGCTGGCAATGGCAGCGGCTGTCAGGGGATTATCGCCGGTGATCATCACCGAACGAATGCCCATGGCGCGGAGCTGGCCGATGCGCTCTTTCATGCCGCCCTTCACGATGTCTTTCAGGTGGATGACGCCGAGAGTGCGCGCTCCGTCAGCGACGGCTAAAGGAGTACCGCCAGTGCGCGAAATGCGATCGGCCATTTCGGTCAGCTCTGGAGGCACCGTTCCGTTCTGCTCCCGGACGAAGTTGGAGATCGCTTCCGTCGCCCCTTTGCGAAGCCGCTGGCCATCTAGATCCACACCGCTCATGCGAGTGTAGGCGGAGAAGGGAATAAAGTTCGCCTCGTGTGAGGCTACTTCGCGGCCTCGCAGGCCATACTTCTCTTTGGCCAGTACGACGATGGAGCGCCCTTCGGGAGTTTCGTCGGCCAGGCTCGAAAGTTGAGCAGCGTCCGCCAATTCGCCTTCGGTAACGCCGCGCACTGCCAGGAACTCCACGGCCTGACGGTTACCGAGAGTAATGGTTCCGGTCTTGTCGAGCAGCAGTGTGTTGACATCGCCGGACGCCTCGACTGCCTTGCCGCTCATAGCCAGCACATTGTGCTGCATCACCCGATCCATGCCTGCGATTCCGATGGCCGAGAGCAATCCGCCGATCGTGGTCGGGATCAGACACACCAGCAACGAAACCAAAACCGCGACCGAAGGCACTTGGCCGCTACCGGCTGAAGTGACGCTATAGGCGGCGAAGGGCTGCAGGGTGATCACGGCCAGCAGAAAAATCAAGGTCAGTCCGGCGATCAGGATGTTCAGCGCGATTTCATTGGGTGTCTTCTGCCGTTCGGCGCCTTCGACCAACGCGATCATACGGTCGAGAAACGTCTCGCCGGGGTTAGATGTGATCTTGATCTTCACCCAATCCGAAAGAACACGCGTGCCCCCGGTGACCGCGTTGCGATCGCCGCCAGATTCTCGGATGACCGGCGCGCTCTCGCCGGTGATCACAGATTCGTCGACCGTCGCGATGCCTTCGATCACCTCGCCGTCGCCCGGGATCGTGGCGCCGCAGTCACACCGCACCAGGTCGCCGGCTCGCAATTTCGACGCTGGAACGTCTTCCAGATCGCCGCGTGCCGTGATCCGTTTGGCGATGGTGTCGGATTTGGTTTTGCGAAGCGTGTCGGCTTGCGCCTTGCCCCGGGCTTCGGCCATGGCTTCGGCGAAATTAGCGAAAAGCACGGTGAACCAGAGCCACAGGGCGATTTGAATTATGAACAGGAGGTTAGTCGCGCCGATGATAATATCTCGAACCATGAAAATGGTCGTGAGCGCGGCGCCGACTTCCACGACGAACATAACCGGGTTCTTGGCGAGCGTTACCGGATTCAGTTTCACGAAGGATGCCGCAAAGGCCCGGCCCACGATCTCCCGATCGAACAACGGTCTGGCGTGGGCCAGTTTCTTCGGCAGAAGCGAAGTCAGGTCTTGAGCGAGCGGTACTGGCTTGGGGGGCGTCGCAGTGGTGGACATGGGATTAGAACAGCTTTCCTTGATGCATGAGGTAATGCTCTACGACAGGCCCGAGCGAAAGCGCGGGAAAGAAGGTGAGAGCGCCGACAATGACGACCGTACCGATCAGCAGACCCACAAATAGCGCCCCGTGCGTTGGAAACGTTCCGCTGGTGGTGGCGACTTTCTTCTTGGCGGCCAAGCTTCCGGCGACGGCCAGAAGAGGCAGCAGGAACATAAAGCGGCCGATCAGCATGGCTAAGCCGATGGTCAGGTTATACCAGGGCGTGTTGGTGTTGATTCCTCCGAAGGCGCTTCCGTTGTTGCCGGTTCCGCTGGTGAAAGTGTAGAGAATTTCGTCGAAGCCGTGCGGTCCACCGTTGGTCAGGTTAGCTGTAGCCGGCCCTGGAGAATTCCAATAGCTGTTTTTGTCGAACTCGACGACGGAGCTAATAGCGGTGAAAACCAGGATACTGGCGGCGGTGGCGATGACCGCCAGCATGGCCATCTTTACTTCCTTCTGCTCGATCTTTTTGCCTATGTATTCGGGCGTGCGTCCTACCATCAAGCCAGCGATGAACACCGCGACTATTGCGAATAAGAGAATTCCGTAGAGTCCGGCGCCCACTCCGCCGAAGATCACCTCGCCGGTCATGATGTTGAACAACGGTACCAGCCCCCCGAGAGGAACGAAGCTGTCGTGCATACCGTTAACGGCTCCGCAACTGGCGGCGGTGGTGATGGTGGCAAATAACGCGGAAGCAGCGATGCCGAAACGTACTTCTTTGCCTTCCATGTTGCCGCCGGCCTGGCTGCCGGTAGAGGCCGTTTGAAGACCCAATTTGGCCACAAGGGGATTGCCGCCCTGCTCCTGGGGATAGGCGACAAAGACGCCAATCAGGAACATGATGCTCATGGCCGCGAATAAAGCCCAACCCTGGCGCGTGTCGCCGACCATTTTGCCGAAAGTGTAAGTCAGCCCGGCCGGAATCATCAGAATCATGAGCATCTGGACGAAGTTGGTCAGCGGCGTGGGATTCTCGAACGGATGGGCGGAATTGGCGCCGAAGAATCCACCGCCATTGGTGCCAACCATCTTGATGGCTTCTTGAGAGGCTACCGGTCCTTGCGCGATGGTTTGGGTCGCGCCCTCCATGGTGTTGACCTTCGTATAGGTATGAAGATTCTGGATCACGCCTTGCGAACACAGGAATAGCGCGCCCACCAGCGACAGAGGCAGGAACAGGTACAAGACAGCCCTCGTGAGGTCCACCCAAAAATTGCCGATGGTCTTGATCTGCTGGCGCGCAAAACCGCGCACCAGGGCGATAGCGATGGCGACGCCGGCCGCGCCCGACACGAAGTTCTGCACCGTGAGCGCGTTCATTTGAACGAAATAACTCAGAGTGGACTCACCGCTGTAGGATTGCCAGTTGGTGTTGGTGACGAAACTGGTGGCAGTGTTGAAGGCCAAGTCGGGTGTTACGTTGGGAGTCCCGAAATTCTGCGGGTTCAGCGGCAGATAGGCCTGAGCGCGCTGCAGAATGTATGCCAGAAGGAATCCGAACACGCTGAATGAAAGCAATGCTCCGGCATAGTGCGTCCAACGCTGTTCGACGTCTTCGCGCACGCCGGTCAACTTGTAGACCAGCACTTCCAGCCAGCGCAGCACTGGGTGAAGGAAGGTCCGCTCGCCAGCAAAAACCCGCGCAATGAACGAGCCTACTGGCTTAGTGATGGCCAGTAGAACGAGGAAGTAAACAGCGATCTGAAAAATGCCATTGGATGTCACAGAGAACTCCTCAAAACCGCTCAGGACGCAGCAGCGCGTAGATCAGGTACGCGAACAAGAAAATAGAAGCGATTCCCGCTATGATATAGTCCATTTGCCGCTCCTTACAATTTGTCGCAAGCCTTAGTGAAAGCCCAAGCAACGACAAAAAACAGCATCCCCACGATGACATAGAGAATGTCGATCATTTGCTCCGCACCGAATCCACAAGAATCACGTGGTGACCTTTCTTGCGTAATTTCTTGGCCAATATTTTCTCCGCCGTCGGCCACCATGGATGCTTCGCTGCCATCACGACCAAAGCCTCGGATCCCAACGCTTGGCAAACTGCGGCATCGCGGTCGCGGCACAAGCACATCTCCACACGTGTATCGATGCAACCTTGAGAGGCGAGCGTCTGAAATCGCCTCTGGTTGAACTGTCTGGAGACCTGCGGGCTATCCAGCGGCAGAGGGTAAGGGACTACCTGGGGAGCCAGGAGCCTGATTCTTCCGGATAGATTGTGCGCCAGTTCGGCCGCTGTTTTCAAAGCGCTCAATGTGCCTGGAACATCGGTGAACATCACGACTACCTCAAGTGGATCGCTTGAATGGACTGTTTGCTGTGTTCCCGGCGCACTTGGGGTACTGGAAGAGCCTGCCCTTAGTAACTGCTCATGCTGAACGATCATGGTGGCAACCCGTCCTCAGGTTAGCGCCGGGGCCATGAGGAAGTAATAGGGAAGACGTAAGGATTTTATAAAGGAGACACTTCTACCAGACGCCCTCCTTTCCGCCGTACCACCACACCAGCCCTATCGTTGCAGTAGTCTGACCGTTGTTGAGGATTCCCAACTGGTCGGTCAGGAAGTAAGGACGATTTGAAAAATCGCGCCGGAATTCTCCCCGGATAAGAAAACCTTCCGGCAGCCGGTATTCGGTGGTCACAGTAGCTTCTTTGATCGCCTGGGTGAGGCCGCTGAAGAGGCCGCCGCGATCGGTAAGATACTCTGCTCGTCCGGCGATGGCGAACCGTGGCGTCAACTGCCGCCTCGCATAAACCGCGCCGCCAGCGACGTGCAGGGGAGCGGAGTAGGTCTGTAAACGCTCGATGACATAGTCGCCTTCTAGCGCAAATGTCAGTTTGCTCGAGGGCTGCCAGGTGGCATAGCTGTCGAAAATATGCAGTTTTCCTTTAGGCGACTTTTGGATGGGCGCGAACGGAAGCCCTTGTTCTGTCGGCAGGCCAGGCGGTCCGCCATTTGGATAGTAAACGACGTCGGGATGCTCTTGCCCCAAATAATAATTCACGATCCAGTTAACCGTCTTATGCGGTTGAATGGTCAGACCGAATAATTGATCCTTAAAACCGTTGAAGGGCTCGGTTTGATTGGTGCCGTTGACAATCCAATAATTCACGGACAAATCGTCGTTGAGCTTATAGGTGGCGCGCGCCCCCATGTGATAGAAGGGCAAGAAGTCGAACCAGAGCGAACGCGAGTAGTTCATTTGATCCTTGCTATAGTTGCCTTCTATACCCAGTGAACTGCCCCACTTCCCGACGTCGACCGTCAAACCGCGGTGAACATAGGTTCCGTAGGCCTGGAAAATAGCACGATAGACGTCTGACCTGGGTTCATTCGCCGCGTTTCCTTGCAGGGTCTGAGTCGCTTGTCCAAATTGGAGATCGACGCGAGCGCCGAACGATTTACCCTTGGAGGGATCCGGCGCATTCTCCAGGACAATAGCTGCCTGATTCAGGCTGAAGGCATTGCTGCTGACGTCATAGGCTCGCAAGTAATTTACGCGCCCGATCGGATTGTTGAAGTTGTAGGCATAATAAGCATCGAGTAGGAAGTTGATAGTCGTTCCATGCAGCGGATCGGGCTGTTTGCTTGGTTCGGCCGCCAACGATGGCACGGGCGGCTGCTCGTTCGGATTTGGCAGGGTTGCGGCGATCTTTGACGCGGCCGGCTGGTCCTCCTTCCCCTCTAGAACGGCCAGCCGCTTTTCGAGCTGTTCAATACGTTGGAGCATCATCTGCTCTCGCGGCGTCACGGGCGGGTCCGCTTCCTGACCGTAAGCCGAAATAAGAGGACCGTATAACAAGACCAATGGAGTGAGTATCTTGATTATTTTCGCTTTCATGTTGTCTCCACTTCTGACGCGTAAGGATTTTATAAAGACGGCCAATCAGTCGCGTGATCGCGTCAGGTCGATGATAGGCTTCACGAAACCCTTATCGCAACTTTATGCTTTCCTCATGGGTCTAGCCGTATCTTGATACTGGATACCGGTGGAAGAAACGCCTTCTGTTTTCCCTCGGCCCATTGGGCCTCGAAAGGATCATGGTCTTTATGATTGTCATGAAATTTGGCGGTTCGTCCGTAGAATCCGGCGAAGCCATCGCACGCCTGACCGGAATCGTGAATTCGCATCTTGAGCAGCAACCCGTTGTTGTTGTATCCGCTCTGGGCAAAACGACGAACAGGCTGCTGGAATTTGCCGAACAGGCCCGCCTGGGTGACCACTACCTCGGCTCCAGGCGCCTCGACGAGCTGCACGACTATCATTTCGAGGTGGCCGGTCAGGTGGCCGATGGCGAGCCTCTTCGTCAGATTGAGACGTCGCTACAACGCTCTTTCCGCGATCTGCGCGTGATACTGTCCGAGGTGGCGGACGAAGGCCGCGAAGTTACTCCAGCGCTCTTAGATGAGATCGCCAGTTTTGGGGAGCGCATGTCCAGTGAGATCGTAGCAGCCGCGCTGGAGGTCCGTGGCGTACCATCGGTTCACTTGGACGCGCGCTAGGTAATTCTAACGGACAGCCGTCACACGCATGCCCGGCCGCTATATTGGGAGAGTTATGCCAAGCTCCGGCGCGTTATTCCATATCTCAGCGAGGGCCGAGTGGTGGTTATGGGGGGCTTTATAGGCTCAACCGAAGACGGTGTAACGACCACGCTAGGCCGTGGTGGTTCGGACTTGACGGCCTCCATTGTAGGAGCCGGGATTTCCGCCGATGAGATTCAAATCTGGACGGATGTCGATGGCATGCTGACGTGTGATCCCCGTGTTCTGCAGGGAGGCTATCGCCTGCGGTCGCTTTCCTATGAAGAGGCTGCAGCATTGGCCAAGGCGGGCGCGAAGGTTTTGCATCCCGACACCGTGATGCCAGCGGTCCGGCAGAGGATTCCGCTGGTTATAAGAAATTCTCGCAGGCCAGAAGTGGAGGGTACACGCATTGCGCTTTCCGCAATCCCCTGTTCGAGTCCCGTCAAGTCGATCGCCTGCCAGCCAGATCTTACCGTATTGGAGATCCGATCGAAGCAGGAATGCGCCTACGAGGAACTCGCCTCGGCGTTAGGCGAGATGTGCGGACGGTACGGTATGCCTCCCGAATTCCTGTACCAAAACAATGAAAGGATCTTTTTGGCATTGAAGAGTTCGACGCGCCACCACCAGAACCTTCCGATTGAACTTGAGGGATGCATCGAAGTGCGCCTGCACCCTCGATCGGCAATCATCACTCTGGTTGGGGAGAGGATTAATGGCGGATCGGAGGTCGCCGCTCGTGCGTTAGTCGCCTTAAAGCAGATTCCAGTGACGATCATTTCCAGCACACGCTCGAAATTGGCGGTGAGCCTCATCGTTCCATCGGCGGAGATGCACAGAAGCGTGGAAATTCTCCATCGCGAATTCTTCCAGCGGATCGACGCGACGGTTTTCGCCGAATGCCAGGAGGCGGGTTTTCAGAACCTTCAACCGGTCTCGACTTTGGATGGGCCCGGCGACCCAGTCAGGACTGGTAACGCACGACGGTATCGTCCTCTCGCGATCGTTAGCCAGAACTGAGTCGCCAAGGCGGTAGCGTCTCACGCGAGGACGAAGCGATATCCCACCCATGGCTCCGTCACGATATATCGGGGTTTGTCAGGTTTCGGCTCGATCTTGCGACGCAGTTGCTTTACGAACACTCGCAGATACTCGACTTCATCGCCATAATCCGGTCCCCATACGGCTTGGAGAAGTTCCCGGTGAGGAATGGCCCGGTTTGGATGGAGCGTCAAATATCGAAGCAAGTCGAACTCTTTCGGCGTGAGGCGCACCTCGCTACCTCTCACGATGAGTTTGCGGGATTGAAAGTCAATTTCGACGTTGTCGAGGGTGATATGTTGCGGGCCCGCTTCGGGCGAAGAGGGCGCCCGGCGGAGAGCGGCGCGAATCCGGGCCAGCAGTTCCGGAGTGCCGAAGGGCTTGGTTATAAAATCGTCGGCGCCGGCATCCAGAGACTGCACCTTATCTTGCTCGGTGTTGCGCACGGTGAGCATGATGATCGACAAATCGGAAGTCGCACGCACTTGGCGGCAGGTCTCGAGCCCGCCCATACCAGGCATGTTGATATCGAGAAGCATGAGATCGTGCCTCGAGGCTCGAATCTTCTCCAGGGCCTCTTCTCCACTGCGCGCATCCTCTACTTCGTAACCTTCACCGGAGAGAGTGGTGCGCATAACGCGCCGGATCTGAGGATCATCGTCCACAACTAGAATGCGGCCCAGACTCATTGTGGCCTCGCAGGGGAGACAGCCGGAAGAGAAAAGCGAAAGCTGGACCCCTCACCAGGTTTGCTCTCCACCCAGACTTCGCCCCCATGAACCTGGACGATTTCGCGGGCGATCACCAGACCGAGGCCCGCTCCGGGAATCTGGTGGCGGGATGCCTCGGCCCGATAAAACTTCTCAAAGATACGCGACCGTTCTTCCTCCGGAATGCCTGGGCCGTGGTCCCGGACGGTGACGATGACGCGGGCATCACTCGATTCCGCCGACACCGACACGGGTGAATCCCGAGGCGAGTATTTAAGCGCGTTATCGATGAGCTGGCGCAAGGCGATTTCGATCAGTTCCCGATCCACCCATACCGAAGGCAAATCGGACGCGAGCTTCAGATCGATGCTGCGTTCACGAACCATCGGCCTAAGTTTGTCCAAAACAGACTCTACCAACTCCGGCACCGGGTAACTTTCCCGCTCCAGATGAACGCGCCCGGCCTCGATGCGCGCCATCTGGATGGCTTCGGTGACGAGGACGCTCAAACGGTCCGCCTCTTCGTCGACAACCGAGATCAACTCGTGCTGCTGTTCAGGGTTGAGCGTGTGGCTGGAAAGCATGGCGGTACTGGCTGCCTTGATGGATGTCAAAGGCGTCTTGAATTCGTGTGCCAGCGCATCCAGCAACGTGGACTTGAGCTCATCGCTCTGACGAGCGGCCTCGGCTTTGCTAGCAGCCTCTTGGGTTCGGGCTCTCTCCAGTCCGATCGCGAGCAAGTTGGCGAGGCCCTGCAGTACTGAGTCGGAAAGGGCAGCGCCACGAACGCCGACGCTGCCGATGGGCTGGCCACCTAGGCGGATGGAAGTGACGACGGTTCCGGTGGCGTCGTCGCGAAAAAGCGTTCCTTGAGTGGCGGCCTGCCGAAGTTGGTCGTGTGGATCGCGAAAGTCTTCCGGACCGGACCGGTATGTAGTTCCGCTCCCACCGTCGTAAAGGGCGACCGCGGAAGCGCTGAAGCTTTGGGCGATCTGCGTCGCGAGCTGCTTTGGCACGGGCTGCGAGGGGCCGATCAGGAGAATGGATCGACTAAGTGCGTAGAGCCGTTCCATCTCACGCTGGGAATACAGCGCCTCTTGCGCCCGCCTTCTGGCTTGCATGGAAAAACGGCTGGCGGTGACGGAGGTGGCCAGGAAAGCAAATAGGGCTATCCAATTTTGCGGATCCGCGATGCTGAAAGTGCCGATGGGCGGCAAGAAGAAGAAGTTGAAGCACAGCACGGCAACGATGGAGGCCGTAATCGACTCCACCAGGCCCCATTTGGCTGCGATGAACAGGATGGCAACCAGATACGCCAAGGCGGCTGTGGTGGCGTTGACGGATACAGCCCGAAAACAGATCCACGTGATCACAGTCACGATTGCGGCCACGATTGCCATACGAATCGCTAATTGCATGCGCTACTCCAGCGCCGGCGTAACGGGATCCACGCGCCAGCGAACCGAGCTCACGCTCTGCTGAATCGAAACGCGAGCTACGATTTGCTCCAGGCAATCGTCATTGCGGTTGGGAGATTTGATTTCAGCGCTCACACGGACCCGATTGCCGGGTTCCAGGTCTTCGCTGTCGAGCGAAGTTAGCGCTACGTGGTTGCGATCGACGGCGTCCAACAGCAGCGCGCGTACCTGGGTTTCGTCCTTGGCGGCACAAATCAGCTCCAGATGATAATTGGTCTCTTCCTCTTTAATCCCCGGGCGGAGCTTATAGGCGAGAGGGCGCAGCGCGACGTTGGTGAACAGGACGGCTACGGCCAACACGCCCGCGTATGGAAACTGGCCGATTCCACAAAGCGAGCCCACGGCAGCGGAGCACCAAACAGTCGCGGCGGTGTTGAGGCCGTGAACGGTTCCACCCTCCTTGAAGATGACTCCGGCTCCGAGAAAACCAATGCCGGTGACTATCTGACCGACGATGCGGCTGGGGCCGGCGGGGTCAGTTACGACGATGCCGATCATGGTGAACGCGGATGCGGCCGTCGCGACTAACGCGTTGGTGCGAGTGCCGGCCATGCGCTGGTGCCATTGCCGCTCCAGTCCCATGAGGGCGCCGAGCAAAAGCGCCAAACCCATTCGTACAACGAAAGTTGCGAGATCCATCTTGTTATCCTAGAGGAAAATAACATGCGGGCGATTACCTCGCGCCTATACGGCCGTTGGATACAATCCTGGGAAGAACGACTCTGCTATCGCGCCACCAACCGGGTGGTGCGCCGTTTTGAGTGGGGACTCGACTGGGCCGGCGATTGGCCGTGCGCCGTCAGGTATCCCAAGAACGGGGATGGCGCCGAGGATTATATATCGAAGCTGAACCAAATCGCCATCCGCGACAGCGACGAGTTTTTTGCGTACGAGCGACCTGCCGATTTTCGCCTCGAAGCGGGCATCATGCGATTTCGGTCTCCGGTGGACACACCTTATGCCGAAAACAATGTTGTGCATGCGCAGTGGTTTCCCGCCGGGCAGGACAACGGCCGCAGGCCCAAGAAGGCGGTCGTCCTTCTGCCTCATTGGAATGCTCCAGTCGACGGGCACAATGCGTTATGTCGAGGGCTGAGCAGGCTCGGCATCTCCGCGCTGCGAATCAGCTTGCCTTATCACGATTACCGCATGCCACCGGAGCTGCAGCGCGCCGATTATGCGGTGTCAGCCAACGTCTGCCGGACCATCGATGCCACGCGGCAAGCGGTGATCGACGTGCGCTGCTGCTTCGATTGGCTGGAGAGTCAGGGCTATGAGCGTCTGGGAATAGTCGGCACCAGCCTGGGCTCATGCTACGCCTATTTGGCGAGCGCGCACGACGCGCGGATCGCAGTGAACGTTTTCAATCACTGTTCTTTGCATGTTGCCGACGTGGTCTGGACCGGGCTTTCGACGCAGCATATCCGGCAGGGGTTGGAGGAGCACATCGATCTGGACCGGTTGCGCCGGGCATGGATGGCGATCAGTCCGGGAAACTACATGCAGAAGTTCGCGGCCCGCAAGCACAAATCGTTATTCATTTATGCCCGGTACGACACGACTTTTCTTCCGGAGTTTTCGAGAGAAGTGGTGCAGAAGGTGCGTGAACACGGCCTGGATCATCGCGTCGTAGCGCTACCTTGCGGCCATTACACGCTGGGAGAATCGCCGTTCAAGTTCATCGATGGGTATCACATCTGCGCGTTCTTGAAGAGGACGCTCTGAAGGTCGGGCGGGCTGCTCAAACCGTTTTATCTTTCGCGTAGCAAAAGGGGTTGAGCTTGCACTCGGCGCAGCGGGGCTTCCTGGCTACGCAAAGGGCGCGGCCATGGTAAATCAGTTGCAACGGAAACTCAATCCATTTTTCCTTGGGGATAATCTTTATCAGATTTTGCTCGATCTTGACAGGATCGGTATGTTTGGTGAGGTCGAGCCGCCGCGACACACGCAGGACGTGCGTGTCCACTACAATCCCGGCCGCGATTCCATAGTAGCCACCCAGAACAACATTGGCCGTTTTGCGTCCGACTCCAGGAACCGTGATCAACTCGTCCATGGTCTTGGGGACCTTCCCGCCAAAATCAGCGAGAATCTTCCGGGCGGCTCCGACCAGAGATTTTGCCTTGTTCCGGAAGAAACCGGTGGACATGATCTCATTGCCAAGTTCTTCCAGATTTGCATTGGCGAAGTCGCGGATGGTTGGAAATTTCTTGAATAGCCCCGGCGTTACTTCATTCACACGCCGGTCGGTGCATTGCGCCGATAGAATGGTCGCAACCAGCAACTCCCAGGCATTGCGGTGATGCAAAGGAATGGTTGGATGCGGGTACATCTCGTCCAACAATGTCAGAATATTCTTGACCCGAGCCGCGCGCTCGGCGGAATTCTTGGGGCGGAGGACCCGCTTAGGAGGCGTCTCGTTTCTCGCCAGACCGTTGTTCTCCTTCTCGCCGCTATCATCGCATTTGGCGGCTGCTTGTGGGGCTCGTTTCATTTCGACGACTACTCTCTGTTTTCGTCAGATCTATGGCGTCCGTTCGAAATTCGTCCACTCACTTACGCAACTTTCTGGCTTAACGAGCGGATGGGAGGCGAGAACCCGGCGGGGTATCACGCCGTCAACCTGCTGCTGCATCTGATCGCTATCGTTCTGCTATTTGAAGCACTAAAACAAATCGTCTCACCTCAAGCCGCCTTCATCGCCTCGGCGATCTTCGCCGTGCATCCCTTTCAAGCCGAGCCGGTGAACTACGTTTTCGCGCGAAGCAGTTTAATCGCGACCCTTCTGTGTCTGGCCGCGCTGGCCAATTGGCTGCGAGGACACCTATGGTGGGCGACCGCATGGTTTGCAGCGGCGTTGCTAGCCAAGGAAGAATGCGTCGCGTTTCCGGTGTTCTTATTGTTGCTACATTTCTCGCGATCCCGCGACCGGACCGAGCTGAAACCGATGGCCGCGATGTTTGCTCTGTCAATAGGCGCGGGTATTCGCGTATTGCTAGCGGTCCAAAACACGGCAGGGTCGGGCGCCGGCGCTCAAGCGTCGGTCACGTGGCCGGCGTATCTGCTCACTCAAGGCGCGGTGATCCTGCGCTACCTGCGAATGCTGATCGTCCCGCTTGGCTTCACGGTGGATGCGGAGATTCAAGAGCCGGCGATTTGGGTTGCGGTTCTCGCGTGGGTGGGCGTAATCCTTCTGGCGGGCATAGCAGCGGTTCAGTTCAGCAGCGCCCGCGCCGGATTCTGGTTTTTGGCCGGCTTGGTCCTGTTACTGCCAAGCTCCTCGATATTCCCAGCGACGGACCTGGCCGCGGATCGCAGAATGTATCTTCCGATGATCGGCTTTGCAACTTGCGCCGCACTACTGCTGGAGCGTGTACGTCCCGTCTTCCTGGCTCCGATCCTGATTCTGCTTGTGGGCCTGAGCTTCGCCCGCACCGCTACCTGGCGGACTGAGGAGTCGCTCTGGGCGGACGCAGTGGCGAAGGCTCCCGCGAAAATACGCCCCAGAATCCAGCTCGCGCGAGCCGTCGAGCCATCGAAGGCTCTGCCGATGCTCGAGCAGACCAGGCAAATGGCTCCGGATGATCCAAGGATTCCCGCAGAGGAAGGCAGGATCTACATGAGTCTGGGAATGCCAGAGCGGGCGCTGCCGGAGTTCGGGCGGGCGCTGGCCCTTTCGCCACATAGCGTGGACGCGATGAACAACCGCGGAGTCGCTTTACTGGCGCTGCATCAGAGAGAAGCGGCGCGCGCGGACTTCGAACGCGCGTTGGCGATCGATCCTTGTCAGTTCGACGCACGCTTGAATCTCTCGCGTCTGGGGATTTCGAAGTCGTCCCCGCCGCAGTGCCGCTACAGCGCCGCGGAATCGGCTGCTCTCAGAGGGAATTGATTGCGGTGTGCTACTGGGTTATACGTACGTCGGCGCGCAGGGACTGCCAATCCGGGACGTCAGTGGCGTGAACTTCAGGATCCAGCTCAGCGCGAAACTCCCGGGATTGGTAGGGGCCAAGCGAGGCGACCGTCGTCGATACCCGGAATAGGGGCGCAGTCCCAGCATTACCGGCGTTAGAGGAGGCCGATCGCACGGCGATTTGAAGCCCGATGTCCGAAAGCGCCGTCGCGGAGTGATTGACCACGATGAATTCGAGCTGAGGTCTTCGGTTGGAGCCAGCCGCGATGCGTAGACCGGTTACTTCCACCAGCTTGGATGCCGGCTGCATAGTAGTAGGAAGGGCTGAGCCGGATTGATCTGACGGAGGCGCTGTAGAAGCCGCAGCTTTTGCCTCACGGTTCGCGCCTAGATACTGGAGCAGGCTGCCGACACCCAGGAATAACGTAAGCGCGATCACGAAGCTCACGGTCCAGGCCGGGAGACTGGCCTTCTTTCGCGCTTTGGCATGAACCAGGCCGTGTTGCTCCGTCAGACTGCGCAATGCCTGGGGAACGCAGGGGCCTGCCAAGGGCGGCGTCTGAAGTCCTGCTAGCGAATCCCGGTGATTTAGGTCTTTCGGAGGCACAGGCAAAATGTGCGGTTTCGGCATGCGCATCCATTGGATGCAGACAGGCGCGGGCGCCGCAACTTCTACACTGGCTGGTGGGAGCAAGCTGACCGGGGGCTGTTGCTGGAAAGATGCGACGATGCCGCTAATGGCGGACTGCTCTTCAGCGATATTCTGTGGCGCCATCGATTCCAGCACCAGCTCGGCCTGCAAGGCCATAGCGTCGGATAATACCTCGGGCGCCAGCGGCTCAGGCAGTGCCTCCGGCAGCGACTCCGGGGGCGACGCTAAGACGGTCGATTCGACGAGCGGGCGGACCAGCGATTCAATTTCTTGGGCGGGAGCACAGGGTGGTTTTTCTTCAACCGGCGCTACGGCAAGAGGCGCCACTGGTTCAACTCGCGCCACGGGCAACTCCAACGTGGCGGTCTGAGCCGAATGGCCGTTGTCGGCAGCCAAACGGGTGGCCAGCGCGGGAGTGCGGCCGAAAGCTTGAAGATTTTGAGCCAGAGCAAGAACTTCTTCAGTTACTTGGGGTTTACGGTAAGCCGAACTGGCTGAAGCGGGAGAAATTTCCGGACTTCCGGCACACGCCGGACATTCCCGGATCGCAGGCGAGCATTCGCCCCCGCATTCTGGGCAAATCCAGTACAGCATACTTATACTTTAGAACCAAAGCGGTTTTAGATCTGTAAGTGAGTTACCCTATGCGCCACTAAGTACCCACCTTATCTTGCTAAATCACTGCCCCTAAAGGCCCTGGGTACTGAAAAACTATACTGAGAGCAGGTGAGGTTCTATCAACGGTCCACGCGTAGGCCCCAAACATTAGGGGTCCTCGCCGGTAGCTTTAACCCTCCCACTATCGCCCACCAGGAGCTGGTCTACGCGGCGGGTTTTTGTGTGGATGAAGTGGTGTGCGTAGTGCCAAGTGTCTTTCCACATAAAGAGTATTTTGGGGCAACGCTGGAACAGCGCCTGGAGATGTTGGCGGCGGGGCTGCATGATCTGGCGAGCGTCTACTCCATCGCCAGCAGCGAAAAGGGGCTATTTATCCATATTGCACGCGAATGCCGGGAGCACTACGGAGCCAGTACGCGGCTCTACTTCGTGTACGGGCGAGACGCCGCGGAACGCATTCTCACCTGGGATTACGGCCGGCCTGGCGTGGTGGAGGAGATGCTGCAGGAGTTTGAATTGCTGGTGGCGGCGCGCGCGGGGGAGTTCCAACCTCCGCCCGAGTTTCAACGCCGCGTCCATCCCTTGGGCTTGCGGGGCGCGCACGATCTGGTTTCTTCGACGGACGTGAGAGAGCGAATGGCGCGCGGCGAGCCGTGGGAGCATCTGGTGCCCGGGACGATCGTTGACCGCGTGAGAGAAATCTACTCGTGAAGGCTAGTGTCTAGAAAGGCGCGCAAACGGTGGCTGCGGCTGGGATGGCGCAGCTTGCGCAAAGCCTTGGCTTCGATCTGGCGGATGCGCTCGCGCGTGACTGCGAAGTGCTGGCCCACTTCTTCGAGCGTGTGCTCGCTACCATCCTGGAGCCCGAAACGCATCTTGATGATTTTCTCTTCGCGAGGACTCAAGGTTTTCAGAACCTCGGCGGTCTGCTCGCGCAGGTTCAGATTGATCACGGCTTCCGAGGGCGAAACAACCCGACGGTCGACAATGAAATCGCCCAGATGCGACTCTTCTTCTTCGCCGACAGGGGTTTCCAGCGAGATCGGCTCCTGCGCGATGCGCAGCACCTTTCGGACCTTACCGACTGGCAGCTCCATCTTGACCGATAATTCCTCGGTGGTTGGTTCCCGGCCGAGTTCCTGCTGGAGCTGGCGTTGGGTGCGGACCAGCTTGTTGATGGTCTCGATCATGTGCACCGGGATGCGGATGGTGCGCGCCTGGTCGGCAATGGCGCGGGTGATGGCCTGGCGGACCCACCACGTAGCGTAGGTGGAAAACTTGTAGCCGCGCCGGTAGTCGAATTTGTCCACCGCCTTCATCAGACCGATATTGCCTTCCTGGATCAGGTCCAGGAACTGCAGGCCGCGGTTAGTGTAACGCTTGGCGATGGAAACCACCAGCCGAAGGTTGGCCTCGATCAACTGTTTCTTGGCCGATTCGGCCTCTTGCTCGCCACGTTCGACGATCTGTAGTGTGCGGCGTAGCTCAGTTGAACTGGCTCCGCATTCCTCTTCGAGCTGCTGGATGCGCTGGCTGCACTGCCGCAGCTCTTTCCGCAAGTCGCGGGAGGGATGCCCGGTATGGTGGTTGGGCTCTTCGAGTTTGCGCTGGATTCTGGCGATTTCGCGCTCCAGCGGCTTCAATTCGTCGACAGCGGAACGAAGCCGTCCGGCCAAGCTGCGGCGGATGCCGGTATTAAATGCGACGTTACGGATGATGCGCGAGATCTGCACCATATTGCGAGCCAATCCGTAACGCAGACTGCGATGCTGCTTGGGCTTCATTTGACGCGAAACAGCCTGCAGCTTCTGGCGATATTGCTGTGTTTTCTTGTAATATCTTTCGATTTCAGCGATCTTAGCGAGGAGATCTTCATGTTGCACGGTGAAGTCCTCGTCGGTGATCACGAACTCCGGCAGGACCAGAACGTCGCGGACAGAAGTGGAGCCGCGCTGTAGGTCTTCACCCAGCTGGATGATTTCACGGATGACCAAAGGCGATCTGGAAAGCGCCTTGCGGACCGCCCACTGGCCGCGTTCGTTACGCTTAGCTAGCTCGATCTCACCTTCGCGCGTGAGCAGCGGGACGGTGCCCATCTCACGCAGGTACATTCGCACCGGATCATTGGTCTTGTCGCCGCCGACATCCTGGGCCAGCTCGAGATCGCCGAAGTCCTCGGCTTCGTCCTTCTTCTCGAAATCGATCTTGGGCTCTTCGAGAATCTCGACGCCAGCGCTGTCGAGATCGGAGAGCAGATCTTCGAACTCGCGGCCAGAAGGAAACTCCTCGGCGAGAACCTCATTCACCTCGTCGTATAAGACGAAGCCCTTTTCCTTGCCCACTTCCATGAGATGCTTTAGCCGCCCGTACTTTTCTTCCGTAGCCACTGGTTCCCCGCTACCCCGTGAATCCTAGCCCTGATTCCATTTAGTGTACAACATCACTCGCCGCCTCACGGCTCCGTTTGCGCTGCTGATCGATTTCAACTACGAGTGCACTCAGCCGCATGACTTCTTCAAAATTGCCCGCGCGTTCAGCTGCTTTGACCTGCGCCCGTAAAGCTGCGATTTCAGCTTTTGGATCCTCAGCTCGCAGGCTGCGCAGGCAGGCCGAGGCCTGTTCTGCCGCCTTCTCCTCTTCAAGTACCTCATCGGCAAAAATTACAACGGACAATAGATCACGGTCGGCGTCCCCAAGACGCCCTTCCAGGTCGGCCAAACGGAAAGCGGTCCCATCCGAATAGAGCGAAAACAGGGCCTTAAATACGTTTTTGGTGACAAAACGTTCGACCACTGGCATGTCACGTAACGCGGGTATAACCTCAGCTCTGGCCCGATCGCTGGCCAACAGCGAATTGAGCAACAGCCGCTCGTTGGGGGGCACCTCCGGCCCTCGATTAACCACGCGGCGCTCGACCGTCTCCTTGCTGAAATGATCGCGGACCAGCTTCTCAGCGACCCCGAGGTAGTCGGCGACGTCGTTGGCGACTGCGAATCGCTCCAGCCGGTCGGCGATGCGCTGGATCGCAGGCGCGACAAACTTGAAAGCTTGCAGGCGGCCTTCGACAGTCCGCATGTCGAACTTCTTGCGGGCGCGGTCGGCCAGCCAGTGAAAATACGCAGGAGCTTTTTCCAGCCGGCCGCGGTAGGCTTCCGCCCCCGTCTGCTTCACGTATTCATCGGGATCGAGGTCGCCTTCCAGCTCCAGGACACGCACCTGCAAGCTCTCATCCAGCAGCATCTGGATGGAACGCTCGGCGGCGTTAGCGCCCGCGGCGTCGGGATCGAAATTTACCACGATGCGATCGGAATGGCGCTTGAGCGCGCGAACTTGCGTGTTGGTGAGCGCCGTGCCGCAACTGGCGACAACATTGCGAATGCCGGCCGAGTAAACGCCGATCACGTCCATGTAGCCTTCCACCAGAACGCCGTAATCGGATTTGCGAATGGCATCCTTGGCCCGATGCAGATTATAGAGCACGTAACTCTTGCGGTAAAGCGCCGTCTCGGGCGAGTTAAGATACTTCGGCTCGTCGCCGGAGCGCAGGGCGCGGCCTCCGAAGCCGATCACTTTTCCAGATTCGTTGTGAATGGGAAACATCAGCCGGCCGCGGAAGCGATCGAAATATCCGCTGGCATCCTGTCGTTTCATCACCAAGCCCGATTGCTCCAGATGTTCGGGAGCGAATCGCTCCGCGAATTTGCGCACCAATTGCTGGCCCCCTGGGTCCGAGATACCGAGACCGAATTCGACGATCTGTTCTGAATTGACGGCGCGTCCGGCGAGATAGTTGCGGGCTTCGGCGCCAGTCGTGGCATTAAGATTGGCCTGGAAAGTGCTGGCCGCGATTTCGTGCATTTCCATCAGCGCGCCGCGTAATTTCGAATCCGGATCGGAGTACTCGCGCCGGGGCATCGTGATTCCGTTGCGTTCGGCCACCAACTTGAGCGCCTCGACAAAGCTGATGCGCTCGATCTCCATGACGAAATTGAAAATGTCGCCTCCCTGGCCGCAGCCAAAGCATTTGAAGCGCTGCATGGTCGCGTTGACGTTGAAGGACGGCGTTTTCTCGGTGTGGAATGGACACAGCCCCATGTATCTGCCGGTGCTGCCGGTGCGCTTCAGGCGCACGTATTCACCGATGGTCTTGACGATATCGACGGATGACTTGAGCTGCTCGGCGAAATCCATTCTTCAGTTTCTGGTTTCTGGGGCCTAGTTTCTGGTTTCTAGTTTCGTCCTATGGTGACACACTGGTAAGTAGAAACGGATGCTGGTTCCCGATCCTGCGGTCATCGAAGTGGGCGAGTTGGACGAGGCCATCGCCGCGCTTCCGAATAGCGACGCCGTGTTCCTGGTTCGGGCGGGCGAGCGATCCGCCTACCTCGCCAAGACCAGTATGCTGCGGAGGCGGTTGCTGCGCATTCTGAAGCCGGCTGAGGGCGCGCGGAGGTCGTTGAATCTTCGCGAGGTGGTGACGCGCGTGGAGTACTGGCTGACAGCATCGCGCTTCGAATCGATGCTTTTACATTACGCGCTGGCCCGCCGCGATTTTCCGGAAGACTACCTTCGGCTGATCAAGCTGCGCATGCCGGCGTATGTGAAGTTAATTCTGGCGAACGAATTTCCTCGAACGCAGGTGACGGCCCGGCTCTCAGGCGGTCAGGCGATCTATTATGGACCATTCCGAACACGAGCCGGCGCTGAACTGTTCGAGAACCAGTTCCTGGATCTGTTCCAGATCCGCCGTTGCCAGGAGAATCTGGAGCCGAGCCCGCAGCATCCGGGCTGCATTTACGGCGAAATGAACAAGTGCCTGCGCCCCTGTCAGCAGATCGTCGGCAGGGAAGAGTACTTGAGCGAGGTTGGGCGGGTGGAGGAGTTTTTGACCGGCAATGGCACGGGACTACTCAGCGTGACAACTGCCGCACGCGACCGTTTGAGCCAGGAGATGAGTTTCGAAGAAGCGGCTCGGCAACATCAACGCTTGGAGCGGATCCAGGAGGTGCTGGCGCTACGGGACGATCTGGTCGGAGACGTTGACCGTTTGTACGGCGTGGCGGTCGCGCCCGCGAGCAGCGCCGATACCGTGCTTTTGTGGTTCGTCTGCCAGGGTACCTGGCAATTGCCACGCCAGTTTTCGCTGGCGTCCAGTGTTTCACTCGACAGCAGGCTGCGTGAGTTGGTAGCCTCGCTCGATCCGGTTAGCGCTCCGTTAGCCGAGAGGCAGGAACATCTGGCGCTGCTGGCCCGCTGGCACTATTCGAGCTGGAGCGATGGCGAATGGATCGGCTTTCAAGGCTTGGATCAGGTGCCGTACCGGAAACTGGTGCGGGCGATCTCGCGGGTGCGTCAGAAGGCGGAGGAGAAAGTTGCCGATGGGTCAAGCGCTTAGGGCTCTCGCAGGTCGGAGACCTGCGCCTCTTTTTGCAGAAAATCTCTTGCCACTTCGCGGACTTGTTTGTGTTCCACGTCGACGGCATAATTCAGGGCGCGCATCGCGTTATCGGAGATCTTTCCGGATAGTTCGGAAAGTGTCTTGCGAAGCTCGGGGTTCGCGGCCAACGTGTCGGATCGGACGAGGATGCAGGCTTGATAGGGCGGGAAGGCCTGCTTGTCATCTTTCAAGACTTTGACGTCCAGCTTGTTCAGCAATCCGTCGGTGCTGTTAGCCGCCACCATGCTGACCTGTTTCTGAGTAAGTGCGGTATAAACCAGCCCGAGGTCCATGCTTTTGGGCGCGGCGTTCCACTTGATCGGATAGGTGTTGGTCAGCAGCGGGTAGCCGTCGGGGCGCGTCAGGAACTCATATCCGGCTCCGAGGGTGAATCCGGCCGGATCGGCGGCGGCATCGCTCAACGTTGCCAGATGGTGTGAGCGGGCGTCGTCCCCGCGCACGGTCATCGCAAAGGTACTGGAAAAGCCCAGCGGATCCAGCCAATCCACCTGCATGCCGGTGGCATATTCGGTACGCACGCGATCGAGCACTACTACAGGATCAGTGACACCACTGCGCTTCAGGATATTGGTAAAAGCGGTTCCGGTGTACTCCGGATAGATGTCGATGTCGCGGGCCAGTAAAGCTTGGTGAGCCAGCAGAGTCCCGCCGAGGTCTAATTTTCGCACCACGGGTTGATGGAGACGGTTTTCTATCTGCTGCGCGATGATCTCGCCGAGGATCACTTGTTCGGTGAAATTCTTCGATCCTACGATGATGCGGTGCTTGGAAGAGCAACTCGCCAGCAAGAGAAACGCGCTCAGGCAGCCGAGAATCGTTTTTCGATCCAACCTAATCCTCCATCGGACAGCAGTGCTAGTACGGCGGCCGGAACAGCGCCGGCTAATATTTGCGTGGTGTCGACGGACGCGATGCCACGGAAGATGAAAACGCCCAATCCACCACCGCCGATGGCCGCGGCAATGGTGGCCGTTCCGACCGTGGTCACGGTGGCAACACGTACGCCGGCCAAAATAGTGGGCGCAGCCAGCGGCAGCTCCACCTGCCACAACAATTGCCGATCAGTCATGCCCATCGCAACCGCCGACTCGCGGACGGCTGGGTCCACGCCCAGAATGCCAACCAAAGTATTGCGCAAGATCGGCAGGAGCGCGTACAAAACCAGCGCGACGATCGCAGTCCTCTTGCCGATCCCTCCAATCAGCGGGATCGGAATCAAGAATCCGAAGAGAGCCAGGCTGGGAATGGTCTGCAATACGTTGGCGAACCCCAAAACCCATCCCTGCAGAGGAGGGCGGCGCGTAAGCAGGATGCCGAGAGGAATCCCGATTAGGACAGCGATGGCCATCGACACCAGGACCAGCACGAAGTGCTCGGAGGTCAACTCGAGGATATCGTCGAACAGGCCGGGCCTATTCATCAATGCCTAGGGGCGTTCATCGGCGTTCATTCGCATGCCAATATCCAGGACAGCCAGGAACGCACGCGTTACCGGTTCCTGCGATTTCACAAACTCCTGTGGTGTTGCTAGAACTTCCAGTCTGCCACGATCGAGCAGAGCAATGCGAGTGCCGAGGCGCAGCGCTTCGCGCACATCGTGCGTGACAAAAATCGAAGTCTTCTGAAACTGCCTGCGGAGGGCCAGAAACTGGTCTTGCAGCTCCAGACGAGTAACGGGATCGAGCGCGCCGAAGGGTTCGTCGAAAAGGAGCAGCCGGGGGTCGGCGGCGAGGGCCCGGGCGACACCCACTCGCTGACGTTGGCCGCCGGAAAGTTCGCGGGGATGGCGTTGCAGGAACTGGTGAGGTTCCAACCCAACTTCCTGAAGCAGTTCGCTGGATCGGGCATTGATGCGCTCGACCGGCCAGCCTTCCAGGCGGGGCACCAAGCCCACGTTTTGCGCGATGGTGAAGTGCGGGAACAGGCCGACTTCCTGAATTACATAGCCGATGCCGCGCCGCAAGGCGATCAGGTCCCAATCGGTAGTCGGCCGGCCATCGACGCTCACCTCGCCGCTGGTTGGAAACAGAAGGCCATTGACCATCTTGAGCGCGGTCGTTTTTCCGGACCCGCTTCGGCCGAGAAGCACCAGGGTTTCTCCGGGCTCAATAGAGAAGCTCAAATTGTCGAGAATGAGATTGCCGCCGACGCGATAGGTGACCTCCCGAAACTCTACAGTTGCCGTGGCGCCGGCGCCGGGCATCAGCGAACCATCCACAGGCTCTCGACGAACGGCCACTCCGGGTCAACCCACTGCGACTCGACGCGAAATCCAGTCTGGCCGGCGAGTTCAAACATTTCGTGACAGTGGAACTTGTGTGAAGACTCGGTCCAGATGGTTTCGCCAGCCCGGAAACTAACTCTCAAATCGGCCTCGGCAATGAATATCGACTGATCTATGCAGGATTCGAGATGCATCTCGATGCGCCGTTCGGCCTCGTTCCAGCGAGTTTGGTGCTTAAACTTACGGAGATCGAAATCCGCGCCAAGTTCGCGATTCATCCGGCCTAGCAGATTGAGGTTGAAGGCGGCGGTGACGCCGGTAGGGTCGTCATAGGCAAGCAGCATCCGATCGGGTTCTTTGACGAGGTCGGCTCCGATCAGCAGCGTATCACCCGGCAGGAGCAATTCTCGCAGGTCGCGCAGGAATTGGACGGCGCGGTCGCGCTCGAAATTTCCGATAGTGCTGCCGAGAAACAGAACCAAGAGGGACTCATGCGAACGTCGATGAACTGCCGCGCGAGCCATTCCGTCAAGATAGGAATACTCCAGCGGCCGCACATCGGCGATGTCGGCGAGCTCGCGCTGGCAGCGGCCTAAAGCTTCGCGCGAAACATCAATCGGAAAATAACGCGGCACGCGATCCACTCGTCTAAGCGCATTCAGGACATAGCGCGTCTTGCGGCCCGTACCGCTGCCCAGCTCGATCACGGTTGCTGCTTCGGGAATTAGATCTGCGATATCGCGCGCGTGCTTCCGCAGCAGGCGTTCATCGGCGCGGGTTACACCGTATTCGGGCAAGTGCGTGATGGCATCAAAAAGCGCGCTGCCCAGCTCGTCATAAAGATACTTGGAGTGCAGCTCCTTTTGAGGTTTGCTCAGGTCTGCCCGTACGTCGGAGGCAAACTCGCGCGTGCTCTGCGCGGACGCCGCGCTAGTTTTCGGTAAGACGGAAACTGGCATAGACATAGGGATAGTCGGGCCGGAACCAATTCCGGAAGGAGGGGCGTAAGAAACAAGCCGCAGTCCGGGGCGATGCGCCTTTCAGCACATAGTGTTCTTCATCGAAGAAATTCTTGGAATAACCCGGATAGAAGGGAAACGGCAGGAATCCTGGGAAAGGACCGAACGGCGTGGAGGTCCACTCCCAACCGTTGCCGTAGAGCTGCGAAACGCCCAGGGCGCTGTCGCCGGCCGGCGTCGCGTCTACGTCTACCGGGTCCCAGTGGTGAAGGTCGAAATTTCCATGAGGTGCATCAGGCACAGTACTTCCCCATGGATAAGGACGCTCTTTTTGATCAGGAGTTTCGAACGCAGCCCGATGGAATTGCGGTTCTGTGAGCAAGTCCTTTCCCACCCAGCGTGCGTAGGCAGCGGCTTGGCGATATGTAACGTAGGCCGGCGCGTTGAGGGGCAGGGGGATTTCCGCAAACATACCTCGGTAGAGCCATTTCTGACCGGGCTGGTTTCCTGCGCGCTTAGTCCAGAAGTGGGGCGGCGCCGCGCCCTCTTCGACGAACTTCAGGTACTCACCGTTCGTGACCTTGTACTTGCTAACTGTGAAGGCGGGAACGGCGACCCGGTGCTGGTCAAATTCATTGTCCCAGCCGAATTCACCGGCTTTCTGACCCAGCGTGGCGTAGCCGGCGGGGATTTCGATCATTTTAGAGGCTAAGGCGCGGTGATGATGCGGTGGCTGCACGGGGGACGCGGACTTTTGATCATAGGGGAGATTGTGTATCAGGTACGCGAACGTCTCGGCGTGCATGAGCCGGTGCTCGAGCGCGACATGAATGAACTGTTCCGGCGCCCGATCGAGCGAGTCGTCGATGATTCGCCGGACTCTCCGGTTGTAAGCCAGCACTTCCTCGACGGAGGGCCAATCGGCCGGCTGATCCTCGGCTGCCTTTCCGACCGGCGGATCGATGCCGAACTCGAACAATTTGTCGAACCGAGGATGAAAGGATGGAATGTCCAGCGAATTACGGCAGATCAGGTTCCAATCGAAGGCCTCCAGATGCCCGAGATAAAAGATGAGCCGATGCCGTTCCGGCACAGGCCGCGAATAGACGGCCGCCGGTGTTAACAGGGCGAACAACTCGTCCGTGCGAGAGCGCGCGGATTCCATCCGGTCGTAAATGACCCAAGGAGGGGCTGGCGTAGTCGACATGCTTTCCTCCGACCACTTTCAGGCTAGCACCTGAGGCGGCAGGGGAAAGTTCCAGGAGGGGTTGGTGATTAGCGGGTGGAAAAAAGACGCGGCACGGGTGGGTGGCCAATGCCGCGATATCGCTTGGTTGGAGGTTCTCTTGCTTACCTGATTACAGAAGGGGCCGCTTGGGCGGTCTGCGAAGCCGGATTAGCACCACCTTCCCACTCGCTTCTATTTCGATCGGTCTTCCAATATTTGTCGCCCCACCAGTCATCACCGTTCCTCCCGAATGCAGCTGATTCCGGTGTGGCCTTCTTGACCGCGATGGTTTCAAGCAGAGCGGAAGCTTGCGTGGCGGTGAGCTCAAAGTTCAATGTTCCGTTGACTCCGGTGGCATCTTTGTAGTTAACAGTGAGAGTTTGCTTCTTCCTGCCAGGGGCAACCGAAGGGACCTTGAATCTATGAAGAATACGGCGCGCTTCGTCCTGGGTGATAGATGTGCTCGTGATCTGGGTGCAGGGCAGCTTGTACGTCCCGGCGCCGTAGTCAAACCGCAGCTCACCTCTTTCGCTGACGTCGAGGGTTCCGATCAAATTGATTGGAATGGTTTTCACCGAGCCGCCGACATAGGTGGCGGTGTCGTTATAGCCTCGCACGACTGCCGGGGGAGCCAGCGCAAAGACAATGATGGCAAACAGGATCTGGCGGAATGCAGACATGTAGTACGTCTCCTTGGGAGTACTATCGGCCAAGTCGCGAACATCCTTTAGTGGCGAGGCACACTTACAATGGATTAAGCATGTCTGTCTACAACGAACGCCAGGAAGAGTTGGAAAAGCAAGAGTTTATGATGGGGACCGAACGGGGGCGGCTGGCGGTGACCTTAGACCTGTTGACTGACGCGCTGGTGTTGGTGGGGCAGCATGGCGTGTATTGTCAGAGCGCCCGCCAACCGGGCAAGCCGGCCATGGACATCCAGATGATTTCCAAGTGTCTGACTGACGCTAAGGAACTGGTAATGGACGTGATGGGCAAGTTAAAGAGCAAGTCGGCCGCCGAGCGGACTTGAACTGGGGATCGACCTATTTACGCGTGTCCAGCCAGACGAAAGTCCACACTACTATCAGCCCGAGCAGGCACAGCAGGAACATCACTAAGCGGCGGCCGAAGCCGGGGGTGTAGGCGGGAAGTTGATCGTTGGGTTTCGGCTGGGGTGCGTTACCTTGGGGATCCATCCGGAGCTCCTGTTTCAGTATAAAGGAGGGGACTAATGAATCCGAAGATTCCGATCGCAGGCATCACCGACGAGTTCTCGCCGGATCTGGAGACTGCACTGCACGCCATGCGGGAAATCGGCATGAGCGCGGCGGAACTGCGAGTCATCTGGGGCAAGAACATTATGGACCTGTCCGACGAAGAGCTGGAGCGCGTGCAGGAGATCACACGATCGCTGGGTTTCAAAGTTATTTCGATCGCTTCGCCGCTATTGAAGTGCTTGCTGCCAAATTCCCCGCCAGTTGACAGCCGCTTCCAGCACGACGTGTTCGCGTCAAAGCACACCTTCGAAGACCAACCCAGGCTGGCGGAGCGGGCGTTCGTAATCGCGAAAAAATTCGACGCGCGAATCGTTCGAGTTTTTTCGTTCTGGAGAACTGTGGAACCAGAAAACTGTTTTGACGGCATTGTGCGCAATCTAGGCGATCTAGCGGCGAAGGCCGCGCGGCACGATTTGATTATTGGGCTGGAGAACGAGCACGCGTGCAACATCGGGACCGCGCGAGAGACGGCTCGATTGCTCGAAGCGCTGCCGCATCCGAACCTGCGCGTGGTGTGGGATCCAGCCAACGCCTATGTGGCGGGAGAAAGTCCCTATCCGGGAGGTTATGGGTTATTGCCGAGGGAGAGGATCGTACATGTTCACGCGAAGGATTGTCACCTGGACGGTCACGTGCCGGTCTGGGGGCCGCTGGGAACACGCGCGATCGACTGGAAGGGGCAGATCGCCGCGTTGCTTCGGGATCATTACGAGGGCCATTTGAGCTTGGAGACGCACTGGCCGGGCCCCGGAGGCGACAAACTGGAGGCGAGCAGGATCTGCGGATGGAATCTGCGCGGATTAGCGAGTGCATAGCGGTCGTGAACGCGCGTTCACGGAGATTTCGTGAATATTGTTCGCATTGATTTCAACTGTTTAGGCGATTGTTGCTCGCGGGCGTATAGAACCGGCTGATAGTTTGGTGCAGGAGAGAGTTGTTTACGGGCGCTCCCGAAACGGGGCGCCCATTTTTTTGGGAACGCGTTGAACATGGAAAGCAAGACCGAAGGAAGAGCGCCCAAAAATAGAAAGAGACTGGTCCGCAGGCTTCTCCGCAAAATAGAAAAAGAGTTCAAGGACAAGGACACGAGAGCAACCATGGCTGACTACATTCGGCTAACCCAGCTTGAACGGGAGTTAGAAGAAGAGGAACAGCCGAGGGAGATCATCATCAGGTGGAGCGAGCCAGCGGCGAAGTTCAGCATCGAGAGATAGTTTACGCTCCACTTCCATCGCAGCTCAGATTTCACAGTTCGAGTGCGCGGTTTAAGGGCTTTTCTGGGCCGATCGGATCAGGAAAGAGCCAAGCGTTGTGCCAGGAAGCTATCCGGCTTAGTTACCTGAACCCGGGCCGGCAAGGGTTAATCGGAGCGCCGACTTATCCGCTTCCGCTTTCGACCGGACTGCGCCGCAGCGTCCAGAGTGGATAAACAACTCGCTACGGCCGTTCGAGGTACAGTGTGTATGCGGCCGTGATTTCAATCCAGAACGTTTCCAAGGTCTATCATCTTTATCGCCATCCTTTCGATCGGCTGCTCGGCAGTTTCGCGCTCGCCAAAAAGCGGACCACCGAATTCTGGGCGTTGCGGAATGTAAACTTGCGAGTCGACAAGGGTGAGGTTTTTGCCCTTCTAGGACCGAACGGGTCTGGAAAGAGCACGCTACTCCAAATTATCACCGGCATTTTGAAGCCAAGCAGCGGCCGCGTTTTGTGCGCGGGGCGAGTGGCTGCTTTGCTGGAACTGGGCGCCGGCTTCAACCCCGAGTTCAGCGGACGCGACAACGTTCTATTGAATGGCGAGATCATGGGGCTTTCGCGGAAAGAATTGGACAAAGCTTTTCCTAAAATCGAGGCGTTTGCCGAGATCGGTCGCTTCATCGACCGGCCGGTCAAAGAATACTCCAGCGGCATGTACGTGCGACTGGCATTCTCTACCGCTATCCACGTCGATCCGGAGATTCTGATCGTGGACGAAGCCCTGGCTGTCGGCGACGCGATTTTCGCCAGCCGATGCATTCAGAAATTCGAAGAACTTCGTCGGAGAAAAGTAACCGTGTTACTGGTCTCGCATGACTTAGGATTAGTCAAACGGCTGGCCGACCGAGCCGCCTTTATGCTGGAAGGAAAAGTGGTAATGGAAGGCACGCCTAAGGATGCCGTTAATCAGTATGTCGGATTCGTGCTCGATCGCGAACGGGAAAATCGTGAACGCGACGATGCTACCAGGATCGGGACCGTCGCAAAAAGTAGCTTCCGTCACGGCGACGGCGCCAGCCAGATCGTGGACGTGCGGCTCTTAAACGCCGCCGGCGAACCTTGCCATACTTTCCGGCCGGGCGAGTCTATCGTTATACGTATTCAGGCGGTCTTTCGCCGTTCAGTTACCGATCCCGTGGTTGGGATATTGGTCCGCAATCGCATCGGCATGGACGTATTCGGAACCAACACTCGGATCGAGCGCGTCGACCTGGGAACCGTTGACGAGGGCGAGACGCTGGAACTGGAATTCGAATTAGATTGCTTGTTGAGCCGCCAGGAGTATACACTGACCGTTGCCACGCAGTATCGCAATGGGCTCAGTCAGGATTGGCTTGACGATGTCACCGACTTCCAGGTGATGGATACGAAGGATGTTGCCGGAGTGCTGAACTTGAATACTCGAGTGCGTCATCACAAGCTCGCGAGGATTCCCGACGCCGACCCCAGCGGCGTCGGCCACTCATGATCTACGCAATTGTTCTCGCGATCGTGGTGGGCACGCTCTGCGTGGTCACTATCATCCAGACGCGATCGGTGAAGAACCAAGCCGACTTTCTGGTCGCCGGCAGAAAACTGCCTTGGCCCGTCCTGGTCTTTACGCTTCTATCTTCGTGGATCGGCGCCGGTAGCCTCTTCGCCGGCGGAGAGAATGCCTACCGAAACGGGTTTGCTGCCCTATGGCAGCCCGCGGGCGGGTGGGCCGGGCTGATCCTCATTGCGCTGATCGCCGGACGGGCGCGGCGATTTGCTCAATTCACTGTTCCCGATCTGCTCGAGACGCGATACAACGCGACGGCGCGCGTCATGGGGACCATCGCTATCGTTATTTCTTACACGGTGATTGCGAGCTATCAATTCAAAGGCGGCGGAGACATCCTCAACCTGATCTTCCCGTCGGTGAGCAGAAACCAAGGAATGTCCATCATCGCCGTCTTCGTTATCGTTTTCACTGCCGCGGCGGGTATGGCTTCCATCGCTTACCTCGACTTGGTGATCGGCGGGCTGGTGAGCACCATCGTCATTATTGCGGTCCCGCTATTGCTTCAGAAGGCGGGTGGCTGGAGTCAGGTACGAGCCGTTCTTCCGGCCTCGCATTTTCAGGTTCTGGGTAATCTCAGTCTTGCGCAAGCGCTGAATTACATGATTCCGACTACTCTGCTTCTGATTGGCAATCAAGGGATGTACCAGAAGTTCTTTTCGGCCCGGTCGGAACGCGATGCCAAGTTCGCCGTTTATGGTTGGATCGTCGGTACCTTGATTCTGGAAACGCTGCTCATCGCTTTCGCCGTGATCGGCAGCTCGCTATTCAAAACTGAACATCCGAGAGAGATCATCCCCCTCACTGCTTTCCAGGGATTGCCTTCGCTCATTGGCGCGCTCTTACTTGGCGGCGTTTTCGCCAAGGTAATTTCGACCGCCAACAATTACCTTTTCTCGCCGTCTACTAATCTGATCCATGACGTCTATGGCCGGTTCATTAATCCCCATGCGTCCGAGAAGAGAAAACTGATCATGTCCCGGTTGATTGTCGTGCTGCTCGGGCTCTTTGCGCTGCTGCAAGCGACGCGGTTCGAATCGATCTTGAATGCTTCCGTTTACGCCTATACGGTGTACGGAGCTGCCGTGACTCCCGCCGTGATGGCCGTGTTTTTCTGGAGACGCGCCACCACCGCGGGCGCGATTGTATCGATTATGCTCGGAGCAATCATCACGGTCGCCCTGAATCTGGTTGGTTACGACTTGGCGATCTATCCCGCCCTGGCCGCATCGCTCTTAAGCTTGATCCTGGTTAGCCTGCTGACGCCTCCACCCCAACCGGGCAAATGGAAACCGTTCTTCGAGACTTAAATGTTTCTTGGGTTAAACATTCATGCAAATTGACGAAATTCAAAAAGCGTTGCGAGACGAGAAAGTAGACGGCTGGCTGTTCTTCGACCATCACCAGCGCGACCCGCTAGCCTATCGCATTTTGAAGTTGAGTCCCACTCGGACTGTTACGCGTCGCTGGTACTACTTCATTCCCGCCGAGGGCGAACCGAAGGGGCTGGTTCACGCCATCGAGTCAGGAGTGTTGGCGGGACTTCCCGGAAAGCCCCAAATCTATTCGAGTTGGGGCGCGCAGGTGGACGGAATCAAGAGGATGCTGGCAGGCTGCCGGCGCATTGCGATGCAGTACTCGCCCAATTGCGCAATTCCGTACGTCTCGCTGGTGGACGGGGGCACGCTGGAATTGGTCCGAAGCGCGGGCGTCGAAGTTGTCACCTCGGCGAATCTCGTCCAGCTTTTTGAGGCGCGCTGGACCGAAGAGCAACTGGAGATGCATCTCGAAGCGGGCCGCCGGGTGGATCGAATCCGCGGCGAGGCTTTCGTGAACATCGGAGCGGCGCTCAAGGCAAACCGGACAATAAACGAATGGCAGGTGAACCGGTTCATCCGCGACGCCTTCGAAAAGTCCGGCCTGGTGACCGATCACGGTCCCATCGTTGCCGTGAATGCCAACATGTCGAACCCGCATTACGAACCAGGGCCCGAAGGCAGCCGCGAAATCCGCAAGGGCGACGCTGTATTGATCGACATGTGGGCCAAGCTGGATCGCCCGGGCGCGGTTTTCTATGACATCACCTGGACCGGTTATTGCGGCGTCGAGCCGCCCTCGGCCATTCAAAATGTTTTCGAAGTCGTGCGCGATGCCCGCGACCGTGCCGTCGAACGCGTTCAATCGGCTATGCGCAAGAACGAAAGCATCCAGGGTTTCAACGTGGATGACGCTGCTCGCGGCTACATTAAGGAGAAAGGCTTCGCGGAATATTTCGTGCATCGCACCGGGCATTCCATCGGAGAAGAAGTTCACGGAACGGGCGCCAACATGGACAATCTGGAAACGCACGACGAGCGCAGAATAATCTCTAGAACATGCTTCTCGGTGGAGCCCGGCGTTTATCTGCCCGAATTTGGAATTCGGTCGGAAGTGAATGTCTACGTCGCGCCCGGCGAGGCGCGAGTCACCGGCGAGCAGCAGCAGAAGCTGGTGGCAATTCTGTAAGAGGGCGGCTTGTTCAACGCAACTCCAATGGCTTCAACGCCTTCCAAATAGTACCAAGTCCTCATCGACCCGATAGGAATTTTCGATTGGACCCATTCGCCAACGTCGCATACCCTTGGTTATGGCAACCATGCTTGTTATGGAGCCGCCCAGCTCCCAAATCGCTCTCCTGCACAGGATCAGCAGCATCGTCAGCTCGGAACTGTCGCTGGACGAAATGCTCGGAGAAATCGTCGGACTTACCGCGCAGGTCACCGACTGTGACGCCTGCCTGGTTTATCTACTCGAACGTGACACCGGCGAAATTGTGTTGCGCGCCTCCCAGGTCCCGCACGCGGCTGCTCTTGGCACGCTACGCATGAAGGTGGGTGAAGGCGTCACCGGATGGGTGGCGGAGCATAAGTCGGTAGTCGCGCTTTCCTCCAACGCCGGCTCCGATCACCGCTTTAAGCGGTTCCAAGTACTGATTGAAGATACCTACGAAGCCTTCCTCTCGGTGCCGCTCGTCAGCGGCGGCGATGTAATAGGCGTCATCAACGTCCATCATCGTGCTCTGCATGATCACACGCCCGACGAGATCGCTCTTCTGACTTTCGTCGGTGAGCAAATGGGCGGCATTATTTCGAAGTCGCTTCTGGCCGAGGCAAATGTTCGGCTGCTCGAAGAGACTCAGGAAATGAAGCGGCAGCTTGAGACGCGCAAACTGGTGGAGCGCGCCAAGGGAATTCTACAGACGCGCTACCATCTGACGGAGGAAGAAGCTTATCTTCGTCTTCGCAACGAAAGCCGCCGGTTGCGGCGTCCCATGAAGGATCTGGCCGAGGCCATCATCCTGGCCGAGGATCTCAGCCGCAAGAGCGAGAGCTCGGACGTCTGATCGTCAATTGGAGGGACGCTGTACCGAGCCCAGCAACTTTATGTGCCGGGCTTCTGCTCCAACCACAGCTTTCAAAGAAATGGAACGATCGAACGTAACGAGTTGACCCTTTCTATGGACGGCAAGCGCGAGAAGATATACATCCGTGATCTTTTGATGGCTGCCGATTGATGTGGGGCGGAAGGCCTGGTTCTCCAATAGGGAGACATCATCTGGCCAGAACTCATGCTGCGGGCTCGAACAAAGGTCCTGTAGGCGTGAGATTACTTCTCCCGGTGTAGCCTCTACCGATGGGTAGGCGGGATTGCTCAAAATCCGCACGACTCCATTAATTGTGATCGGGCAGGTGGCCCAAGCCGTTCCCCGGGCGGCTTTGAACCAATCATGAGCCTCGCCGTGGTTGACGTGTGCGGAATCAAAGAGCGCGACCAGGACGTTTACATCCAGCAAGGAAGGGATCACTCTGCATCCCGCAGTTTATTTACCAATGCCAAGGATGGGACCTTCGATCCGCGCTTTGCCGGGAAGACTCGCACGCCATTCCGGCTCCGCGCGCCGCCTCTTGGCTCCAAGGCGGTCCGCACCAGTGCGGAGATTACTTGACCGGCGGTCTGTCCGCGTTGTTGCGCCAGGTTCTTGGCGGCCTGCAGTATATCTTCATCCAGATCGAGTGTGGTCCTCACACACTCCATCTTAACGCATCACGCATCAGCTGTCTGATGTCGGGTGCTTTACCCCAGGCCCTCCAGCAGCTTGCGCGTTCGCCCATGCGCCAATACGACATCCGGATCGCGCTGCATCGCTTCAAAGTAACGCTTCTCGAACCCGCGCCCATTTTCATTGGGGACTATCAGCTCCCGCGCCTGCGTCACGAACCGGTCCGCGTCGATTCCGGACGGCGGTTCTTTGGCGTCCAAAGTTTCGTCGATCATGACCACCAGCTCCGACAGCTCATGCAGCCAGGCGAACCACGGATCGTACAACACCAGCTTCAACAGCTCGCTGCTGGACTGGATGCGGGCAATATCGCGCTCGTAAATGGCGCGCTCCGATTCGAGCAGGGTCTTATGAAGGCTGAGCAGCGCGTTTCTTAGATCGGTCAGCCGTTGTTGAATTGGATTGGGAAGGGACTCGGTCGACGCCATGTAGCTTCTGATGTTATAGTACCGCCACGCGAAACCAGTTCCCCTAACCACGACTTTTAACCTTAGAATAGAATACGTGCGTACTGATTCCACACTTCAACTCGCCACTGGTAATCTCGATCTGGTGCGCAACGAAATCGGAAAAGTCATCGTCGGTCAACAACCGGTTGTCGATGGTGTTTTGACGTGCCTGCTGGCCGGCGGTCATGTGCTGCTGGAGGGTGTGCCGGGACTCGGCAAGACGACGCTACTCCGGACGCTGGGCCGGGTGCTGCACCTGAAATACTCGCGCATTCAGTTCACGCCCGACCTCATGCCCGCCGACATCGTCGGTAGTATGATCATCGAGTCCGACGATCATGGGGCCAAGGCGCTTCGCTTCCAACCAGGTCCGATCTTTGCCAATCTTGTGTTGGCCGACGAGATCAATCGCGCGACGCCAAAAACTCAATCGGCGCTGCTCGAAGCGATGCAGGAACGCACCGTAACCAGCGGGAACACGACGCACGAATTGGATGCTCCTTTTCTGGTGATGGCCACTCAGAATCCAATCGAGATGGAAGGAACCTATCCACTTCCGGAAGCGCAGCTGGATCGCTTCCTGATGAAAATCCTGGTGTGTTACCCGTCGCGCGAGGATCTCAACCGGATCGTCGAGCGCACCGTGCATCGCGACGAGACCGCCGTTCATCAGGTCGTGGATCGGGAGGCGATCATGCAACTGAGAGCGGCCTGCAGGGAAGTTCTGGTGGCGGAGCACGTGCAAGACTTTGCGATCGACCTGGTGATGTCGACACAACCGGGCACTCCGTACGCCCATGAATTGGCGAACAAATATATCCGCTACGGCAGTTCGCCACGGGGCGCGCAAGCGCTGGTGGAGTGTGGACGGGTAGTGGCATTGATGCACGGGCGGCTCAATCTCTCGAGCGACGATGTCCGCGAAATCGCTCCATCGGTGCTGCGTCACCGCATTATCCTGAACTTCGACGCCCATGCCGACGGCCAAACTCCGGAGACGATTCTTACTCAGATCATAGAAAACGTGAGTGCCGCGGCCGCCAAATGAAACCCAGCCCGCTCATCGACAGTGCCTTTCTTGAGAAGCTCGAACGGCTCGCTATTCAATGGCAAAAGTCGTTTCCCGGATTGGTGGGCGGGCACAACATTTCGCATTTTGCCGGACCTGGTCAGGAGTTTCTCGATCATCGCCAGTTCCATCATGGCGACGACTTGCGAGCGGTCAACTGGCGTGCCTATCTGCGGCTCGAAAAGCTGTTTTTGAAGATGTTTCAAGTGGAGCCGCGCATTCCCGTCCGGCTGCTGCTCGATTGCAGCAACTCCATGACCACCGGGGACGTCTCGAAGTTCGATTATGCGCGCAAGCTCACCGCGGCGCTATGCTATGTCGGATTGGTGCGGCTCGATACCATGTGCATTCAGCCTTTTGGTCATGACTTGGGCGATTCGTTCTTGAGCGGCGGCGGGCGTCATCGTTTCATCCCAGCAGTGAATTTTCTTCAAGACCTGAAACCCTCTGGACAGACCAATTATTTTCAGATGGCGCGGCAGTTTATCTCCAGGTATCCGCAGCGTGGGTTGCTGATCATCATCTCCGATTTTCTGGATGAAACCGATTGCGAGCGTCCGCTGCAGTTTCTGGCGGACTTCGGACATGAGCTGATCCTGATCCATGTGTGGAGCGACGAGGATCGGGAACCTTCCTGGGAAGGACAACTCGATTTGATGGACGCTGAGACCGGTTCCACGCTCGAGATAGGTTTTGATGAAACTGCCCGGAAAAACTATACCAATGCCTTCGACGATTTTGCCAAGAGTATCCAACGCATTGGTCTGAGGAACAGCGGGCGCTACATAGGCCTTTCTACAACTAATCCGATCGAAGAGGCCATCTTCGGTCCGCTGGCGCGATCGGGTGCAATCCAGTAACTGCAATGTTTTTCTTGAACCTATCGCTGCCGGAATTCCTGGGCCTTCTGGGCTCGCTTTCCGGCGTCGTGGTAGCGCTCTACTTACTGGACCGGATGCGCAAGAAGCACACTGTTTCCACGCTGCGGTTCTTTGCCCTTTCCGATAAACCTCCGGTCCTGAAGCATCGACGCAAACTGCAGCAGCCCTGGTCGCTCATTCTCCAGCTAGTGAGCCTGCTGCTCTTGTTGCTGGCAATCGCTCAGCTTCGTCTGGGGTCGCAGGCTCGTTCGTCTCGCGACCATGTCTTGATTCTCGACAGCTCGGCCTGGATGGCTGCGCGTACGGGTCAAGTTCGATTGATCGATCAGGCTCGCGCGGCTGCTCGCGGTTACGTCCGCACGCTGCCCTCTAGCGATCGCGTAATGGTAGTGCGCGCGGATGTACTCGCGACGCCCGCGACATTGTTTGAATCCGACCGCCAGAAGATCCAGCAAGCCATCGATCAGACGCAGCCGGGCGCGGCGCCTTTGAATATCGACCAGGCTCTCGACTTTGCTCGCCAAGCCCAGCGGCTGCACTCGCAACAACCCGGCGAAATCGTCTTCGTTGGCGCCGGACGCGTCGCCGGTGACGAGGCTGCGCTGGCTGCGCCTCCGCCGAATCTGCGATTCGTACCGATTGCGAGTCCGGCTGAACACGCCGGCTTGCGCAAGGTTGGAGTGCGCCGCTCGCTCAGCGATCCGGACATCTGGGAAGTGTTCATCACCGTGAAGAACTATGGGACCACGCCCCGCTCGGTGCCGTTACGGGTGCAGTTTGGCGGAGCGCCTGTGGGGACGCGGCGGTTTGAGTTGAAACCAGGCGTCGAAGAGAGCGCGGCCTTCCGCTTCAAGACCCGAGCGGCGGGATGGTTGGAAGCGCGCCTGATCACGCGCGATGCTTTTCAGCAGGATGACCGCGCAGTTCTGGAATTGCCGGCTCGCAAGCTTCTCCCGGTGATGGTCTATTCCGCCGAGCCCGAACTGTTGCGGCCCGTATTCTCTTCCATCTCGGGCATCCAGGCTACGTTCCTACCGCCCTCCAGCTACGACGCCAATATTAAGAGTGGCATCGTGCTATTGGATCGCTTTGCTCCGCCATCGCCGCCGGCCACGGAAAGCATTTGGATGGAGCCGCCAGCGGGTAAATCACCCATTCCCATTCGAACCATTGAGAAGAATGCGAAGCTGAAGCGCTGGCGGGTGGATAGTCCGTTGGGAGCCGGCCTGCGCGCCAAGGACCTCGAGTTCCCGAGCGCTGAATTGTTCCGCCTAGCCCCAGACGATGTAGCCATCGCTGAATCGGACGCCGGCGCGTTGATCGCCGCGCGGCCCGGAAAACCGAAGACAGTCGTATTTGGATTTCATCCCGTCCGATCGGGCATGAAGTATTCGCTCACCACCCCGCTGCTGTTCGCCAATATAGTCCGTTGGATGGCGCCCGATATTTTCCGGTCATGGGAATTGACGGCCGGCACGGTTGGAACGGTGGATCTGGAACTGGAATCGGAAACCGATCCCTCCGCTATTCATGTGGCAACGGAAGATGGCAAGACACTGCCGTTCACCGTGGACGCACGGAGATTGCGCTTCTTCGCCGGCTCGGCGGGAATCGTGCGAGTGCTCACCGGGGATCGCGAAATGGTGTATTCGTTGACCCTACCGCAGCCCGGTGATTTTGTTTGGAAACCATCCAGTGGCAAGCGCGGTTTGCCGGGACGTGGGCCATTGGAGCCATCCTCCCGCGATATTTGGCAGTGGCTTGCTCTGCTGGGCGGGGTGGGGCTGCTCCTCGATTGGGTTCTCTACGGACGAATGCGGACGCGCTACGTGCCTCCCTCTCAAGCTGAACGCCGCGTGCTCTGGAGGAAAGCATCATGACCTTCGAGCGCGCATGGGTGTTGGTGTTCCTGCTCGTTCCGCTGGGCTGGGCGCTATTCGAATTGAAGCAGACACGCCGCATGGTAGCGTTGATTCTCAACACACTCGCATTGATGGCGATCGTCGTGGCTTTAGCCGAGCCTGTGCTTACCATCCCGCAAACCAAAATGGCGGTTGCAGTTTTGGTGGACACTTCTTCCAGCGTTTCCTCGCAGGATCTGGCGCGGGCCTCCGAATTGGCATCCGAGCTGGAAAAAGCGCGAGGCCGTCACTGGACCCGGGTTCTTCCGTTCGCCCGATCGGTCCGGAATCCAGCGACTGAGGAACAAAAAAACGGATGGCAGTTGAAAAACACGGCGGGCGAAGCCGGCAGCGCTACCGATCTGGAAGCGGCGATTGGTGAAGCCATCGCTTCATTACCATCGGGAATGGTGCCGAGGATTGTTCTCATTTCTGACGGCAAGGAAAACACGGGCAGCATTACGCGAGCCGCTTGGCAGGCGCAACACCTCGGAATCCCGATCGATACCATGCCCCTCGAAGGCCGGCCGCAGCCCAATCTGCGGTTGGAATCGGTGAGCCTGCCGACGGTGGGATTCACCGGCGAGAAATTCCCCATCGATCTCAGTATTTCTTCACCGGGGCCCGTGCAGGCTTCAGTCGCGATCAGCGCCGAAGGAAAATTGCTGGGAACCAACTCAGTCGCACTCGAAAAGGGCAGCAATCAGATTCGAGTTCACGCCAGCTTGACCACGGCTGGGGCGCTGAATCTGTCGGGCGTGATTCGGGCCGGGAACCTGGGCACTATCCAGTTCGATCGCGCCGTCAACCTGCGCCGGCCCAAAGTTTTGTATGTCTCTCAAGACCCGGAAGGCAGCGAGAAGAATTTACTACAGACCCTCACGGCCGCTCAGTTTGATGTCGAACGAACCAACGACCCGCTGCACGGGACGCTGAGTGATTTTCAGCTCGTGGCGCTCAACAATCTGGATATGGAATCGCTGCCGCCTTCCAGAAAAGGAGAAATCGAGAAGTTCGTCAAGCAGGGCGGTGGATTATTAGTGATTGCCGGCGAGCGCAATATCTACGCCGATAATAAAAAGACCGAAGACGCCCTGGATCGTACGCTGCCCGCTAATCTTGCTCCGCCGCGCTCGCCTGAAGGCACGGCGGTGGTCCTGATCATCGACAAATCTTCGTCCATGGAAGGCAAGAAAATCGAGCTGGCGCGCCTGGCGGCCATTGGAGTCGTTGATAATCTGCGCCCCATCGATATGGTGGGCGTTCTGATCTTTGACAACTCCTTCCAATGGGCGGTACCGATTAGAAAGGCTGAAGACCGCACGCTGATCAAACGCCTGATTTCGGGCATCGTACCGGACGGAGGCACGCAGATCGCCCCGGCATTGGCTGAAGCCTATCGTAGAGTTCTGCCAACCCGCGCCACATTCAAGCACATCGTGTTGCTGACCGATGGGATCTCTGAGGAAGGCGATAGTCTCGATTTGTCCAAAGAGGCAGTTGCACAACACGTGACCATCTCTACAGTCGGTCTCGGACAGGATGTGAACCGGGCGTACTTAGAAAAGGTGGCAAACCTCGCGGGCGGAAAGGCCTACTTTCTGAATGAGCCGGCTGGCCTCGAGCAACTGTTGCTCAAAGATGTGCTCGAGCACACCGGCTCGACGGCGGTGGAGAAAACGCTGCGTCCCATCATAGTCAAGAATGCGGAGATCCTGGACGGGGTCGGAATGGACTCGGCGCCAGCACTGAAGGGCTATGTGAGGTTCATCGCCAAGCCTACGGGTGACACGATCCTGAAAGTTGACGAGAAAGATCCTCTGCTGGCGCGTTGGCAATATGGCCTCGGTCGAGCCGTCGTCTTTACTTCCGACGCCAAGAGCCGTTGGGCCGCTGACTGGGTGACTTGGAAAGGCTTCGACAAGCTTTGGACCAACATCTTTCGCGATCTTCTTCCGCACGCCGAGACGGGCGAGGCCAAGACCGAATTTGATAGCGCCAGCGGCGATCTGATCGTCAACTACCAGCTGGGCCGCGAAGTCGAAGAACCTGCCAAGCTCCCTGGCATCTTTGTAATCGGACCCGGCGGCTTTCAGCACGCTTTGCCGCTCACTAAGCTAGCCGACAAAGCCTATCGTGGTAGGATTCACATCGGACAGCGTCAGGGGCTCTTCCGTATCCGGCCGCTGGAAGAGTCCCATGCTTTCCCGGAGGTCGGCTACTATCAACAGGAGCAGGAGCTGCTCGATTACGGCTCAAACCAGTTTCTGTTGCGATCGATTTCAGACTTCACCGGCGGCCGGTTTAATCCGGCGCCGAAGCAAGTATTCGATGCCGCTGGCCGCACCGAGCAATCCAGCCTGCGGCTGTGGCCGGGACTGCTGGCCTTTGCGATTGCGCTCAACCTGGCGGAGTTGATCATGCGCAAAGGCAAGGCCATGATGGATTCCCTGCTGCCGAAGAAGACCTAGCCCAGCTCCAGAAGAACCACCGTCTCGAGGTGGAAGGTCTGCGGAAACAGATCGACCATGGTCATTTGCTGGATGCGATAGCCTCCGGCCAGCAGGCCCTGCAGATCGCGCGCCAACGTCGCCGGGTCGCAGGAGACGATGGTCAGGCGGGGCGCTCGGAGTCGCACCAATTCCCGCACGGCAACTTTGCCCAGACCTGTGCGGGGCGGGTCGGCAAGGATGAATTCCGGTGTTTGCTGGAGGCTCGCCAGATAGTCTTCGGCCGGTTGGTTCTCAGCGACGACCTGCAACTCACGGCGCTCGATATTAAATTGCAAATCGCGAAAAGCACGGCGGCTGGATTCGACCGCGGTGACTCTCTTGAAAGCCTCCGCGAGGCGTACCGAGAAAAGGCCGACGCCGGCGTAAAGGTCCAGGGCCCACTCCCCTGCGCGCCCGCCGGTCGCACAGTTGACCAAATCATCGATCAAATAGCGATTGACCTGGAAGAACGAATTGGGGCTTACTCGAAATCCACGGTAGTCGATGGGGCCGGTGGTGCCGAGTGAATCGAATATTCGGTAAGCGGTGGCAGGCAGGCGATCCCAGACATGGACTTGAGTGTCGGTTTCGTTGGTGAAAAATTCAACCGTGGTAGTAACGTTCCGCAGTAAGTGGCCCTTTAGTTTTGCGATTGCATCATTCAGCGCCGGCGATGAAACGATGCAGTGCTCGATTGGAGAGAGACTATGCGACCCCTGTTCGAAATAGCCCACACTGCCGTTCTCGATGTGGAGTTGCACGCGGTTGCGATAGCCCCATGGTTCGCCCGAGATGGAGTGAATCTCGCCTGAAAATTCGATTTTCCCGATCCGGCGCAGGGATTCGCGTAGGATGGAGACCTTTTGCTCCACTTGGAACTTGGTATCGGCGTGTTGGTAGTGACACCCACCGCAGTGCAGGAAGTAGGGGCAGGGCGGCGAGACGCGGTAAGGAGACGGCGCAAGCACTTCGGTCAACTTCCCTCTGCATACATCGGTTTTGACGCGTTCAACTTCGGCTTTCACGAATTCTCCGGGCAATACAAATGGTGTCAGCACAACTTTACCGTCGAGACGGGCCAGTCCATCTCCGCCGTACACCAGCTTTTCTATCGTGAAAGTTTCTTCGGTGAGCAAGCAGAAGCTTACCCTACGGTAACATGGTTGATTCACCATGAAGGCACGTATTTTCTCTGGCGTTCAACCGTCAGGCAACTTGCACATCGGGAACTATCTGGGCGCGCTGAAAAACTGGGTCGAGATTCAGGGCAACTACGAAAGCATTTTCGGGATCGTCGATCTGCACGCTATAACGGTCCATCAAGACCCAGCCGAGCTGCGATCGAAAATTCGGGAGACGGCAGCGCTGTTTCTGGCGGTCGGCATTGATCCTAAGCAGTCGACTATCGTGGTTCAATCGTCGGTTCCCGAGCATTCCGAGCTGGCTTGGATGCTCACCTGCGTCACTCCGGTCGGCTGGCTGGAAAGAATGACGCAGTACAAGGCGAAGGCGCAGGCGCAGGAGACTATCGGCGACGGCTTGCTGCAGTATCCAGTGCTGATGGCCGCGGATATCCTTATATACCAGGCGGGCATTGTGCCGGTGGGTGACGACCAAGCCCAACACCTGGAGCTTACGCGCGACATCGCCCAGCGGTTCAACTCGCTTTACGGGGAAACTTTCGTGATGCCGGCCACGCATTTGCCCGCGGTGGGCTCGCGGGTAATGGGTCTGGATGACCCGGAGACAAAGATGAGCAAATCGGCTACGGGAACCGGTCACGCGGTCGGATTGCTGGATCCGATCGACCAGGTCCGCAAGAAGATTATGCGCGCTACCACCGACTCTCAGCCGGCGGTTAGTTTCAGAACGTTGGGGAGCGGTGTGCAGAATCTGCTGAACATCTTTCAGGCCTTCAGCGGTTGGCCCGGAGAAAAAATGCGCGAGTATTTCGACGGCATGCGCTACGGCGACCTGAAGAAGCAGGTGGCCGAGATGGTGGCCGCGAGCCTGGAGCCTTTGCAAAAGCGTTATCACGACATTATGACCGAGCCCGGCTACCTCGACCGAGTTCTGCGCGAAGGAGCCGAGCGAGTTTCACCGATCGCCAAATCAACAGTAAAGCTGGTGAAGGAGCGGATGGGGCTCTACACCGGCGCCTGATGGCGGCCAAGCCGGTTGAGACAAACAGCCAGCTAAGCGGTTCGGGCGCATCAGCCGGCCGTTTCGGGGTTCCGAAATCCTTTAAGACGAAACTGTCGTGACTCTGCCACTGGATGGATCCAATGGCTGTCGCGGACGTGATCCCGACGAAGTAGAGGCCGTCGTCTCCATCGTGAATGCGTGCGGTGGTTCCGTCAGCCGTTTGGATCTCCACGTTGCCTTCCAGGCCCGTGATGAAGAAATAGAGGCTGTTAAAGGATGTTAGGAGTTGGAGTTTAATGACCCCCCTGTTTTTGCCGGGGCTAGTGTCGACGTCGACCTGGACCCGGTTCGGCATGGTCCCGGCCCCAAAGGTTTGCGTGAGCCAAGCATTGGTCTCCGCAGTGGCTTGGCCGATGTTGATGGCGGGCAGGATAGTAATTGTCGTGGCGCCAGCCGATGGCAGCAAAGCGGCGATTAGGACAAACGATCGCGCAGAAAGACTCACGAAAGTGATAGTGTTCGCGCGCTGGAGAATTCTCACGCGCCAACTAATGAAAGTCGTGTGAGGGGACAGCCTCTTCCGCTACGTGGAGAGGCTCGAAACGAGCGGCTCTCACGGTGAATACGCCATCGATGTTCTGCATTTCGCCATCGATAACCAAGTAGGAGTTATTAAGGATAGTGGCGCGCTCGCGATCGAAAACGTCCGGCATGACGACGGCGTTCGAAACACCGGTTTCGTCTTCAATGCTGAGGAACAGCAGTCCTTTAGCAGTGCCGGGACGCTGGCGGCAGATGACGCAGCCGGCGATCCGGACTATGCGAGCGTTGTGGACGAATTTCAATTGAGCGGCGGGGGTAACGCCGAGCGAGTTTAGCTTTTCGCGATGAAAGGCCATGGGGTGTTTACCGATGGTAAGGTGGGTTCCACGGAAATCGGAGTTCAAGCGCTCGCTAGAGTTCATGGGTTGTAGGGGGTATGAGGTGGGAGGTAAGGAATCGATATTTGCGAAAAGGGGGCCTGTTGCGCGGATGGCTAGCTCGGATTCCCACAAAGCGGCGCGGCGATGGAGAGGAGTCTCGGGAATGAAATTGAGCGCTCCAATTTCGCTGAGCTTTCTGAGCTCGTCTTTACGGAGCTGGGGGACGCGATCGACCAGGTCTTGAATGCTTAAAAACGGAACTTGTTCGCGGGCGGCCAGGATCGCTTGGGCGGCCTGCTCGCGCAGTCCTTTGACGTAGTTGAATCCCAGCCGCACCCATTTTTCACCGTTATATTCTTCGATGGTGCAGCGCCAGTCCGAGCGCGTGACGTCGATGGGCTTGAAGTGCAGCCCATGACGCTGGGCGTCTTTCACCAAGGTCGCGGGCGCGTAGAAGCCCATGGGCTGGTTGTTCAGGATTGCGGCTGTGAAGGCTGCCAGGTAACGGCATTTGAGATACGCGCTGGCATAGGCGATCAACGCGAAACTGGCGGCGTGCGATTCAGGAAAGCCGTACAAAGCGAAGGAAGTAATGGACTGTACGATAGTGTCCTGCTGCTTGCCGGTGATGCCGTTGCGCGTCATACCTGAGCGCAGCCGTGTTTCGATCTCACGCATGCGGACTTCGGATCGTTTGAATCCCATGGCCCGGCGCAGTTCTTCAGCTTCGCCGCCGGTGAAGCCAGACACGATCATGGCCATGCGAAGTAGCTGCTCTTGAAACAGAGGGACGCCCAGCGTGCGCGCCAGCACCGGCTCGAGCGACGGATGCAGACATTCGGGTATTTCGCGACCCTGCCGGCGGCGCAGGAACGGGTTCAACATTTTTCCAACGATGGGGCCGGGCCGGATGATGGCGACTTGCACCACGATGTCGTAGAAGCGCTCCGGCCGGAGACGCGGAAGGCAGGACATTTGGGCGCGGCTCTCCACCTGAAACAGCCCGATAGTGTCGGCCTTCTGCAGCGCGGCGTAGACCAGCGGATCGTCTTGCGGCAGATGCGCGAGGTCGACCTCCTCGTGATAGGCGTTGCGAATGAGCTGGATGGAATCTTCGAGGACGGCCATCATGCCGAGACCGAGCAGATCCACCTTGACGATGCCCATGTCGGCGCAATCTTCCTTGTCCCACTGAATGACTACGCGGCCGGGCATGGTGGCGGGTTCGAGTGGAACGACGGAATCCAACTGGCCTTCGCAAATGACCATGCCGCCGGAATGCTGGCCGAGATGGCGCGGCAGGTCCTGGATGGTCATGTAGAGATCGAGGAATTTGGAAATAAGCGGATTGTCGGGCGAGAAGCCGGCTTCGCGAAACTGGCGCTCGGCGGTTTCTTTGGGATCGGTCCAGCCCCAGGAAGGGACCAGGGCGGCGATGCGTCCGAGATCCAGTTCGTCAAAACCCAGAACCTTTCCGATGTCGCGAACGGCCGAGCGGCCGCGATAGGTGATGATGTTGGCGGTCATGGCCGCGCCAAGCTGGCCGTAGCGCTGGTAGACGTATTGGATGGCTCGCTCGCGCTGATCGCCGCTGGGAAGATCGAGATCGATATCGGGCCACTCGCCGCGCTGTTCGGAGAGAAAGCGCTCGAAGAGCAACTCCATGGAGACGGGGTCGACGGCCGTGATGCCGAGCGAATAGCAGACCGCGCTGTTGGCGGCCGATCCGCGGCCTTGCACCAGGATGTTTTGCTTGCGGCAGAATTCGACGATATCCCAGACGATCAGGAAATAACCGGCCAGGTCGAGCTTTTCGATGAGCGCGAGCTCTCTCTCGATCTGGCGGTGAGCGCGGCGACAGAGGTCGGCGGAGAAGGCAGTCGGATAATAACGATTGCGCGCGCCTTCCTCAGCCCGCTTGCGGAGAAACGAATTCATGGTCTCGCCGGGCGGGACTGGGTACCGGGGGAATTGATAGCCGAGATCGGCGAGCGTGAACTGAAGACGATTGGAAAGTTCCCGGGTGTTGGCGATGGCTTCTGGGAGGTCGGCGAACAGGCGCGACATTTCCTGGGCGCTTTTCAAGTGCCGCTCGGAGTTGATGGATAGCAGGCGGCCGGCTTCCTGAATTTTCACTTTGTTGCGGACGCAAGTGAGAACGTCGAGCGCTTCGCGGGAATGCGGGGTGGCGTGGCTGACGCCGTTGGTGGCGACGAGCGGCAGTTGATGTTGCCGTGCGAAATCCATTAGGGATTGGTTGTGGGCCTCTTCGTTCCGGTTGTAATGCCGCTGCAGTTCGACATAGACGTTTTTCGAGCCAAACAAGTCTAGAATTCGGGAATCGGGCCGTGATGCCAGGCACACGAGGCCATCGGCGAATTCAGCGAACTCTTCGGGGATTGCCGCGCCTTCGCCTTTTTTGGCGCGCATCTTCATCCTGGTGATCAGACGGCAGAGATTCTGATAGCCTTTCCGGTTTTCGGCCAGTAGAGGATAGCGAAAACCGTCGGTGCAAGTGACTTCGGCGCCGATGTGAGCGCGAAGGCCGGCCTTTTTCGCAGCCATATGAAAGCGAGCCGCGCCGGAGATGTTGTCGGTATCGAGGATTGCCAGGGCAGGGAAGTCGAGCTGGGCCGCGCGGGCGACGAGTTCTTCAGGGACAGAAGAGCCTTCGAGGAAGCTAAAAGCGGAGCGGGCGTGGAGTTCAATATAGGGAGGTGGGTGGTGGGAGGTGGGTGGTGGACTAGTCATAGGAGCCTTCGAGGAACCAATGCTGGTTGGGTTCACGGTAGATGCGATACATGCCGTTGGCTAATGCGATGTCCCATTCGTCGCGATTCCAGGGAGCCGGGGTCCACCAGTTGCCGGAAGTTCGCCACGGGCCAGAGGCGCTGAGCACTTTTCCGTGGATTCCGGAAGCGGTGATGCGAGCGGGACGATCGTTTTGTAGTTCGACTGTGGCTGCCAGAGGTGGGCGGAAGTAGCGGAAGGCGTGGCAAATCGCGATGGGCCGAGGATCGGTCAATTGGGGCTGCCGATTGGCGAGGCGGAAAGGGTGCGGATGATGGGTGTTCAAAAGCTCCGGAACGCCGACGTTGTTTTCTCCGACGATGCCGCGGATGCGCGCTAGTGTCAGCTCCAGCTTGTCGGGTGCGAGTGTGACCGGAAGGAAGATCTCGTTTTGGACGGTGCGCGGGTTCACTGGTTTGAGCGAAAGCGCAAGCGCGACCGTGGCGGCTTCGGGCGGGTGGGCTTCCAGATCCATTTGCAAGAGTTTTAACAGGGCTTTGCTCTCACGCATGGGGATGGGGAGACGGAGGGTGCGAGTGTGCTCGGTCTTATTTTCGAGCTCCAGGCGAATGGTGATTTCGTTGGCCGCCATTCCATGCGATTGCAGCTTTTGGCACTGATCGTTGAGCATGCGCGCTATCAGAAACAGGAGCGGTTCGAGCAGGCTGATGGGATGATCGAGCTGGAGACGGTCGTTATAGGTGATTTCCGGTTGGAAGATTTTAAGCGGCCGATCGACGGCGCCCTGAGCCAGCCGAAGCAGGGAAACACCGGCGGACCCGAATCGTTCAGCGATGCCGGTTTCGGGCAATTGCGCGAGTTGATCGAGAGTGTGGATGCCCCAGCTATCGAGGATCTCCGACATATCATCCGTTAAGGGGAGAGTCGTGATATCCAGGGTATTCAGGTCGGGGTTGACAGTCACACCTGGAAAATTGCGGGCGGCCAGGATGGCTGCTTCGGCGGTTTCAGCGATGGATATGTTGACGCTGTGGCCAGCGCGTTGTTCGATGGCGTGCGCTATCTGTGCAGGCGTGCCGTAGAGCCGCTTCAGTCCATCGATGCGGAAGACGACGGTATCCGGGGTGGTCTGCTCGAAGAAAGGCGAGAACGCCTCAGCGATTTGAGGAAGGTCGGCTGATGGGCCGTGAATACAGGCAAACATCTATTAAATTGCTTTCGCTTTGAAGGCGGCCGTTGTTAGCCGGACTGGTTTGCGTGAGAGAGCTTCCAGTTCAACGCCACGCAGCAATTCGAAGCCAGGCGCGCCACGCCAGGCAGTCTTTTTGCGCTTCATTTCGAGCATGAGCGAAGCGCAGGACTTGGCCATGGGTTCGTTTTCGACCAGCGCGAGGATGGCCGGCGTGTTCTCGATGGCGCGGCGGAACCGGTACCAATAGGAAATCGGGATGCGGTTGGCAATGCGGGGCGGAATCCGGCAGAGGTCAAGCACGACGACTCCGAATCCGCCGGCGTGAAGCAGATAGTCGGCGGCTTTGAGGGCGTGCCCGGCGTTATGACCGCAGCGGATCCAGACCAATTGTGAGAGTGCGACTCCGGCTGCGGCGGCAGTTACCGGGTCGAAGGAATCATCTGCGTCAACGTAAGCACAAATCTCGCAGTGTGAGGTAGATGCAGCTAATAGTGAATGAATTAGTGTAGTTCGGCCGGAACTATCGGGACCGATGATTTCCGAGATGGCGCCGCGGGGGAAACCCTCGATGACGGCGTCCAGGGAGGGGAGGCCGGTAAGGAGGATTTCCCGAGGTTTGAAGTCGGAGCGAAATCCGAGCGTAGTGGAGAGAGCGGCGCTGGGGTTCATGCAATTTCGCCTTTTCTTCGCCAGAACTATTGTGGCGCTGCAGAAGGGAATTGTCAAGAGTCTCGACGCCGGTTATTGAACGAAACGGCGGGCGGATGAAGCGCCGCCTGCTCCCTACATGTGGCGCTATTGGCGGTTTGGCGCAAACACCTGTATTCCTACGGCGGTGGTCGGTGCATAAATATAATTTGTGTTGCTGTCTACCGCAAGAGCGTGCCCACCACTAGTGGTAACGTTGCCCAGGAATTGGTTGGTCTCAGCATCGATTACGCCTAAATTCGCGTTTCCGAAGTAATACAGGTTGTTCCCGGGATTGAACCAAATCTCATCCCCAGCGGAAAGGGTATTAGTCGCGAGAATATTCCCATTCCTCGCGTCGATGGCGGTGCCACACGAAGTCATAATGCGCTGGAGAGGGCCTAGTGCCAAGCCAGCAGGGCTGCACCCAATCTTATAGCTATTAGTCATGGTCATCGTGAGAGGCTCAAATTCGTCAACCGAACCCTGAGTGGCACTGGCTCCTGGTACGGAAATCAAAAACCGAGACGTTTGCGGGTTCCAGACGGGTTGTTCTAGTCCGGATTGCGTACTTGGATAAGTATACTTCCCCAAAACGGTTTGACTATCGGCAGAGATGAACGTCAGGTACGGCGGATTATCGCTGGGGTTGGTGATCATGATGATGTGATCCAGAGGGTCATAAGCCAGTTCATCCGCCCGGCATTTACCGCCGGTTGAGATCACAGCCACGACTGCCCTAGCAGCCAAATCAACCACTTTCACAGTGCTATCGCCGTCACCAACGTAAAGCTGGTTCATCAGAGGAATCGCGACTACGCCATTGGGACCTCCGACATTGCACCCCGGTGTCGGAGCCGGAACAATCCCAGCAAACCCGGTCTCGGCGGAGCTGGATGGGACACGAAACAAAAATACATTCGCGTAAGTACTGATGACATCAACGCGACCTTGGCCTCTACCATTGCCTCGATCGGCCAAGTAAAGCCTCTGACTGTCTTGATCGATCCAGGCTATATCGAAGCTCTGGAGGTTGGTATCCATCGGAATGGTTGTTACGAGCTGGTAGTTGGACAAGACCTGCGTGGACGCTACTCCGCATAGGGAGATTCCTGACAGTACCAACAGTGGGATTGTGAGTAGTTTAGTGGGCTGCATGAGCGCTCCTTTTTTCGTCGCCGGTTCGAGTTGCTGAACCAGCGATCTTAGGGGTACGGCTTCTAAACGGCAGGCAGTAGTATACGTCCCGGTACCAAGAAGATCAAGAGTTATTACAATTACCCTTGCGTCGCCGGTATCGACAACGGCTGTCGAGCAAATGACTGGTGCCTCGCCAGTAACTCCAGCAGCGGCGACGGCATCGGGCGCCCACGATTCTTACCGTCGTAAGCCGTAGTTGACTCAAGGAAACGGCCACGTCTTACCATGGTAAGTATCATGACCAAAGCTACAATTTCCACCAAAGGTCAGATAGTGATCCCCAAAACAGTCCGCGATCGGCTCAATCTCAAGGCCGGCACTGAGGTTGTGATCGATGTCCGTGGCGAGTCTCTTATCATGAAGCGCGCGGTGCGCAACTTTCCGGATTGGCGCACTATGCGCGGAATGGCGCGGGGCGGTCCGAGCTTAACCAAAGCGTTGCTCGAAGCGCGCGCCTCCGAAAAAACCCACGACGATGCCCGCCTCAAAGGTAATTGATTCCTGGGCGATGGTGGCCTGGATTCAGGATGAGCCCGGTGGCAACGAACTTGAAGCATTTCTGTTGAAGGCCGATGCCGGCAAGATTCAACTGTTCATGAGTTGGTATAACGTCGCGGAGACTTTTTATACCGTTGCCAAGCGCAAGGAGCTCGGCGTTGCGGAGGACATGCAATTCGGCGCCCCAAGTTGGTTCCAGTCGAATGGGTAGGCGCCTGAGCCTGCGCTACCATAAAACATTAACCCCCTGATGGCTTTGCGCTTCTACAACACTCTGACGCAACAGGTCGAGCCCTTTGCGCCGCTTCAAGGCAACACTGTGCGCATGTACACATGCGGTCCGACGGTGTATCACTATGCCCACATAGGAAATTTTCGCACCTTCACGTTCGAAGATATTTTACGGCGCTGGCTGCGGGCACGCGGCTACCAGCTCGATCACGTCATGAACATCACCGACGTGGAGGACAAGATCATTCGCAACGCAGCCGCGGCGAACAAGTCGCTTACCGAGTACACCGAACAATACACGCAGGCGTTTCTAGACGATATGGCGGCGCTGCGCCTGGAGCGTCCCGAGCGGCTGGTCAAGGCCACCGACCATATCAAGGAAATGGTGCACGCGATACAGGAATTGAGCTCGAGAGGCTTCACTTATCAGAGCGATGGTTCGGTCTACTATCGGATCTCGAAGTTCCCCGGTTACGGTAAGCTGTCGCACAACGATTTCAGCGGCATTCGGGCCGGCGCGCGTGTGGACGTGGATGAATATGACAAAGCCAATGCGCGCGACTTCGTCCTGTGGAAGGCTCCCAAGGATAGCGAGCCATTCTGGGATAGCGAGATCGGTCCAGGCCGCCCGGGCTGGCACATCGAATGCTCCGCGATGGCGATGAAGTACTTGGGTGAGACTCTGGACATACACGCCGGCGGCGTGGATCTGATCTTCCCGCATCATGAGAATGAGATCGCGCAATCGGAAGCGATCACGTCCAAACCATTTGCGCACTTCTGGCTGCACGCGGAGTTTCTGAGTATCGAGGCGCAGAAGATGTCGAAGTCGGCGGGCAACTTCTATACATTGCGCGACCTGCTCGAAATGGACTATGAGCCGGAGGTGGTGCGCTACCTGCTGGCGTCGGTGCCGTATCGCAAGAAATTGAATTTCACCTTTGATGGGCTCAAAGCGGCGGCCACGGCCATTGACCGGCTGAGAAATTTCAAGCTGCGTCTGGAGACCGACAAATTTCCGGAAGGGGCTAACGAGAAGATTCTGGAACGGACGGAGACCTCAGCGCGACGATTCGGCGAGAGTCTGGACGACGATCTGAACACAGCCGAAGCGCTGGCCGCGCTGTTTGAGTTCGTCCGCGACGCCAACACCGCGATGGATGCGGGTGAGTTTCGCGCCGGCAACGCGACTCCGGCGCTGGAACTGCTGGCGCAATTCGATGCGATCTTCGACGTCCTGCGGCCGTCTCAAAAACAGGCCGGTATCTCGGATGCCGAGGTCGAGAGCCTGATCGCGGAGCGCGCGCAATCGAAGAAAGGCCGTAATTTCGCGCGAGCCGACCAGATCCGGCAGCAACTGCTGGACGCCGGCATCATCCTCGAAGACACCAAAGAAGGAATACGCTGGAAGAGAAAGTAATCGTCATGAAGATTGAAACCAAAGCCATCCATTCAGGCGACCGGAAACCCGACCCAGACAAGCCCGGCGCCTTTATTCCGGTCACCACGCCGGTTTACACCGCCTCCAGCTACATCTACGAAAGCACGGCCAAACTCGACCGCGTGCTCGGCCGGGAAGAACCGGGTTTTTGCTATTCGCGCTATGACAACCCGACCAATGCAGCGCTCGAAGAACTGATGACGTCGCTAGAAAATGGGCACGGCGCGCTGGCGTGCTCGTCGGGAATGACGGCGATTCATATTGCGCTGCTGGCCGCGCTCACCGACCGCCCGAAATCGATCGTAGCCGCCAGTGCTCTTTATGGCGCGACCACCAGCCTGATGACAAAAGTGTTAGAGCCGCTGGGAATCGAAATCAATTTCGTCGACATTTGCGACCTGGACGCGATTCGGCAAAAGATTGCTGACGCGAAGCCGGGATGCGTCTTCATGGAGACGATTTCGAATCCGCTGCTGAGGGTCGGCGATATGGACCGGATTGCCGAACTGACGCGCGCCGCGGGAGCCGCCCTGATAGTGGACAACACTTTCGCGACCCCGCTGTTGCTGCGCCCGCTAGAGCACGGAGCGCATATGGCGGTTCACAGCCTAACCAAGTTTCTGGGCGGTCACGGCGATGTTCTGGGTGGCATTATCGTCGCCGACGAGCATCACAGCGAGATTATTCGAACGCTCGGCCGGACGGTCGGGCCGGCGCTGGGGCCCTTCGAAAGTTATCTGACCATGCGAGGCATCAAGACTTTCGCGCTGCGAATGGAGCGGCACTGTTCGAATGCCTGCCGCGTGGCTACTTGGCTGAGCTCGCATCCTGGGGTCGCACGCGTGCATTACCTGGCCGATCCTGCTCATCCGGATGCCGCGGTGATCCGCAGGCTTCTACCGGATGGCCTCCATGGCGCTATCGTGACGTTTGAGTTGAAGGACGGGAACAAAGAGGATGTGTTCCGTTTCATGGACCGCTTGAAAGTAGTGGTGCGAGCCACTTCGCTGGGGGATGTGCATAGCACGGTGCTTTATCCGGTAATTGCGTCGCATCGGGATGTGGCGCCCAAGCAGCGGGAGCGTATGGGTATCCATAATGGGCTGGTGCGATTGTGTGTGGGGATTGAGGCGGTGGATGATATTCTTGCGGACCTGGAACAGGCACTAGCCTAGAGGGCATCTCATACAACCCTTCGCCCGCTGCTCAGCTCGCGAAGCAACCACGCCTTGGCCATTTTCCAGTCGCGCTTCGCGGTCTCGGGCGATATTCCCAACACCTCGGCGGTTTCTTCCACACTCAGACCGCCGAAGTATCGCAGCTCCACGACCCGGCCTTTGCGGGCGTCAAGCATCGTTAACGATGTCAACGCCTCATTGAGGGCGAGCACCTCGAGTCCGCCGGAAGGCGCTCCAATCAACGCCTCATCGAGCGGGATCCGCACAGCGCCACCGCCCCGTTTGGCATAGTGCCGGTTGCGCGCATGATCCACCAGAATACGCCGGATGATTTGCGCGCAGAAAGCAAAGAACTGCAGCCGGTTTTCGCAGCGGATGCCATGCGCACGAATCAACTTCAGATAGGCCTCATTCACCAAGGCTGCCGATTCGAGCGTCTGGCCTTGGAAACCTCGGGCCAAGTGCTTTCTCGCAACTCGCCGGAGTTCCGGATAAACCATCGGCATCAGATCGCTTAGCGCCTCCTCATCGCCGCCACCCCAGGCCTGAAGCAACTCAGTGATGTCTTCGGAGCCCTCGGCCGCCATGGCGGAAAGTGTATCACGAAATTTTTCGGGCGAGAGTGACACTTTTCTGCGCCAGTTCCCGTTAGTAGGTCGAGCAAGTCGTAGGAACAACCAATCGCAGCTCATTAGAAAAGGAGAAATGTTATGAAAAAACTCGCGGTTTTCGCCAGCATGTTGATCTGCACGATGGCGCCCCAGATCCACGCGGAGGAGCAATGTTCCAATGCGGATTTACGTGGCGTATATAGCTTCGTGGCCTCCGGGACGTTCGGCGCGGCGTCCTTCGTAACCGCCGGCCTCACCACGTACCACGGAGATGGTCAGGTTGATGGCTTAATTCAAATCAGCCTGAACGGAAACGCTTTGAAGCTCACTTCCTGGACCGGCAAATACACCGTGGATCCCGTTAATTGCACAGCCACCAAAACTGCCGACATTCCCAGCGTTGGGACGGTGCACTTTTTCGTTACCGCCGGCGACGGTTTCAGGGAACTACGCTTCATATCTACCGATACGGGCGCTTCAATTAGCGGCACCGCCAGGAAACAATAAGCTCGATCACCACTCAAGGCGACACCTTGGTGTATTCTCTGGAACCTGATGGGAGCCGGAGCATCTTCCCGGCTCCCCTCGTAAGAAGGAGGACCTGCAATGACCATGCGAGAATTCCTGCAAAGCCGCCGAAAAGCGGAGTACCCGGTATTCGTAAAAGTCCTTAAAGCGATGCCAACGGGGCGATTCGATTATCGCCCCCACGAGCGCTCGCCAACCGCGGCAGAGATTATCTGGACACTCGCGCGGGAGACTAAGATGTGCTGTGACCTCGTCGATGACGGGCGGTTCAACTGGGTCGCTGAGCCTCCTCCCGCCGATCCGGAAGCGATTCTCTCCGCATTCGGAAAGCACTATGCGGATTTGGACGATCGAATCGCGCGACTCAACGACAGCGGCTGGCAAAATAAGGCCCAGCTACTGATTGACGGCAAGTTCTATCGGGAAGCGCCCGTAGGCGAGTTCCTCTGGTATATCTTCTTCGATGCCATCCACCATCGCGGCCAGTTGAGCACTTATATTCGGCCGATGGGAGGCCAGGTTCCCTCAATCTACGGCCCTTCCGGCGACGATCCGGGTATTTAGAGTCTCTCAATTTTCAGAGCAGAAAATTCGCGCTCGAGAGCGGTGACCAATTGTTGGAATCGGGGTTCCTGGCCCAGGTTAATCAGATGTGGATCGATCCGGAAGAAGGGCCAGCAGGGATTGCCGGTATCGACACTCTTTTCCAACCACGCCATTGCCTTTTCGATTTCCCCGAGAACCGCGTAGACACAGGCGACATGATGGTAGGTATGGTGCGCATGACCGAAGGAGACTGGGAAATCCAGCGCCTTCCGTACACAATCGAGTGCGGCCCCCACATCATTTCGGCGAGCGTGCAGCATGCCTTGCAGGCTGATGAACAAAGGCTCGTTGGGGTATTTTTCCAGTGCCACTGATAGCCGATGCCCGGCTGCATCCAGATCTCCGGTCAGCAGTAGACTGTGTGCGCTATACCAGAGTGCGTTTTTGTTGCCGGGCGATTCTCTGAACCAGGCCTCCCCGGCTTCCTTCGCCTGCGCGAAGTCTCCACGATACTGACAAATGAACTCGCGGTTATAGCTTCGATTCTTTGGATTGGATCGTCGCGCTCGATCATCGGCGATTTGCGCTTCCTGAAATCGTCCGATGTGCATACAAATCGCGGCCATCCTGTTATGGGCGCGGTCGAAATTGGGCCGTGCTTCCAGCACCCTTTCCAACGCAGCAATTGCTTTCGCGTGTTGGAAATTATTCGCTGGGCTCCACAAGATCGCCGCCCGGGCCCAATGTGCCTCCGGTAAGTCCGGATCCAGAGTGAAAGCTCGCTGGTAGTGATGCTCTGCCTTCTCCAACCAAATGCGTTGGGGGTCGAAATAGTAGTGCACTTGCATGGAGGCATGAGACAGCCAGGCATGCGCTAAAGCGAATTCCGGATCGAGCTCAACGGCTCTGGAAAAGTGCTGGACAGCTTTTCCGAATTCTTCCGGAGAATCCCCATAACTCTCGCGCAGACCGGCCATGAATTCGCCATATGCTTCCGGGTCGCTGCTGTATCTGTCTCGAGACCTCGTTACGGTCCGCGGAAATCGGCTTTGCAGCGATTCCACCACCCGGCGCCCGATTTCGTCCTGCACCTCGAAAACGTTTTCTCGCACGAAGTCATGCTTTTGAGCATAAGTGATCTTCTGCGTCGTACTATCGAACAGTTGGGTCGAGACGCGCCAATGTGTCCCTTGCTTCTGGATATTCCCCTGGAGTAAATGGCGTACGCCCAGATCCCGGCAGGTACGGGCCGGATCGGTTCCAGGATCACAGTTCACCACTGTTGATGTCGGAAGGACAGCGATATCCTCGAGACTGCCGAGCATGGTGATCAGGGCGTCCGCAAAACCCAGCGAAAATGCTTTGCGGTCTTCGACTTCACTGAGGAAAAGAAAAGGTAGTACGGCAATCGACCGCAAGGGCTCCGGGTCTTGTTCAACAGGGGCCGATAGTGACTGATCGGCCGCACTGTCAGCCAGGGCTTCCAGAACCGCTTCGGCCGAAGCGTATCGCTCCGCCGGACACTTGCGGAGAAGCTTCCGCATGATGGCCGTTAACCTGGCAGAGGTGGCTTGCGTCGGAGCCGGGTCATCGTGGAGAATCGCGTGTAGTGTATCTACGGGCGACTTATGGGGCCAAGGATGTTGCCCCAGCAGCATCTCGTGAAGAATGATCCCGAATGCGAATAGGTCGCTGCGCTGATCGACTTCCGCTCCCTGTATCTGCTCTGGTGACATGTACGCGACCGTCCCGAGGATCTGACCACCAAGACTAGCTTCCGTCGATGCGGTATTCTCTGTCTGGAACCCGGCGGAGACGGGAATTCGCTTGGCCAGTCCAAAATCGAGCACTTTCACATAGCCATCGAAACGAACCATGATGTTCTGCGGCTTCAGATCGCGATGGACTATACCTGCGCGATGTGCGGCGCGAAGAGCTTCTAGCACCTGCCGCGCAATCCCGAGGCTCCGCTCCACATCAGGCGCGCGTTGAAGCCAATCACGTAAGGTTTCGCCCTCCACCAGCTCGGTGACCATGTAATTGGGACCGACATCGTAGAGTGTGCAAATATGCGGATGGTTCAGCGCCGAGATCGCCCGCGCCTCTCGTTCGAATCGATTGCTGAACTGTTCGGCGGAAATTTTGATGGCTACGGCGCGGTTAAGCCGGGTGTCCAAACCTCGGTAAACCTTTCCCATGCCGCCCTCGCCCAGCAAGCCAAGGATCTGGTACGGGCCAAGTCTCTTGCCGGGTGTCAAGACGGTGCGTGTCGCCGCCAAGTCGTCTGCCTCGGCCCACGCGACTTGGTTGACCAGCCGCTCCGTGCGGCCATCCTGCCCCAACAGGGTTTCCACTTCCCCGCGCAGTTCGAGATCATGTCGACAGGCTTCGGCCAGGAATCGATTTTGCTGAGACGGCTCTTGTTCCAGGACCAAATGGTAAAGCTCCTCGATTTGCCGCCAGCGTTCGGGGTCCATGGACTACGGTCCGGATGATCTGTCTCAGCAATGTTATCTCAGAGCGCCCTCGTCTGGCCAACCGGTTCAATCCGGGGGAGGCCGACGATTTTATGGGATGAGTTTTAGCGTTCCCCGGCCCGCGCCGCGATGCCCGATTCGGGAGCCTCGATTTGCACCAACTCGCCCGCGCTTACCGGAACCGTACTGCTGATGGTCTGCGGAGCGCGGAAGAAATCGAAGTAGGAAATCTGACGCACGCATGAGACCGTGCACAACGGCGCGCACGATTTCTCGGTCAGATACTCCCGGCGAATGTCGTCCACCGTGTATTCAACGAGTGGCTTGGCCGGAAAACCACGCTGCTGAGAGCAGTAATGCACCAGGCCGTTCTCGCAAATGTACAGATACCGCGCGCCGGCGCGACATCGCCAATTGCTGGGTCGTCCGTGCGCGATGGCATCCTGGTAGTAATTGATCTGCGAGAAGTTTCGTTTCTCGAAGTCTTTCATGGCTAGGAAGACGGCGCGCTCCCGCTCGCCGATCGGCCGCAGTTGCCCGTCGCCATCGTGAATGATCCCGACGGTCGAGGTGAAACCCAGCTCGATCGCGCGCTTGCCGACAATCAGCGCGTCTTCAGGATTATGGATGCCTCCGCCGAGTACAGAGTTGATGTTCACATGGAACAAGGCGTGCTCGGCCAGGATCTGCAGTTTTTTGTCCAGTACCTTCAGGCTTTTCTTCGACACATCGTCGGGCATGACATTATCGATGCTGATCTGCATGTGATCGAGGCCGGCGTCATTCAACTGCTGGACGCGTTGAGCCGTCAACAGATAGCCATTGGTGATGATGCCGGCAATGATCCTGCGGCTGCGGACATGCGCGATCAGCCGGTCAAGGTCCGGGTGCAGAAGCGGTTCGCCACCGCTGAAGGTCACAATCGTGGTGCCGAGGGCGGCCAGCTTGTCCAGGCGCTCGATCATCAGTTCGGTGTCGACCGGCTTGGAGAAGTCATCGTACTCGTTGCAGTACGTACACGAAAGATTGCAACGGCGGATGGGAATGATGTGTGCCATCACCGGGTGGTCGGTAGACACAACGCCGTTGAATATCATTCGCCACTCGCGCGCGCGGCGGTTGAGCGCCCGGATGTCTCTGCGAAATTTGAATCCCAATTTTGGCATCACCAACGCTTATTTTCTATTGAATCATACTCATGCAAGTAACGCATGGGATTGGAACCGAATGGTTCCTGGCGAGATCTAAACAGCGATAACACGCGCCCGGAGCGATCTCTATTTCTTTGTAACCCAATCGTCGGGAGGCGACACCTAATATTAGCAGCGTGGTATTCTGAGGGCTGCGCGCGAACTGATGTTTGAGTTCCTGTTTAAATATCCAACTACGGCATTCAGCAAAGGCACTTTCGTGCTACTCGGGCAGTGGCCTCTGTGGTTGCTGATCGCCGCGTTTGTGGCCGCGGTCCTGGGACTAGGCTGGACGATCTGGCGCCGGCGCAGGGCGGTGGCGCCTACCATGCGCGGCCCTCGCACGGCGGTGGTGTGGATTTTGCAGAGCCTGCTGGTTTGTCTCCTGCTCTTCCTGTTGTGGCAGCCCGCGTTGAGCATTGCAACGCTGCGGCCTCAGCAAAACATCGTCGCGGTCGTGATCGACGACAGCAAAAGTATGACGACCCAGGACGACGGCAAGTCGCGTCACGATCAAATCTTGAGCACCCTCAACAACGGCCTACTCAAGAGCTTACAGTCTAAATTTCAAGTTCGACTTTATCGTCTGGGCGACCATGTGGAGCGGATCGAAAAGCTGGAGCAGTTGAATGCTTCTCTTCCGGCTACCCACATCGGTGACAACCTCAAAGAAGTACTGGCGGACTCGGCGACACTGCCGATTGGCGCGGTGGTGTTGCTGAGCGACGGCGCGGACAATAGCGGCGGGATCGACTTGGATACCATCTCGGAGATCAAGCGGCGGCGGATCCCGATCCATACGGTCGGGTTCGGCCGGGAGCAGATGGCCCACGATATCGAAGTCACCGATGTTCAACTGCCGGTTCGCTCGCTGGCGAAATCGCGCCTACAGGCGGTGGTCACGTTTCACCAGCATGGGTTCCGAGGCGACAAGGTCCGATTGGCGATCCGTGAGAGCGGGAAGGTACTGGCGAGCCGCGACCTGGTCTTGAAGGGCGATGGCGCGGCGCAGACCGAGGCGGTGTTGTTCAACGCGGGCGAGGCGGGGGTTAAAAATCTGGAATTCGCCATCGACCCCATGCAAGACGAGGACAACAAGAACAACAACAGCCTGACTCGGGTACTGAACGTCGACAATGCCAAGCCGCGCGTTCTTTACATGGAGGGTGAGCCGACCTGGGATTTCAAGTTCCTGCGCCGAGCCGTGGAGGATGACAAAAACATCGCCCTTTTTACGATCGTCCGCACCACCCAGAACAAGATTTACACGCAGGTTCCCGACGACAGCGCCGAGTTCCTGAAGGTCAGTTTTCCGACAAAAGTGGAGGACTTGTTTAGCTTCCAGGGTCTGATCCTGGGCAGCGTGGAAGCGAACTATTTCACCACGGCGCAGCAGGACCTGATCCAGCAGTTCGTCGACCGGCGGGGCGGCGGGTTGCTCTTCCTGGGCGGCCGCAATGCGTTGGCCGATGGCGGTTACGATAAGCAGCCTTTCTCCGAGCTTCTTCCGGTGCGTTTGCCGGATCACAAAAATACCTTCCATCGCGAACCGGCCACGCCGCAGCTAACATCTTCCGGACGCGACAGTTTGATCACGCGTATCGAAGAAACTCCGGATGCCAACGCCGCTCGTTGGAAGAAACTCCCGTACCTCATGAATTTCCAGGAGGCGGGCCAGCCCAAGCCCGGCGCGGTGGTGCTGGCGGAGATGAACGCGTCGGGTCACACGCTGCCGCTGTTGATCACGCAGAAATACGGCCGCGGCCGGACGGCAGTTTTCGCCACTGGTGGCGATTGGCGCTGGCAGATGCTGCAGCCGGTAGAGGACATGAGCCACGAAATGTTCTGGCGGCAGATGCTGCGCTGGCTGGTGAGCGACACGCCCACTCGCGTGGTTTCGTCGACGACCAAGCCGGTGCTGTTTGACGATGGCCGCGTGCACTTGCGCGCCGAGGTTCGCGATACCACATATTTGCCGACCAGCGACGCGCAAGTTGAGGCTCGAATCGTAGGACCCGATGGCGCGGCGCAGTCTGTGGACCTGCATCCCGATGCGCTCGAGCAGGGCGTCTACTCTGTCGATTGGGATGCTGCGCGGCCCGGGTCGTACGTTACCGAAATTACGGCCAAGCGGGGCCAACAAGAATTGGGCCGCGATGTGGTGACTTTCAGGCGCGAAGATGGCGTAGCCGAGAATTTCCACCTGGAGCAAAATCGCGACTTGCTCGAAAAGCTTTCCTCACAGACCGGCGGCCGTTATTACAGACCCAACGAAGTAAGCAAGCTGGGCGAGGACATCGCTTATTCCGACGCCGGGATTACGGTCCGCGAAACCAGGGACCTGTGGGACATGCCGATCATTTTCTTTTTCGTCCTCCTGCTGTGCTGCACCGAGTGGCTGCTGCGGCGAAGGTGGGGTGTAGTATGAGATTGCCTTTTCTGGCACTGGTGGCACAGGCATTCCTGCCTGTGTGTCTTCATGCAACTACCTTCTACGTCACCGTCGCCGGCTTAGGCGGCGAACCAGACTACGAACAGCGCTTCGCATCACAGGCCCAGGAGATCGACAAGCTCGTCAAGGCCGGCATGCCGGATGCTAACGTCACGACGCTGTTTGGCGCGCAGGCGACCAAAGCGCAAATCCAGGGCGCACTGGGTCAGATCGCCAAGCAAGCCAAGACTGCCGACGCGCTCGTATTGATGTTGATCGGACACGGCAGTTTCGATGGCTACGATTACAAGATCAACCTGCCGGGCCCTGACCTGTCCGCCGTAGAGCTGGCGTCGATGCTGGACCGGATTCCAGCCACTCGGCAGTTAGTAGTGAACATGACGAGTGCCAGCGGCGGCTCGCGCGCGGCGCTGGAGAAACCAAATCGCGTGGTTATCACAGCTACGAAATCGGGCAATGAAAAGAATGCCACTGTCTTCGCGCGTTACTGGGTGGAGGCGCTGCGCGATACCTCGGCCGATACGGATAAGAACGAAACCGTCTCGGCGCTGGAGGCATTCAACTACGCCGAGCAAAAAACCAGCCAGTTCTATGAGACGCAAAAGCGCCTGGCGACGGAGCATCCGACGCTCGAAGACACCGGCTCGGGCGACGGCGCGCGTAAGCCGTCCCCAGAAAACGGTCAAGGCCTCAAGGCCGCCCAGTTCGGCCTTTTACGTATCGGCGCGTCGCAGATCGCCGCCAACACTCCGGAGAAAAAAGCGCTACTGGACAAGCGCGACGATCTGGAGCGGCAGATTGATCTGCTGAAGTACCAAAAGGCGGCCATGCCCGTCGAACAGTATAAGCAGCAGCTTCAGAAGCTGTTGCTGGAGCTGGCTAAGACTCAGGCGGAGATCGACAAATGATACGTCTCGGTTGTTTGGCGCTGGTGTGCGGCCTTACCGCGATCGCGCTGCCGGCTCAGACGCTCCCGGCACAGGCATTGGAGCAATGCCGCACGCTCCGCCATCACGGCAAACTTCCGGAGGCGAAAGCCTGCTTTGCGCGGCTGGCTGCGGGGGCGAATCCTTATGCCTGGGCCGAGGGTTTGTGGGCGCTTGAACAATATCAAGAAGCCAACGATCAGTTCAAGGCGCTAATAAAACAAGAGCCGAAAAATGCGTTGTACCGCGTCCGCTGGGGACTGCTTTTTTTAGAGCGCTTTAACCCCAATGAAGCCGGTAATCTGTTCAACGAAGCTCTGGAAATCGATAAAGACAACGCCCAGGCGTATTTAGGACTGGCGCGCGTCGCCGCCGAGGGGTTTAGCGGCAAAGCGGTGGATTTGGCCGAGAAGGCCGCTAAGCTCGATCCGAAACTGGCCGATCCTCACGAGCTGCTCGCATTTCTGGCGCTCGAAGACAACGACGAGGAGCGCGCCACTAAGCAGGCCGATCAGGCGCTGGCTATCTCGGCCGAGGCGCTGGATGCGATGGCGATTCACGCCACCATCGATTGGCTGGATGACAAGGCGGATACGCCGCATCTGGAAAATCCCTGGATCGATAAAGTCCTCAAAATCAATCCGGCGTACGGCGAAGCTTATGCCACCGCCGGGCATTTCTTCGTACTGAATCGCCGCTATACGGAAGGGATCAAGTTTTACCGCAAGGCGCTGGATCTGAATCCCCGCTTGTGGAACGCACGCGCGGAGTTAGGCGTCAATCTCATGCGGCTGGGCCAAGAGGGAGAAGCCCGCGAACAACTGGAGCAGTGCTACAACGCGAATTATAAGAGCGCGGAAACAGTTAACACGCTTCGACTTCTGGACAGTTACGCGAACTTCAGCATTTACGAGTCTAATCGCACCATCCTGCGCCTGGCGAAGAAAGAATCCGACCTGCTGCGTCCTTACTTCGAAGCGGAGATGCAGCGGGCTATCGCTACCTACGAGAAAAAATATCAGTTGAAGCTCAATGGTCCAGTCCAGGTTGAAGTCTATCCCGATCACGAAGACTTCGCTGTCCGCACCATGGGCATGCCGGGATTGGGCGCGCTGGGCGTGACCTTCGGCTCGGTGGTCGCGATGGACAGTCCGTCCGGCCGGCCGCCCGGCAGTTTTCACTGGGCCAGCACGATGTGGCACGAATTGAGCCACGTTTACGTTTTGCAGGCCACCAACCACCGCGTTCCGCGCTGGTTCACCGAAGGCATGGCTGTGTATGAAGAGACCGCCGCAGCTCCCGATTGGGGCGATCGCCTGGATCCTGAAGCCATCAACGCCATCCAGCACAAGCTACTGCTGCCGGTGGCTGAGCTCGACCGCGGCTTCGTACGGCCCAGTTATCCGTCGCAAGTCATAGTCTCGTATTTCCAGGCTGGGAAAATTTGCAGTTACATCGCGGAAAAGTGGGGCTACAGCAAGCTGCTCGACATGATGCACGACTATGCCAAATTGAAGACCACTCCGGAAATCTTTCACGACGTTCTGGGCATGTCCACGGAGGATTTCGATAAGCAGTTCCTGGCGTGGCTAGGGGCGCAGACCAAGAATCCGGTGGAACATTTCGAGGAATGGCGGAAGCAGGTTAAGACTATGGTGGAGGACCTGCGCGCTAAGAAGTACGATGATGTCATTCGCGAGGGCAAGGCCATTGCCGATTATTATCCCGACTACGTGGAGGCTGGCAGCGTCTATGAATTGATGGCCGATGCCTACACGGCCAAGGAAGACAAAGTTTCCGCGCGTAAGGAACTGGAACAGTACAATCAGGTCGGCGGCCGCAGCCCGCTGCTGATCAAGCGGTTGGCTACTCTGGAAGAGGAAGCGGGCGATCTGAAGAAAGCCGCCGCGGTCCTCGATCGTCTAAACTACATTTATCCGGAGGATCAGGAACTGCACAAACGATTGGGCGACTTGTGGTTGGCGCAGAATAATCTTCCTGGCGCGATTCGCGAATACCAGGCCGTACTCGCCACCAAACCGCTCGATCAGGCGGCCGCCCATTACCAGTTGGCGAGCGCTCTCCAGAAGGCCAACCGGATTGACGAGGCTCGTGAACAAGTGCTGCTGTCTTTAGAAGCGGCTCCCGGCTACAAGCCGGCGCAAAGGTTACTCTTGGAAGTTGCAAAATAAACAAACATGTCCACTATGAGCACAGCTTTTAGCACAGCCGTTGCCGATTCGGCGGAACTGAAAGAGCGTATCGATCGCTTCCAGGCGGTTCACAAGGGCATCGTCCGGGAAGTCCGGAAAGTGATCGTCGGACAGGAGGAGGTTGTCGAGCAGGTGCTCATCTCGCTCTTCGTCGGCGGCCATTGTCTGATCACGGGCCTGCCTGGAACCGCGAAGACTTTGCTGGTTCGCACCCTGTCCCAAACGCTGGGATTGGTGTTCAAGCGCATCCAGTTCACACCCGACTTGATGCCTTCCGACATCACCGGCACCGACATCATTGAAGAGGACAACACCACCGGTCATCGCGCCTGGACGTTTGTTCCGGGGCCGATCTTTTCCAATATCCTGCTGGCCGACGAAATAAACCGCACGCCTCCCAAGACGCAATCGGCGCTGCTCGAAGCCATGCAGGAGTTGTCCTGCACGGTGCGCGGCCACATGTACACCATCAAAGCACCGTTTTTTGTTCTGGCCACGCAGAACCCGATCGAGTTGGAGGGCACCTATCCGCTTCCGGAAGCCCAGCTCGACCGCTTCCTATTCAACACCATCCTCGACTACCTGTCGGCCGATGACGAAGTGAAAGTAGTGGACTTGACCACCACCACCAAAGTTGCCACCGTGGACGCCGTCACCAACGCCGAAGAGATTCTCGATTTTCAGCAATTGGTGCGCATGGTTCCGATCGCCGATACAGTCTCCCGCTACGCGGTGGAGCTGGTTCGCGCCACCCGTCCTAACGATGCCAGCGCTCCCGACTTCGTCAAGAACTACGTGAACTTCGGCGCCAGCGTCCGCGCCGCGCAGTTTGTCGTGCTGGCTGCCAAGGCTCGCGCGCTGCTTCGCAACCGCTATCACGTCGCTTATGAGGACATCCGCGCCCTGGCCGCGCCTATCCTGCGCCACCGTCTGCTGCTCAATTTCCACGCCGAATCAGAACGTCTCGATTCAGATGCCATTCTCAAGCGTCTATTAGAGTGGAAGCCCGAGCCCAGGTAACTGGAAACTAGAAACCCGAAACTGAGGACTGAGTCATGTTGCCTTCGACTCCAACCCGCTTTATCGATCCGTCGATTTTGGCGGGGATCTCGCATCTCGACTTGGTAGCCAAGACGGTGGTCGATGGCTTCGTGGCGGGTCTGCATCGCTCGCCCGATTTCGGATTCAGCCAAGAATTCGCCGAATACCGCGCTTATACACCGGGCGACGATCTGCGGCACGTCGATTGGAACGTCTACGCCCGCACCGAGCGTGCTTATCTGAAGCGCTATCGCGGCGAGACCAACTGCCAGCTTACGATGCTTCTGGATACGAGCGCCTCCATGGGGTATAGCTCGCTCGGCATCACCAAGCTGGATTACGGCCGCTTTCTGACGGTTTCGCTCGCCTATCTGGCCAACCAGCAGCGCGACGCCGCCGGGGTCATCATCTTCGACGATGATGTTCGTAACTATGTCCGGCCGTCCACCCGGCAGGGCCAGTTCATGCGCGTGGCGCACGCCATCGAGAAAGCGGAAATTGGCACGCGTACCGATTTTTCCAAGCCCTTCCTCCATTTCCAGCAGTTCCACATCCGGCGAGGCATTGTGGCAGTGATATCCGATTTCTACGAACAGCCCGACGTGGTGATTCGCGCCGTCGAACCGTTAAAGTACCGTGGCAACGATCTGGTGCTGTTCCACGTCTTAGATCCGGAGGAGATCCGGCCCAAGTTGAAAGAACCGCGCTTGTTGGTTGATATGGAGACTAAGGATGCACTAGAGGTTTCTCCGGAATACACAAAAGAGGAATACGGCGGCAAGATCGACGCGCACATCGAAGCGCTGAAGAAGAAGGCCGCCGCCGCCAATATTGATTATTGCCTGCTCCGGACTGATCGGCCTCTGGACGACGCCATGCGCGAATACTTCCTGGTGCGCAAAGGGAGGATGTGAGTGGGTTTTCTGGCGCCTTGGTTTCTGGCCGGGTTAGCGGCCATTGGGCTGCCCTTCTGGATCCATCTTCTGCGCCAATACCGCAGCACGCCGCATCCCTTCAGCTCGCTGATGTTCTTCGAGCAGCGGACGCAAAGTTCCATTAAACACCGGCGGCTGCGTTATCTGCTGCTGCTATCGCTTCGTGTTCTGCTGCTGCTGCTGATCGCATTCGCTTTTGCCAATCCCTTCGTGACGCGAACCTCGGTGGGCGCAAGTGGCCGCAAAATGCTGATCATCGGCGTCGACAATTCCTTCAGTATGCGCTATGGGGATCATCTGGCGCGCGCTAAGCAGCAGGCTCTGCAAGCCGTCTCCAATCTGAATTCGGGAGAGCGCGGGCAGGTACTGGCAGTAAACTCGCGCATCCAGTTCCTCACCCAGCCGGTGGAAGACGCCGATCAGCTCAAGGCCGCCATTCAAGCCATCCCTTCTACCGACGAGCAAAGCTCCTATGGCGAATTCGCGCGCGCGTTGCGAACCATCGCCCAGGCGTCAAAAATACCGCTCGAAGTCCACTTCATCAGCGATATGCAGAAATCGTCGATGCCCCCGGCCTTTGCGGACCTGCGCCTGGGCGGCGACACGAATCTCATCTTTCACTCTGTGGCCGACTCCAAGGACCCCAACTGGCTGGTGGAAAGTGTGATCGCGCCTGGGAAAATCTACGATCCGAAGAAAGTGCATGTGCAGGCCGTGATTGCCGGTGTCGGGACCGAGGCTACCAAGCGCACCGCCTCGCTGGTGCTGGACGGCAAGACGCTCGAAAGCAAGAGCGTAGATATACCTGCTAGTGGGCGCGCCACGGTGGAATTTCTGTCGCTCGAATCGCCCTATGGCTTCCACAAAGCGGAGATCCGCATTCAACCGGACGACTCGCTGCGTGAAGACGACCGGTTCCAGTTTGCCGTGCAGCGCGCCGATCCGCGCCCGGTGCTGTTTCTACATCAAGGCGGCCAGAGCCGGGGCGAGCTCTATTATCGAGCGGCGCTCGAATCCGTGCCCGAAGCAGGCTTCGTGATCGAGCCTTTGCCGGTGGAGCAGGCCGCCAACCAGGCGTTTTCGAAATATGCCTTTGTGGTGCTGTCGGACATTGGATCAATGCCGGCCGGCCTGGAGAATAGCCTCCGCGCCTACGTCAACGCCGGCGGATCGGTGCTGGTGGCGCTGGGTCCGGCCTCTGTTGCTATGCAACGCGTACCGGTATCTGGCGAAGCGATTCAGTCCTCCAGCTACGCTTCCCGGGAAGGCGACCGATTTCAAACCGTCGCATCCGCGGATGCAGAACATCCCTCGCTGCGGAGAGCCAACAAGCTGGAAGGCGTACAGTTTCTGCAGGATGTTCGAGTGGATCCCGGCCAATCGCGTGTAATTGCGCGCCTGACTAATCAGGATCCGCTGTTGCTTGAAAAGCAGGTCGGCGAAGGACGCGTGTTGGTGTTTACCTCCACCTTTGACAACCTGGCCAATGATTTTCCATTGCACTCTTCCTTTGTGCCGTTCGTCGAACAGACCGCCCGCTATCTTGGCCGGCAGCAGGACAGTGCCACCAACGTCGCGGTGGATTCCTACATCGAGCTTCGTTCCGTCAAGGAGCATGGCGCCGCGGTGGAAGTGACCGACCCCGACGGCAAGCAGCCGCTCACGCTCAACGAGGCCGCCTCGGCGCAATCGTTCCAGGTCAACCGCGAAGGTTTCTACGAGATTCACCGCGGCAACGGACGTCAGGAAATGGTGGCCGTTCACGCCGACCGGCGCGAGTCTGACCTCACGCCCATTCCGCAAGAGACGCTCGAGCTTTGGCGCAATACCGGCAAGGGTCCTGACCCGGTCAGCGCCAATGGAGAAGCCGCAAACCAGCCCAGGCCTTGGAGTTTATGGCGCTACGCTTTGCTATTGGTCCTGATAACCGCGATAATTGAATCGTTGATAGCCAGCCGATATTTGTCGGTGGAGAAGGAGGCTGCATGAACGCCCTCGATCAACTGAATGCCTATTTGGAACGGCTGGAAAAACGGCTCCGGCTGTCTGCATTCTCAAGAGGCACGTCGATCGTTGCCATTGCAGCGCTGGTGATGACGGTCCTGCTGGTCTGGATCATCAACCGCTATGCCTTCTCGCCGGCCAGCCTGCTGTGGGCGCGCATTCTGCTCTTCCTCTCGGTCGCTACCGCCATCGCATTCGGCCTGGTGATCCCGCTGCTCGGTCTGAACCGGCGCAATGCCGCAAAGCGTGCCGAGGAACGATTTCCCGATTTTCAAGAACGCCTGTTAACGCTGGCCGAGAAGCCCAATTCTAACGATCCCTTCGTGCAGCTTTTAGCCGGCGATGCCATGAAGATGGCGCAGTCCAATGAGCCCGCTCGCCTGGCTCCGACCGGACCAATTCTAGGATTTCTAACCTCGGCGGGGCTCGCCGCCGCGGTGCTGCTGTGGCTCATCCTGGCTGGTCCTGGCTATCTCGGTTACGGAACCTCGTTACTGTGGGCGGGCGCGCCTAAAGCGGGCCTTCACGCCTTCTACGACATCGTTATTTCACCTGGCGATCGCACCGTGCGGCGCCGCTCCGATCAATTGGTTACCGCGCAGCTGATCGGGTTCGATTCTCCAAAAGTCCGGCTGTTTGCCCAATACAAGGGCGCATCCAAGTGGGAGCCGGTCGAGATGCAGCACTCACCCGGCGCGTCCACCTACGAATTTCTGTTCAGCGGCTTGGCGAACCCGGTTGAATACTATGTCGAAGCGGGCGCAGTTCAATCCAAACATTTCAATCTGAAAGTGATTGATCTTCCGGCCATTAAGAAGATCCGAGTCACTTATCACTACCCTGCCTGGAGCGGTATGAAGGACTCGGTGGAAGATCCCGGTGGCGATCTGCGCGCGGTCGAAGGCACCGAAGCTGAAGTCGCCATCCAGACAGACATGCCATTGAACAAGGGCCTGCTCATGCTGAGCGACGATAAGCAGATTGCGCTCAAGTCCGGAGAAGGGAACTGGCTCACCGCTCGCGTGCCGATCGATAAAGACGGCATGTACCACGTTGCGGCCATTTCCGAGGGCGAGAACGTCCGCATGAGCGAAGACTTTTTCATCGAGGCCCGCAAGGACTCGCCGCCCAGCGTGAAGATCAATCGGCCCGGCCGCGACATGAAGGTCAACCCGGTAGAAGAAGTCATGGTGAATGTGACCGCCGAAGACGATTTCGGACTGAACGACGTCACCCTGCATTACTCCGTGAATGGCGGAGCCGAGAAGACTGTCTCGATGCTGGGGCAAAAAGGCGTTAAGACTTCGGACGGCAATCACCTCATCGCGCTGGAAGATTACAAAATGACGCCGGGCGATCTGGTGAGCCTCTATGCCACCGCACGCGACGCCCGAAACACCGCCAAGACCGACATCTATTTCATCCAGGCCGAGCCCTTCGAGCGCAATTACTCGCAGTCCCAGCAGGCCGGAGGGGGTGGGGGCGGCATGGGTGGCGACGATCCGCAGTCAGAGATTTCCCAGCGTCAGAAGGACATCATCGCGGCCACCTGGAATCAGCTCAAGGGCACGCCCAAGGGCTCGGCGACCGCCGCGGATGACGCAAAATTCCTCGCAGATGTCGAAGATAAACTAGCTGCGCAAGCGAAGTCGCTGGTGGATCGCGTGAAGGCGCGGCAGTTGGGCGAGAGCAACCAGGAGTTCCAGGCCTACGCCAAGAATATGGAAGAAGCTTCCAAGGCGATGACCGAGTCGGCGCAAAAACTCCGGGCGCAGAAGTTCCAGGAGGCTTTGACACCCGAACAGCAGGGATTGCAGCACGCTCTTCGTGCCGAAGACACGTTCCGCGATATTCAGGTAGCCTTTGGAAGCCAGGGTGGCGGAGGAGGCGGAGGCGGCAGCATGGGCCGCGACCTGGAGAACCTGGCCGACCTGGAACTGGATCGCGAAAAGAATCAGTACGAAACCGGCCAGCAGCAATCGTCCGCCGACTCTCGCGCCAAGGAGATCGACAACGCGCTCCAGAAACTCGCAGAGTTAGCGCGCAGGCAACAAGAATTGGCAGCGAAGAAAGATCAGCAGCAGCCCTTCCGGCAGCGTTGGGAGCAGGAGATGCTGCGCCGCGAAGCCGAACAATTAAAGCGGCAGATGGAGCAACTGCAGCGGGGCGATTCCAATCAGGCGAGCCAGCAGGGCCAACAAGGACAGCAAGGTCAACAGGGACAACAAGGGCAGCAGGGGCAGCAAGGTCAGCAAGCCAACGGGCAGCCTAGCCAGGGCGCCAATGGCGGTCGTACCGGATCGATTGCCGATCCGCGCCTGCAGCAGGCCATCGAGCGTCTGCAGAAAGCCGCTGATGACATGCGCGCATCAGAAAATCAGCAGAACGGAAACCAGGACACGGCCGGCCAGCGCCGCGCCGCCGATAGGCTCCAGGAGGCTCGCGACATCCTGAACGGCATGCAACATCAGAAGGCCTCCAATCAGGTGGATGATATGGCACGCCGCGCCAGCCAGTTAGCCGGGCAACAGTCCGACTTCCAAAACCGCCTGCGTCAACAAGTGGGCGCCACCGGAGATACTCCGCGCTTCAACGGTCAGCAGTCCGGCCAATCGCAACAGCAAGCCGATAAGATGGCTGGCGAGAAAGAGCAGATGGCCGAACAGCTCAAGCAGTTGGAGAAAGATATGAGCGATGCGGCTCGCAGCATGGCTGGGGCGCAGAATCCGGTTTCGAACAAGCTGCGCGATGCGCTTTCCCAAGCCGAGCAAAACGAAATCGAATTGAACATGCGGCGCAATGCCGAGTACATCCGGCGCGGTTACGGGATGTCGGCCTGGGTGCGCGAAAACTCGGTCACCAAGGGACTCAACGATCTTCGCGACCAGTTGCAGCAGGCGCAAGCGGCCATGCAGGATCCCAGCCAAAACGGGAAGGGTCAAGGCCCCGGCGGAGACAAGAGCGACATCGAGAAAGCCCTGGCGCAAGTGGAAGCTATGCGCAATCGGATGCAGCAGCTTGCGCAGGCCCAACAGAATCGTGCCGGTGGCCAAGGCCAAAACGGCAGACAGCAAAACGGCGGCCAGCTGCAGCGCGGCCAGGATGGTCAGCAACCCGGCCAGCAGGGGCAATCAGGCCAAGCCGGGCAATCCGGCCAGCAAGGTGGGCAACCTGGCCAACAGTCCGGACAAGGCCAGCAGGGCGGCCAGTCACAGGGCCAAGGTCAGGCTGGTGGCCAGCCAGGCCAAGGCAGCCAATACGGACCGGGCGGTCTCGGAACGCCTAACCCCGGCGGCGCTTACGGGCCCTACGGCGGCGGTGCACCGGTCACCCCGCACAACGGCTATATGGGCGACGGTCCGGTTCCGCTGGACCAAGGCTATCGCGAATCGCTGCGCGATCTCGGTCAGATGCGCGATTTCCTGAAGGAACATCCCGAATTTTCGGGAGATGTCCAGCAGCTCATGCAGGCGCTGAATCCGGCTTATCAAAACGACGGCGAATTGACGCAACGGCTCAATCGCGAGGTAATACCATCCATAGAGCGCCTGGAACTGGAGCTGCGCCGCAAGCTGGATGATAAGAACGGCGATCAGGTTCGGAGCGCCGGTTCGGAAACCATTCCTCCGGGTTATTCCGGCGCCGTGGCGGATTACTACCGCAAATTGAGCAAGAGCAAATAGCAAGTGGAGCAGGTCTCCGGCCTGCTGAGTTCTTTCCCGATCTCGTGGCCCGGAAGCTCCGGCTCAGTATGCAAATTAGCCGACGCGATTTGATGCTCGGAGCCAATTTCCGCGCTCTCGGCCAGGAGCCTACATTCTCCACGGAAGTGAAGGTCGTGACCTTGCTCGCGACGGTGCATGACCGGGGCGGCGCTATCGTCACAAACTTGAATCAGGGAGATTTTCTGGTCGAAGAGGCCGGAGTTCCGCAGACCATCAGATATTTTTCCCGTGAGTCGGACCTCCCGCTGACGATCGGCCTTTTGGTGGATACCAGCCGAAGCCAAATCGGCGTGATCGAGCGTGAGCGCCTCGCCAGCTATACGTTTCTCGACCAGGTGCTGCGCGAAAACAAAGACCGGGCATTCGTAGCGCATTTCGACATCCGAGTGGAAGTCTTGCAGGATCTGACCTCCTCGCGCACGCAGCTAGCCTCGGCTCTCGATAAACTGAGAATCCCGCCACGGCCCGCGACGCTCCTCTTCCAGGCAGTTCGCGACTGTTCTGAGAGTCTGATGAGAAAGCAGCTGGGGCGAAAAGCTTTTGTCATTCTCTCAGACGGCGTTGATGTCCGCAGTAAGACAACGATTAGTACGGCGATCGAATACGCTCAGCGGGCAGACACGATTATCTACTCAATTCTCTTTAGTAAATGGCCATTAGTTGCATACTACCCGACTGCTGCAGCGGTCCACGCAATTTACAGCGCACGAGGCAAGCACGCCATGCAACGGCTGGCGCGGGAAACGGGCGGGGCGTATTTCGAGGTTTCTAAGGACAACCCGATCGAGAAGATCTACGCGTCGATTGAACAGCAATTACGCAACCAATATAGCATCGGATACACACCCGGCCGCACCGATGCAAATCGAAGATACCGCCCGATCCGGTTGACCACCAGGCCGCCCGGCCTACTCGTTCAAACGCGGGCCGGATACTACAGCGAATGAGATCATCCGCCGCCGTCTGGTTCTTTTTCGGGCGCTTATCTAGACAGCTCCGCGCGGGTCTGCAGAAATTGCAGCACGTTGGCGCGCGTCACGATGCCTTCGAGATGATGGTTTGAGACCACCGGCAGTTGATTGACATCATCGCGCCCCATGGTCTCCAGCGCCTCCATCAGCGGAGTATTCGGCTCCACGGTATGCAGTTGATCGAGAGGCCGCATGATGTCGTAAAGCGTCGTGTACGGCCAGCGCGCCCGTTCCAGCGCTTTGATCTCGTGCGGCGTGATCAGACCGGCCACCTCGCCTTGCTGTTCTATCACGAAGCAGCGGCGGCCGGAACGTAAGAGGTAATCTTCGACGAAACGCTCGACGTTGAGATTCCCATCCACAGGTTCGCAGTTTCGCTCCATCACGTCGCTGACATGGGCGCCTTTCAAACCGGAACTCAGACTCACGCTGGCGTAGCTCGCGCCGGCGGCCTGCATCAGGAACCAGCCGATGAAAGCGATCCACAGTCCACCGAAGCCTTCACCCGCGAAGAAACGGAAAATACCGAGACAAATAAACAAGAGCGCTACAAATTGCCCGGTTCGCGCGGCCAGTTTTGTGGAGCGCAGCGCATCTTTATTTTTCCACCAGATCAGCGCACGCAAAATCCGGCCACCGTCCAAGGGAAAGCCCGGAATCATGTTGAATGCCGCCAGCATGAGGTTGATATAGCCAAGCCATACCAGCATCGAGAGCACGGGTGTCTCTGGAGTCGTGCCCATCCGCCAGCCCGCCACCCAGGAAATACCGAGGCAGATCAAACCAATCACAGCGCTGGAAATGGGTCCGACGATGCCGACCCAGAATTCGGTTTTAGGATCTTCCGGCTCCTTCTCGATCTGGGCTACGCCGCCCAAGGCGAACAACGTAATTTCGCGCGTCGAGAGCCCGTGCGAGCGGGCCACCAGCGCATGCGACATTTCATGGGCCAGCAGAGCGGCGAAGAACAGCAAGGCCGTCAATAAGGAGGTTGCCCAGACTGTGGCTTCGCTCCAATCGGCGTGGCTTTGATGGAATTGCGCGCTCAGAGACATGGTGATGAGCAGCGCGATCAGAAACCAACTGTAATGGAGGCCGACGTCGATCCCGAAAAACCGTCCGATCCGGATGCTTGATCTCATCGAACAACCCTCCAGTTGATTGGATACCGGCGGCCCGGATAAGTTGCAGCGGGCCTATTTCGTTACTAACAATCCGGAGCGCTCCAGCAAGGCGTTCGGATCGGGATCGCGGCCCATGAAGGTGCGATAAAGCTCGGCTGGATCCTGGCTGTCGCCGCGCGAGAGAATGTTCTGCCTGAAGCGGGATCCAATATCGCGGCTGAAAATGCCGCGGGTCTGGAACATGGTGAATGCGTCGGCGTCCAGCACCTCGGCCCACTTGTAGGAATAATAACCGGCGCCGTAGCCCACCGGACTGGCAAACAGGTGGGTGAAACTGGCGATCATCCCGTAATGTTCGGGCAGCTTGGCGGGGGTAAAGTCGGCGAGAATCCGGCGCGAATATGCCAGCACATCGCCGCCCGACTGCGGAGAGAACTCGCGATGCAGTGCCAGGTCAACAAAGCCGAAGCCCAGCTGGCGCATTTGCGTGTTGGCGGCACGGAAATTGCGGGCCCGGCGCATTTTCTCGAAAAGGTCATCCGGGATGCGCTGGCCGGTTTTGTAATGCTTCGCAAACAAGTCCAGAGCCTCCCGCTCCCAGCACCAGTTCTCCATGATCTGCGAGGGAAGCTCCACAAAATCCCAAGCTACGTTCGCCCCCGCCAGGGTGCGCACTTCCACTTGGCTCAGGCAATGGTGCAGTAGATGGCCGAACTCGTGGAAAATCGTCTGGACCTCGCGGTGCGTCAGTAGCGACGGCAGGCCGTTGACCGGCGGCGTGAGGTTTCCGCAAATGAGTCCGACGTGCGGCTCCAGCCGGTTGCCAAAGGCGATTCCGGTAATAAACGCATCCATCCAGGCGCCGCCGCGCTTGTTCTCGCGCGGAAACCAGTCGGCGTAGAAGGCTCCTATCAGCGAATCGCCAGAGGCGCGGCTGTCATCGTGGATCTCGTAATACTTAACCTGCGGGTCCCACACCGGCACGCCAGGCTTTTCGACCACGCGGATGCCGTACAGCCGCTGGACGATTTCAAACATTCCGTACACTACGCTTTCGAGCGGGAAGTAAGGGCGCAATGCTTCTTCGTCGAAATCATAGAGGGCAGCGCGCTGTCTTTCGGCATAGTAGCCGATGTCCCAAGGCGCCAGTTCGCCTTTTCCGGCGAAGGCGCATAACTCCCGATTCTCCTTTTGGAAATAGCTTTCTGTTTTTTGCTTCAGATCGACCAGGAATTGCTGGGCCCGCGCACCCGTGTGCGCCATGCGGTCTTCCAGCACTAAATCCGCGAAGTCGCTGTAGCCGAGCAGATTGGCCTTTTCACGGCGAAGTTCCAGAATCCGCCCGATAATTGGCCGATTATCGCGTGAGCCTTCGACGGCACGGTTTACAAAGGCTTCGTAAACCTGGCGGCGGGTTCCGGAGTCGTCGAGATAAGTCATCAGCGCGATATAGCTGGGCGCCTGCAGCGTGAATCGCCAGGACGGCTCTGGGAGACCCTTGGATGCCGCGCTGGCACGGCCCATCGCCACTGCGCTTTCCGGCAATCCCGCTAGCTTGCCCTCGTCCGTGATTACCAAGTCGAACTCATTGGTGGAATCCAGCACGTTCTCAGAGAAGCGCATGGTCAACTTGGATAGCTCGACGTCAATCTCGGATATGCGCTGCTTTCCAGCGGCGTCCAGCTCAGCGCCGTGACGGCGGAAGTTGTCGACCGTTTTTTCGAGGAAACGCCTACGCGTAGCCGAAAGGTTCCGGGCCTCATCTGATTTCGAGTAGCTTTGCACTGCGCGCCAGAGCGCGTCGTTTAGGAGCAGCGAGGAATAGAACTCACTGACCGGCGGCTGGACTGCGTTATAGGCGGCGCGCAGTTCCGGCGTCGTGGACACCGCTTCCAGGTGACGGGTGATTCCCACCGCGTAATCCAAGCGCTCCCCCAGTTTGTCGAGAGGCTCCATGGTGTTGGCGAAAGTGCGGGGCCAGGCTTCGGACGTGATCTGATCCAGCCGCTCGCGGGCATCGCGTAACAGTTCCGTGACGGCGGGTTGCACGTGTTCCGCGCGGATTTGGTCAAAAGGAATCTGGAATTTGATCTCTAAAAGGGGATTTGGACCGGCGAAGGGCTGCATTCTGACTCTTCTTTCAATTTTATGACATCCGGCCGCAGGGAGGAACAAAGGGCGTGTTTCCCACGTATGCTAGTTATTGAAGGCAATCGGGTTATCAAGTGCAGTCGGAATACGCTATTGAAACAACCGGTTTGGCTAAGGTCTATCGCTCGCGCTGGACGCGCCGTGAAGTGCGGGCCGTGGATGGGATTTCGCTTCGAGTACCGCGCGGGACTATCTTTGGACTTTTGGGACCGAACGGGGCCGGAAAGACCACCTTCGTCAAACTGCTGCTTTCGGCGGTTCACCCTACCGAGGGCAATGCGCTAATCTTTGGCCGCAACGCAAACGACCCAGAGGCGCGCCGGCCCATCGGATACCTGCCCGAAAATCATCGCTTCCCCACCTATTTTACGGGCGCCGGCATGCTGGATTTTTATGCCGCACTCTCGGGCTTAGACAGCCCGTCGAGAAAAAAGCTGATTCCCGAAATGCTCGAACTGGTTGGGCTGAAGGATTGGGGCAACGTCCGGCTGGGCAAGTATTCCAAAGGCATGTTGCAGCGCATTGGCCTGGCGCAGGCGCTCATCCATTCGCCTTCGATGTTGATCCTGGACGAGCCTACCGACGGTGTCGACCCAGTCGGCCGGCGGCACATGCGCGAGATCCTTTCCCGCTTCGAGGAAAAAGGCGTGACCATCTTCATCAACTCGCACCTGCTGGTGGAGGTAGAGCTGTTCTGCCGCGAAGTGGCGATTCTCGACAAAGGTAAGGTGGCGCTCAGCGGCAATCTGCACGACCTCAGGGCTGGAAAAGGCTATCGATTGACGATTGCGAGTCAGACGCCGGAGACTCTGCTGGATCAGTTGCGGGCCAAGGCGACGTCCGCGGCGGCCCGGGACGGAATGGTGGACCTTCAATTCGCGACCCGCGAGCAAGTAAACGAAGCGGTGGACCTGCTACGGTCGCAACGCTGCGATATTGAAGCACTGGTTCCGACCACCAGCACGCTCGAAGAAGTTTTTGTAAGAACGGTGGAAAAATGACCGATGCACTGATGGCGACCGGGGCGTTGATTCGGGATACCTTTAGGGAAGCGCTGGCCCGCAAGATTTTTTGGGGCCTGTTCGGCCTCTCCCTGGTGATGATCCTGTTCTTCCTCTTTATTCTGAAGATCGACATCGTCGAAGGCGGCGTAGCTACGGTTTCGCTGTTCGGGGGAACTAGTAACCGGACGCAGGATGTCGACCGTATAGTCCGAGGCGTCTACGGTGGAATCGCAACATTCCTCTATACCTGGGGAATGTTCTTGTCGGTATTTGCATCTTCGGGCCTCATTGCGAGCGTACTGGAGCCCGGCCGGATTGAGCTGCTGGTCTCGAAACCGGTCTCGCGCACCCATATCTTGCTCGGCCGCTATGCCGGCAACGTCCTGGTAGTTTCCTGCAATGTGATTTTCCTGGTGCTGGGGATCTGGACGATTCTGGGCCTGAAGACGGGCATCTGGTCCGGAACATTTCTGATCTCAATCGCAACCACGATCTTCATCTTTGCCGTGCTGCTGGGCGTGGTGGTGCTGACCGGTGTGTTGTTCGAGAGCACGGCCCTCTCCACCATGGTTACCGTGGCGTTAATGATTATGAGTCCAATCCTGGCGCAGACTGGCCTGATGATGCGCCTGCTGTCATCGGAATGGTCGCGCGGGATCTGGCGCACACTCTACTATTCGCTGCCCAAGGTCTATGACATGGGTAAGATGACGCTGGACGCGATCCAGAGCCGGACCTTCAGCGGATTCATGCCGATCTGGACGTCGGCGCTATTCGGAGCCGTGATGTTGTCGGCGGCACTAGCGGTCTTTTCGAGGAGAGATTTTTGATGCGGCCGCTGTCGGCGGCAGTGTTGTGTCTGGTATTGGCAGGCTGTCAGGCGAGGAAATCGGAGTCGCTGCATATCGATCCGGCCCTCGAATCGCTCGTGCCTGCCGACACGGTGTTCGTGGTGGGCGCGAACGTGGACACGATTCGCGATACGCCGGTCTTTCAGAAGCTGTTGAGCCGGATGCCGCTGCCACAGTTGGACGAGTTCACACAACGAACGGGTCTCGATCCGCGCAAGGATCTCTCGCAAATTTTGACTTGCTCCAACGGCAAGACTGGCTTGCTATTGGCGCGTGGCAAGTTCAAGGCCCAAGAACTAGAGGCGCGGCTGGCGTCCAACGGAGCGAAACAGTTCGCCTACAAGAAATACAGCTTGTTTGGCGATGAGCGCGGCGCGTTCTTTGTCTGGAACGCCTCTACTGTAATCGCCGGACCGGCAGCCGATTTGCGATCGATCATCGATCGAACCGGGGCACGCGGCCTGCCTGCGGCGCTTCGAGACTTGCTGCGATCGCTTCCGGCCGATGATCAGATTTACGCTGCACTGGCGGGCGGGCTGGAGGGATTGAACCTGACCATTCCGCAGGATAGCAATCTCGGAAACATCGTGAATGTGCTGCGAGCGATCGACAGCGCGACGTTGGGCATGAATCTGAGCAGCGGCATCGCTGCGACCGCGGAGGTGACGTCGAAGACCGAGCGCGATGCCAAGTTCGTACACGATATGGTGAAGGGCATTGTGGGACTCGGCCGGCTCAACACGCCGGACAGTCATCCGGAGCTGCTCAGGTTGTACGATGCGATTAAGGTGGAGCAGCAGCAGACTCATACGAAGGTGACGGCTGACATACCGTCGGATTTGGCGGATCGTTTCCTCGATTTGTGGCTAAAGCGCTAGCGAGCCATTCCGCCCGCAAGGCCTCTGTTGAATTCTGTGATCCTACTTCTTACCCACCGGGATCGCGTCGCCCAGGTTCATCGACCCCCCGCCTTCGCTGACGTAGTTGCGGTTCCAGGAAGGGATCTCGACTTCGACGTCGCCCTCAATCACGCATTGGCAGCCCAAACGCGATTTGAGCGTGAGGCCGGCCGCCATGTCCAGACGGTCGGCTTCCTCGTCGGTCATTTCCGAGAGGTTCTCCATGCCCTTGTTAACGATGACGTGGCAGGTGGTGCACGCGCAGTTGCCGCCGCAGGCATGTTCCAGGTGGATTCCGAAGTTCAGGCAGACGTCCAGGATCGATTCGGGTAAGCCGTGTTCGTGATAGGGTAACTGGCCCGCTTCGAACTCCACGGTCTTCCCGTCGATGGTGAGCTTCGGCACAACCTATTATAGCGTCCGACACAGGCAAGAATGCCTGTGCCACTTACTGCATACTGAAAAGAAGTGTTTCATATTATCGAAAAACAGATCAGCGAGCGGGTGCGAGAGCATGTGCGTTCGCGCTTCGGCGCGGACATCACTGTATCGCTCGAACAGCCCAGGCAGTCCTCGTTTGGCGAACTTGCGATTCCTGTGGCGTTTCATCTGGCACGCCAGTTGAAGCAGGCGCCGAAGGCAATCGCTACGCAGATGGTCGCCGACGTCGGGCGTATCGAAGGCGTCTCGGCGATGGAGGTGGCGGGGAACGGCTATATCAACGTCCGGCTCGATCGGGGTGCTTACGGCTATGCGGTATTGCATGGAGCGAAAGAGAGGGCGCCCTCCGGCGGCAAGATCATTGTCGAGCACACCAATATCAATCCCAACAAAGCCGCGCACATCGGACATTTGCGCAATGCCGTGCTGGGCGACACGTTCGTGCGGATGCTGCGGTCGAGCGGGCGAAGCGTGGAAGTTCAGAATTATATCGACAATACGGGTGTGCAGGTAGCCGACGTGGTGGCGGGTTTCCATAATCTGGAGCATAAGTCGGCGTCCGATGTAGAAAAACTGATGCTGGATCCAGCCATTCGGTTCGACTACTATTGCTGGGACCTGTACGCGCGCGTCTCCGCGCATTTCAAGGATCATCCAGAAGCGCTGGCCTGGCGGCAGGAGACGCTGCACGCCATCGAGCACGGCGGCGGGGATCTGGCCCATCTGGCTACGATCGTCGCGGACGCGATCGTCGGCTATCATCTGAAAACCATGGCCCGGCTGGGCATCCAATACGACGTGCTGCCGCGCGAAAGCGAGATCCTGCACCTGCGATTCTGGGAAGCCGCCTTCGCGCAGTTAAAAGACCGCAAGGCGATTTATCTCGAAACTGAAGGGAAGAACAAAGGGTGCTGGGTGATGCCAGCCAGCGCGTTCAAGCAACAGGCCGATGAGGATGCCGACGACAGCAAAGTGATCGTTCGTTCCAACAATACAGTGACCTATGTCGGCAAGGACATCGCCTATCAGCTCTGGAAGTTCGGTTTGCTGGGGAAGGATTTTTTCTATCAGCCTTTGGAACAGTACGATGGCCACACCGTGTACGTCTCAACCGACCAACCCCGGCCGCCGGGGGGGCCTTCATTCGGCCATGGGGAACTGGTGTACAACGTCATCGACTCGCGGCAGTCGTATTTGCAGGATGTGGTCGTGGCTGGCTTGCGCGCGCTGGGTTATAACCAGCAGGCCGATCATTCGGTCCATTTTTCTTACGAGATGGTCGCGCTGACGCCGGGGACTTGCGTTGAGCTGGGGATTGAACTCTCCGACGAAGATCGCAAACGGTCTTATGTGGAGGTGTCCGGCCGCAAGGGCTTAGGCGTGAAGGCGGACGATTTGATCGACAAGCTGATCGAAAAAGCCTTGGAGGAGGTAGACTCGCGGCATCCGGAAAAGCCCGGCGGCGAGCGCCGCAAAATCGCTCAGCGGATTGCGATCGGGGCGCTGCGTTACTTCATGCTGAAGTTCACACGGAATTCGGTGATCGCCTTCGACTTCCAGGAAGCGCTGAGCTTCGAGGGCGAGACCGGGCCGTATGTGCAGTACACGGCGGTGCGTGCGCGGAATATTTTGCGAAAGCTCGCCGAGCGCGGCGAGTCCCTGCCGGATTTTGCGCGCGAGCTTGACCGGTCGTCCATGGAGCGGCAGTTGGCATCCGAGGATTTCTGGCAGCTGCTGCTGATGGCGTCCAAAGCGGATTCGGCGATCGAGCGCGCGGTTGCGTCGGGCGAGCCGGCGCATGTGGCCAAGTATGCATTTCAACTGGCGCAGGCGTTCAACACTTTTTATCACGACTATCAGGTGTTGACGGAGGAGAATCGCGAGAAGCGGACGTTCCTGTTGTGGATGACCGATTATTTTCGCAAGCAACTGGAGCGGACGCTGGGCGTCCTGGGCATCGCGGTGCCGGAGTATATGTAGGGGATTGGTATTTGCCTGAAGGAACTACAATGAAGGTGAATGAACAAATTGAATAGCTTTGGCGCGGCGTCGACTCTCACGGTGGGCGGCCAGCAGTATCGCTATTATTCACTCGAAGCGCTCGAGAAACGCGGTCTCGCGAAGATTTCCCGCATACCCTGCTCGATTCGCATTCTGCTCGAGAACCTGTTGCGCTCCGAAGACGGGCGCGCAGTCAAAGCCGCGGACGTCGAGTACGTGGCCAAGTGGCAGATCGGCGGTCCGGCGAAGGAGATCAACTTTCAACCCGCCCGCGTGCTGCTGCAGGATTTCACGGGTGTTCCCTGCGTCGTGGATCTGGCGGCCATGCGCGACGCTTTGCGCGAGCTTGGCTCCGATCCCACGCGCGCGAATCCGCTGATCCCGGTCGACCTGGTGATCGACCATTCGGTGCAGGTGGACAAGTTTGGATCCAAAGACTCGTTCAGCGTTAATGCGCTGCTCGAATTCCAGCGCAATCAAGAGCGCTATGCTTTCCTGCGCTGGGGCCAGAAAGCCTTTCAGAATTTTCGCGTGGTGCCGCCCGATACCGGCATCGTGCATCAGGTGAATCTGGAATACCTGGCGCCCGTTGTTTTCACGGACCGCCGCGAATCGCCGGTGCTGGCTTATCCCGACACGCTGATGGGCACCGATTCCCACACCACCATGATCAACGGCCTGGGAGTCGTGGGCTGGGGCGTGGGTGGAATCGAAGCCGAAGCTTGCATGCTTGGCCAGCCGATTTCGATGTTGCTTCCGCAGGTGGTCGGATTCAAGCTACGCGGCAAATTGCCCGCCGGCTCGACCGCTACCGATCTGGTGCTCACCGTAACGCAAATGCTGCGCAAGAAGGGCGTGGTGGGCAAATTCGTCGAGTTCTACGGAAGTGGAGTGGCCGCGCTCCCGCTGGCCGACCGCGCGACCATCGGCAACATGGCGCCTGAATACGGCGCGACCATCGGCTACTTTCCCATAGATCATCAGACGCTGGATTATCTGCGGCTCTCCAATCGTCCGCCGGAGTTGATCGCGCTGGTGGAAGCCTACGCTAAGGCCCAAGGCCTGTTCCTCAGTCCGGATTCGCCCGAGCCAGAATACTCGGACACCCTGGAGCTAGATCTTTCCACCGTCGTACCGTCGCTGGCCGGGCCCAAGCGACCGCAGGATCGCATTAATCTTCCGGATGTGAAGAAGAACTTTCTGGCATCCCTGACCGCTGCGCCGAAGACGGCGCAAATTGGAACTAACGGATCGAAAGCGACCATTCATGATGGCTCGGTGGTAATCGCCGCGATCACGAGCTGCACCAATACGTCGAATCCGTCGGTGATGGTGGCCGCTGGATTGCTTGCCAAGAAAGCGGTCGAGAAAGGGTTGAAGACGCAGCCCTGGGTGAAGTCCAGCCTGGCGCCCGGCTCCAAAGTGGTCTCCGATTATTTGGACGACGCCGGCCTTACGCCGTATCTCGAAAAGCTGCAGTTTAACCTGGTCGGCTACGGCTGCACCACCTGCATCGGCAATAGCGGGCCGCTGCCCGAGCAAGTGGCCGACGCGGTGCAAAGGGAAAAGCTGGTGGTGGCCGCGGTGTTGAGCGGCAACCGTAACTTCGAAGGCCGCATCAACGCGCTGGTGCGCGCGAATTACCTGGCTTCCCCGCCGCTGGTCGTCGCGTATGCGCTGGCAGGCCGCGTCGATATCGATCTTGAAAACGATCCCATCGGCGCCGATCAAAACGGCAAAGATGTCTATCTGCGCGATATCTGGCCCACGCCTGAAGAAGTCGCCGCGGTCGTGAAACGTTCCGTGCGCAGCGAGATGTTCCAAAAACAGTATGCCGAAGTGTTCCAAGGCGACGAGCGCTGGAATTCGGTCAAAGTTCCGGCCGGCGATCTATACGAATGGAGCGACCGGTCGACATATATTCGGAAGCCGCCGTATTTCGAAAATATGGTGGACCCCAAGACTTCGGTGCGCGATCTGACCGGGTTGCGAGTGCTGGCGATGCTGGCCGATTCTGTGACCACAGATCACATCTCCCCCGCAGGATCGATTCCGGTCGATAGTCCGGCCGGCAAATACTTGATCGGGCTGGGCGTTAAGCCGGGAGATTTCAATTCCTACGGCGCGCGGCGCGGCAACCACGAGGTGATGGTGCGCGGCACGTTAGCCAACATCCGTTTAAGGAATTTGTTAGCCCCTGGGACCGAAGGCGGCTGGACTACGCACGTGCCGTCGGGTGAGAAGATGTTCATCTACGACGCGGCTTTGAAGTATCAGAAGGAAGGCACGCAGCTGCTGGTGATCGCGGGCAAAGAGTATGGCTCGGGATCGTCGCGCGATTGGGCGGCCAAGGGCACGCTGCTGTTGGGCGTGAAGGCGGTGATTGCCGAAAGCTACGAGCGGATTCATCGGTCCAATCTGATTGGTATGGGTGTGCTGCCGCTTCAATTTCTGCCGGGTGAGAATCGCGAAACGATCGGCTTGACCGGCTCGGAGGCTTACTCGATCGAAGGCGTCCAGCAGGCCATCGCGGACGGAGCGCGGGCACGCGTCAAAGCCCAGAGCGGCAAGGGCGAGAAGAGTTTCGAGGCGATGGTACGGATCGATACACCGATGGAAGCCGAGTATTACCGCAACGGTGGGATCCTGCCGTACGTGCTCCGGCAACTGGCAGCTAAGAACTAATCCAGCACGCGGACAAATTCTGCCAGGATGCGGTATTTCTCCTCGTCCCGGTCGAGGTCCCAGGAAGGAAAGCCAGGGTTGATCGATTCCAAACGAATGCGTTTGTATCGCCAGCTTCCTTCCGTACCCACCTTCTCGCTCTTGTAGCGCTTCACGGCGAAGGCGTTGGCTTCCCGGTCTTCGGCGAGAACCAGCCGGCCGACCCGGCTTCCGATAACGCCGGTGCGGAAGACACAGAGGCTGCCGTCGGGGATTAGTGGCTCCATGGAACGGCCGGTGATTTGAGCGACGAACATGTCCGGGCTCAGGCGCAAGTCTCGCGGCGCTTCGATCCAGCCTTGCTCGGTGACTTCTTCGTTTTCGAGAAACTTGCCGGCGGCAACCTGTAGAGAATAGCGCGGCAAATGCGTCCGGAACTCGAGCACTTTGCTGGAGACGTGCTGGCGATAAAGCCGGTCCAGAGCGCGAGAGAAATCTTCCACCAAAACTTGTTCGCGATCAGTAATGCGGACACCCGCGGAAAGCGTACCCTCCAGATATTCGAACAGCTTCTGCGCGCCCAGCTCGCCTGATTTGCGAGCTAAATCATCGGAAAGCCCCTCCAAAACCTCCAGGTCTTCTTCGTCCACCAGCGAATCCATATCACGGCGGAAGCGGAGATGTAGAGCGTTGGATTGTGGATCTTCCAGCAATACGCCTAGATTCACCAGGCCCTGGCCGGGCAGATCGGCCTGCATTATCGAGTATCGCCCCGTTGACATTGCTTACTGGACTTATCGGACCGAATTCGACTTATCGGCAGCGAGAATGAATGTTCACTACGGCGCAAAGGGATAATACCCTTTGCGTGCGCGCACTTTGACATTCGCCAGGTTGACCTTCACGTTGATGTTGCGGAACTGGCGCTTTTCATCGACCGTGTCGGGCGTGTAGCGAATAATGTATTGCGTGGTCACTTCCCCGGCCACCGCCTCGATGGCTTTATACATTCCATTGGCCAGCGCGGAAGCGTAACCGCCGGTACCCACCTTCAAGGCGTAGTTGCCTTCGTCCGATGGCGTTGACAGGTAACCCGAGACATCGCCGTACACGTTTTGCAGCGGTGCGACCACGCGGCCGCCGGTCTCCTCGGCCAGCCGGACCAGGTTATCTTCGTCCGGATTGGCAAAGCCGAACGCCACGGTGCTGACGCCGTAGATGGTCACCAGGTTGCGCTGTGCAATCTCGACCGCCTCGTTCAAGGTCTTCTTGCTGGAGTTGTCGTGCCCGTCACCGATTACCACCAGAATGCGGCGCGGCTCAATGGGCTCCCCATCGATAAGCTTGCGGCTGGTGCAGGCCATGTAGATGGCGTCGAACAGGGCGGAGCCGCCGGTGGGCTTCAGTTTTTCCAGCTTCCGCACCATCGGCTCCGGATCGCTGGTGGTGTTGACTACCAACTCGGCTTCGTTGGCGTAGGAAATAAGATAGCCGCTGAACTTCGGATTATCGCCCGGCACCAGATTTTGCACCAGCTCCACCGCGGCATCCTGATAATTCTTCCAATGCATGCGGCTGGAGTTGCTGATGTCCATCAGGAATCCGACCACCACCGGCTGGTTGCGCTCGCGCGTGAAGAACTGGATCTTCTGCTGCTTACCCTCGTCGAAGACGCTGAAATCATTCTCGTCCAGATCGTTGACGAAGCGCCCCTTCTCATCCGTCACAGTCACCGGGACGATGACTTCGTTGACCTGGACTTTGATCGACGGCGCCGGGCTTTGAGGCGCGGCCACCGGGACGGGATTCTGGTGTTGACTGGCCGGCGCCGGCGTCTGCGCGCACAGCGGAAAGGCGAGCACGGTACACAAGAGGACTCGCTGCATATGGGAAGACCTTGTTCTGATTATAGGACACCTAGCGCTCCACCCGGCCCGACCCCCCGCTGCGGATCAACTGCTCCACTTCATCGCGGCTGAGTCGGCTGAAGTCGCCCGGGATGGAATGCTTCAGGCAGGACGCCGCCGCTGCGAACTCGAGCGCCTCCCTCGGCCCTGCAAGATTTAGCAAGCCAAATATGAGGCCGGCGGCGAAGCAGTCGCCCGCGCCCACCCGGTCAACTATGTGCGTGATCTCGTAATGGCGGCTCAGGAGAAATTGCTTGCGGTCATGCAGGCAGGCGGACCATCCGTTGTGGGACGCGCTCCGCGACTCACGCAGCGTAATGGCCAACATCTTGAGGTTGGGGTAAGCGTCCAGGACTTTTTCGCAAAGCGCGCGGTATTGTTCCGGCTCCAGGCGGCCGGAGCTCACATTCACATCGGCTTGAATGCCCAGCGCGGCCTGGCAATCCTCTTCGTTGGCGACACCGATGTCTGTGAAGCGGAACACCCCTGGCATTACGTCCGCGGCCGGTTTTCCATATTTCCAAAGATTCTTGCGATAGTTCAGATCGCAGGAGACAGTGAGGCCTCCATCGCGCGCGGCCCGCATACTCTCGATCGCCAGATCGGCCGCGCTTTGGCTCAGCGCCGGCGTGATGCCGGTGATGTGAAACCACGCGGCGTCCCGGAAGGCTACGGTCCAATCTATGTTGCCCGGCTTGGCCAGCGCCATGGCGCTGTTTTCGCGGTCGTAGAATACCTTGGAGGGCCGCTGGTTGGCTCCGCTCTCGACGAAGTAAACGCCCATTCGCCCGGCCCCGCTTACTATCTGACTGGTATCCACGTTGAAACGGCGTAGCTCTCCCAATAAAGCGTCGGCGATGGGATTCGGGGACGGAAGGACAGTTACGTAGCGGGCGGGATTACCGAATCCAGCCAGAGCGACTGCTACGTTGGCCTCGCCGCCGCCAAAGGTGGCTACCAAGCGCGGCGACTGAAGCAGCCGCTCGAAGCCGGGCGGAGCGAGGCGCAACATAGTTTCCCCGAAGGTGACCACCAGATTGGACATGAAGAACAGAATACCGGAGACAGCACCCAGAAGTCAGAAGGCGGAAAGCACAAACCAGCACCGAGAATCCAGTCGTACTGTACCGGTAGATTCTTGAATTATTAAGGTTATTGTATTAGAGTTATTGTGTTCCAAAAAGAAAACCGCACCGGGGAGCCGGCTGGTGAGGACTGTCTAAGCCGCCGGTTCCGGTGCGGTTTGCCCAATCGGGCCAGGATCTGGCGTCTGCACGTCTGGCTGGATACCCACTTTCAGTTCCTTCAGGCGAGGCCCGCGTCCTACTTTCCTCCACCATGAACGCCAAACGCAACCGATACCGTGATCCCAGGCGAGATCATCAAATCTGGAAGCGACCAAAAAAACCCCTCTGTTGCAACCTGCCAACAGGATAAAGAGTAGTTTGAAAATTCAAAGCACCGGTTCCCGCAAGCACGCCGTTCACCAGCCTACTCCAGACCCCATCCCGCACGTCGCAAACAGAGGGCAGGTTTTCAAAGGTCACTTCATCAATTCGCTGACTTGAATGCACGGGTGGCTCCATCGCTTTGCTAAGCATTTACAATAGTTTGCAAGCCTGGCGCCGTTTCGTCCGGGGCTTCGGGCTGCCGGGGGTGTGTCAGTGTGACACAATGGAGAACGCCTTCATACGCATGCGTTTGGCAATCTTAGGCTTCTTACTTTCAAGCTGTTTGTTTGGACAGGCACTAGACGAGGAATACCGCGTCTACGGCGAGCATCCCCGGCTATTCCTGACCTCCCAACGGCTGCGGCTGCTGAAGCGCGAGCGTGACCGGGACTCCATGCGCTGGCACCAGTTCGCGCTGCTGGTGCGGGCCGCTGCGCAAATGCCAGAGCCCGGCTTTGCCTTGGGACTCTATTTCGCTGTGACCGGCGATACAGCTTTCGGCAAGCGCGCCGCCGATTGGGCACTGGGGCCGGCCACCGACCTACGGCAGTTGGCATTGGTTTACGATTGGTGCCAGCCGGCGATGAACGCCGCGCAGTCGAAAGCGCTCGCCGCCAAGATTCGCCGAATGACAGAGCAACCACTGGCGGCCAGTGTCACCGGGCGGCGCGATCGCCTTCTGGCCGTTATTGCAACCGCGGACGACGAGCAGCACTCAGAAGAGGGCCTGTTACGGGAAACCATCCAACAGTGGTGGCGCGCGGGGTTGGCGCCTAAACTGGCGAGTGGTGTCACCGCCATCCCGCACGACCAGCTGTACGCGCTGCTCGAACTCATGCACGCGATTCGCGATAGTACGAAGATCGATCTTCGCGAAGACGCTCCGGAATATTTCAAAGAACTTCCGAAGTACCAGATTCTCGGAAACTACCCCGCGCCGCTGGCAGCTCCGGAGAATGAATACCGCATTCCGGTCTATAAAGGGTCCGTCGAGCCGGATGTCGACCGGGCCGCGCTGGCGCGCGCCGCTGGGCTCAGTATGGTCGCTTTCGACAACAATGCATTCGAGAACCAATATCTGCAAGGCTGGCTGATTCAGGATCGATTCATGATGCAGGGCACCTTCGGAGCGCCCTACGAGTTCCTGTGGGCCAATCCATATCAGCCCGGTCTCAGCTATTTTCAGCTTCCGGTGGTGTATCACGATGCTAATCGGGGAACCTTATTCGTACGGTCGAACTGGGAAGACGAGGCGGTCTGGTTCGGATTGTATGAAGGCGAGGCGCAATTGTTCCAGGACGGAAAGATTACGGTACTGAACCAGTCCGTGCCGGCCGGGGTTAATCCGAAGCCGATCGCGGTTGGCGACGCGAGCGTGTTGCTGGGAAGAAGCCCCATGCATTTTTCTGTGGAAGGCGGCACGACTTTGGTGGTAGGATTGAAAGCTCGACGCAAATACCTGATCGAAACTGACGATGAGGAGTTGCGCGAGCTCGAAACCGACCGGGTCGGTACTTTAGTGCTCGAATATCCCGCGGATCGAATGGCGGGAGTTCGCATCGTGGAGGCCAAGGGTGGAAGCGACGGAACGTGAACAGGTAGTGCATCTACTGGCGCACAGCAGAGAGAGATTGGTGCTGGCGGTGGAAGGCTTGTCGACCGAGCAGCGCAGCTTCCGTCCCGCCGATGATCGCTGGTCGATCGCCGATTGCATCGAGCACGTTACCGTGGTTGAGGGCAGCGTGCTCGGCAAAATTCAGGAGGTCTTGCAGACGGCGCCGGAGCCGGAGCGACGGGACGAGGTTCGGGGAAAAGACCAGATCGTTTTGGAACAGGTGCCGGCGCGGGGCCAGCGCGTGAAGGGCCCGGCCAGGCTGATGCCGCAAGGCCGCTGGCCGGAGTTCGAAGACCTGGTGCGGCAATTCGAGGCCACACGGGAGCGCAGTGTGAGGTTCAGCGCGGTGACGCAGGCCGATCTGCGCAGTCATTTTTTCCCGCATACCGTGCTGGGGCTGCTCGATTGCTACCAATGGTTGCTGCTCATTGCCGCGCACTGTGAGCGGCACGTCCGCCAGATGGAAGAAGTGAAAGCTGATCGGGGCTTTCCAACGCATCAACAAGCCGGACAGGCCGGCGCCTGAAGCATTCTTATCCCCGGAAACCGATCGCTCGCCCGAGCAGACAGCCGCTAACCAGCATCACGCCTAGGCCCAACAAATTCCACGCGTTGAGACTGCCGGCCAATTCACCCTAAGGCTGACTCTGGAACATCACACCCGAGATCTGGCCTGGTAACTAGGCCCTATTTAGTTTCAATTCCGTTGACGATCCTTTCGGCTTGAGCGCGCGTGAAGTTACCGCTGATCCTGGCTGATACGTCAATGGGTGTCCGGAGCACAGGAGCCATAACGACTTGACCATCAAGGAGGATAGCCACTAGCTTTCCGATGTGGTTTCCAGTGGCTGCGCGCATTTTCTCAGCTCCGGATGCCTTGAACTCGATGCCAATGCTATATTCCGATGGGCCACCGCCCGGAACGACTCGAGCCACTGCGATATCGCTATTGCTAACGATTACTTCGTCGTGAAGGTAAACCGCTCGACCAGAACCTGATACCTTCGCCTCACGCAAGCCAGAAGCTGGTCTGTCTTCGGCCAACCTTACTTCAAACCGAACGGCTGCGGCCTGCAGGTCGCTAACGAACACAGACCATACCCGCGAGCCAAGAAACGAGGCGGCGATGGCCGTCAAGGCAACAGTAGCGAAGACCATCCGCGACCGCGATCCTACTTCGGCGGGCGCACGGGATCCCGAAGCCGCCGCTAAAAAAGCCCGACGGTGAAGGTCCTGCCGGCTGGAGGGCCATGTTGGTTCGTATCGAAGCGGGTCTGCTTCTTGCAGGAGCTCTCTAATCTCTTTCATCGGGATCCCCCTAGATAAGCCTTAAGTGCGTCAGTTAATTTGTGTCTACCTGTCGACAGGTGCCAACGGACCGTGATGGCGCTAATGCCAAGAAGGGACGCGATGGCGGGAATCGCCAACCCCTCGAGTTCATACATGACGACGATGGCCCGGCGGCGCGGAGGCAGAATATCCAGCGCTTGCCAAACGGCTGTCCTGGCAATCAGCACCGCTTCGGGGTCTCTGCCGTCACTCGCAAGGCGGCTGCCTCGCAATATTGCTTTATCGTGGCGGTCGCGAACGGATCTCTTGCGCCACTGGTCACGGCGAATGTTGATGAGCACCCGTACTAGCCATGCTTCCTCATTGGCGGCGCCTAAAGGTATGGACTTCGGGAATTGGGCCGCTCTTAGAAATGTCTCCTGTACGAGGTCGAGAGCATCGTCGGTACTGGGCGCAAGTCGCCTAGCCAACCGGTAGAGACGAGCATAGTGAACATCGAACAAGTCTGTCAGTCTCTCGGCCCGGTTGCCAGCTACCACGACTGGAAGAGCACGGGCGATGTGCTGTCCGCTCATGTCTTGTTAAACGGTCGACGGCCCTCTTCTGTTGGTCCATTCCCAAAACAAATTGGCGGAGGCCTAGTCACCGCTGACCTCAATAGGCGATTATGACGCCATCCGCCACCCTTACCCGGGTCAGTCGCTCATTTCGTCGGCACCAGAGGTAGTTCTTGAGGATGGGTTCGAGACTTGTTTGCACCCTCTCGGACGCCGGTCCCTCGGGCAATCGTCTCCAGCTAAATCACGTACAATTAGGCTCGTGCGTCAGGCTGCGTTGCGCACCTTGGCTCTGTTACGTTGATGAAGGGAAACTCCCGCTATGTCCATGCATAAAAGCAAACCAACGCTTCCGCAAATATCGGCGTTTATTGTAATTCTGCTGGCCGCGTGCTTGGCGATCACGGCGTCACAAGCCGCCCAAAAACATCCCAAAGCGCCCAAGACTCTCCGGCTTTATATATTCGACTGCGGAACTATCCATACCACGACCGTCGATGCTTACTCGTTGAAGAAGGAAGAAGTGGGGTCTACAGAAATGTCGATCCCCTGCATCCTGGTCGCCCATCCCAAAGGAACCCTGATGTGGGACAACGGCGACATCCCCGATGGCGCGTTCAAGCCGGACGGCGGCCCGGCCGTGGCTGGAGTAGTAACGCAAGCCCAGCCGCTACTGCCTCAGCTTGCCGGGGTTGGGTACAGGCCGGCGGACATTACCTATCTGGCCATGTCGCACTATCACGGTGACCACATGGCGAATGCGAATGCTTTCGCCGGTTCCATTTGGCTGGTTAGAAAAGCAGAGCGGGAGCGTATGTTCTCCGATGTGCCGATTCCGCGGTCGGACGCAGCCAACTACAACCTACTGAAGAATAGCAAGACCGTGATTATCGACCGGGATGAATACGATGTATTCGGGGATGCAAGGGTCATCATCAAGTCCGCGCCCGGTCACACGCCCGGACACCAGGTGCTATTTCTAAGGCTGGCCAAGACTGGGCCCGTGGTGCTGAGCGGCGATCTTTACCATTATCCGGAGGAGCGCGCGCTGAATCGCTTGCCGGTGTCCGAATTCAATAAGGAGCAGACGGCCGCGTCGCGGGCGGAACTGGAGGCCTTCCTGAAGAAGACCGGCGCGCAGCTGTGGATTCAGCACGACTTTCTGGGCAACGCGAAGCTGAAGAAGGCGCCGGCGTTTTACGAGTAGCAAAGGGCGCCGCGGCCACGAAAATCGGCTAAAGTTTAAGGATTAAGGAGAAATATGGGCTCGCGCAATGCTTTAGTTTTCGCGATCAGCCTGATTCTGATGCGGACGGCTGCATTCGCGCAGGATTCCCCGATCCCTCCTGACAGCGAGATCCGCAAAATTCTCGCCGATCGCATCGGTTCAGAACGTCTAGGCATAGGCCTAGTAGCCGGCGTAATCGACGCGAAGGGCCGCCGCATTATTTCTTACGGAAGTCTCGCGAAAGATGACAAGCGCCCGCTCAATGGCGACACCATTTTCGAAATCGGCTCCATGACTAAGGTGTTTACATCGCTGGTGCTGATGGATATGGTGCAGAAGGGCGAAGTTTCTTTAACCGATCCAGTGTCGAAGTACCTGCCGGAGAGTGTCAAAGTGCCGGAGCGAAACAACCGGAAGATCACATTACAGGATCTATCCACGCAAAGCTCCGGTCTGCCACGCATGCCCTCGAACTTCAATCCCAAAGATCCGTCGAATCCTTATGCCGATTACTCCGCTGAACAGCTCTATCAATTTCTATCCGGCTACCAACTAACGCACGACATCGGCGCGCAGTACGAGTATTCCAACCTCGGCGTCGGGCTGCTGGGTCACGTGCTCTCCCTGCGCGCAGGCACGGACTACGAATCAATGGTGCGATCCCGTATCTCGGAGCCTCTGGGTATGAAGAGCACCTGTGTAGCTCTTACGCCGGAGATGAAAGCGCGTCTTGCGATTGGACATGGACCCGGTCTGGACGAAGTGCCGAACTGGGACATTTCGGCCCTGGCGGGCGCTGGCGCCCTACGATCCAGCGCGAACGACATCCTGACCTTCCTGGCCGCCAATCTCGGCTATACCAAGACCCCGTTGTCCGCAGCCATGGCGGCGGAGGTATCCGTTCGCCGGTCCGCGGGATCTCCCGGCATGGAGATCGCCTACGCCTGGCACGTTCAAACCAAGAATGGAAATTCCATCATCTGGCACAACGGCGGCACCGGCGGATACAGGACCTATATGGGTTACGATCCCAAAAGCCGCGCGGGAGTCGTAGTGCTGTCGAACATTTCGTCCGCCGCGGGTCCGGACGACATCGGACGGCATCTGCTCGACGCTACCTATCCGTTGGATAAGGTCGAACCGGTCAAAGAGCACAAAGAGGTGACGGTCGACACCAAGGTTTTCGACAACTATGTTGGGACCTACCAATTGGCTCCGAATGCGATAATGACGATTTCCCGTGTCGGCGACCAGTTGTTCGAGCAGCTTACCGGGCAGTCAAAACTCCAGATATTCCCCGAAGGCGAGCGCAAGTTTTTCCTTAAGGTAGTGGACGCTCAGCTGACCTTCAATACGGATGCGCAGGGTAAAGCTACGGAGGTAATCCTTCACCAGAATGGGAGGGACGTGACGTCCAAGCGTATTGACGAGGCTCAGGCCTCGGCCTTAGTGGCGGCGCTGGCTAAGCGCTTCAAGGATCAAACCCAGGCGCCTGGATCGGAAGCCGCGCTGCGTCGTAACATCGAGAAGCTGCAGACCGGTCAGCCGAAATACGAGTTGATGAGTCCGGCGCTGGCGGATGTCACGCGCCAGCAATTGCCGCAGCTCAAAGCCATCATCGCTCAACTTGGCGCGGTCGAATCGGTGACTTTCAAAGGAGTCGGACCAGGCGGCGCCGACATTTATGAGGTGAAGTTCGAGCATGGTTCCACTGAATGGAGAATCATGTTGGAACCGGATGGGAAGGTAGCAAGCCTGGTTTTCCGCCCGCTGTAACTGGGTACCCGGTGGGCAAGTGACGCGTTACCAATATCCGATCATCCGGCCGGCAGTGATTGCAGTAAGCCAACAGAACAGCGATATTCCGCCAAACACCGCCAGCTTCGACTGTTCGCGCGATGAGAGCTCCCGAATTCTGTGCTGCTTCCAAGCCGATAAAGAACTGAGTGCCGCTACATTCAGAATTCCTAAGCCGATGGCGGGAAATTTGATGTAAAGGAACGGATTGCCGGCGTATTCCGTCGCCTTGGTCGCGAGCAGGCATACGCCACTGATCGCCGCAATAATGAAACCTGTGGTTGCCACCGGCACCGTGGGCTTGCTAATCGCTGCCAGGTTGACGCTTCACCAAAGCCCCACCAACCGCAGATCGAGGATCAGAACGGCGCCGAAAAGCGAAGCTACGCCCAGAATGTGGACCAGGTTCACAATACCGTACGTCCACACACCCGATTCGCGCATCGCGTGGCCGAGTGCCGACGCCTCGAGCCACGGCATGAATTGGTACAGACGGTCCTCCGGCTCCGTTAGGTGCGATCCGGATAGACGTTGAACGTCCGGCCGTTCCAGATTACCCGCTCGGTCTTGATCTCAAAACGCTTTGGGTCCCGATTGCGATGACCATGGATCTTGACCGTAGCCCCTACTGGAATGATGCCTTCCTTCAACCCTGCGCGCTGAGTGCGTGCCGGCGGGGCTAACGTAAGATCCCAGACCTGGCCATCAGAAGCGCGCACTTTCATGGTCGCGTGAGGTCCGGCCAGGCTGACCGGAGTTTCGACAGTGCCTGTGAGCTCGAATTCCGCATCCAGGTTCCCACCCCATCCGTGGTGGGCTGATGCTGGAAGGGCTGCAAGCAAGGGTTCAAGGATGGCAAGCCGGATACAGATTGGGTGTCTAGATTTCATGGCGCACCTCTAGCTGCCATACCAGTCGAGCAGCCTGACATCAATGCCGGAGCCGTCCAACGCTTTCTTGAAAGCCATGGTATCCGAACCCTTGTAGTGATAGGGATAAACAATCGCCGGGTGGAATGCGCGTACCGCATCGGCGGCCTCTTCAGGCGTCATTGTATAGGGCAGATTCATGCAGACAAAAGCGACATCTATATTCTTGAGCGCCTTCATCTCTGGGATTCCTTCGGTGTCGCCCGAAAAATAAAACCGCTTTCCGCCGTAAGCGACAATATACCCGCAGCCGCGCCCCTTGTCGTGAAACAGCTTGCCGGCGGAGGGCCCGCGAGTCAAGTTGTAGGCGGGAACGGCTTCCACAGTGAAGGGTCCCAGCGTCTTCATCTGGCCATAGGAAATGACGTTGGAGCCGAACACTTGCCGCGCTACAGCCTCAGGCGCGACAACTTCCGTGCCAGTGCCGGACTTCTTCAGCTTGCTCACGATGTCGGGCGCCATGTGGTCGCCGTGAATGTCGGTAATGAGGATATAGTCGGCCGGCGGGAGCTTATCGAAGGAGCCTTGCGCTGGATCGATATACAGGACCTTGCCACCGGCCTGGATCATGAGGCTGGCGTGCTGGATGGGCGTGACCTTGATGGTTCCAGCGGAAGTGGAGAACTCCTGAACGGGCGCGGCCAAGGCAGCGCCCGCAAAAATAGCTGAAACGAGAACGGCGCTTTTCATGGACGCGATTGTAGCACTCTCCGCACGCCGTGTTACTTGGTGGACGTCTCGATCTTCTTGAGAGTGACTACCGGCGCCGGATACCGGGAGCCCACCGGACCGGTGAACTCTTCCTTCATGCCGTCCTCGTAATACTGGACGAACTTCCAGGTGAGGCTCGAGCCATCTTTGGGATTCAAACCGAGCATGCCGAACTCGATAAATTCGTAAGGGGCGATTTTGTAGCTGGGCTAACGTTCAACTCAGCGGGAAATCGTCTTCGATCCGAACCGTCGCGACTTGCTTCTCATTTGGCACCCGCATGGTGTATCGTTCGCGCGCGCCAGGAGCCGATTCCTTCGGCCAGATGGTGATGTGAGCAACGAGAAGGGTACTGGGCACGAACGCGAGGATCGTGCCCAGGATTAGATGCTTTGAGGCCACTTTGGCGCTAGAACGTCACACGAATCGCGAGTTGCAGTTGGCGCGCGAAGTTCGCCTGGCTGTTGATTTGTCCGAAAGAGCCGCTCGAGATATTCGTTTGCGGCGAATAGAAATACGGTGTATTGAAGGCGTTGAGCGCTTCAGCTCGGAACTGCGCCTTCACTCGTTCGCCAAAGGGGAAGTTCTTGAAGACGGAGATGTCCCAATTTGCCTGGGTCGGACCGCGCAAATTGCCCAAACTGCGGGGCGTGTTGCCGAAACTAGCCGGCGCAGCCGTGGTGAACGCAGCTGGGTTGATGTAGTTGTACAGGCGTTGCTCGAGGCTGCCGCTGGTCACCGGCGAAGTGCTGGTCATGTTCGGGCGTTGTTCTCCGTAACCGTATGCCGAGTTGCCGTTATTCTGGATGATCTGGAGCGGGAAACCGCTTTGAAAGACCGAAACGGTGTTGATGACCCATCCACCAATGATATAGTCGGCTGCCCGATTAACATTGGCTGCAAAGGCGTGGCCCTTACCGAATGGGAGGTCATACGAAACCGAAGTCGCCCAACGGAACGGGGCGTCCACGGTCGAGTAGCTGTACTCTCCCGCGAACGTATAGGGATTCTGAGGCGCCTGTACGGGCTGCCCATTGAGATTGCTCCCGACGCCTCCAAAACTCGCATCCATATTCTTGGACCATGTAAAGTTGCTCAGGAACACCAGGCCATGACTGAACCGCTTGGTGGCGTGGATAACCAGCGAGTTATAGTTTGCGTGGTCGGCGGACGCTCCGCTCGCCGTATGCGTACCGAATATTTCTTTTACTGAAGTGTAGGCGGCGTAAGGCAGCAGGAGGCGGAAGGCCTGTATCGTGGGGCCCGACAACGTGCCTCCTACGGAGTTGATATAAGCCGAGTTTGCGAAGGGGTTCGGGACCGACGCGTTGAGGGCAGTCGCTCCCTGGCTCAGGTTACTGGGGTTGAGGGCGTCGATGTTGACCCCCGGGCTCCCGATACCCAATGTGAGATCGGATGTATGGGAACCAACATAGCCGATTTCCAAGGCCACGCCGCCGCCCAACTCGCGCTGCACGTCTACGGAATACTGGTGTACCCGAGGCGCACTTGTTTTCGGATCAACCAAGCTCAAAGGGCCGCCGACTTGGGCTAGACCGCCCAGCGTGTTGCCCACCGGGGCTTGCAGCCCGTTCGGGAACGGATTCGCCAACTGGTTAGTGGTGTATTTTTGGTTATACTCCGTCGTATTAGCATACCCAGGAGTGCTTAGCGGGCCACCTAAGTAAATCTGCGGAGCCCAGAATAAGCCATAGCCGCCGCGGATCACGGTTTTGCTGTTGAGCTGATAAGCTACGCCGACTCGGGGGCCCCACTTCGAGCTGGGGTAGTTGCCCACCGACGTAGGCGCTCCGTTTAGGCCTGCATATTGTCCAACACCGACCACATTCAGCCCGGACACCTGCGAAGCGATCGGATTCGCTGCAGTCGTATTGAAACCAGTTATCAGCCCGTTGTGGTCTTCGTAAATGCCTCCCTCGTGCTCCCAGCGGAGTCCCAAGTTAACGGTCAGCTTACTGGTCCAGCGGAAGTTGTCCTGGACGTACGCGCCGTAATACGGGATCAGGTCTGTTAGGGTTATGGAATTGTCGGCAGTACGGTCAAAGGGCAGCCCGAGCAGCAGGTCGCCCAAGTCCACGCCCGTGCTGCTGTTGGTCAGAGTGGAGTTGGTGTTGAAAGTGTAACAGCCCGTCGGACAATTGACGCCATTGCCCGAGGTAGCGATTAGCCGATAGTCGAAGCCAAACTTAAGGCTGTGGCGGCCCATGGACTTATCCACGCTGGTCGAGAAATTATGCGACGCCTCGGAGTAGTAATCCCAGTCGCCGGTGTCGCCCAACGAGTAAAGGCTGGTCATGTTGACCTGCGGGAATTCGGCCGCTGCTCGATTGACAAACGAATTGTTCATCCCCAAAGTAGCGATATTAAATCCCTGCGAGCTGTTGTAATCGAAATTCGGGAATCGGTTGTAGCCATACCGCATCGTAAATACTGTCGTTGGATTGATGGTGAAAATACTATTCACCGCAGTCGCATCCACCCGTCGGAGGAGCCGCCAACCGGACTGGGTTGACTCACCCCACCATGTGTCGCCTGGCTCCAGCGAGTAGTACCGTGCGTAGCTCAAGGTCATTCGCCACCAGGAAGTGAAATCCTCGTCGAGTTTAGCCGTATACTGAACGGCGCGAGCCTTGATGGAAGAAGATAATGCGTAGTCGTTGGCTCCAAAGTATGCTGGCGTGCTGGAGGGAACCGGATATGTGGCGGCAATCGCCAAGCCTTGTTGAGTGAGCCGGGAGGCTGGAATGATACTTCCCGAGAATGGAGATCCGTTCAGAGGATCGATAACCGTTATCACCTTTCCAGTGCTTGGGTCGATCGAGTGTGAGAAATCGCCGCCGCGCTCTGCTAAAGTCGGCAGGTTGAAATTGGAAGAGTCCGAGGACCGGTCGTCGTAGTGCTCCACGCCCAGGTAGAAGAAGGTCTTGTTCTTCCCGTCGTAAATGTGAGGAATCCAGATCTTGCCGCCGAAGCTCGCGCCCCAGGTTTTATTCGGCTGCTCGGCGATGGGAATGCCGGCCGCGTTGCTGAAAAAGTTGTTCGCATCCCAACTGGTGCTGCGAAGGTGGCCATACGCACTGCCATGGTAGGTGTTACCGCCAGATTTCATCAGGGTGTTGAACATCCCACCGCCGGTGCGCGCCATTTCGGCGTCGTAGGTGTTGGCTTGGATCTTCACGTCCTCCACGGTTTCCAGCGTGGGGATGATGATGGCTCGATTGTTGGAGTCAGTGATAGGAACTCCATCCAGCAGGTAGTTGTTACCGCGAACCGGGCCACCGGCAATGGAGATCATCGAAGATCCGCTTTGATCTTCCATGCGATTGTAGGCGGGAGGACCCACCTGAACGATGTTGTTTGACAGCTTGGACATCATGAACGGGTTGCGGCCTAGATTGGGAAGGTCGACCAATTTCTGGTTGTCGAGCTCCTGACCCTGGGAGGCATTGGAAGACTCTATCAGGGGAGTCACTTCGGTGACCTGAACGCTCTCAGACACCTGACCGACCTCCAGTTTCGCATCGGCGGTGACCGATGCCTGGGTGGCGACGATAATGCCTTTCCGCTCGAATTTCTTAAATCCAGGAGCCTCGCTGTTCACTGAATATGTTCCAGGGACAACGTCGGGAAAATTGTACTCGCCGCTGCCGCTGGTGTTGGTGGTTCGCTGCTCGGAGGTTCCTTCGTTAATGAGCGTAATTTTGGCGCCGGCGACTACGCCTCCGTTGGGATCGGTTACCAACCCTCGTATCGTCCCATAGAAACCCTGACCGAACAGCGGCAGGCCAGCCAAACACGTCCACAGCAGCGCGAGCCCCGCGGTCCAGATAACTCTCTTAGAAATTAACAGCATCTTCGTCCCCTTTCCCTTTCCCAATTAGATTGCCGATTGCGTCGCCCATGCGGGCGCACATAGTGTCCGACTCGAAAACACACCTCGGGCCAAGGATCTGCCGACGTGGGCTGCGCTATGACCGACTACCCTCTAGCCCCGATGAAACGTCACGACCCTGGATAAGACGTTAACGATAGCGTTGCCGCAATATATCACCCTTTGGACGTCGAGTCAAGCGGTTCTTAACCGGTTCTTAACTGTTATGTAATGTGCCGGGCGGGCCCTGAAGAATTCTCGGCTTCATTGCGCTTCTTCGCGCACGGCCAGAGCAAGGACGAAGAAGTATACCGGCAGAACGCGCCAGTAGGTGAGCAAATCGGCCGAGAACATTTGCACTACTTGCCCAGCCCAGAAGCACGCCATCCAAGTACCGCAGAAGGAACGCAGGGGGCTAGCGGACCGGGCCGCCCGGAAGGCATAGAGCAGAACTGCGCAGTTGAGTGCGATAACAGCTGCCAGCCCAATTATGCCGGTTTCCACCAGCAACGTGAGATAGGTGTTGTCGCCGACAGCGGTGCCGCCAATGAAATCCGAATAAGGCAAAGTCTTATAGCCTACGCCCAGGAGCGCGTGCCAGGGGTTTAAGGCCAGGAAGTTCACTAGCGTTTGCCAGCTCGCGACCCGGCCGGAAAGAACGGCATTGGGCGATTCGGAGAAGTACCGCAGCGCGTTGAAGAGGCGCAACCAGGCCATTCCAGTAAAGGCGGGGAAGGCGGCCAGCAGAATCGCCGCGGCGCTTGCGCCAAAAAACGCCACGCTGATGATCAGCCGCCGCCAGCGAATTTGCTTGCGGTGCAGCCATAAGAGAACGGCCAGTGCGACAGCCAGGTTCACCAGCGACGCCCGCGAAAATGACAAGACCAAAGCCGTCGCCAGGACCGCGCCTCCGAAGAATAGCGCCAGTCGGGAAAAAGGCCGATCTGGTTTTGACTGGAACATCGCCACGGCGATCATCTCCAAGAAAAACGCGCACAGATTGCCAAGCGTGCTGGCTTCGTAAAACACCCCTTGCGCCCGCCGGTACACACCCGTATCCAGCCAGATGAACTGCTGCTCATATCCAGCCGGAGCTGGGAACTGGAAGTAAAAATCGACGCAGGCGAACAGGGCGGAGAGGACCCCTGCCCAGAACAGGAACCGGATGGCTCGAAACTCCTGTTCAGACCGCATTCGGAACGGGCCGTCGCGGACATACAGGAAGATATAGATCGAGATTCCGAACAACAGTACGCGCGCCAAGCTTCCTGCGGCGACGGTGGGGCCGGAATAGAGAGCTGCCAGTGTCACGCTGCAAGCGAAGACGAACCAGATCGCCAGCATTGATCGAGCCAATAGGTCCGCTCGGAAACGCCACTCTGGCAAGCGTAGGAAACCGATGACGAGGCCTGCGCCGGCAATCAGGAGCGCGACATGCGGCCCGGAATCGCCCAGCCGGATGGGAAGCGGCGGGGCTAGGAGCGCGCAAGCGAAGAAGAGCGTCAGCCAGGCCGTGGACGTCGCTAGCAATCGCCAGGAGAGTGGAATCAGGATCAGCGGTGCACACAGTGCGGCCTTCAGAACAACACCCGGAGTGAGCGCGACCGCCGTGGCGTAGAGACCAAGCGAGAGACCAATCCAAAGCTCCCGCCGATCTCGCGCGCTCGCGGCCGGAATCATCCTCGCATTCCGCGCGATATCGCGGGTTCAAAAGGCTGTGCTTTGCGGCGATACACGAACGCCAGGCTCAAGTAGGCGATCGAGGAAGCCAACGCTAAGAACAGCGCAATCGCGACGTTGAGTGCGATGTTAGGTGAGCTAGGCCTTTGAGGAACGATGCCGGGGTCGATGACGCGCAACTGCTCCGCATGTGAACCAGCCGTGACTTCCAGATCGCGCAGCCGATTCGAAAGCGCCTCATAAGCCGATTGCGCGAGTTTCGTTTCGGTCTGCAATTGTTCGCGCCTGGCAAGCCGCGTGGCGAGAAGTTTGCCCTTTTCTTTAATGTCGCGAGCCAAGTCGTCCGACCGCTTTTGAAGCAACGAGGCTCGGGCCCGCGCGGCCTGCAGCTGCTCGCCGGCAAATTGTCCGCCTGTTTGCGCCTGCTGTTGGTACTCGGCGACATCGGCATCGGCGGAGACGAGCTGTTGCTGGACCTTGCCTTGTAATTCGACGGCGGCGTCAACCTCGGATTGGAGCGCTTCGATAGGGGCGTTCACCGCCGAGTCAGACGACTCCTTCTGAGTTCGTTCCAGGCGAAGATGCGCCTCATTGGTCTGCTTCTGCGCCTTCCCGACGAAGTCCGTATCCGAGACTAAGCTCTCCACGCGGCTGGCGGTCACGGTCTCGTCAGCGAGATACTGCACCAGACCCTGGGCCGTTTTCGGATCGGGCAGCGTGGCGCTGATCTCGAGGATTTTCGTATCGCGCAGCTTGGCAACCTTAAGAACCTGCCGTTTGAGGGATTCGATGGATTGTCCCGTTCCCAGCAGATGAAAGCGTTCAGCCGCCCGGGCAAACAAAGTATCGCTGGACGCGAAGCGCTCATAGGTCTTGAGCGATTCCAGATACACGGGACTGACTGCGGTGGAGAGTCGCACATCATTGCCGCCCGGGGGCTCGATAACGATGCTGGCTGTGGCCGTGTAGTGTTTGGGTAGCAGCAGACTGACTCCTAGCGATAAGACCACTGCGACGCCACTGGCGGCGGCAATCAATCGCCATCGGCGGCGTAGATAATCCACATATTCGAAGGCATCAAAAGTCTGATACATGTGACCTCGCAACACGACCTGGGTTAGTCTGATCGATATGCGCTTCCTCGTGCCGCTGGTTGCGGCGCTGGTGCCGTTGCTAATAACGCCCGGTCTGCTCTCTTATTTCGATGTTACGCCGAAAATCGCGATCCTCCTATTCGGTTTGTCGCTAATTTTGTTATATCCGAGCGCAAACGTATCCGACGTACGGAATCTATTGCGGGCACCGGCCGGGCGCTGGTTTGCGGCGCTCATCGGTTCGACATGGATAGTGGGCGCGTCAGCGACTGTGTTCTCCACTTATCCGCTGCTTTCGTTAGACGGCGGCAACTGGCGCCGGTACGGGTTCATCGTCGAGAGCGGGCTCTTGATATTCACACTGCTTTCGGCGGCGTGGCTGGCAGCGAACCAAAACAACGTTCGCGTGTTACTAAGGGCCTGCGTAGCGAGCGGGGGATTAGCAGCCCTCTATGGAATCGCCCAATATTTCGGTTGGGATCCATGGCTCCCGGCTGCGGCCTATCAAGCCGGAGAAGGGCCGTTCACGATCGTGCGGCCGCCAGGCACTCTGGGCCACGCCGATTACTTCGCGGCCTGGCTGGTCATCGTAGCATTCTTCGGATTAGCTCTGGCGCGGATGGAGCAGGCCCGCTGGCTCAGGCTGGCGGCGCTGGGGGCGTCGATTCTGAGCATCATCGCGATCGTGCTTAGCGGCACGCGCTCGGCGATCTTGGGACTGCTCGCCGGAGCGTTGGTTCTGACATTCTTGAATCGCCCGCGGATTCGATTGCGCGCGGTGATGATCGGTGTGGTGGTTGCGGCGTGCAGCGTTATTTTCTGGTTCACGCCGGCCGGGACTAAATTGCGAGCCAGAGCGCATTGGTCATCGGAAGATGCCTGGGGTGGAGCGCGCTTGCTGCTGTGGCGCGACTCGCTGCGCATGGCGCGCTATCACCCTTTGATGGGCTTCGGACCGGAGACCTTCGCGACCGAGTTTCCACGCTTTGAATCGGCGGATCTGGCACGGGCTTATCCCGACTTCTACCATGAGTCGCCCCACAACATATTTCTGGATGCGTTGACAACGCGCGGCGCCGGCGGTTTGTTGTCGTTGCTCGGCTTCTGCGGCCTGGCGTTCTGGGCTATCACGCGGCGCAAACCGCTTGCTAACGCGCGCGGCTCGGAAAAGCCGATACCGAGCCGTGACCGTCAGGGAGCGGTCCCCGAGCTTACCGCCGCGCTCGTGGCGTCGCTGGTGTGCCAGCAATTTACGGTGTTCGTAGTCCCGACGGCTTTGTATTTTTATCTTTTGATTGCCCTGTTGGTGACCGAGCCGAGCGACAAGGCGCCAGACAGAAGCAGCGCCCGGTGGCTTCTCCCCCCGGCGGTAGCCGCAAGTCTGGCTAGTCTAATGTTCGCCGTGTTCGCAGTGCGCTTGGTGGTGGCCGACCGCGCCTTGGCCGTCGTCTTTCAGAGAATTGAATCCAGCGACGCTTCGGGCGCCGCGAAGGAATATCAGCTCGTGTTGCGGTGGGAGCTGCCGGGCACCGGCGCCGACCTCAATTACTCCCGCGCCATGGCCGAACTTGCGGCCCGGACGCCTATTCTAGCCACGCGTGTGCAAGCTACCCAACAGGCCACCGAAGCTGCGATCCGCGCCACTCGGACCGCTGAGGATCGGTACAATGCCTGGTACAATCTCGCCAAGCTGCTGGCCGGGCAAAACAATTTGGCCGGCGTGGAACAGTCGCTGCGCAACGCCATCGCCTGGGCTCCTAACTGGTTCAAGCCCCACTGGGTACTGGCTCAATTGTTGGAAGCATCCCATCGTCATCAGCAAGCCATCTCCGAAGCTAAAGTCGCGTTTGATCTCGATGGCGGGCGCGACCCCGAGGTCTCGGAAACATGGAGGAAATTGCAGCAGTCCCCCGATCCCCAACCCAAAACCGGCACACAACCGTAAGTTTTCACAAAGTTTTTACCTGCTAGCCGTTGAAGGAAGCCGCCCGGAGGCCTATAGTAAACGCAGGACTACTATGCGCATTCAATTGTTCGTTCTCTTTGTTGTAATGAGCTGCGTGGCATTCGCACAACCGCCCAGCATCGCCAACGGTGGCGTTTTGAACGGTGCCAGTTTTGCCACCGGCCAGCCTATAACGGTTGGTTCATTAGTCACAATTTTTGGAAGCAACTTGGCCTCGGCCATGGCGCAGGCGGACACGATTCCCTTATCCAATAATCTTGGTGGCGTGACGGTTCAATGGGCCAACGGCAACACGACCATAAATGCGCCACTGGTCTTTGTCGCCGGTTCACAGGTCAACGCACAGGTTCCCTGGGGACTGGTGCCCGCCGGCGCGACGCAGAATGTCAGCGTGACGGTCACCTCGGATAGCGGAACTTCGGCGCCGGCGCAGGTCACAGTAGGGCCGTTCTCACCGGGAATCTTCACGGCCGGACCGCCGACTTTTTACGCGATCGCACAGAATGTGGATGGAACTCTCGTTCAAGCGGCGGGCAGCATTCCGGGCCTGACGACACACCCTGCGAAGGCCGGCGACACGATAGTGATTTATGCCACTGGGCTGGGACCGGTGGATAATACGCCCGCCGATGGGGGGATCCCCTCCACGCTTACGCGCACGTTAACCACGCCTACAGTGCTGGTTGGCGGAATATCCGCTCCGGTTGCCTTCTCTGGTCTGCAGCCGCAGTTCGTTGGTGTTAACCAGGTGAATATCGTAATTCCCAACGTGCCCGCCGGAAACGCGGTCCCGCTGCAGATCCAGATGGGCGGGGTCACGAGTCCGAGCAATGTCACGATTGCCGTGAGTCAGTAGCTTTCGCAGGTCAGGGATCTGCGCCACTAGCGGCTGGAGCGGATGCCTCCGATCGGCTGGCCGATGATGTCGCCCGATACTACCATCTCCACGCGCCGATTCTTCTGGCGTCCAGCGGCATTGTTGTTGGACGCCACCGGGTTATCTTTCCCGAAGTGCCCTCACTGGTGAGGTAGGCTCGCACGCCGTCGGCCCGCGCTTCGATAGTTTCTGATTGTAGGCCTCGCTGTCGGTGTAGCCGTCGACCTCGAGCCGCAGCCCCTGATGTGAAAGGATGATCCCCGAAATCTTGGCAAGCTTCTCGCGTGCCGCAGCAACGCTGCCGCAACTGTTGCTGTGCCTGTTCACTCGCTCAATCCCGGGACTGACCACGCACCCGGCGAAAATTGGCGACGCGATTATTATTTACGCAACCGGCTTGGGTCAAGTGGATTTTCCGCGTGCAGATGGGGCGATTCCGCCCCCACCGGAAACCCGGTCCCGCTGCAGATCCAGATGGGCGGGATCACGAGTCCGGGCAATGTTACGATTGCCGTGAGTCAGTAGCTTTCGCAGGTCAGGGATCTGCGCCACTAGCGGCTGGAGCGGATGCCTCCGATCGGCTGGCCGATGATGTCGCCCGATACCACCATCTCTACGCGCCGATTCTTCTGGCGTCCGGCGGCGTTGTCGTTGGAGGCCACCGGGTTTTCTTTCCCGAAGCCCTTGGCGACCACGATGTCAGAAGAGATGCCCTCGCTAGTGAGGTAGGCTCTCACGCCGTCGGCCCGCTCTTCGGATAGTTTCTGATTGTAGGCCTCGCTGCCGATGCTATCGGTGTAGCCGTCGACTTCCAGCCGCAGGCCCGGATGCGAAAGAATGATCCCAGAAATCTTGGCAAGCTTCTCGCGTGCCGCGGGCCGCAGCGTATATTTGTTAAAGTCGAACAAAACGTCAGACATGTTGACGATCAGTCCGCGCGCGGTGTCGCGAGTTTCAAGGATCACATTGAATTGCTGCAGCAACTGCTGCCGCAACTGTTGCTGTGCCTGCTCGGCCTGTAAACGGGCCTGATCGGCGGCCTGCGCTTGCTGTTGCGCTTGCTGAGCCTGCAGACGAGCTAGATCGGCTTGGCGCTGTTGATCTTCGGCTGCGGCGCGTTCACGTTCAGCGCGCAGGCGCTCGGCTTCGGCCTGGGCGCGGGCGGCGTCGGCAGTGGCTCTCTCGGCGGCAGCACGTTCGGCGGAGGCCTGAGCCTGCGCATCCGCCAGTGCTTTCTGGCGAGCGGACTCGGCGGCCTGACGAGCGGACTCGGCGGCCTGAGCATCTGCTAACTGTCTCTGTCGGGCTTGTTCGTCGGCTTGTGCGCGAGCCGCCGCTTCGCGATCCGCGGCTTCCTTTTTATCCTGTGCGATTTTCTCGTCTTCCTGCCGCTTCAACGCCAGCAGCCGCGACGTCTCGGCAGCCTGCACCGCTTCACGCGAAGTCATGATTACCGGCTTCGAGCCGGCGTTTCGAGCCTGATAGGCTTCGGCCTGTTTCACCAACTGCTGCGCGTTGTCGTACGTATCTTTGGCGTATTGATCGGCATTTACCAACTGAGCGATCTGGACTGCGTTCTCGGCTTCAAGGAGCTGCAGTGGAATTCTCTTGTCATTCTTGACCTGATGGTACCGGCCGGGCTGGGCGTGCATAGTGTAGGTGCCGCGCTTCAAGAGGTCATATTTCACGCTCATCTGCTCGATCTTGCCGACGGTGTCCTCGCGAATGATGTTCTCCATGACCACCACATCGCTCGGCTGCGTGACGCCGAAGTACGGCTCGGCGGTAACGATGAGCGCAAAGGCTTGCAAATCGGTGGTGACGTCGAGATGAGACCCGCCGTTATCGAGCACCACTTCGCCTAAGTTCTTCGCACGTCCTTCAGGAGTGATGGCCCAAAGTACATAGGTCATATATTCGGGACCATACTGCGAGGCCGGCAGCAAGCGATGCATTTCGGCTTTCGCTTCGATGTAGCCGGGCCGGCTATTTACGTCGGCGTGGCCGGTGGCGTCTGGGGCAAGCGGCGTCCCATGCAGATCCACTTTAGTCCAACCGCTGCGATGCCGATAGCTGACGGCGTTGGTGGTACGCTCCACCACGGTGACTCGAAAAATGGGCTGGTCGTCCGTGGCTTGGTCGGTTCGCACCGCCGTAGGCGCTGGCGGCGGAGGCGGGGTCCGCACTTGGGCGCTTAGTGCGCCGGTAATCACCACAAGACCGGTCAATACGGGAACGCTGAGCTTTAGCATCGGCATGAGATCCAGACTCCTTTGGGTCACTTCAAGCAACTCGATTTCCAACCTGCAATCGCCTTTGTTTTGTTTGCACGACGGCGCGGCAGGAAATGCGGCACGGTACTTTTTCCAGTGTCAACGGTCCAAGGCTACAGGCACTAAGAACTTTCGGGACCATTCCGTTGGAGCGGTGGTATACTGGAGGCGTTCGAGACTAAGGCGGTAGTAAAAACGGTGGCGCAGAGCTTTTCGAACCTCCGGGGATACTCTCCCTATTTCCCTCTGATTGCGGCTTGCTTGGGGGGAATCGTTGTATCTTCGGCCTTTCCGCAAGAAGCACGGTTGGACGACCCGAAGGTTTCCGTGGTCCCACGTGCCAAGCCATCGGATAAAGATGCCAAGCCATCCGATCTGGAGCGGCGTGCGGCCAGCATACGCATCGATACTACTCTGGTTCAGATTCCGGTGACGGTCACCGATCCGCTGAATCGCTTCGTCACCGGACTGGAAAAGGAACACTTCAAGGTATTTGAAGATAAGGTCGAACAGACCATACTCCAGTTTTCGAGCGAAGATGCGCCGCTGTCGGTTGGCTTGGTTTTCGATACCAGCGGCAGCATGGGTCCAAAACTTCAAAAATCCCGCCAGGCAGCCGTTCAATTCTTCAAGACGGCCAATCCGGAGGACGAATTTTTCCTGATCGAGTTCAACGACCGGCCGGAATTGGTAGTGCCTTTCACCACCGATACCGAGGAGATCCAGAACCGGCTGACCTTCACGCAATCCAAAGGCAAAACCGCGCTGCTGGACGGCGTTTACATGGCCATGAACACCATGAAAAAGGCCCGCAATCCCCGCAAAGCAGTTCTGATTATTTCCGACGGAGGCGACAACAACAGCCGCTATACCGAGAGCGAAATAAAGAATGCGGTGCGGGAAGCCGATGTACAGATTTACGGGATCGGAATTTTTGAGTCGATCGGAGCGCGCGGGCGAACTCCCGAGGAAATGGCCGGCCCGGGTTTACTGAGTGAGGTCGCCGAATTGACTGGCGGACGCAGCTACAACGTGGAAAACGTCAACGAACTCGCCGATATCGCCGCCAAGATCGGCATAGAGCTGCGGAATCAGTATATGCTTTATTACACGCCCAAAAACCAGGTACGGGATGGCAAATACCGTCACGTTCAAGTGAAACTAGTGCAGCCACGCGGCCTTCCGCCCCTTAAGCCTTTTTACCGTCTTGGATATTATGCGCCTTCTCAGTAGTTTCTTTGGCAGCCTGCTTCTGATCAGCTGTATCGCCACCGCGCAGACCGGAAAGCCGCCGGTCAATCCGTCGTCTGGCGACGATGTTACCTTTCGGGCCGACACTCGCCTGGTGGTTTTGCCGATCAGTGTCGCTGATAAGAATGGCAAGCTGGTCACCGATCTCAAGCAGAATGAATTCAAGGTCTTCGAGAACGGCGTCGAGCAGCCCATCAAAATTTTCAAGCGCGAGGATGTGCCGGTATCGCTCGGTATCATTATTGACAATAGCGGCAGCATGAAGGAAAAGCGGCAAAAGGTAGAGATCGCCTCACTGGACATGGTGAAGGCGTCCAATCCCCAAGACGAAGTCTTCATCGTCAACTTCAATGACGAAGCTTGGCTGGATGTCCCCATGACCAGCGATATTAAGGCCATGCAAGACGGAGTGGCGCGCATCGATTCACGGGGCGGTACCGCCATGCGAGATGCTATCAACGGGGGCATTGATTATCTCAAGAAGGAAGGGAAGCGGCAGAAGAAGGTCTTGCTGGTGATTACGGATGGCAACGATAACGCCAGCACTATGAACCTGGAGAAGCTGGTCTCGCGGGCGCAGCAAAACGAAGTCTTGATTTTCGCGATTGGGCTGCTCAACGAGGAAGAGCGGCACGAGGCCAAGATCGCCAAGCGCGCTCTGGACACGCTCGCGCGGGAATCAGGCGGCCTGTCCTTCTATCCCAAGGGTGTCGCCGACGTCGATCAGATTGCCCTACAGGTCGCGCATGAAATTCGCAATCAATATACCCTCGCGTATTCGCCCACCGCTCCGCAAATGGATGGCAGCTTCCGTCAGATTAGGGTAACTGTAAACGGACCCGGTCATCCGCTGGTTCGGACCCGCACCGGCTACTACGCCACCCCCGACGATTCAAGCAAGAAGACCTTTAGCCAAACCCTGTCGCGCTGATGCCGCGCTTCCTGTGGCGCGCCACCCGAGGCTATCGGCTTCGACCGTGGCGTAGCCCGTTTCTGCGCTGGCGCATGGAAACGTATTGGGGAACGCCGACCGACGAGATCGGCTTTCAGGAATTCTGGCGTTTTGTCTGGCAGCGCCGCCAAGATTTGGCGCGATTCCTGAAGTGGGCGGAGCGGATGGAATTAGCGCCGTAACTTTCCCCCCTAAGCCGGGTATTGCTTCCGTGGACTTCCTCACTCTTTGGCAGGATCTGCGCCACGGCCTCCGTATTTGGCGGTCACGACCGTCCCTCTATTCTATTGCCCTCATCGCGTTGGCGCTGGGTATTGGCGCCAACACAACCATCTTCAGCGTCGTTGAATCCGTCCTGATCAAACCGCTGCCATATAGAGAAGCAGGCCGCCTGGTTAATGTTTTCGAAAAACAGGCCAAGACCGGCGTGCAGCGCTATTTTGTTTCGCCCTCCGATTTCTACGACTGGAAAGATCGTAGCCGTCTGCTCGAAGCATTCGCCGGCTACTGGCGCAACGAAGTAAATCTCACGGACGCCGGTCGTGATCCGGAACGCCTGCCTTGCATCAGCATGACGCCGTCGCTGCTTGGAACGCTCGGGATACAGCCGATTCTGGGCCGCGGCATGACGGAGCAGGAGGGGCTCGTCAATGGCCCGGACGTCGCGCTGATCTCGAGCGAACTGTGGCAGCGCCGCTATGGCTCCGACGCCGGCATCGTGGGCAAAGCGATTGGAGTCAATGGACTTGCAACCACTGTGGTCGGCATTCTTCCGCCGGGCATCCACTTCGCGGGCGATGCACAGGTCTGGAATAACGGCATCCGCTACTATCGCCAGCGTCCAACGCCCCGTTATATGGATGCCATCGCGCGGCTGCCGCCTGGGACCACCTTAGCCAACGCGCAATCCGAGATGGACGCCATCGCTCGTGGGATCGCCGCCGAATCCCCCAACACCAATGCCGATTGGGGCGTTGGCCTGCGTCCACTGCCGGATGATCTGGTGGGCGGCTCGCGGCCGGCCCTGTTGGTTTTGCTCGCGAGCGTGGGAATCCTGCTGCTGATCGCCTGCGCCAATGTGGCGAATCTTCTGCTGGCGCATGCGTCCGCGCGGCAGCGTGAAGTGGCGGTTCGCGCTGCGTTGGGTGCAAGCGCCGGCCGTCTGGCGCGGCAATTCGTCACTGAGAGCCTGATGCTCGCCATGGCGGGAGGGTGCGCCGGCCTATTCATCGCTATTGCGGGTGTACGCAGCGTTCGGGCGTTTGGTCCTGCCAGCGTTCCACGTATTCACGATGTCACCCTCAGCCTGCCGGTGCTCTTCTACACGCTCGCAATCAGTGTGGCCTCCGGCCTGTTGTTTGGAATGGCGCCAATTTTGCGGGCACGCAAGCCCGATCTTGCGGCCGCCCTCAAGGAAACCGGACGTAGTGAGAGTGGAGGCGCTCGCGACCGGCATGGCCGTAATGTTCTGGTTATCGCTCAGGTGACGCTGGCTGTGGTTTTGGTCAACAGCGCGGGTCTGCTGATAAAAAGTTTTACGCGGCTTGTCAATGTGGATCCGGGATTCCGGACCGAGCAGGTGTTGACGGCTAACATCTCACTCCCGGTCGCCCGCTACGCCAAGGCTGCCGACGTCGCCAACACATTCGATCGAATTCGCGCAATGGCGGAACGGCTGCCAGGAGTGAGAGCGGCCGGCGAGACTACCAGCCTTCCGCTCGCTCAAGATTTCGACTACCGGCTTCCCTTCCGATTTCTTTCATTGCCGGCGCCCCGCCAGCCCGAGGACCAAAGCGCCTGGCATCGCATGATCACCCCAGGTTTCTTCGCGGCGCTCGGTACTTCGTTCATCGCCGGTCGGGACTTCAGCGATCATGATCGCGCCGATTCTCCGGCGGTCGTAATCATAAACGAAGCGCTGGCGCGCCAATATTGGCCCCGCGGCAATCCGATCGGCCAGAAAATCCGCGCTGTCTCGGGCGGCTTCGGCCCACTCGGCAGAATTCTCCTGCAGGACCCGGAGATCGTCGGCTTGGTGAAGGACATGAAATACGCCGGACTCGGAAGTATTGCCGAACCGGCCATCTACTTTCCCAGCCGGCAAGCTCCGTTCGCCAGCATGACGCTGGTGGTTCGCACCGATGCGTCTCTTTCGCCGGAGTCATTGTTCGCCACTTTGCGCCGGCGATTGCGCGACATCGATCCCGATTTGCCGCTCTCCCACATCCAAACGATGAGCGAGCAAGTGTCGCAATCGGTAGCCCAGACTCGTTTCCAAACTATGCTGCTGGCGGTGTTTTCGGCGCTTGCACTTTTACTTGGATCGGTTGGAATCTACGGAGTGTTGTCTTATGCGGTTGTCAGCAGAAGACGCGAGATCGGAATTCGCACCGCGCTGGGCGGCGGGCCGGCGGATATTCTACGGCTGATTCTCGGTCAAGGCCTGTCGTTGGTGGCGCGCGGTGTTGCGCTGGGCCTCGTGTTATCCCTCGCGGCCGGACATGTGCTCGAAAGCTTACTGTTTCAGGTGAAACCGGCTGACCCGAGCAACTTGGTGACGGTGTGCGCCTTGCTTACCGGTGCCGGGCTGCTGGCTGGTTTCGTGCCAGCGCGGGCCGCATCGCGAATCGACCCTGGTGTGGCGCTCCGCGATGGCTAAGACTACTTCCCGAAGTACGCGTCGTCGATGGTGACCTGGGTCTGCTTCCGGATGTTATCCAAGGCTTCGCGTGTCAATTGCGGGCCCAATTGCTTCTCGAGGTCCGGCTTGGCTTGTTCGAACGTCTTGGAGGTCCGCTCTTCCACCTTGATGACGTGATAGCCGAACTGCGACTTCACCGGCTCGCTGATCTGGTTCAGGGGCAGAGCGAAGGCCGCCTTTTCGAACGGAGGAACCATCTGGCCATGCCCGAACGTTCCGAGCGATCCACCCTTTGAACCGGAACCGACGTCATCCGATTCCGCTTTGGCGGTGGCCGCGAAATCGGCGCCGTCCACGAGCTTCTTACGGATGTCCTGTGCTTTTGCCAGCGCTTCCTCATCGGTAAGATCCTTCTGCCCGGGCCGCGCGGGCGCGCTGGATCCTTTGAACCGGATCAGAATGTGGCTGGCTTTTACGCTCTCGAACTCGGACTTGTGCTGGTCGAAATATGCGTGCATGGCGGCCTCGTCCGGCTTTTTCTCATTGGAGACCTGCCGCGCCAGGACGCCCGCCAGCACCTGATCGGTTTGCAGTGCGATCATCTGTTGAACCGCGGGACTCTGGTCCAGCTTCCGTTTGCGCGCTTCTTGCGCGATAGCGATAACTTCGGAGAGCTGTTCAGCGAGTTGGCGCTTGCCGCGGGGGGTAGCGGCCGTCGCACGGACCTGCTCAGGTAGCGCCGCCAGCAACTCCTCGAACTGGGCGCGCGTCAGTTTCTCGCTGCCAACCGTGACTACCACGGTATCGGGGCTGACTGCTGGCTGGGCTGCCGCGGGCGCAGGCGTCTGGGTGGGCAGGGCAGTTTGAGGGGCCGGAGCGTGCGGTGTGGCAGGCTGTTGCGCCATCGCAAGCAGCGCCATCGAAAACACAAATACGTATCGGGATGTTTGGAGGAAATTCATTTCTTCTTTTATTGTAGCCGGTTATTCTTGATTCGGCAGTGTCTCAGTTTGAATCTCGGGATTGGGAAGTGGACCTGCGGTTATTGGTCACATCGACAATGCGGCGCACAGGTAGTGTTCAACCTCACCTCAGCGTGACGGCGGCTCACGCTATTCTGAAGAACGTGGGTGGGAGATTTACAGCGTGGCAAAACTTGTCTACGGATTGAGCCAGTCCCTTGATGGCTACGTCGACCACATGAAGCTTGGGCCGCCTGCACCCGCGGCCTTCCGTCACTTCATCGGGCTGGTGCGCGGCGCGACGGGCCTCATTTACGGTCGCCGCACGTACGAGATCATGCGTTATTGGGACGAAGATCTTCCTGATTGGGACGCGGAGGATCGCGAGTTCGCGGTGGTGTGGCGGAGCCAGCCGAAGTGGGTCGTGTCGCGTTCCCTCAAGTCAGTTGGCCCCAACTCGACGCTTGTCACGGATGAGTTCGAGAAGGTGATACGCAGGCTGAAGGACGAGCTGGCTGGCGAGATTCAAGTTGCCGGACCAGTCCTGGCGCAAAGCCTGACCGAGGCCGGTCTTATCGATGAGTATCGACTCTACCTCCGCCCCGTCGTGCTTGGTGGTGGCCAGCCATTCTTCGTGGCCCCCCGGCCGCCGCTCCACCTGGTGGCCAGCGATTTAATCGCCGATGACGTGATTCGGTTGACGTACGTTCCTGCTTAGTCGCGCGACTCGCCTGACGGACTGCGCTCAGAAATTCAAACTGAGACACTACCCTTGATTCTGCCTGAGACCAACTAAACTGGGAAAAGTGTCGAAAGCCGGTGGCATCGAGGCGGGTGGGAGCAAGTTTGTTTGCGCGATCGGCAGCGGCCCGGACGACCTGGATTCAGTCGAGTTTCCGACCACCACGCCCGAAGAAACCGTAGACCGGGTGATCGAATTCTTCCGCCAACGCGGCCGGGTCGAAGCGGTGGGCATCGGATCCTTTGGGCCCATTGATCCTGACCCGCAATCGGCAACGTTCGGCTATATTACGTCGACTCCGAAGTTGGCTTGGAGGAATTTCGACTTGGCCGGCGCGATTCGTGAAAGGCTGCATGTGAAGGTCGCGTTCGACACCGATGTCAATGCCGCGGCGCTGGGTGAATTGCGTTGGGGAGCGGCTCTAAGGCTGCCTACGTTTCTTTATTTGACGGTGGGGACCGGCGTGGGTGGAGGCGGCATGTTGGACGGACGGCTTCTCCATGGACGAAGGCACCCTGAGATGGGTCATGTTCGCATTCCACACGATCGCGACCGCGATCCATTTGCCGGTAATTGCCCGTACCACGGTGATTGCCTGGAGGGACTGGCTGCCGCGCCGGCCATCGAAGCGCGCTGGGGTCAGCCTGCCCAAGCTTTGCCCGACGAGCATCCGGCCTGGGAGCTGGAGGCGCACTACCTCGCGCTGGGGATCGCGAACCTGAGCTTGGTTTTTTCACCGCAGCGAGTCATTTTGGGTGGCGGCATCATGCGGCGGGAGCAGCTTTACCCCGCGGTGCGCGCAAAGGTGTCGGCGTTGCTCAACGGCTACATCGATGCTCCGGAGATTGTTCCGCCTGGGCTCGGCGCGCGGGCGGGGGTGTTGGGTGCCATTGCATTGGCCCAGGCAATGTGATAGCTCCCTAATGTCTTGGGGCGGTCAGAACCACCACGCGCAGGCCGAGATGCTTGGCGAACGCATCAAAATCTCTGTTGTCGTGCAGCAAGTCATAACCGCTCTCGATACATCGAGTGGCAATCACCGTATCGATAGTCTTGCGAACCGTCACGCCGCGTTTGCGCAGTGCCCGGAAGTTTTTCGCCGCTTGAATCGCGATTTCCTGTCCGCACAGCTCTACGACGATCAACGAAGTCAGCATTTTCCTGGCTTGGTTGAAGGCTCGTTCGTCAGCGAAGCCTTGCAGGACTTCCGTCAGCATTAAGTCGCCGATGGCCAAAGGTTGGCGTCCAAGCAGCCCATCGAGCAACTCGGTCTGCGCAGTGATTGTTCCTTTGAAGTAGTCGATCCACACACTGGAATCGACCAGAATCAACGATCGCTCCGCATGGCGTTAAGATCACCCTGCCAGTTGAGTTTGCCGCGAAGCCGCCGGATCTCCGACTGTCTACTTAACCGCAACAGAGTGCGAAGGCCCTGTTCAACGGCTTCGCGCTTGGTCTTCAGGCCGGTGACGCGAAGCGCGTCCCGCATCAGCTTATCGTCGATTACGATGTTCGTCCGCATCGCTGTGCATCTCAGTGGATGTGTATCTCAATAGTTAATTATACACATTCCAGATGTCGACCTAGCTGGCCAAAGCTCGGGATCCGCGCTGCGCCCGCGGCTATCGCAATCACCGTCTGACGGTCCGTGCAGCCGCCGTTGACTGATTTACAGATTATTTACTTTGTTCGGACAACTTAGCGGTGCGAATGCCGCATCCTGGAGTGGAGCAAAGCGCACAAGACGCGCGAAAGAACATTCTTTAGGAGATATATGGAACGCAATACATCAAAACACTTTAAGCGCTACCGCCCGTTCTTCTCAGGCCCGCTCGCCACCAGCTTGCAGGCGTGCACCATTCGACACCGGGAGGCGGACAGTATTACTCTCCCACACAGCTTGGGACGTCGCTTTCGGTTTGCCCCGTTGTTCTTACTCACGGCTGGACTTCTCCCATCGCTCTCGACGCCTGCAATCGCCCAATACACCGTGACGGCTCTGGTCTCCAATCAAAACACCATCGGCACCAACCCGGCAGATCCGGTGTTGGTCAACGCCTGGGGCATTACGTCGTTGGCGACGAGCCCGTTCTGGGTTTCCGACAACGGCACCGGGAAATCCACTCTCTATAACAGCGTGGGCCAGAAACAGGGCCTCGTCGTGACGGTTCCAGCGGCGGGCGGAAGTACAGCTACCGGTACCCCAACGGGGGTGATCGGAAACACCACCGGCCAATTCGACGTCACCCTGAATGGAAACACCGCCAGCTCGATCTTCATCTTTGCAACGCAAGACGGCACGATCAGGGGTTGGAATCCGAAGGTCGATCCCACCAAGGCCATTTTGGGAGCCGACCGGTCGGGGATGCACGCCAGCTATACTGCTTTGGCGATTGCCAGCAACCCAAACGCCAATAACGCCAATTTCATTTACGCCGCTGACAATAGTTCGAACCGGGAAATCGATATGTTTGATAGTAACTTCCATTTTGTAATGTCTTTTAGCGACCCGGCTGTCCCGAAGGATCTCGCCCCGTACGGCATGCGGGAGATCAACGGCAAACTGTGGGTGACCTTTACCTCTCTGAATAAAGCGCAGAACGGTCTTGTCGATATCTTCAACCCTGACGGAACACTTTTCAAACACGACGCCGTCCACGGCCCACTCCACTCCCCGTGGGGTCTGGCGCTGGCTCCCGCCAATTTCGGCCAATTCAGCAACGCGGTCCTGATCGCCAACAACATCAAGGACGGCCGGATCAACGCCTTCGACCCCGGCAGCGGCGCTTTCCTCGGCGCACTGGCCGATGCATCCGGCGCGCCGATATCGATTAATCAGCTTTGGGGATTGGACTTCGGCAAGGGTGCCGGTGCAAACGGCGCCACCAACGAACTCTTCTTTACTGCAGGACCAGATAACTACGCCAACGGCCTGTTCGGCGTGATCACGGTCCAACAGTAGCGAGTCTTCGGCCGGGTTCCTGCGGCTTGAGCGGTTGTCTCGTGTGGGGGCTGGCGGTCGTTGCGGCGCGTATCCGCGCTTGTGACGGGCTGTACCGCTTGTCCCCCAGCGATCTGCCATGGCTGGATATTTTAGGCTGATGAGCCGGTGAGATGACGATCGCGATCGCCGCTGTACATCCCTGCCAGACGGCACAAACCACCACAAGGAATCCGCTGTACGAGGACACCTCAAAAGCAGACTTGGGGAAGTTCGGAGGGTGCAGCGGTTTTCTAACTTCTATGTCCTCCTCTCTGGGCATCGTAGGCAGCGGTTTGCGCCAAAGTTCGCGAGCGGCGACTTGGCGACCAGGTGATCTCTACCCCGGCAGGATTGGACCAGTTCGATTCATTCCAAGCTCCTTGCTCAGTAACCCGGAGACACTGCCAGGTGTACCAGCCGCAGAAACGACAAGCAGGGCCGCGCTGGCGTGGGTTCGCCCGCGGCGCAGTATTTCGCGAATGAATTGCGCCTCGTGAGCAGGGGTCCCATCGATATCCGCGGTTGGATCGTCGGGCACAGGGAGCCACAGGCTCACGGCCATGACATTCTCGGGATCGAAGCCGAGGCGCACGTTGAACAAATCCCAGAAACTGCGCGACAGAAGGGCCGCTGCAATCAGGAGCACTGTGGCCGGTCATCCAACCGGAACGGCACATCGCCTTAAGAATCCTTGCCACATGCCGACTCATCGGGCGTAATCCGTGACGGGCGCACTTCGGTGGTTTGCCGCTATCTCGCTCATGTGTCTTCTGAAACCGGCATCGGAACGGAGGAATCGTAGCAGCGGCCTAGACCGAAACCGGACCGAGTGCGTCCCCGCATTCTCCGAGTCACCCGTTACTCATTCTCGTCGAATGATGCGGCGATTCCGTGAGCATAAGGTTGCCGGCTAGTTGCTGCAAACAACGCCCATGCTCTAGTAGACATCCTGCCAGTCATCTGGTAGAATGTCTACTAGTCGGCCATGGCTTATCAAAACCAGATCGAAATTCTCCAGGGCACCCTGGATATGCTGATCCTCAGGACGCTGCAATGGGGGCCGCAGCACGGCCACGGAATCGGCCAGGCGATCCGCGGCAGATCCGAGGATCTGGTCCGCGTGGAACATGGCTCTTTGTACCCGGCGCTCCATCGGCTGGAGCGGCAAGGTTGGATTATCTCCGAGTGGAAAGCTTCGGAAACGAATCGAAGGGCCAAATACTATCGCCTCACCCCAGCCGGGCGGAAACAGCTAGCGGCCGAACGGAGCAAGTGGAAACTGCTGGTGAAGACGATCGGACTGATCATGAAGCCGGCGTAGGAGAGCGCATGCGCGACGACGAACTTGACGAGGAACTGCGGGACGATCTCGAAAGGGAGACTGAGGAACTTCAGCGCTCAGGGATGAGCCGCGCGGAGGCGGAAAACTCGGCCCACCGTGCGTTCGGAAACCTCACGCTGATCAAAGAGGTAACACGCGAAATGTGGGGCGGGCGTTCGCTGGAGCGGTTCGCCCAGGATATTCGCTACGCACTGCGTCTGTTGCGCAAGAACCCGGGCTTCACCCTGGCCGTCGCGCTTTCCATCGCGCTCGGCGTAGGCGCGGAGACGGCGGTGTTCAGCGTGGTAAATGCGATTCTGCTGCGGCCGCTGGAGTTCCCCGATCCCGCTCGGCTGGTGGCGGTCGCCGAACACCCCTCCGGGCGATCGGAGGACCGAGCCACGGTTTCCGGCCCGGACTTCGCCGACTTCCATCAACAGAGTACGTCGTTCGAGCAGCTGGCTGCATTCCTTTCCTTCACCTTCCCGCTGACGGATGAAGGCGATCCCATCATGGTGCAGTGCACGGGGATCAGTCCGGATTTCTTCGACGCGCTCGGGATTAGACCGCTGCTCGGGCACGCGTATCCTCCGGAGGAGTACCATCGAGAAGGTCACCAGGTCATTATCAGCTACGGATTTTGGCAGCGGCGTTTCGGCGGTGACCCAGGCGTTCTGGGCAAAACCATCCACCTCAATCACGCGCCGGAGCAGGTTATTGCCGTCATGCCGCCCACAATGGACCTTTTTCATGACACTGACATCTGGGCGACGTACATTCCGGACTTCGAGTGGGCTCGGCAGCGCGATAACAAATTTCTGTCGCTCGTGGGCAGGTTGCGCACAGGAGTCAGCGTGGCACAGGCTCGCCAGGAATTGCAGGCAATTTACCGGCGCATGCCGGGCGTGGGTGGGAATGCCGCCATCGAGATCACGCCATTGAAGGAGCAGGTGGTGGGTAGCATGCGGTCCGCGTTGGTGGTGCTTCTAGGAGCCGTTGGGCTGGTCCTGCTGATTGCGTGCGCCAATGTAGCCAACCTGCTACTCGCGCGCGGCGCAGCGCGCCAGCAGGAGATCGCGACACGATTTGCGTTGGGCGCCAGCCGCGGCCGAATGATTCGCCAATTCCTCACCGAAAGCCTGGTGCTCGCGCTGATCGGCGGCGCGGCGGGTGTGTTGCTGGCATTTGGGCTGGTGCGCTTGCTGATAAGCCTGAACCCGGCCTACCTCCCCCGGGCTGGAGGCGTTCATGTCGATCTTCCAGTGCTGTTGTTCGCGCTTGGCATCTCGCTGGCATCGGGTCTGATTTTTAGCGTGGCGCCGGTGGCGGCCGCCAGCCGAGTAGCGCTGCAGGACAAGATGAGAGCGCGGGGCATGGCTAACACGAGAGACCGGTGGGCCCGCGGCGGCTTGGTTGCGGCCGAACTCGGGTTGGCGGTGATCCTGCTTACGGGCGCAGGTCTGCTCGGCCGAAGCTTCTGGCGCGTGCTGAACGTGACCCCCGGCTTCCGTTCTGAGCACGTGCTTACGCTTCGGCTGCGGGTGCCCGACGAGCGGCTGTCTAGTTCCTTTTATCTCGACCTGCTGCAGCGCGTGTCGCACCGCCCCAGCATTGAAGCCGCAGCCGTGAGCGACTGTATGCCCACTGGTTTCCTCGCCGGAGCGGACGTGTTGGTGCCCGGGCGCGCCGTCGATCCGTCGCACGTTCCGACGGCCGATGCGTGTTTCATCAGCGCCGATTACTTCCGCGCCCTTGGCATCTCACTCCTGGCCGGGCGAATGTTGGGCGACTCGGACGGCGCGGATACTCCGCCCGTGACCGTAATCAGCGAGTCGGTTGCGCGCCACCTTTGGCCGGGGCAGAACGCGTTAGGCCAACACGTCGCCATCAATTACAGGTCGCTTGGCCGTCCGACTGAGACCGCGCCGAAAGTGCGCAAAGTAGTGGGCGTGGTGGCGGATGTCCGGCAGCGCGGCCTGGAAACACCTTCGCGAATGGCCGTCTATTTGCCATACCAGCAGGACGCGACCCGGCGCTCGCTACGCGCTATGACGCTGTTCGCGCGCACCGCTACTGCCCCGGAGGCCATGGCGCGATCGGTTCAAGCGGATGTGCGGGCGCTCGGGCCGGATGTTGCCGTTCAATCGGTCAGTACGCTGGAAGCGGCCCTTCGCCGGACACTGGCTCCGCGCACGTTCTCACTCGTGCTAATTGGTTGTTTCGCGGCCTTTGCGCTGCTGCTTGCTGCGGCCGGGCTGTATGGCGTGGTGTCATACGCGGTGGCGCGGCGCGTTCGGGAGATCGGAATTCGTATGGCGCTAGGCGCGCGCAAATCCGACGTGCTGCGGACGGTGCTCGGGCAGGAACTGCGCTGGCTCGCAGCGGGTCTTGTGGCTGGGCTGGCAGGCGCTTGGGTTCTGGCCCGGCTTCTGCGCGGGATGCTGTTCGGTATCGATCCCGGGGATGCATGGACGTTCGGCGCCGTGATCACGTTGCTGACTGCGGTGGCGTTGGCTGCCTGCTGGAACCCGGCGAGCCGGGCCATGCGCGTGGATCCCCTTACCGCGGTACGCGAGGAATGAATCCTGGCACACCGCCGTAAGCACCTGATGTAGCGCCTCGCTGAAAAAGCGACTAGGCTCTGGTCGGATGGACGGCTACCCCGAAGTCGGTCGGAGACGCTGTTCCGGGACATCACTCCCGACAAGTCCGCGTCGTGGGAGGATTAGGAACGGGAAACGCGCTTGCGCCCGCGTATCGAGTGCCACAGGGTGGAAAGGTCGGTGACCCCCTGTGCCGCTAAACTAGCCCGCGCTCGCATTCTAAAGGACACAATACGGGCGCCAAACCGACCGTGCTCCGCTGGTAACTTGTAGGAGTCGCCGATCTCGTCCTTCTTTTCAATGCGTTGCACCAGTCCCGAGGCGCGACTGAATCGGCGATGCGCTAGATTGGAATTGATGCGTCCGCGCGTCCAAGTTCAGTCCATGCCACACTCCCTACCATCCCCCACAATTCAGCGTCACCAGCGTCACCCGATCACTGCAAACCAAAGAAAACACGGAACCGGACCACTGACCCGCGACCCTTCACGCCCGCGTCACCGTCACCCGATTCCCTATGCTATGATCTCCACCGTTATGAGAACCCTCGCCGCCCTAGCCGTTTCCGCGCTGTTGCTCAATGCTCAGCCTGACTTCAACTCCCTCAAGGAACTCAAGTATCGAAACATCGGCCCCTTCCGCGGTGGGCGGGCGGTCGCGGTGAGCGGCGTCACATCCCAGCCGAGCGTTTATTATTTTGGCGCCACGGGCGGCGGAATCTGGAAGACCACCGACGGTGGGGTAAACTGGGCGCCTGTTTCGGACGGCCAGCTCAAGAGTGGCTCGGTGGGGTCGATCGCGGTTGCCGAGTCTGATCCGAACATCGTCTACGCCGGCATGGGTGAGCCCGATATTCGCGGTAATGCGGCGGCGGGCGACGGCGTGTATAAATCGACTGATGCTGGCAAGACGTGGAAGAACGTGGGGCTTCAGGACACGTTTCACATTGGGGCTGTCCGCATTAATCCCAAGAATCCAGATATCGTCTATGTCGCCGCGCTCGGCCATCAGTTCGCGCCTAATGATCAGCGCGGAGTCTACCGAACCACCGACGGCGGCAAAACCTGGAAGCAGATTTATACGCGCGGCCCGAAGGCGGGCGCCATCGATCTGATCATCGATCCGAACAGTCCGAACGTCATTTATGCCGCGTTCTGGGATGTTCACCGCACGCCCTGGGATCTGGAAAGCGGCGGCCCGGGCAGCGGGATATTTAAGTCCACCGATGGCGGCGATACCTGGACCGATTTGAGCCGCAATCCTGGGATGCCGAAGGGCATTCTTGGGCGCATTGGCATCACCGTGTCGGCCCAATTGTCCGATCGCATTTGGGCCATCGTGGAAGCCGAGGACGGCGGCGTCTTCCGCTCCGACAACGGTGGGCGCACGTGGACCAAGGTAAATGACCAGCGCAATCTACGGCAGCGCGCCTGGTATTACTCGCGCATCTTCGCCGATCCGATGAAGGAAGATACCGTCTACGTGGTCAACACCGGATTTTATCGATCCGACGACAGTGGCAAGACGTATACATCCATCCGAACCCCGCACGGCGATAATCATTACCTCTGGATTGCGCCCAACGATTCCAACCGCATGATCGAGTGCAACGACGGCGGCGCGAATGTCAGCACCAACGGCGGCCGTACGTGGACGACGCAAGATCAGCAGCCCACCGCGCAGTTTTACCGTGTCGCACTGGACAACGATTTTCCGTATCACGCCTACGGCGCGCAGCAGGATAACAGCACGGTGCGGATTGCTACTCGCAGCGACGACGGCAGCATCAGCGAGCGCGATTGGTACGATGTCGGCGGCGGCGAGAGCGGCTGGCTGGCCCCCGATCCGAAGGATTCGCAGATCGTTTACGCGGGCTCCTATGATGGCTTGCTCACCCGTTACAATCACCGCACCGGCCAGCTGCGTAATGTGACCGTTTGGCCCGATAATCCGATGGGCGCGGGCGCTGAAGTGATGAAGTATCGCTTCCAGTGGAATTATCCGATTGTGTTTTCTCCCAACGATCCCAATACGCTTTACTGCGCGGGCGACCACGTGTTCAAGACCACCAACGGCGGCACCAACTGGGAAGTGATCAGCGGCGATCTTACGCGCAACGACAAGACCAAGCAAGGTTCATCGGGAGGGCCGATCACCAAGGACAACACCAGCATCGAGTATTACGATACGATCTTCACGCTGGCTGAATCGACCGTGAAGAAGGGAATGATCTGGTCGGGCTCCGATGATGGACTGGTGCAAGTGACACAAGATGGCGGCAAGCACTGGGACAACGTGACGCCCAAAAACATGCCGGAGTGGATTCAGATCAACTCCATCGAGCCGTCGCCTTTTGATGCCGGCACAGCCTACTTCGCTGCAACGATGTACAAGTTTGACGACTTTCATCCGTTCCTCTACAAGACCACGGACTATGGCAAGAGCTGGACACGGATCGACTCCGGAATTCCGGCGGATGCGTTCACACGCGTGATTCGCGAAGACCCGAACCATCGCGGCCTGCTGGTGGCCGGCACCGAGACTGGCATGTATATTTCCTTGAACGGCGGGCAGTCCTGGCAATCGTTCCAGCTCAATCTGCCGGTGGTGCCCATCACCGATCTGGCATTCCAAAAGCGCGACAACGAACTGGTGGTAGCGACGCAGGGACGGGCTTTTTGGATTCTGGATGATCTGCCATTGATCTATCAACTTGCGGATTCAAATATAAAGGACGACATGAGATTGTTTCAGCCGAAGGATACTCTTCGGACCTTGCGCGGCGGTTTCCGCCTTCCGCCAAACGGAGCGCTGGGGCAAAACCCTCCGGCTGGAGCGGTGGTGTATTATTCCTTCAAGGAAAAACCGCAAGGCGAGGTGACACTGGAGTTTTTGGACAACTCGGGAAAGCTCATCCGGAAATATTCGAGCAAACAAGTGGCAACTACCCCCGAGCGATCGGGCGAGGGTGAAGATGAGGAGGAAGCTCCGCGTCGGCGGCCCGGCTCCGAGCGTGTTCCCGGCGAGGCCGGGTTGAATCGCTTCGTCTGGGATCTGCATTATCCGGATGCTGCAACATTTCCGGGCTTGATCATGTGGGCGGGGAACGTGCGAGGACCGGCCATTGTTCCGGGCACCTACAAGGTCCGGCTTACGGCCGGCGGAAAGTCGCAGACGCAAGCCTTCGAGATCAGGAAGGACCCGCGCCTCAACACCACTCCGCAAGATTACGAGCGGCAACTTGAGGTGGCGATGCAGATCCACAACAAGCTTAGCCAGACCAACGAAGCAGTAATCCAAATCCGCGATATACGAAAGCAGCTGGACGCTTATACGGAACGTGTGAAGGATGCGAAGGTCGTAGACGCGGCCAAGGCCCTGAACCAGAAGTTGACAGCGGTGGAAGAGGCGCTCTATCAAACTAAGAACCGCGCCAGCGAGGATCCGCTCAATTTCCCGATCAAGTTGAACAACAAGCTGGCGGCTTTGGAGGGGACGGTGGAAAGTTCCGACGATCCACCCACCACCCAAACTACGGAGGTCTATGAGGGCTTGGCTAGCCAGGTAAATGCACAGTTAGAAACGTTGAAAAAGCTGGTAAGTACAGATCTGGCGGCATTTAATCGTTTGGTTCACGATCAGAACGTCCCGGCGGTGATCGTGGCCGAGCCAAAGCCCGCGGAAACGGGTGCACGCTGAGGAATGATTTCGCGTCATAATTAATGTCATGGAACAGTCGCGTGCAAGGCGCCGCCGTTCATCCGGCTTCTCACTGATCGAGTTGTTGATCGTCATCGCGATCATCTTGATCATTCTCACGATTGCGGTTCCCAAAATGGGTGTCGCTCAGATGAACGCGCGAGAGATGGCGGTCGTTCGTGAGGTACAGACGGTCAACACTGCCCAGGCCCAGTACATGTCGCAATTCGGTAAATTTGCCGCCACCATGGCTGAGCTCGGCCCGCCTGCCAGCGGCGGCCCGGGACCTTCGGCCGCCGATCTGATTCCAGGCAGTCTCGCGGTCGGCGACAAAGATGGATATACCTTTACTCTAGCTGCCACGCCCTCCGGCTATACCCTCAATGCGAATCCGAAAGTATTCAACAGTTCTGGTCGGCGCACTTTCTATTCCGACCAGAATATGATCATCCACCAAAACTGGTCGGCTGAGCCGGCCAACGCCAGCAGCCCAGAACTGGGAAGCACTAGTTCGAAATAGTAGTTCCAGGGTGCAGCGAATTGCGTACCTGGATGCCTAAGGCGCGCACCGATGCTTTCTCCGCGCCCGCATAGTCGTTCACTCTTCGAAGCACGGCGGAATACGCCTCCAGGTCGGCAATCAGCCGAGGACTATTCGGGCCTAGCGCGGCCTCATGAGTATTTATGGCGCGCTGATAGTATTCGAGTGCATCGGAATCTCGCCCTTCGGCCAAGTACACTATGGCGAGGTTGCAGAGCGTGTCGCCCACCAGAGTTTGGTTCGGCGAATTGAATCGCTTCCAGTTGGAGAGCGCTTCCTGGAAGAGCGACTCCGCTTCAGCGTAATTGTGAAGATGGAAGGAGGCTGCGGCGAGATTGTTCAGGTTGTTGGCGATCACAGGATGGATCGGACCGAAAGTGTCTTCGTTAATCTTTAGCGCTCGCCGATTGAGCTCCACAGCCTTTTTGTATCTGTGGCAATCGAAATTGACCGTGGCGAGATTGATTAAGGCTGCTGCCAGATCGGGATGGTTCTGTCCGCTGACCTGCTCAAAGATCGTGATGGCCCGCTGTACCGCTTTTTCAGCATCTTTGTATTTACGTTGCCGCTCATAAACCGCGGACAGATTGTTCAAGTACAGGGCCACCCGCGGATTTCGGGGACCCAACGCCTTTTCGACGATCGCGAGTGCGCGCTCGAGTAATTCTTGCGCGGCCTCGTTTTTCCCCTGTTTTGTATCAAGATCAGCCAAGCTGCTTATCGCTTCGGCGGTATCGGGATCGTTCTTGCCGCGTTTCTTCTCCAGAATGGCTAGCGAGCGGCGTAGAGTTGTTTCGGCTTCGGGAAATCTGCCCTGGTTGCTGTACAACTCTCCAATATTGATTAGCGCGGCGGCGGTCTTCTCATGTTCAGGTCCGAAGAGTTCTTCGAACATCTTCAGCGCTTGCAAATCGACGGTCTCGGCTTCTGAGTACCGCGCTTCACGCCTGAGTAAAATGCCCAGGTTATTCAACGTGAGTGCAACTGACGCTTCGCTGCCGGGTTTCTGCTGCCACAGTTCGAGCGCTTTCCGATAATGCTGTTCAGCTTCTGCGTAGCGTGCTTCAGAAGAGTATCTCGCAGCGAGATTACTAAGGTCCGCCGCCGTCTCCCGGACCGCTGCAGGTGCGCCGGCGGCGAGAGTGGAAGTCAGGGTGATGCAACAGATGGCAGCCACGTGGGCTCGCCACTGAATCCTCTGCATGACATATCCGATCCGACCGGCAAGATTATCGTAGGGCTTTCGTTCAAAGTAGTCTTGCTGGTGTACAACTTCATTGGGTCGCCGTTAGCGGAACCCGTTAAAACACTTTTGGGGATTCGTGTGCGGTTGTGGGACTGGCTGTCCGCTGATGGGACGGCTGGGACTACGAAGTATCACGTTCTGAGTTTTCTGGAACCTTTTTTGTGCTTCGCGAATCTTTCGATCAAACAAATGCTTCATCACATACGTAGAGGATTTTATGAACGGCTGCAAAGTAAGTGCTGAACCAAACCTTTCGGAACACAATCCGTCCAATGGTGGGAGCAACCTTGTGGGAAATATTCCAGCCATGAACGCTCTCGACTCCACGTTTGAAAAACGATTCCTCGCGTCTGTTGTAACGGATATTTCCGGAAGCATCCTGCGCCGGCGTGATTTGACCGCATTCTCGTTAAGTGAAGCAGTCTACCCGCGGGGGTTGACGTTATCCAAGCATTGTCACAGCCACGCGTACCTCAGTTTTGTTCTAGCCGGAAGCTACAGGGAGAAGTACGCGGACCGGGAGTGTATCTGTTCTGAAGGAGCGCTGCGGTTTCTTCCGCCGTCCGAGCTTCACGAAAACGATTACTTCGACGGCGCACGCTGCCTGTTGGTAAAAATCGAACCATCGGCGCTGGACCGCTTGGGCGAACACTCTCCCGTTCTGTCGAGCCCCGGTGAAGTAGCTGGGTTGGCCTCTTCGTGGCTGGCGAACCGGCTCTATCGCGAGTTTTCCGCGGAGGACGACGTTGCGCCGCTGGCCATGGAAGGCGTCCTGCTGGAGATTCTCGCCGAAAGCGCGCGCGCCATCGGCGAAGGCAGTGCAGCTCACGCTCCGGCTTGGCTCCGTAGAGTCCGGGAAGCTTTGGAGGACACTTACCTGCAGGCGCCGAGTCTCGCTGATCTGGCGGTCATCGCGGGCGTGCATCCGGTTCACTTATCGCGCGAGTTCCGCAAGCATTATCAATCGACCATTGGCGAGTTTATTCGCAAGCGCCGGATCGAACATGCGTGCAAGCTGCTGACCGGTTCCGGGACGGCCCTTTCGGAAATCGCGCTGGCTTGTGGATTTTCGGATCAAAGTCACTTCTGCGCGATGTTTAAATGCCACACCGGGCTTACACCGGCTAAATTTCGCGATATGTCGGCCCGCGGCTAGAAGCTACACCCACCAAGCCGCGGTTGGCCGATCCTTGATGACAATCGCGTTGAGGAAAGCGGATGCTTTGGAAAGTCCTTCGTCGGGCGACATCAACGAATCTTCGTGCTCGATCGAGAGCACGTAATCGTACCCGTACATTCGCAGCGTTGAAATAAATTCTTTCCACCAGCCGTAGGCGTGGCCGTAGCCGACGCTTCGGAAGATCCAGGAGCGATTCCTCTCGTCGGTATATTTCTTAGTGTCAAGCACGCCGGTTTTTGGAAGGTTGGAATCGTAGATCTGCGTGTCCTTCGCATGCACGTGGAAGATGGAGTCGCCGAGCACCCGGATGGCCTTGATGGGATCGATGCCCTGCCAAAACATGTGACTCGGATCGTAGTTGCAGCCGACAGTGTTTCCGACCGCATGACGCAATTTCAACAACGTCTCGGGGCTGTAAACGACAAAGCCGGGATGCATCTCAATGGCGATCTTTACACCGTGATCCTTGGCGAACTGAGCGTGCCGAGTCCAGTAGGGAATCACCTTGCGCTCCCATTGCCACGCCAGAAGGTCGAGATACTCGGGCGGCCAGGGACAAGTGACCCAGTTTGGATACTTCGCTTTGTCGCTATCGCCGGGGCAACCCGAGAAATCGATGACTACGGGCACGCCGAGTTTTTCGGCCAGCCGCACCGTCCTCTTGCTGGTCTCCTGGTAGGCTTTCGCGATGGCGGGGTTGGGATGCAGCGGATTGCCGTGGCAACTCAGGGCGCTGATCGTAAAGCCGTTGATTTCCAGTTTCTGTTTGAACTCCTTCAATGCTTGCCGGTCGTTTAGCATCGATAGTTTGCAATGTGGGTCGCCGGGATAATTACCGGTGCCGAGCTCGACGGTGAAGATATTCAAGCTTTTCAATTTATCGAGCACTTTGTCAATGGAGAAGTTAGCAAGAAGTGCTGTGAAAACTCCGACCTTCATGGGTATGAATGAGCTCCTCTATTCGAAACGAAAGAATATCACAGAAAGGCGCGCGCGGACGCCGCGGCTCAAGACTCAGGCCGATGGTCGATGCCCAGCTGCTGGCACTTTTTGTAGAGATGGCTGCGCTCCAAACCCAGTGCGCGAGCCGTGTTGGTCATCTGATAGGCATGGTTCTTAAGCTCGGCGAGGATGACCTCGCGCTCATGGGTATCCATCCGCTCCGAGAGAGTTCCGCTGCCCGAAGCGAAAGCCGGCTGGGCTCCCGGTAGTGCAAGCCGGACGGTACTACGATCTACGCTATCGTCAGCCAGCAGCAATAATCGCTCGACCACATTGCGCAGTTCCCGTACGTTGCCGGGCCACGAATAACGCTCCAGCTCAGCGTAGGCGTCGAACGAGATCTCGCGCGGTTTCCACTCGTTTTGTTCAGCCACAGCATGGGCTAAGTAATCGACTAGTAGCCGGATATCTTCGGGACGGTCGCGCAGGGGAGGAAGAGTGATCGGGAAAACAAAAATGCGATGATACAGATCCTGCCGGAATTCTCCCTTCCGGACCAGCTCTTCAAGATTGCGGTGCGTGGCCACGATCACCCGAACATCCACGGGAATGGAACGATCTCCGCCGACGCGTTCAATTTCTTTCTGTTCCAGTACGCGCAGCAGCTTGGCTTGCATGAGGGCCGGCATGTCGCCTATCTCATCCAGGAACAGCGAGCCGCCATGCGCCTGTTCGAACTTTCCGAGGTGGCGCGTGGTAGCTCCGGTGAATGCGCCTTTTTCATGGCCAAAAAGCTCCGATTCGATCAACTCGGCGGGAATCGCCGCGCAATTTAATGTGACGAACGGGCCGCTCCGGCGCGGGCTTTTCTCGTGCAGTGTGTGGGCCACCAGCTCCTTGCCTGTACCGGTCTCGCCCAGGATGCAAACCCGGGTTTCGCTGGCGGCGACGCGGTCTAACCTGGCCATTACACCTTGCATGACGGCCGATTTCCAGACCAGCTCCTGTTTGCCGGCGCGCTGCTTCAGACGCCGGTTTTCTTCTTCCAGGCGCGATAGCTTGACGGTGTTCTCGACAGTGACCAGCAATTTATCAGTGGACAGTGGCTTCTCGAGAAAATCGACCGCGCCCAGACGGGTAGCGCGAATCGCCATCTCGATATTCGCTTGCCCGGAGACCATCACAACCGGAGTTTGAACGCCGGCCGCTTTTAGGTCAGCGAGCAGGGTGAGACCGTCTTTGCCGGGCATGACGACGTCGGAGAGAATCATGTCAAAGCGCTGCGCCTTGGCGAGATCGAGTGCGCGATCGGCGTTATCACAGACCACCGCCTCGTGCCCGGCCAGTCGAAAAGCCCGAGCCAGAGACGCCAGGGTATTCGCGTCGTCATCTACCAGCAGGAGTTTGTTCATGCCCTCAGCTCGATTCGAAAAGTGGCGCCTTTGCTCGGTTCGCTTCGCACTGTGATCGTGCCTTCATGATCGCTCACAACGGACTGAACGATGGCGAGCCCGAGTCCTGTGCCGTGTTGCTTGGTGGTGTAGTAAGGCGTGAATAGGCGGGCGCACTCCTCGGGCGTGAGGCCCGCGCCCGTGTCGGATACCTCGAGCGCGACCTTACGGTCCACAGGTCCATCCAAGCGTTGGGTGCGAAGGGTGAGCGTTCCACCGTTTGGCATGGCATCCAGCGCATTTAACACCAGATTGCGCAGCGCGCGGCGGATCTGTTCCGGATCAGCGGGGACTAAGGGCAGATTGTCATCAAGCTGCAGAATTTTAACTATCCGCGGGCGATCGACCGCTTGCATCTGCGCATCGAACAGATGTGCAACTTCCTGTACCACCTGGTTCAGGTTAACTGGCTCCGGATGTGGCGCAGGCATTCTGGCGAAATCGCTGAAGCGTCCGACTATGGTCTTGAGATTATCGAGTTCGGCCAGGAGCGTCGTTGTGCTCTCACGAAACACCTCGTCAAACTGTTGGGGTGAAGTCTGACGGGCTCTCTGCAGATTCTCGATGGTGATCTGCAATGGGAACAAGGGGTTTTTCAATTCGTGCGCCAGACGCCGGGCAAGCTCCCGCCAGGCGGCGACGCGCTCAGCCTGAATCATGCGGTCTCGCTGTTCGACCAGCTGTTCGGTCATACGGTTGAAATCCTGAGCGAGCTGGCCCACCTCATCGGCCGAATCGATGCGAGCACGGGCATCCCAGTTGCCACTCGCGACGTCCCGGACATTAGAGGCGAGCGCGAGCAATGGCTGCGTAACACGGGAAGCGGCCCAAAAACTAAAACCCAGGCCGAGCAGCACACCCGCGCTACCGGCGATCCAGGCAGTTCCCTGGATGTAGGTTTTGAGATTTGCCAACTCGGCTCGCGAATTCTCAACCATGAGAATAGCGAGCAGTTGCTTATCGCGGCCGAGCAGGGGAATGGCGGTGAGAGTGACGTCTGACCCAGTCAGAGACAACTCGCGGGGTCTTTGGCGAACATCCCGGATCAGATCGGCGGCCAGCTTGGAAGCGGGGGTGTCCGAAGGCGGGGGAGCATCAAAATCGCGAACCAGGCGGATATTCATTCCGGGCGCCGGCGGCAGGGAATCTAGAAAGGCCTTATCCAGCCGCTGGCCGCCTGCGACATAGAGCTGGCCATCAGCGGCGTTCAGGGTACGCACCGTCATCAGGCCCAGCGCGGGACCATCCGCCAGCTCTTCGCGCTGCAAGAATACGCCTTGCGCCTTCCAGTCGACCGGCTGCTCGAGCCAGCTTTCTTTGTACCCGAAGCGGGCGGGCCACTCAGCCGAGCTGATTATGCTGCCCTCCGGGCCCACGAGTTCCAGAAAGCTAAGCGACTGCTCTTTCGCGAGGGCCTGCGCGGCATCGTAATATTGGGCCGTGTCGATTTTCGACGCGCCGAGATTCACCGTCAGACGCTGCACGGATTCTGAGTTAGCAATGGCGTCAACGCGGCGCGCGACCTCTGCGCTACGCCGGTCAAATTCGCTGCGAAACTGGGAGACCAATGCGGCGGTACGCTGCGTGTCCTGACGCTCGAATGAGTTCGTCACCAGGGTGGAGACCACGCTCGCCACGATCCACACAGAAACCACAACGGTAGTCGTGATACTCAGAAAGACTTTGGTGCGAAAGCTCACTGATCAACCCAAAGGTTTTCAAGATTCAACCGAAACGGATCGCCCTTCTGGGCTGCTTCCCAATTATGGACGCGTGCGGAGAGCCCGTAGAGCTCCGGAAGGTAGACCAGCGGGATGATGCGGTGGTCTTCGAGCATGGCGCGCTCCACTTCAAACAGTGTTTCCGGGTTGGCGGGATCGATCGACGCAGCGTGCTCAGCGGCACCCAGAAGGCCGAGCAGCCTGGACAATTCCGCCGCTGCGTCAGCCGATTCGAGCGGCCATCGCACTATTGTCAGGCTGCCACCTGGATTAGCGGTTGGTTGAATGGTGATACCGGCATCGCGAGCATTGAGGGCAATGCGATCGGCCACCGATCGCGCAAACGAATCTTTGGCCGGATAGGTCAGGTTGATCGAGGGAAGGCGTAGCTGAGAGATTAGCTGTTTTGCGTGGGCAAGATCGGGAGCAGCCTGAAATAGAAATGCATAACCCGAGAGCCACTCCGGCAAAATGCCAAAGGCCGCTTCGCCGCGCCTCTGAGTGAGCACATTTACGATCGGGGCGCGGTCAATAGCCAGCGATAGGGCTTGTAAGAGTGTGGATTGGGGGTTCGCTGAAAGTAATGCGATTAGTTCGCTGGCAGGCGATACCCAGATATGGGTGCCTTCTGGTACAACGCGCCGGGTAGGGCCGAATGGAATATCGAAAACATCGGCGCGACCGGAGCCAGTGCCGAGGTCGATCACAATGGAATCGAGAAAAGGGCGGCCTCCCCAATAATCTTCGAAAGCGGCCAGGCTCAGCCGGCGGCCAGGCTCCCAAGCAGTCACGCGAAATGGTCCGGTACCGATCATAGGATTGGTGTCGCTCTTGCGGAAAATAGCGGTTTCCGGACGCGCGAGTTCAGCCAGCAGATTGGGCATCGCATGTTCGAATTGAACAATGAGAGTCTGGCCGCCGGCGGTGACCGTAACATCACCGTATTTCCTTTTCAAGGCTGTCAACAACGCCGGGGTCGCGCTGCTGGCGGTGAGCGGTTCACCGTCATGGAATATGACTTTGGGCCGTAGGGAGAATCTCCAACGTTTGTTATCCGGCTCGTGCTGCCAAGCCAGCGCCAATTGTGGTTCTATCACGCCTCGCGCGCCCACTCGCACCAAGGTTTCGGTAATAGGGGCAGACAGGTGCCCACGCGCGCCCATCGGATCGAGCAGGATTGAAGCATTGGAAAGCTCAACGGTTATAGCGCCGCCGTAGCGCGGTCGTGTTGCCCCTGTGATGGCGCCCAACCAGACGCTACTGAGTGCAAGCCACGCCCAGACGCGAAGCCTCATAGTTTCCTGTCTTTGAATTTCGGACGACTAGCGTCGCCTGCCCGCTGGTCTCAGCGGGCCAAAGTGCGGTGATCGGCCCAGGCAAAGTCATCGGTTCGCTCACTTGTGTAGCTCGGCCACTGGCAATTTCGAAAGCCTGGGTCTGATCCTGGTCTGGATTGCCGCTCGAGACCGAAGCAAGAACGGTTGGATCAGGCATGCAGGGATTCTCTATTTGCGCGAAGTCGCTCCCCCACATTCCAGGCACAGCGAGTGCGTTGCCCGCCCGGTCGAGGATCCGATGATCGGGGGTCGAGAACCAGCCGTTCGCACCGGCGTAGAACGCACTTTGGAAGCTGGGCGACTCCAGGACGTTTCGATCGGTTACCCAGCGCTCGACCAAGTTTGCGTCACGCAAATTCATAGGCCAGGCATCGTTGCCAGGAGCGCATGCCACCCTGAGCGCCGGCTGGAGCGTACCGCTGCAGGTTGTGCCCGGCAAGTAGACGCGAAATCCGGCCGGTACATTTTCGATGCGCCCGCGTGGATCGCGCGCCGGAGGCCTGGCAAGTGAAAGAGCCGCTACGTCGCCGGGGATCCACCTGCCGCCGGTCATACGAAAGGTCGATACCGAGGCAGGGCTGAGCACCAGCAATTCGGAACCAGAATCGAGCAACAAAAGATCCAGGACCGGCTCAGGCTGATCCCAAATTGGCGTTCGCAAAATCCTGACGCGCGGTTTGGTTTCGGACGTTGGCAGTGTGACCCAAGGCTGCATAATGACTGCCCGAATTTCGCCCCTAAAGATCTCAGCTACCAGCAACAACCCTCGCGTATTCTCGGACGCAGTGATGCGCACGCGCGTTTCAGGATGCATGGCCGTCATCGGTAGACCCGATTTGCGCAGTTCCTCCTCCAGAGCCCTGCCGAAGCTGGACAAATCGGCGGACGTCAGGGGTGACAGGTTTTGAAATTCGAGCGAAACGGTTGGGTGGCGCGGCAGCAGCGAGGAGATACGGGCCGCCAGTTGCGCCGCGACTTCCGCGGGACTCTGTGCTGGTCCGATTGCCACGGTCACCCAACCAAACAATAGCGCGAACACGACGCGTGTCATCGGTCACATTATACTGTTCGCGGGTCACCAGCCCGATTACAAACCGCAGCGCCACGAATGCCAACACCAGCGCGCATCCGAGGCTGCAGATGAGGCCCAAAGCGGCCACCGGGAAGTCGCCCGCTAGAGTCATGGATGTCATTGGAGACCTCCCGCTGCGGTGGCCATTGCATTTTCGGGCGCCTCATCGACGAACACTTTAGCGAGATCGGCACTTAATTCGGTGACCAGTTCGACCGGGTCACCGACCCGCACCAGTTCAAACAATTCCTCGACGTCATGATTCCGCATCCGAACGCAGCCGTGCGAGGCGGCTTCACCGATCGAACTGGGCACATTCGTTCCGTGAATGCCGTAGCCTTTGTAGCCCAACCCCATCCAGCGAGTGCCCAGCGGATTTGCGGGTCCGGGCCCAATCGTCTTGCCGGGCTTATACCATGTTGGCTTCACAACCCGGCTGGCAATTTGAAAATTCCCGCTGGGACTGGGCGTACTTTTCTTGCCGACTGCGATCGGATAGATCTTCAATACATGGCCGTCTTCCATCAACACGATCTTGCGATCGGGAATGCTGACAATCAGGCGGCGAGTCGGTGCGCTTTCGGCCAACACTTCGGTGGCGGCGGTAGCGAGAATTGTCAGAAACTTGATGGCCTGCATGGTCTTTTTTCTCCTCTTCATGGGAAGCGGAAAAGCAGGCGGGCGGCCAGTAGCTAAGCGATTGATAACGCTAAAGATACTGACACCACTCGCGTGTCGTCAGAGACGCGACGTGTCTAGCCGGACACAACAATTGCAGAGTCCTGAGATTGGCTACTCGACCTACGGAAGGATTTGGAATCCAAGCCCGATTTGACCGAAATGCGCATCAGCGGTCACCACCCGGCGGATGTGGTTCTCTCGCATCACAACGAAGCTTGTTAAGTCTGTGAATGAAACTTTTGGTTTGTCCTTATAGCGTAAGCGCAATTTCCATGCGTTGAACAGCGGATCAGCTTCCGTAGAGTTTTTTATCAATGGAGGTGCTGAAAACCGGACCCCGGCAGATACCCGCTACCCGCGTCAAAGGATCGCTCTGTGGCCTGGATTGTCCATTGTGAGGTAAAACCTTTTCAAGTCTCGACCGAATCAGGGAGGCCATGCTCTGGCGTAAGCGAAATGCTTCTCGACGAAGTTGCTCGTGAAGATGATCGGGAAGGAAGATGATCACACGTTTCACAGGTACATGCTAGCTACTTCCACGCCATGCTACGGCGATGCGTGAGCGCATGGTAGAACCCGAGAAAAGCGGCGGCGTTGATCATCGTGAAATAGAACGGCAGCATAAGGATTTTCGGCCGCAGCGGCGCCACTGTACCGAGCACGGCGAGAACATAGAAGACTAATTGCGCGCAGAAGACGGCGAAATAGCAGCTGGAGTGGAGCAAAAACAGATTTGCGGTGAATGCCACCAGCATGGCGAAAGGCACCACCAGCCGTATCACTTTGTGCGACAGGAAAAAGAACAGGGCCAGTGGGCGGAGGGGACTGAGCAGGCCTTTAATTTCGCGCAGCTGCTGGACATTTCCCGCCATGATTCGGATACGCCGCCCGAAGCCGGTCATTTCGTGCGCTTCCTCGTACACGATGGCGGTAGGCTCGTAAACGGCACGATAACCCTTTGAGAGAACGGATACCGGGATAATGTAGTCGTCGTTAATAGTGCCGGGTGGCGGGTAAGGATAGAGTTCTTTGCGGATGGCATGCATCTGTCCATGGCCCCCTAAAATGGAAGCTAATCGCGACTCCTGAATTTTAAGGAACGTTTCGTACTGCCAATAGAGGTCTTCCGATTTCCCGACGTCCACTTCGTCGGCTTTGACAATCTTGTACAGGCCGCTCACGGCGCCTACTTCTGGGTCGGCGAAATTCTCGATCAACCGGCGAACTGAATCGGGTGGCAACATCGCGGATGCATCCGAGAAGACCACGATCTCGCCGCGCAACTGGGGAATGCTGGCATTGAGGGTCGCGATCTTGCCGCGGTTTTCGGCGTACGCCAGCACTCGAACGCGGTTTCCGTCAGCCAGCTTTTGGGCTGTTTCGGCCGTTCGGTCCTTTGACCCGTCGGACGCCACCACGATCTCCAGCAGATCGCCCGGATAATTTAGTGCAAGCGAGTTCTCAATCTTACGCGCGATGACGTCATCTTCGTTGTAAGCCGGAATCAGCAGGGAAATGAACGGCTGGATGGGACCTTTCTTTACATCGCGGCGAATTACTAAGCGCAGCAATAGTAGAACTAGCGGATAGCCGATATATGCGTAAAAGGCAACCAGTACCGTTATCCAGAAGATGATTAGCGCGAGCACCGGTTAGGCGATCCGAGCCTCGACCTGCGCGGTACCTGGCGTAGTGGGAAGCTGATCGAAATCCCGTAACCACAACTCGAGCATCAAGAGTTTCCAGAGGTGGTAATAGTTATTGCGGCGGCCACTGTCATGCTCGGCTAGCAGGTGACGAACGAAGCCGGACGAGACGATTCCACGATTGAGAAACGAAGGGCTGGTGAGATGGTCCCATAGGAAGCTTCGTAGCGACCCCCGAAACCAATGGGCCAACGGTACACCGAAACCGCGCTTGGGTTGGTGAAGCAGCTCGGGAGGCAAACGATCGCCCACGGCGCGGATGAAGATATCCTTGCCTCGCCCATTGCGAAGCTTCCAGGAGTGCGGAATGCGAGCCGCGAGCTCAGCCAGTTTGTGATCCAGCATTGGGCAGCGGACTTCCAGGGAGTTTGCCATCGACATGCGATCCACTTTCACGAGCATGTCTCCGGTGAGCTTGGCGGTGGCTTCGAAATACAGCGCTTGGCTAAGAACATCAGCGCCATTAGGAAGCAGGCAATGACTGAGCGCATTGGTGAGGAAAGCCGAGTCGCCAGGCGGCATCCATTCCGGGGTCAGCAGCCGGCTGAGCAGGAAGTGAGGTGAGTTGTTTTCGAAGTAACGTTCCAGCGCCGTTGTACGGCTGATCATCCGCAGGAAGTTCTTACCGTAGGCAGAATAAGGAAGCAGCTCGGAAACAAGAGACAGGACTTTTCGCGCGCTAAGCGGAACGCGATCCATCCTGCGCATCCGCTGGATTTCGAAAAAACTCTCGTAACCGGCAAACAGCTCGTCGCCGCCGTCGCCGGTGAGCGCGACCTTGACGTGTTGGGCGGCAAATTCGGATACCAGGTAGGTCGGGATCGCGGAGGAGTCGCAAAAGGGTTCGTCGAAATGGTGCACCAGCTTAGAAACCAGGTCGATGGAATTCGGCCGCACGATGATTTCGTGGTGGTCCGTTTTGTACTTGCGGGCGACGGTGGAGGCGAGCGAGAGCTCGTTGAAATCAGGCTCCTCAAAACCGATGGAAAAAGTTTTCACCGGCTCTTTGGTTTGCAGGGTCATGGAAGCTACGACCGAGGTAGAGTCAATTCCTCCGCTCAAGAACGCTCCCAGAGGGACGTCGGATATGAGACGCAGCCGCACCGACTCATCGAAGGTTTCGCGCACCAGATCGCAAGCAGTTTCCTCCGTAAACCCAGGGGCGGGCTCCTCAGCAGGCGGGGGAAGTTTCCAATAGCGGCCTTCCTCCACCTTGCCGTCGGCATGGTAGCGCAGCCATCCGCCGGGCGTCAGTTTGCGGATGGATCGGTAGATACTCCAGGGATCGGGGATATAGTTGATAGCGAAGTACAGTTGCAGCGCCTGGCGATCGATTTCGAGCGGCACGCCGGGCAAACGCAGAGATTTCAGCTCGCTGCCAAAATACAGTCCTTGCGGTAAAGCTGCGAAATAGAGCGGCTTCTTGCCAAACCGGTCGCGGACCAGCAGCAGCGACCGATCGCGAGCGTCCCAGATGGCATAGGCGAACATGCCTCGCAGCTTCTGGATACCGCCGGTTCCTTCCTCTTCATAAAGGTGCACTAATGTTTCGGTGTCACTATTGGTCTTGAAGCGATGACCACGGCGGATCAGGTCCGAGCGCAGCTCATGGAAATTGTAGATCTCGCCGTTGAAAACTACCCAGACGGTTCCGTCTTCGTTGGAGATGGGCTGATGGCCGGTACTCAGGTCGATGATACTCAGCCGGCGCATGCCGATTCCGCAAGAGCCATCGATGTGATAGCCGTCATCATCCGGGCCGCGATGGCGAATCTGATCGCACATCCAGCGGATGTCAGCCAGTTCGGCCTTCCCGTCGCGTAGAAATTGTCCGGCGATGCCACACATAGAACGAGGCCGTCGTTTGCGCAGCCTGTTTCGATTATCGCAATTCAAGGCGGCGGGGCTGGCACGATAGAATACTCCTTGCGAACTCCTCGAGAAATCGCATTTCGCCTCAAACAAGAGTTCACCAACGCGTATCTCTATGCAAGGCCGCCGAAGATTGGGCTCGACAACTTCGCGCCGCGCCTCACTTTACCCGATACGGCTGAGATTGCCGACAAGCTCACTGGTACGCGATTCGCTCAGGAAGTAGTCGCGCTGGCGGAACAAATCAGGCAGCACCGGTTTCCAATTTTGGGGCTGACCATCGAGACCGGGCCGGAGATCCATTGGCGGACCGATTACCTAAGCGGGATTGAAACTCGTCTCGATTATTTTCGGACAATTCCCTACTTGGACGCGGCGCAGGCGGGCGATCATAAGGTGATTTGGGAATTGAACCGGCAACAGCACCTGGTGATCCTGGCGCAGGCGTATCTTTTCACGGGCGACCGAGCGAATCTGGACGAGATTCAGACGCAACTAGAGAGCTGGTTTGCCGCGAATCCATTCCATCGCGGGATCAATTGGGCGAGCGCCTTGGAAGTGGCCTTTCGCGCGTTGTCGTGGATCTGGGTATGGCACCTTGTTGGGCCGAACTTGCCCTCGGAGTTTCGGCCCCGCTGGCTGTCGGAACTGTATCGGCACGGAGTGCACCTGGAGAATAATCTCTCGTTCTATTTTTCCCCGAACACGCATCTGCTTGGAGAGGCGCTGGCGCTGCACGCGTTGGGACTATTCTTCGCGAGCCTGCCGAAAGGCGGACGGTGGGAGCAGCTAGGCGGCCAGGTGATGCGGGAGCAGATGGAGCGGCAGGTACACGGCGATGGAAGCCACTTCGAGCAATCGACTTACTATCACGTGTACGCGCTGGATATGTTTCTGTTACACGCGATTCTGGCCAAACCGGACCGGTCTTATATGGACAAGCTTGAGCGCATGGCGGAGTATCTCGACACTCTGCTCGGGTCGGCGCGAGTGCTCTCGTTCATCGGCGATGACGATGGCGGGAGGTTGTTTCATCCGTATGGGCAGCGCGATCGCTTCGGCCGCGCGACCATGGCGACGGCGAGTATAGCCTTGGACCGGCGGGATTGGCAAAGGGACTTCGACGACCTTCATGAGCAAGCGATCTGGTGGCTCGGCGCTGGCGTGGTCCCCCATGAGCCCGGGGCAGGGAAGCGCGGGTCACGGCTATTCTCGGATGCTGGTGTTGCTGTGATGGTGTCGGAAGACGTGCAGGTGATTGTCGACGCCGGTCCGTTCGGGCCTGGGGCGGCCGGTCATAGCCATGCCGATACGTTGGGCATCGTCGTCCGCTGCGGAGATGACGAGGTTTTAATCGATCCGGGAACCTACACTTACGTTGGCGATCCAAAATGGCGCGACTGGTTTCGCGGAACCGAGGCGCATAACACCGTGCGTATCGACGGACTAAATCAGGCTGTTGTCGCCGGTCCGTTCCGCTGGGCGAATCGTCCCGAGGTAACGATTCTCTCGTGGAAGACGAATGCCGAACGCGACCTTCTGGAAGCGGAATGCCGGTATATGGGCTTCATCCATCGCCGCCGGGTTGAGTTTCAAAAACCGGAGGTCATCGTCATCGTCGATGAGATCGAGGGACCTTCCGGCGAGCACGATGTAGAACAGCTTTGGCATCTCGGATCAATGGATGCGGCGGCACAACTCGTGCTGCCAGACGGAGCCGAATTGATAGAGAGCTGGAGATCGAGCGTCTTCGGAGAAAAGCATTCGGCACCGCTAATACGCGCACGCCGGCACGGAGCGTTGCCGATTCGGCTGGAAGCGAGGATTCAGATCCAGCCGCGCACGAAGTAATACCCGATCTTGCCGGTCTCCATGCATAAACCCAAGAATACCGGCCACCGATTCAACCGCGACATGCTCTGCTTGATTGCATCCGGAAAAGGACGCGGTTGGAGATCAATGCCCGCCTTGCGGAAAGCGCGATAGGCGCGAAACATATGGTAGTCGCTGGTGAGCAAGACTTTCCTTCCGGAGAGCTGGTCCAGAAGCGGCTTCGATTTGAACGCATTCTCATGCGTGCTTTGGGATTCGGTTTCAACGCGAACGGCGGAGGCGGGGATTCCTTCGGCAACCATAAAATCGCGCATCTGTTCGGCGATGGAGGGTTGACCGGCGGTTCCTCCTCCGCCACACACCACTACGGTCCGAAATCCGCCTTCTTTCCAGGCACGCACGGCATATACGCTGCGCCAATAGGATGAAAACCCGATAGACCCTTGAACGGAATCGCCGCCCGGCACGATGAGAATCTCGCCAACGGGGTCGTTCCAGGCGCCAGACAGGTGGCTGGCCCACCAAAAGTTAATCGGCGTAAGGGTAACTAAAACGAACAGCAATCCAATAGCAGCCAGCACGCCCACAATAAAACGGGCGCCTTTTCGCACATCTACTCCGCGAGCAAATGCAATACTATACTGCGCCGGTGCGCGCGCTCCCGATGCTCAAACAAGTACACGCCTTGCCAGGTGCCGAGCGCGAGCTTTCCATTACGGATCGGAATGGAGACTTGAGTTTGGGTAAGAGCCGAGCGAATGTGCGAGGTCATATCGTCTGGACCTTCGGCGGTATGGCGATAGAGGCGCGTGTCCTCGGGGACTATCCGGCTGAAAAATTCGGCCAGGTCAGCCACAACGTCGGGGTCGGCATTTTCCTGAATGACGAGCGATGCCGACGTATGTTGGCAGAAAACGGTCACGAGGCCGGTCTGGGCCGGATGGCCCTGGAGCCAGGAGCTAATCTCGCTCGTAAATTCGTACAGGCCTTTGCCGTGGGTCGCAATGTGAATCTGGAGGGTGAATTGCTTCACTCGACCGTCACGCTCTTGGCGAGATTACGCGGCTGGTCGACGTCGCATCCCAGGCGCACCGCAATGTGATAAGCGAGCAGCTGCAACGGTACGATCTCCAGAATCGGCAGCAGTAGTTCCGTCGTAGCGGGAATCGGGATCAAGTAGTCGGCGATCTTGCTCACTTCGTCTTCATCGCCCTCGCATACTACGGCGATTACGATGCCGTTGCGTGCCTTCACTTCTTGAATGTTCGAAAGAGTCTTTTCGTATCGCAGACGGCTCTCTTCGCTTTCCGGATCGCGCGTGGCCAGTACAACCACTGGAAGATTTTCGTCGATCAGCGCGTTCGGCCCGTGTTTCATCTCGCCGGCTGGATAGCCTTCGGCATGGATATAGGAAATTTCCTTTAGCTTGAGCGCGCCCTCGAGGGCGATCGGAAAATGTATGCCGCGACCGAGAAACAGGAAATCGGTGGAGCGGGATAGTCTCTTTTCCAGCTCTTCATAGATGGCGGTCTTTCCTAGGATAGCCTCGAGTTTGCCCGGAAGTCGAACCAGTTCCTGAACCAGCTTAAGAGAATCGTCCGCGGAGAGAACTTCGCGAACCTGGCCCAGGTGCATTGCGAGGATGAAGAGCGCCGTAAGTTGAGAAGTGAAAGCTTTGGTCGACGCCACACCGATTTCCGGGCCGGCGTGTGTCATAAGGGTGCCAGCCGCATCGCGCGTGATCATGGAGCCGACAACATTGCAGATGGCGAGGGTCTTCGAACCCTTCTGCTTGGCCTCGCGCTGTGCCGCCAAAGTATCCGCCGTTTCGCCGGACTGCGAGATAACCACGGTGAGCATGTCTTTGGAAACGATCGGATCGCGATAGCGGAACTCGCTGCCGTAATCCACTTCCACGGGGATGCGCGCCAGTTTCTCGATCATGAATTTGCCGGCTAGTGCAGCGTGCCAGCTAGTGCCGCAAGCGATGATCTTGACGGACTGGAACTCGCGGAAGACTTTTGGACTGATATCCATCTCGTCCAGAAAAATGCGCCCCGATTCCTGGCCCACACGTCCCAGCACGGTATCGCGGACGGCGCGCGGCTGCTCAAAAATCTCCTTGAGCATGAAATGCTTGTAGCCGCCCTTTTCGGCCATGATGGGGTCCCACACGATGTGTGTGACCTGGCGCTTGACGGGCTTGCCATTGAAGTCGGTCAGGTGAACGCCTTCGGGTGTGAGCACTGCCAGATCGCCATCGTTCAAAAAGAACATATCGCGCGTATGACTCAAGATGGCGGGCACATCGGAAGCCACGAAGTATTCGCCGTCGCCTAGCCCGATGACCACCGGTGGGCCGGAACGCGCAGCCACAATTTTGTTTGGATCCGAACTGGCGATGATAGCCAGCGCGAACACGCCCGAGAGCTCTTTCACCGTCTTCCGCGCTGCGTCCTCAAGATTTCCGTCGTAATACTTCTCCACCAGATGGGCGATGACCTCGGTGTCGGTCTCGGTACAGAACTTGTGGCCTTCTAGCTGGAGCTGATGCTTGAGCTGTAGATAATTTTCGACGATGCCGTTGTGCACTACCACGATGTCGCCAGTGCAGTCGCGATGAGGGTGAGCGTTCTCTTCGGTCGGACGTCCATGGGTCGCCCAACGTGTATGGCCGATGCCATAAGGACCATCCAGCGGATTTACGCGGATCGCTTCTTCCAGGTTTCGCAGTTTGCCCGAGGCGCGACGAACGGAAAGATGGTTGTCCCCGTTCAACACCGCGATGCCGGCGGAATCGTATCCGCGGTATTCCAGGCGGCGCAGGCCATCCAGGATAATTGGGACGGCTTTCCTGTTGCCGATGTAACCGACGATGCCGCACATAACTTAAGAATACAAGGAAAGCCGGGAATTCAGAGTACTAGAACTTTCGCGATCAGAAGCGCCACGCCGGCTAACCAGCCGAGAAGCGCCTGGTATTCGCGATTGTGTGAGTACAGAGCCCACCGGAAATGGCCGCCGGCATTGGAAGCGCGTTGAGCGGGCCAAAGCGCAGGAACGCGCTGGGCGTATGCATCGAAATCCGGAAACAGATGGCGAAGATGCTGCTCTTCGAGCTCAATCACGGGCAGGTAAATGAGCACGAAGACTGCGGCAAACACCACAGCCAAGAGCCATCGGCGCGAGGCAATGACCAGTCCTGCTGCCACCAGCGCGGTTCCCAGATACAACGGATTTCGGACATAGGCATAAGGCCCACTCTCAGCCAGGCGGATGTTTTTTTCCAAATGGCCAGTGGCCCAGGCGCGCAAGAGTAAGCCAAGCGCGGAGACCGGCAGTCCCAAGATCAGCGAAGGAACATCGGGTTGAGAAAACCAGGCGAAGGCGGCTACTAGTACGAATCCCGCGGCCACGCGTAGACGAGCTACCCGGTCGGCATATGGCTTAGGAAAAACACTCATCCATGTTTAACAGCGCTTAATCGCGGCGGAAGGATCGCTTGCAGCGCTTCTAAGACCTGATCCGGCGTGATCGCCCGCATGCTCGCGTCGGGCTCGGCAGTTCTCTTGTAGTTCGTCACCGCGATGGAGCTTCGCAAAACCCTGAACGTTCCGCCAAAGGGACCGTGGCGGCCAGGATCGGTGGGTCCATAGAGCGCGATGCCGGGTTTGCCTAAAGCGGCAGCAAGATGCATGGGGCCGCTGTCGACGCCGACGATCGCGGCGGCTCTGCGTGTAGCGTGAAGCAGCCCGGGAATCCCAGAGACGTGTGAGTCGGCGCCTTCGACGCGAATCGGCTCGCCGGAATTAATTACCAAGGGCAAGCCCCACTCGTGCCGCAAAAGGTGGGCGAGTTTTGAATAATGTTCGAGCGGCCACTGCTTGGCTCCCCAGCCGGCTATTGGGCTCGCTAACACGAAGTCGCCGTCCGGAAGACGGCCTTCCGGCTGCCCCGGTGGCAAAGGAAAAGTTCGCAGAATGCTCGAAGCTCCGGCCGCCGCTGCCAGATCCAGATTACGTTCCACAGCGTGATGCGACCGTATTTGTACTTTGGTCGAATAAAACCAGGAGGCCGCAGCCTCGCGCGCATGCGCAGCGTCGAATCCGAAAATACGTTCGGGCCGCGCGATGGTGGCTACTAGCGCCGATTTGATCAGGCCCTGAAAGTCTACAGCTAGATCAAAGCGGGCGGCGCGCAACTTGCCCCATGCGCTTCCTAAGCCCGCGAGCGTCCGGCGATCGAGATGCATCACGGAGTCGACGTACGGATTGCCTTCCAGCAACACGCTCCATTTCGGTTCGACGACCCAGGTGATCCGGGAGTGGGGAATACTGTGCTTGAGGCTAGCGACCGCAGGTAGCGCGGCGATTACGTCTCCCATGGCGCCCAGACGGATGACGAGGATCCGCGGCCCCGTCATCCCACGCCTTCCCGGCGATGACGCCTCAGCACATTCTCGACGAATCGCTGGGTGAGGGAGCCGTCGATTCCTGGCAACTCACCCGCGCCGTTGCCCAGCGCAACATAATCCACCATGCTTAAAGCAGCGACCAGTTCTGCCCGGGCCCGCTGCGGCAACAATGGCCGTTCGGGATTGGTGACCTCCACAATAAGCAAACGCCCCGGCGCGGCCTGTTCACGCAATCGGCGGACATGCTCGGCTAGCAGGGGATCAAAGTGACCGGCCAGCCAAGAAGTTGATTGGTTGCGCTGGCGCTCCCGGGCTTCTTCGAGCGGTATGATTTTCGATCGCGTGTCCAAGATGCTTAGTCTATCAACAAGGCGAGGGCTTCCTTCACAACTCGATCCGCACTGACACGCTGCATACAGCGATGATCGATGGGGCATTCGCGCAGCAGGCATGGACTACACTCTACGACTTCGCGGACCACTCGCGCCTTTTGCCCCGTCGGCCCAGTGCCGAGGTCGTCCGTCGCGCCAAAAATAGCCACGGTCGGCACGCCGAGAGCCGAAGCAATATGCATTGCGCCTGAATCGTTGGTCAGGAATAGCTCGCACTCGGCAGCCAGGTCGATGAACTGCGCGAGCGTGGTCTGGCCGGCATGATTGACCACGGTATAGCCGTTAAGCAATGCTGCGATCTGTTCGCAGACGGATCGCTCACCCGCCGATCCGAACAGTGCAATCGATGCACGCCGAGCGGTTGCCAGCTTCCCGGCGGCCTCGGCAAACCGTTCCGGAATCCAACGTTTCGCGTTGCCATAGGCCGCGCCCGGGCTGACGCCGATAATTCGAGCGGATGTTGTGCCAGAGTGCTCCAGGCGAATGATCGGGCTTTCAGGCAGGCTGCCGACTAACCCGGCTCGGCGGAGTAGTTCCAAATAGTAGAAACGCTCGTGTCGAGGAATCTCGCCTCGCTTGGGTACGCGCACCGCCTGCGTGAGTAGCAATCCACGGCCATCGCGATTGTAACCGATGCGATTCGGGATACGGGCCAGCCAGGCGATCCAGGCTGCTTCGAATGCGTTCTGCAGGAGGATCGCACAATCGAAATTGCGGGAGCGCAGCTCGTACGCCACTTGCCGGAGCTTCCCGTTAAACCGGATGACCTCATCCACGCAGGATTCGCGTACATACAGATCGGCCACAGCCGGCTTGGCGAGAATGGCGATATGCGCCCGAGGAAAGCGGCCGCGTATCGCGCGCAGTGCCGGAAGGCACATAACAGCATCGCCCACCCAGTTGGTGGCGCGGACGAGAATATTTGAAAAGTCCACGACGCGCTATTGCACCGCGATTGTAACTGTGTTCGCAGTGACTCCGCCGATGTTGAGAATCACGGGCACGGCATCGCCGCTGGGTGCATTTGCAGGCACTTGAACATTCACCTGATAAAGACCCACGTAACCGGGCGCCAGTCCCGAGAAACTCACGCTCGCATTCATACCGCCGACCGTGACTAGCGGCATGGTCGTGGTAAGGGCCAGAGGAAGAGGACTGCTGGGTGACGGCGCCCCGAGTTCCGGACGGTTCCTCACCGCGCCAAGTCCGGTGCAATACAGCGACACGAACTCCCCTTTTTGTGCAGGTCGCGACCCTAGGAATGCCCCGCTCGCCGCGGCAATGGTCGCCGTTCCAGCAATGATGGCCGCTGCCTGCCCTGTCCCCTGCGAATTGGTTGTGTAGACTCCCGGTGCGTAGGGCGTTATGGTGACCGTGACGGTCGTGGACAACGTTCCCTCGGTGATGGTCAGGTTAGCCGCAGTCAGTCCCGCGCCATTGAAGTACGGAACCTGGAAGTTGATTTGACCCGGCGAGATGAAAAAAAGCGGTACGTTCGCTCCGCCGATCGTCATCGAGCTACCTCCCAAGCGTGTCGGCCACGGAGGTGCAGCGTCGGCTACGACGGTGGCGCCGGCCAGATTCGTTCCATACAGCGACGCCAGGCTCCCGGGCGCGAGGATATTGCCGCCCGTCGGATACGCCGAATTCACAAATGCCTGCGAAGATGTTGCCGGGGCTGGTCCGATGTTGAAATTCAGCGAATTCGACCCTCCTGCGCCGGCCGACGGATTCAACACGTCGATAGTAACCCGCCCCACCAGAGCGATGTCCAGGGCGCTGATTTGAGCTGTAAGATCCGCGCTATCAATAACCGTGGTCGGGCGGATCGATCCGTTCCAGCGGAGCACCGCACCAGGGACGAAATTCGCACCGGTAACCGAAATCGAGAAATCGGCCCCACCGGCGTTAATGCTGTTCGGCGAAACGAAGTTGACGATCGGTTGGCGCGATGAGGAAGGCAGCGGAACGACAATGTCCCACATGCTGCGGCCGTGGGTAGCTGCGCGCAGCGTTCGGGACGCGCGGTGCAGAACCAGCGAGTCCACCACAACTAGCGGCAATCCATTGCCGAGAGTGGTCCACGTAGCGCCCCCATCGGTGGTCACCATCACGCCCGCGTCGGTTCCGATATACAGAGTGCCGGGAATATCGGGATCCACCACCACATCATTCACTGGGAGATTGGGAAGGTTGCCGCTGATATCGGTCCAGTTTGCGCCACTATTGGTGGTCTGAAATATGTGACCTTGGTTGTTCGTGGAAAATCCAGAGAATGTGACGTAAGCCGTAGCGGGATCGATCGGGTCCACGGCTATGTGAGTGACGGTACGCGCCGGCAGACCGGCACTACGGTCGGTCCAGGAAGCTCCCGTCCCACTCAAAGAGTTGCTGGTTATTTGGACTCTGCTGTCGCTCGTCCCCGCATAGACCGTGTTCGGATCGGCAGTCGCAACACCGATAGCCTTAATCGTAGGCGATCCGCCGGAAGACCCGCCCGTGAGGTCTGGCGAGATTGCCACCCACTTGCCGGCGCCATCACGCGTTTGCCAGACCCGATAAGTTCCGAAATACAGGGTTTGTGGATTAGAAGGATCGATAGCCAGAGGAGGAATGAATTGAACGCGGTCCCGCACACTGATCCCGTATTCGCTTCTGGACCAGTTATTGCCGCCATTGGCCGTTCTCAGGACAGGAATGGACGCATTCTGGATAGAATCGCAGGAAGCGTAGGCGAGTCCTGGAAGTGCCGCGTCAATGGCTGTAAAGCCCCCATCGCCGCAAGTAACGTAGCTCCAATTCGTGATTCCGCCGTAACGCTGGGTTCCGTTGTCCTGCGCACCGGCAAATGCGATGCTAGCGTTGGTTGCATTAATGGAGAGCCCGGGATAAAACTGGGTGATCGCGAGCGTATCATTCAGCTCGGTCCAGCTCACGGCTGGATTCGTGACGTCGGTAGTGCTGTACACGCCGCCATCGTTGCCGATATATAGCTTGCTCCCATCCGGTGTGAATGCCAGATAGTGCTCGTCGACGTGGATCTGGACCTGGTTTGGGCCGATGTAGCTAAGCTGATTCCAAGTCACACCACCGTCCATCGTCCTCATGATAGATAGCGAACCGGCCGCGAAGACGAGATCCGGATTGGTAGGATGCACCCGGATCGTCATGTCGTACCAGCACTGTGCCACACTGGCACAAATGTCGGGAGCATTTAAGTTGTTCCAGGTGGCGCCGCTATCCGTTGTTTTGTAGATTCCCAGCAGATTTCCCGCCGTGTTTGGCGGCGACTGTTGTATACCGACATAGAGAGTGGTGGGTGTGGAAGGCGCAATTGCGATCTCAATGCGTCCAACGTTCGCTCTGGGCAGGGCATTGGCGCCCGAGCCAGTGAGGAGTGTCCACGTCTGGCCCCCATCGGTGGACCGATACACACCATTGATGGCGTTTCCATGAATGTTTCCTAACGCTGCATAGGCGATATCGCCATTTGATGGATCGAAGAGGACGGAGGTGCCCGTGCCCGCCAGCACGCTGGTCCAGGTGGCTGCGCCATCGGTCGATCGATAAATTCCGAGATTACTGGAGCAGAGCAGTACCTTGCTGTCCTTCGGGCTGATAGCCAGCGCGCCGATAGTGGCTCGCAGAAACGGCCCGACGATATTCGTCCAGGTATTGCCGGCGTCGGTGGATTTCAGGATTCCCGCGCCGTAATAGCTGTCCTGCGCGAAATTCTCTTCGCCCGTTCCGACATAAACCGTATCGGGATGCGCCGGATCAATTGCGATCGCCCCACTCGCCAGCGAAGCCTGGTTGTCCGTAAGAGGCGTCCAACTGACCCCGCCGTCGGTAGTCTTCCACACCCCGCCTTCAGCGGCGCCGATGTACACGGTGTTATTGTCGCGAGGATCGACCGCGACTGCGTTTACACGGCCAGCCGTGACATAGGTCGAGCCCCCATCGGTGGGTCGCGGTCCAATGGAGGTCCAGTTGGCAGCGTCTAACGTGGCGGCAACGGACGCGCTCAAGCTGTTCCCAGCAGCGGACGCGGTCTGCCTGCGCGCTCGTACGCTGCGCTGGATGTTATGGATGTCGGCGATCGCCTTCAGCCTGGCGCCGGCCGGAATCTGGCCAGCCGGGTACTCGCGCTGGCTGTAAAACCAGTCGTCGCGCGCGGCCTCCCTGTCGTCCAATTCTTTGTCCCGCTCCTGCGCGAGCGAAACGATACAAAACGCACCCACACATATAGCTACAACGAACTGTTTCATGACTCCTGAAGCCACTAGGATAGCGCAGAGGCTTGATTATGATTGGCTAGCGATTATCTCGCAAGGCCGTGAGCAGCTTGATCGAGATGGCTATCCGTCCCCCGAGCCCAAGTCAATCAGTTCGTCCCAGCCCAGCGCATATCCGAGCGCGCGCTTCACCTCTTTGTGCCGGGAAGACGGCAGTACGCCAGCGCGGGAATCGAGCCACTGACGCGCCGCAGTGCGAAGATTGTCGAGGTTGGCGACGCACGGTGACGGCAATCCCTCTCGACTACCCATTCGGACCTCCACGGGAATCGACCGGATCGTTGTGGTGATCTCGGCGACGACGAACTTGCTAAGGTACTGGTAGGCGTCGTTGCGACTCAACAGCAGCACAGGCCGACGGCCTGCCGGCGCGGGCAAGTTCGCCCACCAGATTTCGAACTGTCTCACGGCTTGAATTCCTCGGCATTGGACCAATCATCGGCGTCCTGGGGCGAATCCGGTCGTTTGCGGTATGCATCGCGCATGGCGCGGTACTCTGCCTGACGGACTGCTCTACGGATTGCCTGTCGCACAAACTCCGATCGTTTTCGTTTATCGGGTGCGGCCACGCGGTTCAGCGCAACCAGCGTCGGTTCGTCCAACTGAATCAAGAGCGACTTCATATGTTCATATTATATAGATACTTGATATAGGTTGGCCATATATGCTTCAAATAGCGAGCATACCCAGCTGGCCGGTTAGAATGAATAACAATGCCCCCCGAAGACCGCGAATAAGCCCGGTCGGGAGTTCAAACAGGGGGCCGGACAGAGGGGCTGGCCAACGGCCAGGAAGTTTCAGTTACTGCGTCAAGAAAGTTCGCAAAGATATATCGCATGGCATCGACACCCCGTTAAATCTACAAGGTCGCTCGTTACGTGGCCACCTGAGCCATCGTCATCACGGGTCGTGTACCTTCATCTCATGGGCAACCGACGAGTAGCCGTGGTAGCTGCCTTAGGGTTCTGCTTTTATACGTGCGCCGTTGAAGCGCAAGTTCACACAGTTGCGATGACGGTGGATGATCTTCCGTTTGCACCGGGCATTTTAGCGCCGGATCATGTCGCCCAAGTGAAAAACGCTGAGCAGGTAAACGAGACGATTCTTCACGCATTCACCCGACACCACGTACCCGCTACTGGCTTCGTTATCGAGCAAAGGGTCGAGGATCTCGGACTTCCTGTGAGCAGGAAGATCCTGAAGCAGTGGACGCGGCCAGGTTTTAATCTTGGAAATCACCTGTACTCCCATGCAGATGTAAACGCGCTTTCCGTCGATCAGATTGAGCAGGAGATCACGCGAGGCGAAACTACCTTTGCACCACTGCTGAAGAATACTGGTCGCATTCCCCGGTTCCTTCGCTTTCCCTACAATCACACAGGGGATACGAAGGAAAAGCACGATGCGATTGCTGCGTTCATGTTAGCGCACGGCTACCGGCTAGCTCCGTGCACGATCGATAATTCAGATTACGAGTTCAATGTCGCCTATGCGCTGGCCGTATCACTTCGTGACGAGCAGACAGCAGCGAAGGTAAAGGCTGACTACATAGCGTACACGGGAGCGGAGATCGACTGGTATACCGCATTGGACAAGCAGGTGTTTGGGTACGACCCGCCCCATATCATGCTGTTGCATGACAGCCCTCTCAATGCAGCGACCATCCAGGATGTCGTAGTGCTCTTCGAACAACGAGAGTACACGTTTGTGGCATTGGCGGAGGCCGTCAGAGATCCGGCATATGCCGTTCCAGAGACCTACATCACAAAGTACGGTCCCATGTGGGGGCGCAAGTAAAGCACGTGAAAGTGAACGGCCACAACGAACCGGTTCCTCCCGTCTGGATCGGCCGGTATGTGAAAGACCATCAAGCCAGGTAGTAAGTGCCATCAGGGCCGTATGGCCAGTGATCTGCAGCTCTGGCTGTGAAAGCTGGATAGTAAATTTTATGTGGACGCCTACGCGGTATCTCGACTTCGGTGGCTGATTTGATCAAGGCGATCCAAGGGTCTGCAATGGGCGTTTCCGTCCTGTTTTAGTTCCGTCATCCGCAGAGGCTCAGTTATAATCGGATGACGATGACTCCCGACGACCGCGACCAGCTCGATCGCGAGGGCTATCTGATCATCGAAAACTACATGGGACCTCGGCTATTGGGCGAGCTGCGTGAACGGATCGAACAATTGTTTCTCAGCGAGGGAGAACAGGCCGGATCGGAGTTCAAACAGGAGGAACAGACACTGAGGCTGGCCAATCTGGTCGACAAAGGCGAAGTTTTCGAGCGCGCCATCGCCATGCCGGAGATTCTGGAGCGAATCGGTCACGTCCTCGGCCCCCAATTCAAGCTGAGCAGCCTGAATGCTCGTTCGGCCAATCCCCACTCCACCTGGGTGCAGCCTCTCCACGCCGATATGGGCGCCATACCCGACGAGAGAGGCTACTGGGTATGCAACACGGTCTGGATGCTGGATGACTTTACCGAGGAAAACGGCGCGATTCGCATGATTCCTGGATCGCATCGCTGGCGCCAATTGCCGCAGCAAGCCTTGGGCGATCCGCAAGCCCCGCATCCGGAAGAGCGCTTGATCACTGGCAAAGCTGGCACCGTAGTCGTGATGAACGCGCACATGTGGCATGGGGGCACGGCTAACCGAACGCCGAAACCTCGCTGCGCCATGCACGCCTTCTATGCTCGCTGGGACAAACCCCAGCAACAGTATCAAAAACAACTGCTTCGTCCAGAGATTCAGGAAAGGCTGACACCGCAACTGCGGAAGCTTCTGGCCTTAGACGACGCCCTGAATGATGAACTCAGTTCCTACGTAGTACGAACTAGCGGATTCCTTAAGTAAAACTTCACCCCCCGCGTACCCCACCCCCCGATACCCGCAAAAGAGGTGCGTGAACCACTCACCGGTACTATAGGAAAAATTCCCCTAAACGATAATAATTACCTTTACCTAGTACGAAGGCGGAAAGAACATGGACCTGTTGATAGAGAACAACCCGGAAACTTGTTCGAGCTTGGGCCTTGATTGTGGTACCTGCATTCATCAAGCTGCAGCGATGGTCGCCACAATCAGCCGTCTCGAGCCGCATGGCGTCCAGCAGATCTTTTTCCAGCTTTATCCTTCTCCTGGGTGCCGTCCCATGGCTCGCGCCTTTGAAATGGCATATTGCGAGTCATCCAACACGCTCAAGACTGTCATCAAATTCACCTCGGCAGCCGCATAACATCCATCGCAACGCGAATTTAAGCGCGTCGGACGTGTAAAATAGCAATCATATGATGGTGGAGATCGAAGGGACCACCCTTCATCTGGCTCATCCCGACGAACTCACCGTAACCTGGGTCGGCCAGGAAGAGGTCATGCGCCAACTATTGGCCTCGTGGCTGGTGGTGGATACTCAGGATGTTCCCATGAACCCGCGCTTGCTCGGTAAACCGGGCGTCGGTAAGACCACCCTCGCATACGCCGCGGCGAAAAGGCTGCAGCGCGAAGTTTATATCATGCAGGCGACAGTGGACACGCGCCCTGAGGACCTGCTGGTCACGCCGGTGATTGAAGGCGCCTCCCGGCTGCGCTACGTGGCTTCTCCATTGGTGACAGCCATGGTCCGTGGCGGCGTTGCGATCCTGGACGAGGGTAATCGCATGAGCGAGAAAAGCTGGGCCAGTCTCGCGCCATTGCTGGACAATCGGCGTTACGTCGAATCGATTGTGGCCGGCATCAAGATCAAGGCCCATCCGCTGTTTCGCATGGTGGCGACCATGAACGACGATGCGTCCACCTTCGATCTGCCAGAGTACATCCACTCGCGTTTGCAACCCCAGATCACCATCGATTTTCCGGAGCGCCACGAGGAGTATACCATCCTGAAGGAAAACGTGCCCTTCGGCGACGAGCAGATTTTGAACTATGTCACCGACTTCCTGCAGCAGGCGCACTCGGCTGATGAGCGCTACACGGTTCGGGACGGCATTAACATCGCCCGCTTCGTCATGAAACTGAAGTGCATGGAAGATGGCTTAGCACTGAAGACCCTGAGTGACGAACGATTCTTGATGCGCACAGCAATTCTCGAGACTTTGGGGGATGAAGCGTTGCGTTATGTCCCAAGGGCCTAAAATCTCTGAAGACGCCGCCAGCCTGCGGCGCGGCAACTTCACGTATTTTCCGGTCATTGCCGGAAGGCTCGAGTTCAGCATCCAGCTACGCCGCGCTATTCTGCGCGACCGTCCTAAGATAGTCGCGGTTGAGCTGCCCGGTTCGCTCGAAGACGTGTACCTGCAAGCACTGGCCCGGCTGCCTGAAATGTCGGTAATTCTGTACCCAGACCCCCAGGACGAAGAGCGCGCCATCTACGTTCCGGTGGAACCCTGCGATCCGTTCACGGAGGCCGTGCGCTCGGCTCTAGAAGTGGATGCCGAAGTGATTTTCATTGAACCGGACTCGGGTGACCGCCCGCATCTTCCGGATGCCTACCCCGATCCCTATTCGATCCACTACATCGGGATGGAGAAGTACATCGAGGCGTACCGGGTCTATCCGCAGGAGCGCAACGACGATACTACGGCGCATGCGGCCGGCATGGCCTGGAAGTTGCAAGGAACCGACCCGCTCGCGCAGGTTTTCGTGGTCGTATCGTTGAATTTGTTGGATCCCCTGCTGGACGCCATGGAGGTGCCCGAGGACCAGCCCCGGAGCCGCAAACCGGCTGATCTCCGGCTCCTTAATCCGCATCCCGATTGCCTGGCCGAGATCACCATCGAGTATCCGTATCTGCAGGATCGGTATGAGACGTTTCGCATCGAGATGACGGCGGACGAATTGGTCGACCGACCCAAGGTGCAATTCGATCTGCTGCGCGAGGCCGAAAAAGAATACGTCAAGAACACCGGCGACAAAATAGAGTACTGGCAGCGCCGCATGCTGGCGCGATTCACTCGCAACCTGGCTTCTATTAACGGCGATCTGGTAGCGGGCGTTTTCGATCTCACCGTCGCGGCCCGTTCGGTGGTCGACGACAACTATGCCTACGAAGTCTGGCAGATAGCTAACCGCTATCCGCGGCAGAAGGACGCCAGCGATTTGCTCGAAACTGTGAACTTGTCGGGCGAAGAGGTGTGGATCAACACCAAGAAGCTTCGGCTTCGCCGGCGTCTTCCGCGGCCCAAACAGCGCCTGGTGCCGAAAGTTCTGAAGTCCCGAAAGAAAGAAAAGGTCCAGGGCGAGTGGGCGCGTCAAACTGATGGCACGGCCATCTGTTCGTATCCTCCCGAAGACCTGGTGATCGAGGATTACGGCCGCTTCCTGAAGAGAAAAGCGAAGAGCATGCTGTCGGAAGAGCGCATGCGAACCGAACCGTTCACCACATCGATCCTCGACGGCATTGATCTGCGGGAAACGATCCGCAACTGGCACGAGAACAAGATCTATGTACGGCAGCTTGACCGAATCACCGGCGAAGTAGGGGCGGCCGTCGTCATTTTCGATGAAGACGCCGGCGATCGTTATCAATATTTGACCACCTGGCTGGGGGAGCACCAGAACGAATCGGACATGGCATTTTACTCAACGCACCCCTTCGACCATGTGGTGGGGCCTGGCATCGGCCGGGCTGAGTATGGCGGATTTCTGATGACTCTTCCGCCTCGACGGATGATCGACGTGTGGTCCGATCCGGATTACGACGTGGCGCAGAACAAGCCAGAGCGGTTATTGCTCGCCGGTCTGGACTATTCTACGCAGCGTTATGTCGTGTATGTTGCCGCCAAGCCGCCGCGTTCGATTTTCCGCTCCATCGCCGCGCACCTGAACCGGCGCATTATGTATATTCCGATCGGCGCGCTGAACCCCGGCAAGCTGAAAAAGATCCGCGTCGTGCACGTACTGGATAGCTATGAGCGGCGCGATCAGGCCAAAGAATACATCTGGTAGTTGCTGGTTGCTAGTTTCTCGTTTCTCGTTCCAGAATCGCTGTGATCAAGCCGTCCAGCGTGTATCGCTTTGCTTCGGCATCCACTCTCAGCCCCTGAGCGCGTGCGGTTTCCGAAGTCACCGGTCCAATTGAGGCGATGTGCACGCCTTGCAAGGCATCGCGGCCGGCGATGGCGAGCAGATTTCTCACCGTCGATGAACTGGTGAATGTAACCCAATCGGGTTTCTTGCCGGAAGAGAAGATGTCGCGCGCGCGCGAGGCGGCTTCTTCGGGCACGACGTTGCGATACGCCTCGACCACGTCCACGTGTGCGCCAAGCCTTCCCAGTTCAGTGGGAATCAGATCCCGGGCCACCGCGGCACGCGGCAGTAATATTCGTTGGCCGGCAAGTTGCGCCCCGGCGAAAGCTTTCACCAGGCTTTCCGCTACGTACTCTTCCGGCATCAGATCCACCTTGAAGTGCAGATTTTCGACCGCTCGGCGCGTTGCCGGACCAATGGCGCAAATTCGCGCCTTAAGCAACCGTAGATCGTGCCGCGAGGCGTCCAGCCTGTCGAGGAAAAACCGGACGCCGTTGACGCTGGTGAAAATCAGCCAGTCATAACTGGCGAGGCGCTCAAGGGCCTGATCGAGCGGCACAGTATCCTCGGGCGGCTGGATGGAGATCACTGGAAGCTCGATCGCATCGGCGCCCAGCGAGCGGAGCCGCTCGGAAAATTCGGCGGCCTGATCAGAAGATCGGGTCACCACAATCTTTTGTCCAAACAGCGGTAGTTTCTCGAACCAGTTAAAGCGAGCGTGCAACGCCACTACTTCGCCGATGATCACCGTGGCCGGAGGCTTCAAGTCGGCCTGCTCGATCCGATCGGCAATGGTCGCGACCGTCCCTGACACCGTTTCCTGATCGGGACGCGTACCCCATCGCACAGCGATAGCGGGAGTATCGGCCGAGCGCCCATGCGCCACAATCTCCCGAGCGATTCCCCGAATGGACGCGATCCCCATGAAGATCACCAGCGTCTCCGATTGCCCCACCTTGCTCCAATCGATGCCGTCTACGTCGTGCCCGGTAACAAACGTGACCAGCTTCGTATGCGAGCGATGCGTCAGCGGCACGCCGCTATAGGCGGCAATGCCTAAAGGCGACGTCACTCCAGGAACCACCTCGAACGTAATACCTGCGTCCGCGAGGGCTTCCAGTTCTTCGCCACCTCGGCCAAAGATGAACGGGTCTCCGCCTTTCAGACGGACCACAGTTAGCCCGCGCCGCGCGCGCTCGATCATCATGGCGCAGATCTCTTCTTGCGGAAACGCGCGTACAGCTTTCTTCTTGCCGACGTAGATGCGCTCGCATTTCTTGGGAGTCAGCTCCAGCAGATGCTCGCTTGCCAGGTGATCGTACAATACGGAGTCGGCGATCGCCAGCAGTTTACGGCCTTTCCAAGTGATGAGATCAGGGTCGCCTGGTCCGGCTCCCACCAGATAAACCTTGCTCATGTCCGCAGGGTCGGATCTGCTTCCGCACCGTAAACGGTCTCCAGGATTTGTCTGCCGCCCTCGGCCAGGAGCTGCTCACCCAGCACGCGGCCGATAGCAGCGGCTTCGTTCGCTAGCCCGCGCGCCTCTTTTCGTATGACTTGCTTGCCGTCGGGCGACACGACTACCGCACGGATATACAGCATCCGACCATTTTCTACCGTCGCGTGCGCTCCAATCGGGACCTGGCAGCCACCGCCTAAGGATGCGAGCACGGCGCGCTCGGCCGTCACGGCGATTCTGCTCTCGGTGTGATCCAGGCGCTTGGAGAGATCGTAAGCCTCGCCTCCATCCCCGCGAGTCTCCACAGCCAGCGCCCCTTGTCCGACAGCGGGACACATCACCTCAGGCTCCAGCAGCTCGCTGATGCGATTCTCCCAGCCCAGCCGCCGCAAGCCTGCCGCCGCCAGCACGATCGTGTCGTAGCGCCCCTCGTCCAGCTTGCGCAGGCGAGTGTCCAGATTCCCGCGAATGTTCTCGATTTCAAGATCCGGCCGGATCGCGCGTAGTTGCGCTGCCCGCCGCAGAGAACTGGTTCCGACTCGCGCATGTTGCGCCAACGCCGACAGCCGCGCACCGACCATGGCATCGCGCGCATCTTCTCTTTCCGGAATCGCCGATAGTGTGAGGCCAGGCGGCAACTCGGTAGGCATGTCCTTCAGGCTATGCACCGCCACATCGATCGCGCCGCTCAGCAGCGCCTGCTCAATTTCCTTAGTGAACAGCCCCTTGGTTCCAACCTTGGAAAGAGGGACGTCCGTAATTTTATCCCCGGTAGTATGGATAATTTCGAGGCGGCACTTAGCGCCTAAGCTTTCCAGCCGCGCCTGTATCCAGTTTGCCTGCCACAAAGCGAGTTGCGAGCCTCGTGAGCCGATGGTCAGCATTCTAATCGCGTAACCGGAACACTTTTCGAATGGCGAGCACGATCTGGTGACCGTCGGGTTCGTTGGCCTGCCGGCGCAGTTCCGAAATCGGGCCATGCGCGATCTTGTTGATGATGCCCTTGGTCAGGGCGATCAGCGCCTCCTCCTGCTCGGGCGTGAGCGCTCCAAATTTGCCGCGCATACGAGTCAGTTCGCCGATGCGCAGTTTTTCGAGCTGCTCCTGTAGGCTCACGATGGTCGGGACCACCTCGCGTGTCTTGAGCCGCGCCATCATCCGTTCTACTTCCTCGCGGATGATCGCCTCGGCCTCTTCGGCCGACTCCATGCGCCCTACTAGGTTGGTATCAACCACCTTTTGCAAGTCGTCGATATCGTACAGGAACACGTTGTCCAGCTTGTTGACCGACGGTTCAATGTTGCGAGGCACGGCGATGTCGATCAAGAACATGGGACGATTGCGCCGCGCATCGATGACCTTCTTCATTTCGTCGCGCGTGAGGATGTAGTGCGGCGCGCCACTGGACGTGATCACGATGTCGACTTCGGGCAAGAACGCCATGAGCTTCGTATACTCGATGATCTTCCCGTCAAAAACCTGCGCCATCTCGACCGCTCGCTCATGGGTGCGATTGGTGACGAAAATGTGAGTCGCACCGCTGCGGCGGAGGTGCCGGGCGGCCAGCTCGGACATCTTGCCCGCGCCGACGATCATCACTTTCTTGTCGTCTAGGGTCCCGAAGATGTCGCGCGCTAACTCCACCGCTGCGTAGCTTACGGAAACGGCGTTGGCGCCGATCTCCGTCTCCGAACGTACGCGCTTGGCGACGTTAAAGGCACGGGTGAGCAACGTGTCGAGGAACCCGCTGACGGCGCCATGCTCTTTGGCCAGCGCATAGGCTGATTTGAGCTGGCCGAGAATCTGCGGCTCGCCTACCACCATGGAGTCCAGGCTTGATGCAACGCGGAACAAATGGCGAATCGCGTCCCCATCCTCGTAACGGTAGAGATACGGAGTCACCCAATCCCGAGCCACATGGCGGGTATCCGCCAGGAATTCGTCCACTGCCAGGAGCGCCGTGGCGTCCTCGCAAGTCAGCGCCACCTCCACTCGATTGCAGGTCGAGAGAATCATGCCTTCGCAAAAACCGGGCCGGCTTTTCAGATCCAGCAATGCTGCCGCGATGGAAGGCTCGTCGAAAGCCAGGCGCTCGCGCACTTCAACCGGCGCGCTCTTGTGGTTCACGCCTGTGATCGAGAATCTCATTTGGTCAGCAGCGACCGTAGACCCACATGGGCGGCCCATGTGAACGCCGAGCAGCACAATACCGCCAGCGCCATGAATGCCGCTTTACGCCCTCTCCATCCCGCCGTCGCCCGGAGGAAAACCATTACGAGGTAAAAGCCCCAGGTAACGAACGCCAGCGCCACACGAGGATCGCTGATCCAGGCTGTGCCGGATTCGATAAATGCCCAGGCACTCCCCGCCACTACGCCCAGCGTAATGAATACGAACCCGAAGCTCATCGAGTTGGTGATCAAATTATCGAGCGTCCCGAGCGGAGGCAGGCGCTTGAAGACGCCCACGGATTTCTTCTGTTTGAGCTGCCGTTCCTGCACTAGGTAAAAAATGGACGCTACGGCGGTTAATAACAAAGCCGCGTAGCCGAGCAGCACCATCATCACGTGCAACAGCAGCCACGCATTTCGGACGCCGGAGCTGGGCCAACTGAGCATGGGCGTCTCCATGGCGCCGATTTGGGTGAGTACAAAGACCAGTGGAAAAATACAGATGCTGAGGCTGGCGAAATCGTATCGCCAGTAAACGTACAGGAATAACACCGCAATTAGGAATGCGCAGACCGTGGCGCTTTCAAAGAAATTGTCGACCGGAAGATGTCCGACAGCCATGGCCAGCTCGACGATCGCCACCAAGTGGAGGACCGCGCCGACTAGGAAGGCGAACAGGGCGTATTTCAGGAAGCCGGATTTTCTTCGCAGCAGGACAGCAATCGCGTGAATCAACCCGACCCCGTATAGCACGGTGGCCACACGCAGCCACAAAACGCCCATTTCGTGCATCTTTACTTCAGTATAACGGGCGCGGCTACAAGCGGGCGAATTGCCCTGGAGTGTGTTAAATGGCTGTCTCCTGCCTCCTGCCTTCTACTCTCTGTCTTCGGTCTTCTGTCTTTGCTATCCCATCTTCGGCTTAATCACATCGATCAGCTCTTTCACCGCCGCCGCGCTCTTCTGCAACGCCGCTTGCTCGGACTGATCAAGCTTGATCTGGTAAATCTTCTCGATCCCGCGCGACCCAAGCTTCACGGGCACGCCGACGAACAGATCCCGGATTCCATACTCGCCCTCCAGATACGCCGCGCACGGCAGAATCTTTTTCTTGTCCTTCAGGATCGATTCCACCATCTCGGTCGCCGCGGCTGACGGCGCATAGTACGCGCTTCCGGTCTTCAGGTACTTCACGATTTCGGCGCCTCCGTCGCGAGCGCGCTGTACCAGCCGATCGATAGTCGCCTGATCCAACAGTTCGCTCAGCGGGATGCCCGACACGCTGGCCAGACGTGCCATCGGGACCATCGTGTCGCCATGCCCCCCCAGCACCATCGCGGTTACGTTCTGCACCGAGACGTCCAGCTCTTGCGCAATGAAAGTCCGGAACCGTGCCGTATCCAGAATGCCGGCCATGCCGATCACCCGGTTCTTCGAAAACTTGGCAATCTGGTACGCAGTCCAGCACATCGCATCCAGCGGATTGGTTACCAGAATTAGAATCGAGTTGGGCGAGTGTTTAACCGCCTGCTCGGTCGCGCTCTTTACGACTTCGTAGTTGGCCAGCAGCAAATCGTCCCGGCTCATGCCAGGTTTGCGCGGAAAGCCGGCCGTAATCACGACCACGTCTGAGTTGGCCGTCGGCCCGTAATCATTGGCGCCGACGATATTGACGTCATAGCCTTCTACGGGGCCGGACTGCAATATGTCGAGTCCTTTACCCTGCGGAACTCCTTCAATGACGTCCACCAGCACGACGTCGGCCAATTCTTTGCCGGCAATCCGAAGCGCGCAATTAGCGCCTACGTTGCCGGCTCCTACAACTGTGACTTTTTTTCGCATAGAATTCTCAAGGTAGGGCTACGCACGTGGTTCTGTCAAGCAGAAAGGGAACGCCTTGAGCTCTTACTTCGAAGATTTCGCTCTGGATAGCGTCAGCACCTCGCGCGGAAGAACCGTCACCGAGGCTGACATTGTGAACTTCGCCGGCCTCTCGGGAGACTTTGTGGAGTTGCACATGAGCGAGACCTACGCCGCTAAAGGCCCGTTCGGGAAGCGCATTGCTCACGGGGTATTGATATTTAGTATTTCCACCGGTTTGGGTATTCAACTAAGCCAGATCGAGGAAACAGTCATCGCGTTCTATGGCATCGACAAGCTGCGGTTCACGCGACCGGTTTTCATCGGCGACACCATCCATGTGGTTAAGAAGGTGATCGACAAACAACAGAAGGACGACGACCGTGGTGTGGTAACTTTCGAAACAAACGTGCTCAACCAGTTCAATGAACTTGTGATTGTTTACTACGACAAAGTCCTGCTTAAGGCGCGCGCGTGACGGACTTGCAAGGCCGTGCATGATGGACTTAGAAGAGATAGTGGTGCTTGATCTGACGCGCTTGCTTCCCGGCGCGGTTGCGACGCAGTACCTGGCCGATTGGGGCGCCGAGGTCATCAAGATCGAGCAGCCTGGCGTGGGCGATTACGCTCGCACGATGAGTGCATCGGTCTTCAAACGCACCAATGCCGGCAAGAAGAGCATCGTCCTCAATCTGAAAGATCCGCGTGGCCGCGAGATCCTGAAATCGCTGGCACGCGACGCCGACGTGTTGATCGAAGGAAATCGGCCGGGCGTTATGGAGCGCCTCGGTCTTTGCTACTCCGAGCTATGGGCGTTGAACAAGCGACTGATTTATGTGAGCCTGACCGGCTACGGGCAGCGCGGACCTTACACCGACCTCGCCGGCCACGACATAAATTATATGGCGCTGGGCGGTGTTCTGAGCTTGAATCTCCCGGTGATTCCCGGCGTCCAAATCGCCGACCTGGTGGGCGGCTCCATGCAAACCGTGATGGGGATTTTGCTGGCTCTGGTGGCGCGTCATCGCACCGGCGAGGGCCGTCACGTGGACGTTTCCATGTACGATGGAGTGACCTCGTTGCTTACGATTCCACTAGCCACCTACCGCGATGCCGGATGCGAACCGCGACCCGGCGCTGAAACTTTGAGCGGACGGTACGCCTGCTACAACATCTACGAAGCTGCCGACGGACGATGGCTCGCTGTCGGGGCATTGGAGCCGAAGTTCTGGGCCGAGCTTTGCCGCCGCCTGAGTTGCGAGGACTTGATTCCGCTCCAGTTCGAAGAGCCACAAGATCCCGTGAAGGCGCGAATTGCGTCCATATTTCAAACCAAGCGAGCGCACGACTGGTTCGACCAGCTGCGCGACTCCGATTGTTGTGTGACGCCGGTGCGCACAGTCAGCGAAGTTGCCGCTGAACTACCTGATCGCGACGGGCCTCCCCCGCCGGCTCCGGGTGAGCATACCGCTGAAGTACTGAGCCGCTCCGGCTTCGCGCTCACCGAGATCGAAGAACTGAAGCGTCAGGGAGTGATCGCATGACCGTCAACTATTGCCTTCGCCGGGCCAAATCATTCTACGGCCGCAACCTCGCGATCCATCATGAAGATCGCCAGATTACCTACGAGGCTTTCTACGGGCTAGTGGAAGACTCCGCCCGGAAGCTGGCCGCGCTCGGGGCAGGGAAGGGCGATCGCATCGCGCTTCTAATGTTGAATTCTCCCGAATATCTGGAGCTCTATTATTCGACCGCTATGGCCGGGGCGGTGATCGTGCCCCTGAACACCCGCTGGCACATCAATGAAATCATCTATACGCTCACCGATTCAGGCAGCAAAATCCTGTTTGTCGATGAACGATTTGCTCCGATCGCGCCGCAGATTCGAAATGCCATCCCCAGCCTCGAGCAATTGATTTTCGTAGGCCCAGGCGTCTCCTGTCCGCCAAATTTGTTGGATTGGAAGACCGTCGCCATCGCCGAGGCGATCGCAGCTTTCCCCGAGCCGGACGAAAACGATCTTTTCGGCCTGTTCTACACCAGCGGCACTACCGGCGGGCCTAAAGGCGCCATGTTAACCCATCGCAACATCTACTCCAACGCGATCCATTCGTTGCTCCCACCCAACCGCCTGCTGATCGAAGGCAAGTGGCTGCACGCGGCGCCCATGTTCCACCTGGCTGACTGCGGCGCCATCCCCGCACTGACGCTCTGCGGAACCACGCACTGTTTCCTCTGCAGCTTCGACCCCGAAGCGACGCTCCGCGCAATCGAGCACTACCGAATCACCAGTCTCGTGTTGGTTCCAACCATGATCAACATGGTGGTGAATCATCCCACTTTCGACAATTACGACACATCGAGCCTGAAGCGCATCATGTATGGCGCGTCCCCGATGCCGCTGCCGCTGCTAAAGCAGGCGAGTGGCAAATTTCAGTGTGAATTCGCCCAGGGCTACGGTATGACGGAGGTTAGCCCGGTCCTTACCGTTCTGGCTCCCGAAGACCATTGTTTCGAAAATAGTGAGCGCCCGTTCGCACCGGTGAAATCCGCGGGCAAGCCGGTGACCGGCGTCGAAATTCGCGTGGTGGATCTCCATGACAACGACGTTCCCGTTGGTCAGGTCGGCGAAGTGATCGCGCGCGGTCCGAATGTTATGAAGGGCTATTGGAATCGGCCAGAGGTCAACGCAGAAGTGCTGCGTGGTGGCTGGATGCACACCGGCGACCTGGGCGCGTTAGACGAAGAGGGCTTTCTCTATATTCTCGACCGTAAGAAAGACATGATCAAGACCGGCAGCGAAAACGTGTACTCGCCAGAAGTGGAATCGGTTCTTTGCGCGCACCCCGCGGTACTCGAGGCGGCTGTCATCGGAGTGCCGCACGAGACCTGGGGTGAAACTATCCGCGCCATCGCGGTCATGCGTCCAGATGGCCGCCTCTCTGAAGACGAGCTGATCGCGTGGTGTCGCGAACGGCTCACGCACTTCAAGTGCCCGACGTCCGTGCTCTTCACCGATTCCTTGCCCAAGGGTGGAACCGGCAAGGTACAAAAGAATATCCTGCGCGAGCGCTTCAGCCAGCGAGAGGCCGGTCGGCAAACTGCAGCCGACTAAAGTTTAAGTTTTGAATGGCTGCATGTTGGCCTGCAACCGCCGCATCCCTCGTATCCAGCGATCGTAGTCGGTAGCCTTGCGCTTGATATATTCCAGAACCTCGGCGTGGGGGAGGATCAGGAAGTGTTCCTCTTCCAGCCCTTTCACGACAGCCTCCGCCACTTGATCAGGCTCCAGCGCGCCCTCCAATAAAAACGTTCCACCACCGAATTCAGCATTCTCCAACATTCGCGTCTTCACGCCTTGCGGGCAAAGCGCGGATACTTTAAGTCCTTGGTCGCCGTACGTGATCGCGAGCCACTCGGCGAATGACAGAGCGGCGTGTTTGGTTACGGCATAAGGAGCCGAACCGATCTGCGTAAGCAGTCCCGCCGCCGACACGGTTTGCAAGAGATAGCCGTCCTTCCGTGCCAGCATTCCAGGCAAAACAGCGCGTGCGGCATAAACGTGGGCCATGACGTTGATGTTCCAAATTCGCGTCCACTCCCGGTCTGGAACGCATTGATCACCTTCAATCCCGATTCCGGCATTCGAGCAGAACAGATCGATTTGGCCGTGCTTTTTCAGCACCTGATCCACCAATCGCTGCACCTCCGACTCTTCGGCCATGTTGGCCTCGACGTGCCAGCCGCCGACCTCCGCAGCCACCTCGCGCGCGGCCTTCTCTTCAATGTCCGCTACCACCACCGCTTTTGCGCCTTCCGCCGCGAACCGTCTGCATAATGCGCGTCCGATGCCGTTCGCGCCTCCGGTCACGACTACGATTTTGTCCTGGAGCTTCATTCCTCGATCATAACAACGCTACTCGTCTCTCTTAGCATCGGTGTGCCAAGATCGAAATAGGAATGTTCTGGACGCATCGCAGCTTTTGGATTCTGCCGATCATCATTGCGTCGATTCTCGGTAGTCTCAGTGCGATCATCTCCCACACCCGGCTGCGAAAGGTCTACGAGCACAGATTCATAGAGCCTCGGCGCGAGCGGTTGTTCCTGGCCTCGCTCGGGTTCTTTACCACCGTACTGGTCGTTCGGTCCATCACTATCGCGATCCACCACGATATTGGACCGTTCCACGACATCGACATGCACGGCCGCCACATCCACCATCTGGTGTGGGGCATCATTCTGCTTTTATTGGTCGGCTATGCGTGGCTGGTCGAATTTGGCACGGGAGCCCCTTCATCCTCGCATTGGAGCGGCCGCTTTACTTCCATGCTCTTTGGAGTCGCGGCGGCTCTAACCCTGGATGAGTTCGCGCTCTGGCTCAATCTCCGCGATGTCTATTGGGAGCGCGAAGGCCGGGAGAGTTTCGAGGCATTGGCGCTCTTCGGAGGGCTGCTGGCGCTCGGGATCTTTGGGCGCGCGTTCTGGCATGGTGTCGCCAAAGAACTGGGAAGCATCTTTCACTCCAAAACTCAACAGGTTCGATAACGAGCGTTCAGCGAGCTGGCTCGTGAATTTTACGGCCGGTTCCCGCGCAATTCGGACAGCGCCCCGTTCCGGCGCATTTCTCGCACTGACCACCGTTGCCGGTTCCCTTGCAAACCGGGCAATCCCCGCTCCCTCCGCAGGCCGGACATTTGTGTTGTTCATGTTCCATCCGATTCTCCTTTTGCACCTCGATGATACAATGAGCTTCCTTGACCCTACGAGAACTTCGTGAACTCTCTGAAGGCATGCCCTTCAACAAATTGGTTGGCATCCGCGTCGTCCGCCAGCATTCGGATGGCGTCACCATCGCTTGCCCGATGAGTGAACGGCTCCGCAACAGCGCCGGAGTGATGCACGGCGGCGTAATGGCTACCCTTGCGGATGTGGCGATGGGAGTCGGACTGGCCAGCCACTTTGATGGCCGGCGCCCTGTCACGACCACCGATATGAAGATCAATTATCTGCGCCCGATCCAGAACGGCAAGCTCGTTGCGCGATCGCACCTGCTGCGCGTCGGTAAGCGCCTGTGCGTCGGTCGGGTGGACATGTTCGATGCCAAGCGCCAGTTAGCAGCAGTGGCGATCGTGACTTACATGCTGCTGGAGTGAATGTTAAACTCTTGTTGTGCCGACGACCGTACCGAAAGAAATCATTTTTGCCGTTGAGGAGGCCCCGGAAGGCGGGTATACGGCTCATGCTCTTGGATATTCCATCGTCACGGAAGCCGACACCTGGGACGAACTCCAGACCATGGTTCGAGACGCGGTACATTGCGCGTTCGAAGAAGGACAACTTCCTCCGGTTATCAGGCTTCACTTGGTCCGCGATCAGATCATCGCGTCGTGAAAACGCCGCGGGCGATTTCGGGCGATGAGCTGATCAAACTCCTTCAGCGGTTCGGCTATCGACTGGCTAAACAAAAAGGCAGCCACATGAAAACTGACCAGGACGCAAAAAGGGGAACATCACTTGGTAGTCCCCCGCCACGGCGCTGTACGGTTAGGGACGCTCCACCGAATCATCAGCGAGGTTGCCGGACACTTCGAGAGGGAGATCAGTGAAGTTCGGGTGCACTATTTGGAGACGACAGGTGAAAAAGAAAAAGCGGCGAAGAGCATCTTCGCCGCTCGTCGTTTGCAGAACTTTACGCCGCGTGGTCTATCGGCCGCATCTTAAGTGAATCCATGCGCTCCCTCAATTTCGGGATCACCGCGCACAGCACATCTTCAACCCGTTCGGCCGGCAGGAATTGCATCTCCTTGCGGACCCCTTCCGGCAGATCCCGAAGATCCTTTTGATTGGCCTTCGGCATGATGACCGTCAGAATTCCGGCACGACGGGCCGCCAGAACCTTTTCCTTCAAGCCGCCGATCGGCAGCACCAGTCCGGTCAGCGTCACTTCCCCGGTCATGGCGATGTCGCTCCGCGCCGGCAACTTGGTGTACAGGGACGCTAGCGCGCTGGCCATCGTCACGCCCGCCGACGGACCATCCTTAGGAATAGCCCCGGCCGGAACGTGGACGTGCACTCCAGCGTTCTTGAACAGCCCTGGATCGATGCCGAAGTCGCCCGCGTGCGCCCAGATGTAACTCTGCGCCGCTTTGACCGACTCCTGCATCACCTCGCCCAATTGTCCAGTCAGCGTTAGACCCTTGCCGTCCGGCAACAGGGTGGCTTCGATGTACAGGACATCGCCGCCGGTTTCGGTCCAGGCTAGTCCAGTCGCAACGCCCGGAGGCAGATTGCGACGCGCCTCTTCTTGGTTGAACGGCTCCGGTCCCAGCATATCGGCCAGATCGTCCGGTTTCACTGTGACCGATTCGGTATTGCCCTCGGCGAAACGCAGCGCGACCTTGCGCGTGACCGTGCCGATGGCCCGCTCCAGCCTTCTGAGACCGGCCTCACGCGTATAGCCCGAAATGATATGCTTCACGGTCTCATCCGGCAGAGTGCACTGCTCCGCCGTCAGCCCGGTTTCTTTGAGCTGCTTCGGAATCAAGTACCGCTTGGCGATCTCCAACTTCTCTTCTTCGCTGTAACCGGCCAGCCGCAGGATCTCCATACGGTCCAGCAGCGGGCGCGGAATCGTGTCCAGCGCATTGGCGGTCGTCACAAAGAGCACTTTCGACAAGTCGAATGGCAGATCCAAATAGTTATCCCGGAAAGTCTTGTTCTGCTCGGGATCCAGGATCTCGAGCAAAGCGTGCGCCGGATCCCCGCGGAAGTCATGGCCCAGCTTGTCCACTTCGTCGAGCATCAACACCGGGTTGTTCGCCCCGGCTCGCCGCATAGCCTGAATTACACGGCCCGGCAACGCGCCGATGTAGGTCCGGCGATGACCGCGCAGTTCAGCCTCATCATGCAGACCGCCTAAGCTCATCCGTTCAAACTTGCGGTTGAGAGCCCGCGCGATCGATTGTCCTAGCGACGTCTTGCCGACGCCCGGAGGGCCGACGAAACACAAGATGGGCGCCTTCGCGTTTGGATTGAGCTTCAATACGCCCAGATGTTCGAGAATCCGCTCCTTTACATCCTTCAGACCGAAGTGATCCTCATCCAGCACCTGCCGCGCGCGCGCGATGTCGAGCGAATCTTCGCTGCTCTTCCGCCAGGGCAGCTCCAGCACATAATCCAGATAGGTCCGGATGACGTTGTAATCAGGCGCCCCCGGAGGCAGCTTCTCAAGCCGGTCTAGTTCGCGCTTGGCTTCCTTCAGGATCTCTTCAGGCAGATCGGCTTTTTCGAGCCGCTCCCGAAGTTGTTCGGCCTCGGCCTGCTCGCCGCCCTTCTCACCGAGCTCCTGCTGAATGGCGCGCATCTGCTGCCGCAACAGATAATCCCGTTGCTCTTTGCTCATCTCCGTGCGCGCTTCCGTATTGATCTTGTTTCGCAATTCCAACACCTGCACCTCGTGCGTGAGGTACCGATGCAGCATCCGCAAAGCCTCCACCCGGCTGGGCGCTTCCAGCAAAGACTGCGACTTCTCAAAGTCCAGGCTGAACATAGAAGCCAAGACGAACGTCAGCCGCAGCGGATCCTCGTTGGCGGCCAACAACCCCCGCAATTCCTGCGGAGCATTCGGTTGCGCCAAAGTAAGCGCCTCGCCTGCCAGCTCGATCAAGGCTCCCTGAAGCGCCTCCACTTCCGAACTCTTATCTTCCGGCAGGGCGAGCGGCGTCACCCGCGCCCGCAGGAAGGGCTCCGAGTTGTCCAGCTTCGATAACACGACGCGCTCCATGCCCAGCACGAGCAGCTCAATGTGACCCTCACTGGCGCGATTCATCTTGCGGATTACCGCCTTGGTGCCGATGGTGTAAAGATCATCTTGTGTCGGTACATCCACGTCGGCGTCGCGCTGCGTAAAGACAACAATCTCTTTTGACTCGGTCGCGAGGGCAGCCTCGACAGCGGCGATCGATCCCGCCCGGCCCGCTGATAAGGGCATCATCAGGTACGGGAATAGCACGGCATTCTTCAAAGGCAATACCGGCAGCGTGTAGACAACAGGTTCGTCAGACATATTCATTCCCTTCGGTGACCATCCTCACCAGCAACAAGCCATTTCGCGCCTCGATCGTCACCCGCGCTTTCGCGAGATCGACCGGCATTTCCAGCGAACGTTCGAACCGGTTATAGGAGATCTCCATTGCGTAATAACTGCAGCCTTCCTCCACAATCGTGTCGCGGCGAATACCGCTCACCGTTACGCGCCGGCCGCGGACGCTGACAGTCACATCTTCCGGCCGGACGCCCGCCAGATCGAGTTTCAACAACCAGCCGTCCCGTGTCTGATAAACATCAGCGGACGGTTCCCAGGGCGCCGGCATTTCCGACAGGAACAAGGGCCAGAATCTACTGCGATTGCTCATAAAGGCTCTACACCTTTGATGCTCGTCGAGACAAAAAGAAGCAGGCCCACTTAAAGGACCTGCTTCTCGGAGACTCAACTTTACGAACGTTTACTTGTTAGGAACCACCACGAACCGGGTTCCCGGTCCCCGTTTCACCAGCAGTAGGGTCGAGTCCTTCGATGCCCCTGCACGGACTGCGCTGTTGAAGTCCGCCACAGTATTAGCCGGCCTATGGTTCACTTGGACGATCACATCGCCCTGCTCGAGACCGGCTGCCGCTGCTGGCGAATCGCTGTCCACGTCCGTAATGACGACACCGGTTGTCCCTTCGGGCAGTTGAAGCTGCTGCCGGAGGTCGGAGTTCAGGCCTTGGACCGAAACTCCACGCAGAGCGCCTTTTTCTCCGGTTCCGGGCAGGTTATTGTCTTGCCCTTTGCCGTTGCCTTCTGCGTCCAGGTTGTATTCGCCCAGAGTGACCGGGATGTCCAGATTCTGCCCGTTTCGTGCGACTTTTAGATGCACAGTAGTGCCCGGTGCAAATCCAGCCACAGCCAGCCGGAACGAATTCACATCCTCTACAGGACTGCCGTTAATGGCGGTGATTACGTCGCCAACTTTCATGCCGGCCTTCAACGCCGGACTGTTGGCGGTTACTTCAGCGACGGCCACGCCATGACCGGTCATCCCGAACGCCTTCGCCATATCGGGCGTCAGCTCTTGTGGCAGGATTCCCATATATCCACGGCTTACCTTGCCCTTCTTCAGGATCTGATCCATGATGTTGCGTGCCATGTTGGCCGGTATTGCAAAACCGATTCCCTGATTTCCGCCGGTCTCACCGGAAAGAATCGCGGTGTTGATGCCAACCAGCTCGCCCTTGGTATCGATTAGCGCTCCACCCGAGTTGCCCCGGTTGATGGCCGCATCGGTCTGGATGAAATCTTCAAAGCGCTCGATCCCCAGGCCGCCGCGCCCCTTGGCGCTGATGATGCCCATCGTTACCGTTTGGCCCAGACCGAACGGCTCGCCGATCGCCAGAACCACATCGCCCACTTCGGCATGCGCGGAATCCGCGAAGGGCAGCGTTGTGAGACCACGCTTGTCGATCTTCAAAACCGCCACGTCGGAATACTTGTCAGCCCCGACCACTTTGGCGGGATACTCTTCCTTATTGGCGAACGAGACCTTCACGTCGGTAGCGCCTTCTACTACGTGGTTATTCGTCAGAATATAGCCATCCGGGCTGACCACTACGCCCGAGCCCAGACTCGTCTCGCGCTGCGAGCGAGGCTGCTGCTGTTGGGGCATGCGGCCACCGAAGAACTGACGGAAAAATGGATCGTCGAACATGCCATTACCAGAGCCTCCCTGCTCCTTCACGACCTTCGACGATGAGATGTTTACGACCGCCGGCATCGCCTTCTTCACCATGGGGGCAAAGCTGACTAGCGGCCCCGCCTCAACTGAAGCCGCGTGGGCGGTATCGATGAACATAGGAACGTTGCGAGAATGGATGGTCACGCCTAGCGCGCCAACCAACATCGCAATCACTGCAATCAAAACAACCGTGGATGTACGGATGTGACCTTTCATGGTTTTTATGCTTCCTTTAGAGCCGTTTCACGCTCACGACTCGCGATTTTGGATTCAAACTTCAATTTTCCGGACGCATCGAGGTCCACTAAAACACGGTGGCCGTCACGAATCTCGCCGCCCAGGATCATGCGCGCCATTGGCGTTTCAATTTCGCGCTGGATAGCCCGCTTCAACGGCCGGGCGCCGTAATTTGGATCGTAGCCCGTGCGGACCAAATGCCCGCGAGCCCGATCCGTCAATTCCAATTCAATATGCCGATCCGCCAGCCGCTTGCGCAGCCCGTTTAACTGGATCTCGACGATCTGTTTCAAATGCTCTTCCGATAACGCGTGGAAAACGATGATTTCGTCCACGCGATTCAGGAATTCCGGCCGGAAATGATGGCGTAATTCATCTAGGACCGTTTCTTTCATCCGGTTATAACCCTCGCCCGCGAATGTGCCCCGATATTCCAGGATTCGAGGGCTCCCGATATTTGAGGTCATGATCACAATTGTGTTCTTGAAGTCCACCGTGCGACCCTGCCCATCCGTAAGACGCCCATCGTCAAGGATCTGTAGCAACACGTTGAACACGTCAGAGTGTGCTTTTTCGATTTCGTCAAAAAGGACTACACAATATGGACGACGTCGCACGGACTCCGTTAGTTGCCCCCCTTCTTCGTAACCGACGTAACCTGGGGGTGCTCCAATCAGCCGGGCCACTGTATGTTTTTCCTGGTACTCGGACATATCGATGCGAATCATGGCCTTTTCGTCATCGAACAGGAACTCTGCCAAAGCGCGGGCCAACTCGGTTTTGCCCACCCCGGTCGGCCCTAAGAATATGAAACTGCCGATCGGGCGGTTAGGATCCTTCAACCCTGAGCGCGCGCGCATCACCGCCTCGCTCACGGCTTTAACCGCCTCGTCCTGCCCTATCACCCTGCGATGCAACTCTTCTTCCAAATGCAGCAACTTGCGCATTTCGCCCTCAAGGAGCTTGGACACCGGGACTCCCGTCCAGCGGCTAACCACTGCGGCGATATCTTCCTCATCTACCTCTTCTTTCAGCAGCCGCTTCGTGGATTGCTTTTCCGCCAAGCGCAATTCCTCGGCCCTCAGCTTCCGCTCCAGCTCGGTGAGCGTGCCGTATTTCAACTCGGCCGCCTTGTTCAGGTCATATTGCCGCTCGGCCTTTTCGATCTCCATCTTGACCTGCTCGAGTTGCTCGCGCAGCCCTCGCAGTCGTTGCACGCCCTGCTTTTCAGCCTGCCATTGCGCCTTCAGCGCGTCTGCCTCGGATTTCAAATCGGCTATTTCTTTCTCGATCTTTTTCAGCCGGTCTTTGGAAGCGGCATCGGATTCCTTTTTGAGCGCTTCGCGTTCGATCTCGAGTTGCATCATCCGCCGCATGATCTCGTCCAGGTCCGAAGGCATGGAGTCGATCTCGGTGCGCAACTTGGCAGCCGCTTCGTCCACCAGGTCGATGGCCTTATCCGGCAGAAAACGGTCGCTGATGTAGCGATTGGATAAAACGGCGGCGGCCACCAGCGCCGAATCCTTGATCCGAACGCCGTGGTGAACCTCGTATCGCTCACGCAGGCCGCGCAGGATCGAAATGGTGTCCTCCACGCTCGGCTGATCCACAAAGACAGTCTGGAACCTGCGCTCCAGCGCCGCGTCCTTCTCGATATATTTTCGGTATTCGTCCAGTGTGGTAGCGCCGATGCAATGCAGCTCGCCGCGCGCCAGCATGGGTTTGAGCAAATTGCCCGCGTCCATCGAGCCCTCTGCTTTGCCCGCGCCAACTACCGTATGCAACTCGTCGATAAACAGAATGATCTGGCCTTCCGACGTCTGCACTTCCTTTAAAACCGCTTTCAGCCGCTCCTCGAATTCGCCCCGGAATTTTGCCCCGGCGATCAGCGCGCCCATATCGAGCGAAACTACCCGTTTGTCTTTTAATCCCTCGGGCACGTCGCCGCGCACGATGCGTCCGGCCAAGCCTTCCACAATGGCAGTCTTGCCGACTCCCGGCTCGCCGATCAACACCGGATTGTTCTTGGTGCGCCGCGAAAGCACCTGGATCACACGCCGAATCTCCTCATCGCGCCCGATCACCGGATCCAGCTTGTTCTGCGCTGCCAATTGCGTAAGATCCCGCCCGTATTTCTCTAATGCCTCATAGGTCGCTTCCGGATTTTGGCTGGTCACCCGCTGGCTGCCCCTCACATCCTGCAGAGCTCGCATCAGCCGTTCCCGCGTCACTCCGAATTCGCGGAAAATCTTGCCCGTTGGCCCCGAGTCATCCGTAGCGGCTAATAAAACGTGCTCGATCGAGGTGAACTCGTCCTTGAGCCGCTTGGCCTCTTCCTCGGCTTGAGTCAGCAGTTTCGTCAGCCGGGTGGTGACGTAAACCTGATCCGGCCCGCCGGAAGCCCCCGAAACCTTGGGCAGCCGATCCACTTCTTGCTGAAACCGGCTACGCAGGGTGTCTACTTTGACGTCCGCCTTGTTCAAAATTGAAGGCGCCAAGCCCCCCTGTTGCTCCAAAAGGGCGAGCATCAGATGCTCGGTATCCACCTGCTGGTTGCCATGGCTGGCGGCGATGGACTGTGCGGCACGCACCGCCTCCTGAAGTTTTTCGGTGAAACGATTGAAATCCATCTGCCCTACTCTCTGTGACGCTATATCTTAGCGCTTGGTTATCAACTAATATAAGCATACCATCAGTATCTATTTTCGACAAGGGGCGATAGGGTAACCATTCTGTCATACAACAACATTATTATCAGCAGCTTATAACTCTACTTAGGGTTATCTCTAGCTAGCCGCGGCCCAAGAGAGTATAGTGCTAAATAAGATGTTTTCCGTGGACGACCGTGCATTCCGGTGCACGGCGTTATGCTTCCTGGGTGTCCGGCTCTTCGCGGCCGAGGCGACGCTCCGCGGCCGGGTGGTCGACGAAGCCAGCGCCCCAGTTCCTGGAGCTATTATCTCCCTGCGGCCAGCCGGTCAGCTTCCTTCCCCGGGCCCCGCTATCGAGACCACCGCCGATCCGACCGGTGCCTTCCAAGCGAGCTTACCGGAGCCGGGCAGCTACCTGATTACGGTCGCGCAGGCGGACTTCTTCCCGCTCACCAATCGCCCGCTGGACATCCACGAAGGCCCCAACGAGATCGTGCTGACGTTGAATCACGTCCGGAACACCTCCGAGTCGGTCGACGTGAAGTCCGCGCCTTCGCCCATCGACGTCGACCAGACTGACTCCGAGCGCCGGCTGAGTGGCAAGGAAATCTTCGATATTCCATACCCTTCCACGCACGACCTGCGCAATGCCATGCCGCTGATCCCTGGAGTTGTCCAAGGCCGGGCAGGAGATTTGCACTTCGACGGCGGCTCCGAGAATCAAGTGCAGTACAATCTGGACGGCTTCAACATCAGCGATCCGCTTACCGGCACCTTCAACACGCATCTCAGCGCCGATAGCGTGCGATCCATGGAGTTCTTGAATAGCCGCTATTCGCCCGAGTATGGAAAAGGCTCCTCTGGCGTCCTGGCCATCCACACTGAGACCGGAGATGACACTTTCCGCTACTCCGGCACCAACTTCGTCCCCGGGCTCGATACTAGCGGAGGGCTGCACATCGGCGCCTACACGCCCCGCTTGAATTTTTCCGGGCCCATCGTCAAGGACCGCGCCTGGTTCTCCGACAGCGTCGATGGTAGCTATAACCAGCTCTACGTTCCCGGCCTGCCCAAGGGCCAAAATACGCGGACCAGCTACGGCGGCAGCAATCTGCTGCACACTCAGGTCAACCTGACGCCCTCGAACATCATCTTCACTGACTTTTTGATCAATATTAATGTCAACCCCAACGCCAACCTGGGCGCGCTCGACCCCATTCCCACCACTGTCGATCTTCGCAACCGCGAATGGTTCATCAGCGCCAAGGACCAGGTGTATCTCACGCGCGGAATGTTGCTCGAGTTTGGATTCTCGGACTTGCGCACCTTCTCCCGCGAAACACCTCAAGGGAACGCGCTCTATGTTTTCACGCCCAATGGGCGCCAGGGGAATTATTATCTCGACACCACCCAGACATCCCAAAGGAAACAGGCTTTAGCGAACCTGTTTCTGCCGTCCTTTCATTGGCTGGGAACCCATCAGTTCAAGACGGGCATCGATCTGGATCGTCTGGACTACACCCAGGACACTCGCCGCAGCGGTTTTGAGAACGTCGGGCTCACTAACAACCTCTTGCGTTTGGTGACCTTTGCTGGAAACGGTACACTCTCGCGCCCCAGCCTGGAGGCGTCGTCCTACATCGTGGATAACTGGAAGATCAAACCCAATCTGGTTCTGGAGCTGGGGCTGCGACAGGACTGGGATGAGCTGGTTCGGCAGACGGTGCTGGCGCCGCGCGTCTCCTTCTCCTACGCGCCCTTCGGCTGGAAGAACACCAAGCTTTCGGGAGGCTACGCCGTTCTCTACGATCCCACCACGCCGCAGTTATTCAGCCGTCCTCAGGACCAATATTCGCTCAGCACCCTCTATAATCCCGATGGCACCGTTCAAAGTGGTCCGGCCGCTACCGTGTTCACTATTGACCCGCGTGGTTTGCAGATGCCGCGCTACCAGAACTGGAGTTTGGGTCTGGAGCAGATGCTGCCCGAGAGAATCCTGCTGCGCGTCAATCTACTGCGCCGCCGAGGCAAGCATGGTTTCACGTACGTGAATGTTCTAAATGCGAACGCTTCGCCGCCTCCTGCATTCGTCCAGCTCTATCAGACCACGCAGTTTGAGGGTATCTATCAGCTCGAGAATCAGGGCACGCAACAGTACGACTCAGCCGAGATCGCGCTGCATCAGGCCTTTGGCAAAGGCTACGAGTGGATGGCGAGTTATACCCGCTCGCGCGCCTATTCCAACGCCGTGGCCGACGTCACAGTGGACCAGCCCATGTTGATATCGAGCAACGCCGGCCCTCTGGCATGGGATGCGCCGAACCGGTTTTTGACCTGGGGCTATCTTCCGACCAAGTTCAAGAATTGGGCCGTCGCTTATCTTTTCGAAACGCGGACCGGCTTTCCGTTCTCGGTCCAGGACGAAATCGGCCGCGTCCTGGGAGCGCCGAATTCCGATCGCTTTCCGGAGTATCTGAATCTCAATCTGCATCTGGAGTGGACCACCCATCTTTTCGGCTACCGGTTTGCGCTGCGCGGCGGATTGAACAATATTACGGATCACAAGAACTACACGGTTGTGAATAATGTGTTCGGCTCACCGAATTTTCTGATGTTTTATGGCAGCACCGGCCGGCACTTCGTGGTGCGTTTGCGCTGGCTCGGCCGGGTGAAAACCTGACGGTCACCGCTCATTCTGAGCCATGACCGTCAAGGGAGCGGTCGTCGATCATTCGCGCCAGTCTAGACGAACTGCGCAGGTCGCATTTTTTTCCCAAGGATCGCGAGGCCGAGGAGACCGGAGCCGATCAGCAGGAACGTGGCGGCTTCGGGAACGTCCGGCGGGGGTGGGGGGGCTTGTGCTTGGGCGGTGCCGTAAGTGAAGTTATCGAGGAAGGCCAAGGTCCCTCCGGACGGAGTGGTTCCTTCGACAGTGAAGTCCGCCGACGAGATCGGGGTGTCGGAGGTGATTCCCCAGAAAGTCGGCGGCGCGCTTGCGCTGGTCGCTGCAGTGTACTGCGTTCCCAGCACTGTGACGCCGAAGCTCATTCCCTTGTCATTGTTAGTAAACAAATTGGCTCCAAAAGCGGTGACGGGTGTAGTGAATACGACGTGAATGTAGGGCAAGGGCGAGCCGCTGTTGGGCCTGATCATACTTTGCGCCAAAGCATTGCCGGTCCCGAAATCGTAGTAAGGCGAACCTGCTGTCGCGATCACTTGTAAGTAAGGAGCCGGAACCGGCTCTGAATCGTATCCGATGAAGTCGACGTTGGGGTATGCCGATACTCCCGTGGCGGTGTTGTAGTAGCCCGGGGTCACGGCCTCGAAGTCAGCCGTTGTAGCTCCGCTGATCGCTGCGCCAAAGCTAACTGAATCGGTGTAGGTGGTGAGTGTTGTCGAATACGCGGGCGTGACGTTCCAGGCCAGCGCTGCCAGAGCGAGAAGAATCAGTACTCGAAATTTTCTCAACATGAAGTTTCTCCGTTTGCATGCTCCCATCCGGCGATGGAATATGCCCGTCAAGATACAACTCTCCAGGCAGTCAGTCTTCACTGCATCAAGATATTTGCAGATTGAAACTGGTAAGTGCGAACGAAGTGTTACTGCTCTCCAAGTGAAGTGAAAAATCGTGAGAGCTTTTTGCGGCAGACTATTCCGTAGCGCTAGAGCCTATTCCACGGGGCAACACGCTTTCTCGCTCAGAACTACTTCAGCGACGCCGCGACCTTGGCGCCATATTCTTTCGCCTTGGCGAGAATCAGTTTTTCATCTAGCGTCAACGACCGGCCTTCGCGCACGATGGGCTTCCCGTTCACGATCACATCCTCGACATCCGACCCCTTGAGTGCATACACGATTTGCGAATAGACGTTGTAGAGCGGCACCGCATGGGGCCGGTCCAGCCGCAGCGTGATCAGATCCGCGCGCTTACCGGTTTCGAGAGACCCGGTTTGCTTATCGAGCCCCGCGACGCGCGCCCCCTGGATTGTCGCCATCGCGATGGCCTGCTCGGCATTCAAAGCCGTGGGGTCGCCCGTGGTTACCTTCTGCAAGTCGGCCGCGAGATTCATGTCTTCCATCAGGTCGAAATCGTTGTTACTACCCGCCGGGCCGTCGGTGCCGAGCCCGACTGGGATTCCAAGCCCGAGCAGCTTCATCACCGGCGCGATGCCGCTAGCCAGTTTCATGTTGCTGGAAGGACAGTGCGCGATTCCGGTGCCGTGCGCCTTCAGGATTTTCATATCCGCGTCGTCCAGCCAGACTCCGTGCGCGGCGATGGTCGGGCCATCCAGAACTCCCAGGGTGTCCAGCAGCCGCGTGGGGCTCATCCCGCGCATCCGCAGCGCGTCATCATTTTCAACCTTGGTTTCGGAAAGGTGGATGACCACCGGCACGCCGTATTTGTCGGCTAACTGGCGCGCGGCCCTCAGATCGCGGTCCTCGTTGGTAAAGATGGCGTGCGGCGCGGGAGCGGGAACAATCAGCGGATCGTTCTTGTATTGCTGGATGAATTTCTCCGTGAATTGAAGCGCGTCTTTGGGCGTGGCCGAATCGGGACTCTTGAACTTCAGGATCGTTTCACCCAGGACGCCGCGCAACCCAGCTTCTTTAGCGGCCTGCGCGACGCGGTCCTCGAAATAGTACATGTCGACGAACGTAGTGGTGCCTGAGAGCATCATTTCAAGACACGCCAGCCGCGTGCCCCAAAGAACAAAATCCGGTGTGACGTTCTTGGCCTCGGCCGGGAATATGTATTTTTCGAGCCAGTCCTGCAAACGAAGGTCGTCGGCGATGCCGCGCAGCAGCGACATAGCCGCGTGCGTATGGGTGTTGATGAGCCCTGGCATGAGGATGGCTTCTGGCCGGTCGAGATGGTGGGCGGCTTGAAACTGGCGATTGATGTCCGCGCGCGGTCCCACTCCGACAATCCGATCGCCCCGAATCGCCACCGCGCCGTCGTCGATTAGGCGATGCTGGGTATCCATGGTGACCACGTAGCGGGCGCTGTAAATCCAGTCCGCCGGCTCAGCAAAGGCACATACGCTGAAACATACGATCGCGAAGCCGTAGCGCACGCACCCAGCGTGGCCCACGGTGTTAATCCAAGAACGACGCATCGAATGGCCTCGGAAACAGTTCCTTCAAACGAAATGTTTCGGTCTTATCTTGCAAATTTACCAGCGCCAGCTCGACGTCGCCACAAAATTCCCACAGGATCTGGCGGCACGCTCCGCAAGGCGGCGTAAGCACCTCGGTATCGGCCGCCACCGCGATTCGCTTGAATTTGCGCGCGCCTTCCGAAATCGCCTTGAACACCGCCACCCGTTCTGCGCAGATCGTCAGCCCGTAGGTCGCGTTTTCGATGTTGCAGCCCGTGAAAATGCGGCCGGTCTCGTCTTCGATCGCGGCGCCGACTTTGAACTTCGAAAAAGGCGCATACGCGTTGTCTCTCGCCGCCAAGGCCGCTTCCACCAGCTTGTTCATAACCGAGGCGCCACTGCCTTTAAGAACGCCACCATCGTGTCGCGCACCCGCCGGCCGGTCTCGAGCACCTCTTCGTGGTTGATCTTCTGCGGCAGGATGCCCGCAGCCATATTGGTCACGCACGAGATCGCCAGCACCTGCATCCCCAGATAATTTGCCACGATCACTTCCGGGACCGTTGACATACCCACCAGATCGGCGCCAATGCCGCGCAGATACCGGATCTCGGCCGGTGTTTCGTAGCTGGGCCCAGTGAGGGCCGCGTACACACCCTCCGGCATCGGAATTCCCAACTCGCGCCCCACCCGGTGCGCAATCGCGCGATAAGAGGCCGAATAAGCATCCGTCATATCGGGAAAACGTGGCCCGGCGGAATCGTCGTTAGGACCGATGAGCGGATTCGACCCCTGCAAATTAATGTGATCGGAGATCAGCACCAGCGCGCCTTGGGAATACGAAAGGTTGATGCCACCGGCGGCGTTCGTGAAAATAATCGACCGCGCGCCCAGCCGATGTAACACCCGCACTCCCATGGTCACTTGCCCCGGCGAATAGCCTTCGTAGAGATGGCTGCGCCCGGCCATGACCACGACTTCGAGTCCATCCAGCTGGCCGAATACCAGCTTGCCCGCATGGCCGGCTGCGGTGGAAACCGGCCAGTCCGGAATTCCGGCGTACGGGATTTCGAGGCGCTGAGATAGCTCATCGGCGAACGCCCCTAATCCGCTGCCCAGCACCACGGCCACACGCGGCTCGCGATTCGTCCTGGAGCGTATATAATCGACCGAGGTCTGCATTACAGCAGCATGCCGGCGATGCAGGCCGACATAAAGTTTGCCATCGTCCCGGCCGCCACGGCTTTCAATCCCAACCGGGCCAAATCCGATTTGCGCGTAGGAGCCAGCGCGCCGATCCCGCCGATCTGGATCGCGATCGAGCTGAAATTCGCAAATCCGCACAATGCATAAGTCGCGATGGTGAAAGACCGAGGATCCAGATGATCTTTCATGGGCCCGAGCTGTTGAAAAGCGATGAACTCGTTCAGCACCAGGCGTGTTCCCAACAGATTCCCGATCGACGCACAATCGTTGTACTTCACCCCCAACAGCCACGCCACGGGAGAAAAGACATATCCAAAAATCTCCTGCAGCGTAATATGGAAATAACTCAGGATGCCGTTGCACATCGCGATTAGCGCGATAAAGGCGATCAACATGGCCGCGATATTGAGCGCCAGGTGCAGCCCGTCTCCGGCGCCGCGCGCGGCGGCATCGATCACATTGATTCCGGGCTTCTCCACTGTGATCTTCACACCGCCCGCTGTCGCAGGCTTATCCACTTCCGGCATTAGAATCTTGGCGAGCATAATGGTGGCTGGAGCGGTCATGATCACCGCCGTCAACAGATGCCGGATTTCAACGTGCGCCATTAATACATACGCGGCCATGACCGCGCCCGATACGTGCGCCATCCCGCTGGTCATGACAGTGAACAGCTCGCTCTCGGTCAGCCCGGCCAGAAAAGGCCGGATCGTGAGTGGAGCTTCGGTCTGGCCCATGAAAATGCTGGCCGCGACATTGGTCGATTCCGCCCCGCTGGCGCCCATCACCCGCTGCATCACCACCGCCATGGCGCGCACAAACACCTGCATCACACCGAAGTAGTAGAGGATCGCGAACAAGCTCGATATGAAGATTATGATCGGCAACACCTGAAAAGCGAAAACCACCGGTTGGCTTCCGCCCAGTTGATCGCCGAAAACGAATTTGCTCCCTGCCTGCGAGTATCCGATCAGCGCGTTCACTTTGTCGCTGGCGGCCTGAAATGCCCACGACGCCGGCGTGCGCAACACGATAAAGGCGAAGGTGAGCTGCAGCGCCACACCCCACAGAATCAAACTAGGGCGAACGGCGCGCCGGTGCTTGGAAAAGAGGATGCATACTGCCAGGATCGCTACGATTCCGAGGATCCCGGTGTACCGCTCCATTCCCGGATCAGCTTACCACTTCCAGGATCAGCTCACGCTCCTCGGGCGGTGTGGCGGAAATTCGAAACGCGTCCTCGATCTCCTGAGCGGCTTCTTCCAGATTGTCTTCGCGCGTATAGTAGAGCCGGCACAGCACCGCGCCGGCCTCGATCTTCTGTCCGGTCTTTACTTCCAGGATCACGCCCACCGCAGGATCGATGGTGTCCTCCTTGGTGTTCCGTCCCGCGCCGATCATGGAAGATGCCATCCCGATATCCTCGGCGTCGATCGCGCTGACGTATCCCGCCCGCGGCGAAGCAATCTCGCGGACGCCCGTGGCATTGGGCAACAGCTCGAACCGGTCCAGGACGTTCGGATTGCCGCCCTGCGCTTCGATGACATCTTTGAATTTTCGATAGCCTGAGCCATCCAGAAGTCTTGACTGCGCCACCTCGCGCGCTTCGTCCAGCGTAGGAGCGATCTTGGCCAGGAAGATCATGCGGGCGGCCAACTCGAGTGAGATACGCGTCAAGTCTGTGGGACCGGCATTCTGCAAGGTCTGGGAAACCTCCATCACTTCCAGCGCGTTGCCTACGGCGTAGCCCAGAGGCTGGTTCATGTCGGTAATCAGCGCCTGGACCCGCTTGTCCATGCGGCGTCCGATGCCCACCATCATCTGCGCCAGCCGGCGCGCATCCACTTGCCGTTTCATGAACGCGCCGTTGCCCACTTTGACGTCCAACACGATCGCATCCAGACCCACTGCCAGCTTCTTCGACATAATGGAGGAAGCGATCAGCGGAATCGATTCTACCGTCGACGTGGCATCCCGCAGCGAATACAGCTTGCCGTCGGCCGGCGCCACCTCCGGAGTCTGGCCGATGAACGCCAAGCCGTGTTTCTTGAGCTGCTCGCGAAATTCATCGATGGTCAGATCGGTGCGGAAGCCGGGAATGGCCTCCAGCTTATCGAGCGTCCCGCCGGTGTGCCCCAGGCCCCGTCCCGAAATCATCGGAACTATTACGCCGGCCGACGCCGCCAGCGGCGCCGAGATAAGGCTGGTCTTGTCGCCCACGCCGCCGGTGGAGTGTTTATCCACTTTGATGCCGGGAATGGAACTGAGATCAACCAACTCTCCGGAACGGATTATGCACTCGGTCAGCGCGCTGACCTCCCGATCCGTCATCCCGGAAAAGAAAACGGCCATCAGAAAAGCAGACATCTGATAATCCGGAATTTCATTCCGGTTGTAGCCGTCCACTAAAGTCGCGATTTCTTCCGGCGATAATTCTTCTCCATCTCGTTTTCGGTGGATCAAATCGACAGTTCGCATTTGAGGTTTCAGCGTAACATCTTATGTAGTTGAAAGTAAAGGATTGTGCAGCCAAGTGCGCATCCTAGCTTCACGAACCAAGCGTCGGCCTGGCGCGTCCATATAATTGTGACCGCCGCGCGCCTGCTGGTTTTGCTTCTGCTGCCTTCGCTCAGCGCGGTCGCATTCCCCACGCTCACGCCGGAAGGAACCCGTGCGTTCGACCGCTATGTCGAGTCGGTCGAAGCTGCCATGACTGACGCTGCTAGGAGCTTTCCGCAGATTAATCAAAAGAACAAGCTGCGGGGCGGGGAAGTCCGGATCGATTCTGCTCCGCCCCAAGATATCGATATCCCCGGCGGAATGATCCAGGATTGGCGAGGAAGCATGTTCATTCCCATGGCCAACATTCAGAAAGTCAAAGCCGTCCTGCAGGATTATGACCGCTATAAACAGTTCTACAAGCCGGAAGTAATCGAGTCCAAGCAACTCGCGCATCACGGCGACGAGTACGATATTTTCCTGCGTCTATTGAAGAGACAGGCATGGGTGACCGTGGTGCTGAACAGCGAGTACCACGTCCGCTTCACCCAGCCCGACCCTCGGCACATGTTGGTCGTCTCGCGTTCCACTCGGATCGGCGAGGTCGTGGATGCTGACCGCTCGCTCACTGAAGAAGAGCCGCCCGGGCGCGACTCCGGATTTCTGTGGCGCCTGAATTCCTACTGGCGATTCGAGGAGGCCGATGGCGGCGTGTATGCCGAATGCCGGGCCATCTCGCTCTCGCGCGATCTTCCGCCCGGCCTGGGGTGGATGATCAAAGGTTTCGTAAGTAAGTTCCCCAAGGAATCCATGCAGAACACTCTGCGCGGAACCAAAGCCGCCGTCGAGGCTCACTCCTTCTGACCCAGCGAATGTAAGAAGGTGACGATCTCCCACCTCTGTGGTTCGGGCAAGTGAGCGAAAGATGGCATGCCGTGACGAAGCGATCCGTTTTTGAGAATCCAAAATAGTGTGCCGGCGGACGCCTGATGCACGTCAGCATTCCGGAGCGCAGGAGCCTTTTCGGAACCTTCGGCGTTCCTTCCGTGGCAGGCTGAGCACTCGCGCGCAAACAACTTAGCCCCTGCCCGCCATGCTCGCTCATCGCCTTCCATGGGATTACTCTTGGCGGCGGCCTTAGGAGGAACCTGATGTAGCAGGTTCCAGTTTTGACACCATGCGGCCATAACGAAAACAACGCTTAAGGAAAGCAGCTTCATGGACGGTCTCTACTTTCGAAACAGGCTGCGCGCCGCGCGGCCAAACTGCCCGATCTCGTACGACACGCCAAAACGCAGCAGGAATCCGGCGCTAATGCGGGTGATCCCGAAACTGGGAGAGACTTTGAACGACGTCCCGTTCGCAAGCGTCCAAGCGATGGTCGGCGCCAGGTAATGCGATGTTTCCCCCAGACCGAAATCCTGGTGCGTTCCCAAGCCTCCATACATTTCGGCGCCTACTTGAAAATTCTCCGGGCACAAGTTGCATCGGTCCGGTCTCGCCGCCAACGCTAGTGGCCGGCTGACCCCGGCGGTATAGCCGAATTCGTAGGGCGCGCGCCGAACGTTCTTTTCCGCGATGAAATTCTCGGCGATCGTCCAGCCTTTAAAATAGCTGCCAAGGATCAGCTTGGTCTCGATCTCCCGCTTCCTTTCCATTCGTGCATCGGCGTTCGGTTGGATTAGATCATTCTTGCCGTCATGGCCGACTACCTCCAGCAAACCTTTGTCCGCGCCGTTGATGTTCTCGAATTCCACATACAACACCGGATTGATCCAATGTTCGTGAGGCAATAGCCGAAAGCGATTCTCCCAACGATAGCCGGTGAAAAGACTGCTCTCCCGGAAGGTAGCTTGCCCGTCCAGGTAAAACTCGGTGGTCCACCAACCCTTTAATCCGTATTCGAGTTCGGTGGTGCTGCCGAGGAATCGGTTGCCATTGCCAGGTTTTCCCGTCACGTCCTTGGTCGCCAGCTCAAGATTCCCCGGCTCTTCCATCTGGTGAGTGTAAGTGATAAAAAACGGACCTTCGTCGCCCCTGCAGGAGGATAGAAACATGATCGTTCCCAATCCTACGATCAACGCCCACCTTTGCACCATGGCTTATCATTCTCTTCCGATTGCCGATCATTCCAGTCGCAACCGAATTGCAATCTCGCTATGGATCTTAGCAATTACTTAGACGCTAGCCTACTAGATTTCAGCAAACTACTTGCATTTTAGGTTGGAGGTAAAGATATACGACCTGAACGGTCGTATATCTATTTCTGACCCCGCTGAGAAGCTATCTGATTTCCGGTATCGGATACCGATACTCGCCCCGGAAAATCTCGCCAAACAGATCCAGGATCTGCTGGTGAACCAGCCCGTTATCAGCCAACAGGTGCGGGCCCCGCAGTGTGACTGGTCCGCCGGACATGTCCGAACACTTGCCGCCAGCCTCGGTGATCACCAGCGTGCCCGCCGCCATATCCCACGGCTTGAGACCAAATTCCCAAAACCCATCCAGCCGCCCGCTCGCGACATAGGCCAGATCGAGCGCCGCGGAACCGGCTCGCCGCACGCCATGCGTAAGCATCGCGAGCTGATAGTAGAAATGCACGTTGACGTTCTGATGGCGCTTCTGGCTGGGAAATCCGGTCGCTACCAGCGTGTCTTCGATTTTGCTCACCTTGGACACCCGAATTCGACGATTGTTCAAATAGGCCCCGGACCCGCGCTCGGCTGTGAACATTTCGTTTCGCTCGGGATCGAAGATCACACCCGCGATTAGCTCTCCCGATTGCTCCAGCGCCATGGTGACGTTGTACATCGGAAAGCCGTGCGCGAAATTCGTAGTGCCGTCCAGGGGATCGACGTACCAGCAATACTCGGACTTGCCGGTATAGCCGCCGCCTTCCTCGGCCACGATCGAGTGCGAAGGAAAATGCGCTCGCAGCCGATCCACCACCAGTTGTTCGGATGCACGATCGGCCTCGGTCACTAGGTCGTACTCGCCTTTCAGCTCGAATGTGACGCGGCGCTCGAAGTATTTCGCCAGCAGCGCACCGGCTTCGCGCGCGATTTCGACGCTGGTCTCAAGGTAGGAAGGCATCCGAGTGGGCTGTTGATCGGCCCCTTACTCCGGCTCTTCGTACAGATATTTAATATCGTGTTTGAACAAGAACAGGTTGGGCTCGCCGTCGCGCGTGAGCCGGATGAAATTGGCGTCGTAAAACTCGATCAGCCCAGTTACCTCTTCGTTACTACTGAGTCGGATGCGTACCGGAATCTCGTGATCGATCAGGTATCGCAGATACTTTACTTCCTCGAAGGTCTGCTCAGGAGCTTTGGTCTTTGCCTTACTCATTCAATTGTTCGCTTCACCGCCCAAAGCGCCGGATGGGCTCGCTCGATTCCCCATAATAGCCGCTGCGCGTGATGACCCGCAAATTCGGGCCTTGCACGCTCACCTTCAGGCTGTGGTATCGATCTTTTGTCAGCGGCGCGTCTTTCGGATAAAAGCCGACCAGATATTGCGTCCTCAGCTCGCGCAAGATATCCGAAAAGGCGCGATCCAGCTCAGCGCCCAGACTTGGCAGGAAGACTCGGCCTCCGGTGCCGGCCGCCAGCGTCGTCAGCGCGTTTTCTCCACCCACGTTACGTCCGGCGTCGTTGGAGATTGGCACCACCAGCACCGGGTAGAGCAGCGTGTCGGCCAGCTGCGCAGCCTCGAGCGCCTGATGGAAATCCTTGACGCTGGTGGTGTCGCCGCCATCGGTGACAATCACCATCACGTGCCGGCCATCGCGCAGCTCCAGTTCTCGCGATGCCAAATAAATGGCGTCGTACAGCGATGTTCCGCCTTCCGATCTGAGCTGTTTCAAGCGCTGGTCCACGCGTTCGAAGCGGCGCGTGTAGCTGCTGACCAGATTCACTTGCCAATTGAAGCTGTACAGCGCCACGGTGTCGCTCGGGTTGCCCTCGCCTAATAGGGCCTTCAGGAATTTACTGACCGAATCGAGCTCATAGCGTAGCTCGATGCCTGTCGACGCGCTGGTGTCCACCAGCACCGCCACAGACAAAGGCTGTTCGGTCTGCCGTTCAAACACCGCAATGTCCTGCTTGACGCCATTGTCGAAAACCGTGAAATCGGTTTTGTTAAGCGATCCGATCAATTGTCCATTCGCGTCTTTCACCGTGACCAGCATTCGCACCAGCCGTACGTTCACGCGGATGACGGTATCCGGCTGGGCACTCGCCGGCACAGCCGCCAACAGAGCGGCCAGGAGAAAACAAACGGCTTGACGGATCACTTTTCGAGGACCGATTCGTCCCACTCCCCTTCAACCCAGGTTTCTCCGTCGGCAAAGTGCTCCTTCTTCCAAATCGGAACCAGGCGCTTCAGCCGGTTGATGCCTTCCAGAGCGGCGTCGAAAGCCGGCTTCCGATGAGGCGCAGTTACGATCACAGCCACGCTCGTCTCGCCGATCTCCATGCGGCCCAAACGGTGAACCATCGCAATGCGGCCGATCGCATGCGCGCGAGCAATCTCACGCCCGATTTCGGCCATCATCTTCACCGCCATCGCCTCGTAGCATTCATAGTCCAGGAACTCGGTGCGGCGTCCTTTGGTATTGTTCCGCACCACGCCTTCGAAGTTCACCACCGCACCATCTTCGCCTCGCAGCAATTGCTTCGCGATTCCGGCCGTGTCAATCGGCTCGCGCGTCAACGCAAAGAAATAACCCTGCTCGGCATCCATTATTTGCTGCGTATAGCGTCCGGAACCGCCGCTGACGGGCGGAAGGAACGCGATCTCGTCGCCATCTCCAACAACGGCCGACCTGTCGCTGAACTGATGATTCCGAGCCAATACGATGCTCGATTTGAGGTCGCCTAGCCTTGGAAACTGGCGAGCATAGCGCTCGAAGACGCGGCCGAGGCAGGAGCCTGCTTCTATTTCGATCTCCTCCTCCGCGCGACCCACAATATCCCGCAACATGCCGAAAAATAGGACTTTCACGCGCACTTTTAGTCATAGTAACAGACGATCCGCCGGAAAACGGGTTTCAGACAAAACCTCTGGCACAGTTGTAGACTGCGATTATCTCCATGTCATCGTCCAACTCTTTGGAGCGGCTGCTCGACCGCCTGGAAGCCGCTAAACGCCAGTTCGGCTCCAAGGACGCCGCTACCGTCGAAATCCTCACCGCCTTAGGCCGCCGCCGTTTCCCCGGCGCCCGTTCGCTGATCCGTTTCCATGAGGCCTTGTTATTCTTCCGCGCCTATCCTTCCAGTGCCCGGATTTTGCGCTTAACTGACCGTCTGCTCGCGTCGTTTCCCCAGCGGATCGCGCTGCTTCGCCGCACCGGAGCCGATCTTGAACCATTTGAGCAACCCGATGTTTCCGGTATCTCCGGCACCGGCTTGTCCGCCGTTTTTACTTATGACATCGCCCGCTGGCTGGCGCGCCACTACCCGGACGAAGTCGACATCGATTGGGAAGGCTCCGACCCGAACCTGCTTGGGCCGCTTCTGGCTCGCCTTCATCCCTATTTCGCCGAAGATGCCATGGTCGAAGCGAACATTCCCTTTCTGGATTGGTTTCGCGCCGCCAAGGCTAAAGTGACGGCATCCGACCTCCGCTGGCTGATTTCACGTCTCGACAAGGTCCCGCTGCCGCAAGACGTGATCTCCGATCTTTATGCCAACGCTGAGCTAGCCCTGCGATGGGAACTAGACAACATACCCACCACTCGCACGAATCTGCGGTTACCCAGTGTGCGCCGATTCTTCTATCACACCGCGCCACTGCTTCGGCGCGCCGATGTGTCGCTCGAGGCTGAACTGAAATCGCCGCCGCTCTCGATCAAGAAACTTAACCGCGCTCGCGGTGAACAGATGTTGGATCTCGCCCGCGATACCTCCGCCATGCGCTTCCGTGAGCTCCACGGCTTTACCTATGGCGACCAGTCGAATGTGTACCGCGCCGAGTTGGGCCGAGGTGTCGAGGTTTACGTCTCGGGAGTTCTACCTGAACATCGCCTCCCGGTGCGAACATATCACGCCGGTATGTTCTTCAAGAACGCGGTGCCTATCGGATACATCGAGACGCTCACCTTTCGCAGGCAAATGGAGGTAGGATTCAACCTCTATTACACCTTCCGCGAGGGCGAAACTGCCTGGCTCTACGGACGCTTGTTGCGGCTCTTTCAACAACTGGTCGGCGTCACGCTCTTCATCGTCGATCCTTACCAGCTTGGCCTTCACAACGAGGAAGCCATTGAGTCCGGCGCTTTCTGGTTTTATCGAAAACTCGGCTTCCGGCCCACCGACGCCGCGGTTGCGAAGCTGTTAGCGACAGAAGAAAGGCGGCTTCAGGCCCGCCCCAATTACCGGACCCCCGCCCGCATCCTCCGCCAATTGGCTGCCGGCTGGATGGTTTATGGCACTGGCGACCGCGTCGACGTCCGTCGCAAAATCAGGGACGGTACCCTTTAATTTCCGCTACGATAAATGCCGTGGAACGATCTGAGGCCGCCGTCCAGCCCGCGCCCGATCCTGCCTGGGAAAGTCTCAAGGACGACGAACTGCTCACCTGGCGGATCTGCGATCTCGGTGTCCGGATCGAAGGCAGCGAGCTCGAAGGCCGAGTAAATCAACTGAATGACGAACTCGCGGCGCGCGGCCTCGCCTTTCGGCCGGCCTGTTACCTGGGCGACGAGTGGTTTTCGCCCGCTGGCGTCCCTGCCATCGCCATTCCATTTTACTTGGCCCATCCGCGCCTCAAAGCCCTCGAGTTGCGCCAGATGCTGGAGGTCGAAGGTGGAACTCCCGAATGGTGCCAGCAGCTCCTGAGGCACGAGTGCGGACACGCCATCGATCACGCTTACCGGCTCTCGTCGCGCGACGATTGGCGCCGCATCTTCGGAAGCCCCGAAAAGGAGTATTCGCCCGAAACCTACCAGCCTCGCCCCTATAGCAAGGGCTTCGTCCGCCATCTTCCCAATTGGTACGCGCAGGCTCATCCCGATGAAGACTTCGCCGAAAGCTTCGCGGTCTGGCTCTCCATGCCTCCCGAAGAGTGGCGCAAACAATATCGCGGTTGGAAAGCCCTCGAGAAACTCGAATTCGTTCACTCTCTGATGGAAGAGGTCAAAGGCAAATCGCCCAAAGTTAGGCACGGGCGCCGCATTTCCGATGCCAGCAAACTCAGACGAACGCTCGCCCGCCATTACGCCGAGCGAAGAAAGCTCTACGCTGAAGAGTTCCCCGACTTTTACGACGCCGACCTGCGCGTTATATTTGGAAATGGTGATCCGAACGGAGAATCCGCAGCGCGGGTGATGCGTAAGAATCGAAGCGCCCTGGTCGGTTCCATTGTCCGCTGGACGGGACAACGCAAGTACACCGTCGACATGTTGGTGCGTAAGTTCATTCAGCGTTGCCAGCAACTCGGATTGACTACGCCTCCGCCGCCCGATCAGGCACGCGTTTCCTTCGAGCTGGCGGCCTATCTGGCCGCGTTGGTCACCAACTATCTCCATACCGGACGGTTTAAGAGGTCTGTGTAAGAGTGAAAGTTCTTGTCGTCTTCGATATTTCACGCCGCGCCGCCGCCGGCGAAACATTTTCTCCCCGCGAATTAAAGGAGCAGGAAGACAAAGAAACTGAAGCCGACGTTTTGGCCTGCCTGAAGCGATTGGGACACGAGGTGGAAACGCTGGCGGTCTTCGACGACGTCCTGCCCATTGTCGAAAAGATCAAATCCTTCGCGCCTGAAGTCGTCTTCAACCTCACCGAGTCGTTCCATTCCGACCGCGCGCACGAGGCCAATATCCCCGCACTGCTCGAACTGATGAAGGTCCGCTATACCGGAGCTCGCCCGGAAGGCTTGATGCTATGCAAGGACAAAGCTCTGGCCAAGAAGATCCTGGCCTACCACCGTGTGCGCGTCCCGCATTTCGTCATCTCGCCGGAGCAGCGGCCCTTGAAACGGCTGCGTCGCTTCGTCTATCCCGCTTTCGTCAAGCCGGTCGGCGAGGAATCTTCGGACGGGATCAGCAAAGCCTCCTTTGCCAGGAGCGAGGAGGAAGCTCTCGATCGGGCCCGCTTCGTTCACGAAAAATTCCATTGTGACGCCCTTATCGAGGAATACATCGATGGCCGCGAGCTTTACCTCAGCGTCATGGGCAATCGCAAGTTGAATGTCTTTCCCCCGCGCGAAATCTTCTTCAACGACGTTCCCGCCGACGAACCCAAGTTCGCGACATTTAAAGCCAAATGGGATGACGCCTACCGTAAGAAGTGGGGCATCCGCAATGGAGCGGCCAGCGAACTTCCCGAGGGCTTTGAGGAAAAACTCGCGCGCCTGGCTCGCAAAGTTTATCGCGTGCTCAAGATCCGCGGGCTGGGCAGAATCGACGTTAGGTTGACGCCCGCTGGCGAAATCGCCATCATCGAGGCCAATCCCAACCCCTCCCTGGCCCAGGACGACGACTTCGCCCAAGCTGCATCGGCCGCCGGCCTCGAATATGATGTGTTAATTCAGAAGATCCTGGATACTGCTTACGCCTGAAGCACTTAGATGCTGCTCTGATTTCGATATGGAACCTGTTTCGCGAGAGTAATAGGGTCAAATTCCTAGACACCTAGAATAAAATGCTGAGCGCTATCACTGGCATCTAAGCACATAATTCAACCAGAGAGGAGTGCTAGTGGAAACAGCGAATCAAATCTTATCGCGCCTTCGAATTTGCCAGCTTCGAATCTTGCAGCTTGGAATCTGGAAGGAAACCCGGGGTCAGGATCTTATCGAATACGCGCTGATGGCTGGCTTCGTCGCGGTTGCGGCGGGCGCGATCATGCCAAATGTTGCTAGTAGCATCAGCACCATTTTTTCGCAGATATCGTCGGTCTTGACATCCGCGTCTACACAAAGTTGACCGGCGGGCTTTTTCAACGATGTCTTGTGTCCCCCTTCTAGGGCGGTCTCCTTGTCCGCCCTTTTCTTTTCTGCGCTTCGCAACACTTAGAATAGTGTTTTGAGAGCATTCGTTCCCTTCTTCAAGAACTCCCACCTCGTAACCATCGCGGCCAATTACTGGCGTCGGCACGTGGATACCCAACGCTTCCCAGTTGAAGTTAAACTCTATGACACCGAGCCCGGCGTTCGCGTACTCGTCCATTCTCAGCGGCCGGCCGGCTCACCCGTCGCCGAAGTGATCGTGGTACACGGCTTGGAAGGCTCCAGCCAGGCGGGCTATGCTCAAAGTCTGTCCCATGAACTGCTTCAGGCCGGATGGGCCGCCCACCGGTTCAACATGCGAAGCTGTGGGGGTACCGAACATCTCAGCGGCCGCGGCCTCTATCACTCCGGACAAACATCCGACTTGCTGGCCGTTATTCGCCAGATCAAGACCGCGGCGCCCATCTTCCTGGCCGGCTTCTCGCTAGGAGGCAATGTGGTTCTTAAACTTGCCGGAGAACTGGGGGAGCACGCCCCCGAGCTCATCGCCGGCGTGATTGCCGTCTCCACGCCCATCGATCTCGCCGCCTGCGCCCGAAAGCTGTCGACTCGAGCTAATTTCGTTTACTCCAGGCGTTTTCTCGGCCGTTTGAAGCAGCGCATTCGTCTCAAGGCGCAAAGCGAACCTGGCCTGTTCGCGCTCGACCAGCTCGATCGCGTCAAGAGCATCTATGACTTTGACGATAAGTTTACGGCGCCAGCCTTCGGATTCGGCACCGCGGACAATTATTACGCCACCCAGTCGTCCAATCAATTCCTGGACCGTATTCGCGTGCCGGCTCTTCTGGTCCAATCCAAAGACGATCCTTTGATCCCGTTTGAGGTTTACAATCATCCCGCGTTTACGCGAAATCCCCACCTCCAATTGTTGGCCGTCGAGCATGGCGGCCACGTCGGGTTCATATCGAAGACACCGCCCCGCTTCTGGCTGGATCAAGTGATCCTGGAGTGGACCAGCGAAGTGCGGAACAAAGCCGCGGCCAATTTCGTCTCTTAAAGCAATGGCCCAAACTGCGTCCTTTCGCGAAGCGGCGGCTGTGGCGGCAGATTCACTGCGCTCCAGCAAGCTTCGCAGCTTCCTCACTTTATTGGGCATCATCCTCGCCACCACTACTTTGATCGCGGTCATGTCTATTATCCATGGCATGGATCTCTACATTGCCAACAGCGTTTCCAGCATGGGCTCCGATGGCTTCCGCGTCGTCCGGATTGCATTTCTCGGAAATTTCGACCCTAAGAAATACGTTGAACTGCAAAAGAAGAATCCGCAGCTCAGTCCATCCGAATTTGAGTATCTCAAGAGCAAAGTTACGCTCACAAAAGAGCTCGGTATGGCCGCCGGCCGCAGTGTAAGTGTCTCCCTCGGAACCCAGACTTTGAGTAATGTCGGGCTCACCGGCGGCACATCCAACTGGATTATGCTCGGCAATACGCAGATCGCCGCCGGCCGGTACTTCACCGAGATTGAGGACAGCCACCATTCTACCGTCGCCGTCCTGGGTGCCGACGTGAAGAACAATCTGTTCGGCGATTCTGACGCCGTCGGTAAGACCATCAAGATCGAAGGACGGCCCTTCACCGTGATCGGCGTCGCTGTTGCCAAGGGCAGTGTCTTCGGCCAGTCGCAGGACGCGTTTGTGGACATCCCGGCCGGGACCTATTTCCAAATCTACAGCGCGCGCCAGGGCATCAATTACGCCGCGAAGGCGGTCGACCAAAGCGTGCTCGAGCAATCTAAAGACGAAATGCGTATGCTGCTGCGCGCCCACCGCCATTTGCGGCCCGGTCAGGACGATAGTTTCTCAATCCTCTCCTCGGATGCATTGGTGGGCGCCTGGGACAGACTGACTGGCGCCATCGCGGGAACAGCCGTAGCGGTGGTTTCGGTTTTTATGGTCGTGGGTGGTGTCGTCATTATGAACATCATGCTGGCCGCGGTCACCGAGCGAACGCACGAAATCGGAATCCGCAAATCGGTCGGCGCGCGCCGCCAGGACATTCTCAACCAGTTCTTAGTCGAGTCTTCCATGCTGTCCGGAATCGGCGGGCTGATTGGTGTTACTTTTGCCTGGCTGGTCGCTGTCCTGGTTCGCATTGCCACCCCCGTGCCGATGGCGGTGCCTATTTCAGCGGTCCTGATCGGTGTTACTCTCTCGGTGGTGGTAGGACTGTTCTTTGGTATCTACCCGGCGCAGCGCGCGGCAAAGCTTGACCCTATCGAAGCCTTGCGGGTGGAACGATGACCAGCGTTGAGCTCTTTTCCGCGATCGGCTTAGCGCTCAACACCGTGCGCGAGCATAAACTGCGCTCCTTCCTAACAGTGCTGGGCGTGATCATCGGCACCGGCACCATCATCGGCGTCGGTTCCATTATCGCCGGGTTGGATGGGGCCATCACCAACGTACTCCGTAGTTTCGGAACTAACACCGCCATCGTTTTCAAATTCCCGATCGGATTCAATAGCGTCAGTGCCGAGGAAGTGAAGCGCAAACCGATCAATTATGAAGACGGAGTAGCTATAGCGGAGCGCTGCCCGGACGTGCAGTCGGTAAGTCCTTATCTCTTTCCCAATGCCTTCGGAAGGGGCCCCCAAATCACCGTAGCCCGCTACAAAAGCAACGAACTCTATCAGGCTGACATTGGCGGCACTGATCCCTCTTACGCGGAAGGCGGTCAGGCCGAAATGAAGGAAGGCCGCTTCTTTACCGAAGTCGAGAACGAGCATCGCATGCCGGTGGTCGTGGTCGGTGAAGATGTACCACGAGCGCTGATGGGCGGCGAAGATCCGATCGGCAAATGGATCGATGCCAACGGACACAAGTTCGAAATCATCGGCGTTATGCTGCGGCCCGCCGCTTCGTTTCCCGGCCAGGATGACAGGCGTTTGCTGCTGCCCTATTTCAGCATGCATAAGATGTTTCCGGCCGCCCGGGAGAATATGCTCGTGGTAGTCGCGAAACCAGGCAAGCTGGCCGCGGCTATCGATGAAACGCGCGTCGTAATGCGCATTCAGCGGCACATTCCGCCTTCCAAGCCCGACAATTTCTTCATCTCGACTTCCGAGCAGATGGTGGAACAGTTCCACAATGTGACCGCCATGGTCGCGCTGGTCATGGTGGTGTTGAGCTCGATCGGCCTTCTCGTCGGCGGAATAGGAGTCATGAATATCATGCTCGTTTCCGTCACCGAGCGAACGCGCGAGATCGGGATTCGCAAAGCTATCGGGGCGCGCCGCGCCGACATCGTTCTGCAGTTCCTTACCGAGGCGGTGGTGTTGACCGGTTTGGGTGGCCTAATCGGGATGACCTTCGGATGGGCAATCTCGTTCACTTGCCGCCTGGTATTTCCGGCTTTACCGACCGCGGTTCCCCTCTGGGCCGCCGTGCTGGGCGTAGTGGTATCAGTCGCCGTCGGTCTGTTCTTTGGAATATGGCCGGCCAACAAGGCCGCCCGCCTGGATCCAGTCGTCGCCCTCCGCTATGAATAGGTGGCGAAGACCGCCGGTCTTCGAATAATTAATCTGACGATGCTACCGTGACGCCCGCCGCGCCTTATGCCGTCGAGCCGTCTTGCGCGCTACAGCCGCTGGAGCCGCCAGAGGTTTGTTGCAATGCAGACAGCGGCTGATATCCGACCGCGTCGACAAATGGCACGACCGGCAATAAGTTTGCGGGAGCGAAACCGTTTGGAGCGCTTGCAACATATTTGCCTCGCCCTGTTTATCGACTTTTTGCCGAATTTCTTTAGCCCCCGCCACGGCTGAGCATTGAGCAATAGATGCGATGATGGTTACCAGAGCGATGCAAGCCAAAGAACAGCCGTCCCGATGGCTAGAAGCCGCGCGCAAGGCCATGGAAATCGAGGCCGAAGCTATTGCCCGCTCTGCCGAGCGTCTGGATGGCAATCTCTCCCGCGCCGTTGATCTGATCCTGGACGGCTCCGGCAAACTGGTCGTGACAGGCCTTGGCAAGTCCGGCCTGGTTGCCCGAAAGATCGCGGCCACGCTGTGTAGCACCGGCACGTCCGCCGTCTTTCTGCACGCCGCCGAAGCCGCCCATGGCGACCTTGGAATCTACGGGCCCGGCGACCTCACTCTCATGGTTTCCAAAAGCGGCACTACCAAAGAATTGCTGCAGCTCATTCCTTTCCTGCGTGACCTTCCTTCGCAATGCATCGGCATTCTTGGCGCCGCCCAATCGCCTCTCGCCGCCGAAATGGACGTCGTGCTGGACGCTTCCGTCGAGCGGGAGGCCGACCCGGAAAACCTCGCTCCCACCGCCAGCGCCACGGTCGCTCTTTCGCTCGGCCACGCCCTCGCAGTCGCCCTCATGCGAGCCCGGAATTTCAGTCCCGGCGATTTTCGGCGATTTCACCCCGGCGGCCACCTCGGCCGCAGCCTGCGTATGACCGTTCGTCAGGTGCTGCACGGTCGCGATGAAGTGGCTTGGGCCGAACTCGGCAGCTCGCTGAAGCACGTCGTCATAGCCATGACTCGCCATCCCTGGGGAGCAGCTTGTGTGGTAGATTCCGCCGGCGCTCTGGCCGGTCTCATCACCGATGGCGATCTACGCCGCGCGCTCCAGGCTCATGACGACATCCGCGCCTTGTGCGCAGCCGACGTCATGACCGTCAATCCCATCACGATTGGCCCCGATGCGCTCTTGCTCGACGCCCTCCGCCTCATGGAAGATCGCCCATCTCAGATCTCCGTCTTGCCGGTAGTTGATCCTGCTGGCGGCCAATGTCTGGGCTTGGTCCGGCTGCACGATATCTATCGAGCAGAGTTGGACTGACACGCTCGCGATGTTCATCCTAGTAAGTTGAGCGGTTGTGCTTGAGAATCCTGCGCGCGGCGGCGCGATGCGGAAAGACCCGATGATGTTCATCCTCATGAACATCCACGGTCCATCCTCGCATCGGACAACCATGACACGTCCGGCCAGAGGTGCAACGAATCGCCTCTCTGCCATTTCTTAGATCATTTCAGATTTTACACAAGAGGGAATAAGTAGTTAAACGAAAGTGTCTTATAATCTAAGCGCCATGGAAGTGTACAAGCGCGAGACCGAAGAGTTGATAAGACGCTTCCTCGACCACAAGCTCAGCTTCCCCGAGTGTATTGCGGCCCTAGATGCGGCGCTTGCCGATCTCACCCCCAGGCTCGCTCCCGAACAACTGCCCGCTCTTCGCGCTCTGATGTTGGAGAACAATGATATGGTGATGAAGGAAATGGAAAGGCGCGGCCCACCGCCTCTCGATCCCAAGGCTTTGTCCGCGTTTGATGATGGAATCACGCTTTCGGATTACCGTCTAGGCCAGGTGATTTACGCGCAAGGGGATTCCGGGAACGCGGTCTTTTATATTCACAAAGGCCGGGTCAAACTCACCGCCGTTTCCAAATTCGGCAAACAAGCGGTCGCGGGCACTTTAGGTGCAGGCAGCTTTCTTGGCGAAGCATGCCTGAGGGGACGGCCGTATGCGGTAACCGCCACCGCCCTGGCTAAGTCTTCAATCCTGCGGCTGGATAAGTCGAGCGTGGTACGTCTATTAGGAAAGGACCTGACCTTTTCCGAGCGGTTTCTCGCGCATCTGCTCTCCCGTAATATCAGCCTGGAGGAGAATGTGGTTTACCAGATCCTAAACTCCAATGAGAAGCGGCTGGCGCGCGTGCTTCTCCTGCTGGCCAACTTTGGGAAAAAAGGCAGACCGAAGAACGTTATTCCGAAGATCAGTTTTGGAGCCTTGGCGCAGATGGTTGGAACCACCATTTCACGAGTCAGCTTTTTCATGAAGAAGTTCCGCAAATTGGGATTCATAGACTACAACGGTGAATTGACGATTAACAACTCCCTGCTAAACGTTGTCCTTCACGACCAATTCATCGTTGCAAATGATCTGTTTCCGGTAATTCCATCGCCCACCCAAATACCTCGCAGGAGGGTGAAGTTGAGAGACGCTTAAAGCGGTTCCGCCGACCCGGATTCGCATACTCATCGTGTCGCATGGTATGATAAGTCGTTGGAAAAAGGCGGCTTAAATGAATCAGACCGAGTTTACGAATCTGCATGCAGCTTCTGTAAAGTTAATGCGATCCTACTTCGTTGAGGTCGAGAAATCGTCCACGATGCTTGCAGAATGCACGCCGAAGCCGCTGCCCCTGAAAAAGCGGTTGATGCTGACGTCGCAAGGCGTCATCGAGCAGCAGGCCCACTTGACGTACTTGGATAGCAAAAGTCTTCTCCTTGACGCAGTGCGCGTCGGCTGTCCTGAGAAGAACTAGCTGCCTCATCAGGCCGCAGAGTCTCGATCGAGCTGCTCTAAGCGAACAGTCGCATCTCATAATGGAACTGGATGGCCCGCGACACCCTCGTCGACTTCTTTCAGGACTTCGCCGGGCAGCCCCAGGAATTCCTGATCTACGATGATGGCTTTCGCAGCCACCACTACCGCTACGACGAAATCTCCGCCAAAGCGTACGCCTTCGCCGCCCGCCTGCGTGACGCCGGCATCCGCAAAGACGACAAAGTAATTCTCTTCGGCGAAAATCGGCCGGAATGGATTATCGCGCTGTGGGGATGCCTGCTCGAGGGCATCATCGCCGTCCCCATCGACTATCGGTCCTCACCCGAGTTCGTCGAGCGCATCGACCGTATCGTCAACGCCGGCGCCATCCTGACCGGTGATGAAGTCTCACTCCCGCCTTCATCCAAAATCTGGACCCTCGCCTCTCTGAACGACGCCCAATCCGGCGCCCTCACCACGCCGGCGATTCAGAAAGATCAGATCGCTGAGATCATCTTCACTTCCGGTGCCACCGCCGAGCCGAAGGGCGTCGTCATCACCCACCGCAATATCCTCGCTAACATTCTCCCGGTGGAGCGCGAGGTTCAGAAATATCGCAAATATGGCGGCCCGTTCTTTCCGATCCGCTTCCTAAACCTGCTGCCGCTCAGTCACATGTTCGGGCAGGCCATGGCGACCTTCATGCCGCCGATGCTTCCCGGCATCGTCGTCTTCATCCGCGGATATAATCCGAAACAGATCGTCCGCCAAGTTCACACCCGCCGCATCTCGGTCCTGGTCTCCGTCCCTCAGATTCTGGAAATCCTGCGAGAGCACCTGCAGCAGACCTTTCCGCAACTCCAAGATCTGCGTCCCACCCAAGCCTCTTGGCCATTGCGCTGGTGGCGATACCGCATCGTCCACGGCCTCTTCGGCTGGAAATTCTGGAGCTTCATCGTTGGGGCCGCGCCTCTGTCAGCCGATCTGGAATCATTTTTCACCGAGCTTGGGTTCGTGGTGATCCAAGGCTACGGGCTCACCGAGACGGCTCCCATCGTCACCCTCAATCACCCGTTCCACGCGCGCAAGGGCACAGTGGGCACGCCGATTGGCGGCGTCGAAGTGAAGATCGCCGACGACGGTGAGATCCTGGTGCGCGGAGAAAACGTGACCACCGGCTATTTCCAGCATCCCGAAGAAACCGCCAAAGCGTTCGAAGACGGCTGGTTTCACACTGGCGACATCGGAGAGCGCAAGGAGAACGGCGACCTCGTCATTCTCGGCCGCAAGAAGGAAATGATCGTCACGCCGGAAGGCCTCAATGTGTTTCCGGAAGACGTCGAGGGCGTATTGAACCGGCAGCCAGGTGTGCGCGATTCCGCGGTGATCGGAACCGATCGCGTCCACGCCGTTCTGATCCTGGATCCCGCAACTGATCCCGACGAAGTCGTACGCCGCGCCAACACTCAACTTGCCGATTACCAGCGTATTCGCACCGTCTCGCTCTGGCCTTATCCCGAGTTTCCGCGAACTGAAGGAACCGGCAAACTAAAGCGTCTCGATATCGCCAAGGGAACTTCGCCGCCGGCTAAGTCATCAAGGTTCGATCACACGACTCCACTAGAAAACCTCACCTCGCTTGAGCGGGTAGAACGAATGGTCGCTCTAGGTCTCGACGAATCCCAGATTACGGGCTCGCCCCAACCCGAAGCCTCGCCAACTGCCTCGGATTTTCCAACCTGGAACCGGCGTGCCTTCGCCCGAGCCGCCCGCCGGATTCTGCTGCCAGGCTTCCTGCTGCCGCTCACCAGAATCTTCGCCCACATTCGAGCCGAAGGCCTCGCGAATCTTGATGGACTCGAGCCCCCAGTGATTTTCGCCTCCAACCACCAAAGCTATATGGATGTCCCCGCGATCCTTGCCGCGTTGCCCCCAAAATGGCGTTACCGGGTCGCTCCGGCGATGCGTAAAGAGTTTTTCCATGAGCATTTTCACGGCAAAAGCTTCACTAATAGCTTGAACTATTATCTGTCGACAGCCTTTTTCAATGCCTTTCCGATCCCCCAGCGTGAGCCGGGCGCTCTGGCCACCCTTCGCTACATCGGCGATCTGGCGAATGAGCGCTGGTGTGTCCTCATTTTCCCCGAGGGAAGGATGACGAGGCAGGGCGAAATTGCTCCCTTTCAGCCCGGAGTCGGCATGATCGCTTCGAAGTTGGAGATACCGGTAGTCCCGGTCTGTATTGACGGTCTCGATCAAGTCCTGCATGAGTCCTGGAGGATGGCCCGTCCTGGCCCGGTACGTATCGCATTCGGTCGACCGCTTCATCTGACGGGCGACAAGTACCTGGAACGGGCAAAAGAGGTTGAGGAATCTGTTCGGAAACTTTGACGCCGTGATATGGTTGAGCCATGCGGTTCATCATGTTCGGCCTGGTGGCTTCGTTTTTGCTGTTTGCCGCGGACCTGGCCGGAACCTACAAAGGAACCTACTCCGGCTCAGCGGGCGCCAGCGGCGACTTTGTTATCTCCCTTACGCACGCCCAGGGCGGCGAGTGGAAATCGGAAGTGACTTTCACGCTCAGCGGGGCAGACGTCAAAACGAAGATTACCTCGCTCGCGATTGACGGCTCCAAGGTCAAGATCGTTTACGAATTCGATCTGCAAGGGACCGCGCTCGAATCTACCGTCACAGGGGAGCTTAACGGCGCGACGTTGGCCGGTGATTATCATACCAAGGTCGTGGCGGATAGCTCGGCGGTCGACGAGGGAACCTGGAAAACAACGGCAAGCCAGTAGCTACTCCGGCCTTTCGAAAAGATCGATTTGCTCCTTGGGTGTTGGCTTCGTTTTGCGGATTCGCAGCGGGCTGCCGATCACCCCCATGACCTGGACCCCAGTCACAGCCGCTCTGGGGATAAACACGCGCTGGTTCTGAAAACCCGGGTCGGGCGGAATTACCGAGAATCCATAAGGTTCGAGCTGCAGTAGATTGTTGCTCAACAGACCGTCCATCGCATCGCCATCGCGGAAGCGCATTCGAATCCAAAGCCCTTCCATCTTGGGGCGGGTAGTGAACAGACGCAGTTCTTTGCGGGGCTCTCCTTGCTGGAAATCTCGTACAAAACAGACCAGTTTAACGTCACCGTAAGGTACGATAGTGACCGCGCCGTCCTGGCTCAGAAGCTCCAACCCTTCCGAAAGCAGGTAGTTTTGCGGGTTGACGAAGCCCGAAAGAGGCTCGCGGTCAAAACGGGAAACCAGTACCTTTTTATTAGTCGATCCCCCCAAAGGGCTCCTTTAAGGTCTGCACCGGCTACTTTTCTTCCAAACAATTTCGCGAATATTGTATCATTGGCACAATGCGATCCGGTGCGTCGATTTCGGCCCACGTGGCTTCGTTTCTCGATTTCTGCCGTATCGAGAAGGGGCTAGCGAGGACTACATTAGAGTCCTATCGCCTTGATTTGGAACGATTTGCCAGTTCACTAGCAGCCGCCGACCAATGGGCCGACCCGGAATGCGTGCGCCGTCATGTAGATTCACTGTACCAAGCCAGAATGGCGAGCCGATCCATCTCCCGGCATCTGACCACGCTCCGGAACCTCTACCGATACCTTTTGGAGAAGGGCATCGTAGATACAGACCCCACCGCCAACCTGGCCGCTCCCAAGCAATGGCTCAGTCTTCCTAAATACTTAAATAAGAAGCAGATAGACGACTTAATGGCCGCGCCCGACCCCGCCAAACCGCAGGGACTCAGGGACCGCGCGATGCTCGAATTCCTCTATGCTACCGGATTGCGCGTCTCCGAACTTTGCAAGGCCAGGGTGTCGGATCTCGACCAAAACATGGGCTTTGTCCGTGTCGTCGGGAAAGGCAACAAGCACCGCCTAGTCCCGGTCGGCAAAGCAGCGCTTCAGGCGGTCGAGCATTATCTCACCAGCGGACGGTCGCGCCTGCTGAAGAACCGGCCCAGCCCGTATTTGTTCGTGACGAATCGGGGCGGTGCCATGACTCGCCAGGCCTTTTGGAAACTCCTCGCTGGTTATGGAAAAAAAGCAGGAATGTTCCGCGACCTGACGCCTCACGTATTGCGCCATACCTTTGCCACCCACTTGCTGGAGGGCGGGGCCGACCTGCGGAGCGTGCAAACCATGCTAGGGCACGCCGATATTTCGACGACGCAAATTTACACGCATGTTATGCGGTCCCGGCTGCGGAAAACCGTAGACGAGCATCATCCGAGGGCCTGAAGAGAGCGAATCGATGAGCGATTACATGTATATGCTCGAGAGCCACCTGAGCTCTGATCAGAGCCGGGTGGTTTCCGAAGTCCAGGCTGCCGCAACCCATGCCAACGTGAATGTATTTCTCACGGGTGGGGCGATGCGCGACATGCTGGGCGGGTTCACGATCCTCGAGATCGACTTCACGGTGGAAGGAAACGCCATCAAGCTGGCCGAGACCATCGCGAAGAAAGCGGGGGCCAAAGTGATTTCGGCCGACGAAAACCGCAAAGTGGCGCAAATCGTTTTCCCTGGCGGCGTTCACGCCACAATTGGGATGGCGCGCCAGGAGAAATTTCCGAAGCCGGGTGCGAAACCTGTGGTCCGGCCGGCAACTATCCACGAAGATTTGCGCGGCCGCGATTTCACGATCAATGCCATCGCGCTCTCGCTGAATCCTGCCTCGCGAGGCCTGCTGCTGGATCCTAATAACGGGGTTGGCGACCTGGAGCGCAAAGAGCTGCGCGCGGTCAGCAACTACACCTTGTACGACGATCCCATCCGGCTGCTTCGCCTGCTGCGCTTCAAGGTTCGGCTGGGATACAACATCGAAGAGCGGACCAAGATGCAGTACGACAACGCCCGCGAGGCGCAATTGGAGACTCGCATTCCTCCGGAAGCGTTACTAGAAGAGTTGCGGCATATAGCCAACGAACCGAACTGCGCCGATGTAGTCGCCATCCTCGATGAGGAAAAGCTCCTGCCTCTCATTTCACCTCTATTGACGACCGCCAAACTGAACATGCCGGCTCTGCAGAAACTGCAAAAGGCCAAGCAACTGGTTCCCTTCGGCATCGACATCCACCTGGAGAGCATGGGCCTCTTTTTGTATTTCCTGACTGAGAAGTTGAATGTTAAGGAGAAGGCCGCGCTCGCCAAGGGAATCGGTCTGAGCAAGAGAGAGATCGAGCTGTGGCAAAAGCTGGATGTTAAGGCGAAGAAGCTGGAAAAGGACTTGAAGTCGGCAAAACTTCAGAAACCATCGCACGTCTATTCTCTGCTTTCGAGGTCTCCCGGCGATCAGTTCCTTTTCCTGCTGGCGCACTCTTCCGAGCGTTTGGTGCACGACCGCATCCGGAATTATCTGCAGAAGTATCTGCCCAGCGCGCAGGAAGTCACGGACAAGGACGTGCTGGCCACGGGCGCGAAGCCTGGTACTCCGAAATTCCAGAAGGTGCGCGAAGATCTGATTTTGACTAAGCTGGATGCGCGTCCCAAGAAAGTGCCTCCGCCCGAAGTGCCGCAGCCGCCTATGGCAGGCGCACCTGGGAAGCCCATGGCGGCCGCGCCCGTGATGGCGCGCAAGTAGAAGCCCACAGATTAATCGAGGTAATTCATGAGTACCTATGTCTTTGTGCACGGAGCATGGCACGGTAGCTGGTGCTGGAAGCGAGTGCGCAGCGCGCTCCAAGCACTCGGGCATGAAGTCTTCACTCCGACTTTGACTGGAGTCGCAGATCGCGTGCATTTGTTGTCACCGAGCGTGAATCTCGATACACACATCACGGATGTAGTGAACCTCATCCAGTGGGAGGAACTCTCGGATGTAGTGCTTTGCGGCCATTCCTACGGCGGTGCTGTTATTAGCGGCGTGGCAGACCGCGTTCCGGATCGAATTGGCGCACTGGTGTATTTGGATGCCTTTGTACTGGAGAACGGCCAAAGTCTTCACGACACCCTCCCAGCGCCGGTGAGAAACGCCCAGCTCGAACGGGCGCTGGAGAGTGGCGAGGGTTGGAAGGTTCCCGCGATCCCCGCCGAAGCCTTCCGCGTGAATGCCCAAGATCTCGATTGGGTGAACCGGCAATGTACTATGCAGCCCCTGCCCACCTTTCAGCAACCTCTGCATCTGACGGGAGGTATCGCCAGGGTCTCGAACGTCACTTATATCCTGGCCACCGGCTGGGCTCCGTCTCCATTTCCACCTTTTTTTGACCTTGCAAAATCAAAGGGTTGGAAGACGGTCACCATGGAGTGCGGCCACGACGTGATGCTCGACCTGCCGGAGGAGCTTACTCGGGAGCTGGTGGCGGCCTCGGCGCGCTCGGCGTCCGCTGACTAGCGCTCGTCAATTATTCGGAGACACATAAATGAGGCCGTCGGCCGCTGGCTGATTAAGGCCGAAGCTGCAACTAATGCCAAAGACCCCACCAATCGCTCGAAGCCCATATGGCACTTGTAATGCTACTTGGTAAATCCCTAACATTCCCGGCGCCAGCCCCGCGAAGTAAATATTGGCGTCGTGTGTTAGTCCATCCTCGAACTGGCATCCCAGCGATCCATTGACATTATGTAGCGGCGTGTCAGGAGTGGCCGCTCCGGTCGGCACTAAGGGTGTCACCGGCCCGAGGCCGGTCATATATAAATAGATCAGTTCGCCGCTATACGCAAAATTGGGCGACCCTACCACGCCGCTCCAATCGCCGTGGACAGCTGTGACGATTAGACTCCCATCCCCATGCGCCGTCCCAAAAAATCTAGGAGCCGTGGATTCTATAGTTATTGTGCCCGGCCCGGTTTCAAACGGCGAGCTTCCCGAGAGAAACTCCAGCGTGTAGTCCTGTGGCACCAGCTCCCACGGCACCTGGAACCACACGAGACTGGGTGAAATCGCCTCCACCGGAACGTCCGTTCCGCTAATAAGAATGCGAACGTCACCCAAGCCGCTCGAGATTGGCGGTGTGGCTGACAGGGTGAGATCCGAGAAGCCGGTGCCTGTCACGGCCGCAATCGATCCGGCGGCCACGCCTCCGGAGATACTCATTGCCGGACTGACATTCGTTGAGGTCGTAATCGAGGGAGTGCGTGGGATCAGTTCGGTAGTCGTGCCCAAAGGTAGCTCAATCTCGAGTAGCCGGCCGGTTTTGGTCACGGCAAACAGCCGCGAACCGTCGCCTGAAAGTACGATCTCCGCAGCCCCTTCGGCAATTGCTGGGATGTTCGTGCCTTCCGTTGAAGCGACTGAGATTTGCGAATCCGGCCCGCTGATCCATGCGATGGTGCGCGCGTCATCGCTGATTGTTGCCGAAACAGTGACATCGCTCGCTAAATTAATTCCAGCCGCCTGCGTGCGATCATACAGCACCAAAGCGTTGCCATTTTGATAGATAACGCGCTGGCCATCGTTGGAGATCATCAATGCCGGTTCAGGATACGGTGTTTGGAATGGGATACTGGTATCGGTGATGGTCTGTTGGCTATCACTGCGCCACAAGACGATGGTGCCTTGATTGAAGAACGCGACAGTCCCGTCGTCCGCTACGCGCCGCAGAGTGGGGCCGAAGAAATGGTACGGTACGTCGATCTGTGTGTTGGTGGTCAAATCGATCAGCTCGGTAGGCGACAGAGAAGAGCCGAAGGTGTTGCGTCCTGAGAAGACGGCCCATTGCCCGCTCGGGCTGATATTGACATAACCGAGCGCTCGCAGGATTTCGTGCCCCGAATTGTCGACAATGGTGCCTTGGGCAGTTTGGGCTGTCACGCAGCCACTGCCGAAATAGCATGGGCGAGTACCTGTGAAAGCCAGGACTGAGCCATCATCGGCTACCTGCGGTTCAACCAGGTTGTAAAATTCGGTGGCCGTGTGCAAGACTTGCGGGCCGGGATCGCGCGCTTGAGATAACCTGGGGCCAGCCGCGTCGAGAACGAAAATCTTACTGTTGAACGATTGCGTAGTGCCGCGCAATCTGAGCGGAGAGGAGAAATAAACGCTGGAGCCGTCGGCACTTGAACTCAGACCGCTAAACTGAGCGGATGCAACTCCCACACTCGTCAAGGCCAGAATCAGAAGCGATCGCATTTCCGTCTGATTCTAAGACCTTCTTGAGCGTCGGCCAACTACACCTATGCTCGCGACGGCATGCAATTGACGCCCGCGACAGCATTCGATTGCACGGCTACGCCGAGGCGCGCCGTGAAGTGAAATGAGCTGCCCTTGCGGAGCTCGCTTTCCACCCAAATACGACCGCCCAGCAACCCAGTCAATTGGCGCGAGATGGTTAGTCCCAGGCCCGTGCCGCCATACGTGCGTGTAGTTGAATTGTCGGCTTGCGTGAAGGAGGCGAAAATCTCGCTTAGCTTCTCGGGTGCAATGCCGACGCCGGTATCTTTGACGGTGAACTGTATTGTTACGTGCTCCTGATCTTGCGACTCGGTTTGAACAGACAGCGTCACTCCGCCCGAACGCGTGAATTTCACGGCGTTCCCCACCAAGTTCACGATGATCTGGCGCAAGCGAGCCGGGTCACCCGCGACCATATCGACCACTTGGGGATCAACGCGCAAATCGAGCTCTAAACCTTTCTGTTGCGCCCGAAGGGCGAGGGGCTTGAGGGTCTGCGCCAAACTTTCACGGAGACTAAATGGGACGGTCTCGAGACGCATTTTCCCGGCTTCGATTTTCGAGAAATCCAGGATGTCGTTAATGATGGTCAGCAGCGCGTCCGCGGACTCCTTCGCCGTTTCGAGATAATCGCGCTGCTCGGAATCGAGCCCTGTATCCAGCGCCAAGTCCAGCATGCCGAGAACCCCATTCATCGGTGTGCGGATTTCATGGCTCATGTTCGCCAGGAACTCGCTCTTGGCCTGACTGGCCGTCTGCGCTGCTTGTTCCGCCCGTTTGCGTTCGAGCATTTCCTCTTCCAGCCGTCGATTCACGGTTCGCAGTGTTTCGCGTTGCACATGAGCCTTGAGCGCGAGGTGAACCACCACACCAAATAGGATCGCCCCCGATAGCCCTCCCAACAAAGTCAGGTTGGATAACAAGTCCCACCTGGTTTGGTTCTTGGCCGAAAATGCCTCCCATAACCCAACCCTCACGATCACAATAAAGAGAGTGGCGCCAATGGGCGCCCAGGCCGGCACGCGAAGCGCCGGTTGGGTCATGCCAAAGGCCAGGGCCGCAACCCCGATCCCCAGCGAGAAGAAGCCAACCGCGGTGTGCAAAGTTACGCCGCTTAAGTTTCCCCAGGCAAAAGCGTCTCCGGCCCCCGAGAGCGCGCCAATGCTGCAGGTTGCACCAACCGCAGCCACTAGCAGCCCCACTAGGCCGAGAACTGGGGACATGGCGGGGTGCCGCCCCATCTGGGACAATGCAAACGCGGCGGCGAGTAAAAGGAAACAGGCTGCCGTGGTGAAAGAGGCCCGATCGAGAACCGTGGCGACCGCCAATATGGCGGTGATAGCCGAACTGACGAACGCGAGCCGCGCCCTGTCCGTCGCGATACCCATGAGAGCGAGCCCGCTCAGGACAAAACACATGGCCGTAGTGCGCTGCATCGGAACCAAATTGGGCACCTGAAGGCCTACAAGGACTGCCGAACCGAGCAGGATAGCGACCGCGCCGGAGACGATTCCGGTCGTTCGGGGGAAAGACATAAGTGGAGAGCTAGGCACCCTCCCAGCTATCGGCCAATTTAAAACAAAGCTTTAAGGCTCTTAAGGTTGCGGTTCAATTCTTCTTTTTGCCGCCTAGCAGTCCATTGAGCAGTCCGCCGGCGGCCTTCCCGACATTGCCCTCGACGCCCTTCAACTCTTCTCTGGCGATAGCCCCGACATCCGGCTTGAAAACCGGATTCGAAGACGTCCCTTCCACCGTGAAGGGAATCGGTTTGTTTCCGACCACGGCCATAATGCCGGTCGTACGGACCATGGCGTTCATCTTGAAATTCAACTCATTCGACGCACTGATAGTTCCCGCTCCGGTCACTTCGCCCATGGCCGGGACCACCAGTTTCATATTCTGGGCGCTGATGCCCTCGGGCGCCGATCGCAGGTTGGCGCTCAAAACCTGGATGTCAGTGTCCGGACTGGCCTTGATCCCCGCCAGTCGCTCGATGGACGCCATCTTCTTAGAAAGATCGAAACCGACCAGCCGCGTATTATTGACGGCCACCGTTCCGGTCGTCACCAGACGATCCGCCGGACCGTCCATGGAGAGATTCGCGCTGGCAGTTCCACCCCGCAGAGATGTCCCAGCGGGCAGCACAATTCCTAAGGCCGGCAGCATGGCTTCCAGTTCCTGAACTGCCATTCCGGGACCGGAGAGTTTCAGGTTCAACACCATGGATTCGCCCTGCTCGGCATAAGTTCCACTGAGATGGGCGGCTGCGCTTCCGAGGTGGATGTCTCCCTGGTTGAGGGTTCCGGAGTGTTTCCGAAGATCGTGTTGCACGGCGAAATCCACCTCTACCGGTCGTGTCGCCGGACTCCCGTTCCGGGCGAGCTTCAACTTGTCGGCTTTAAGCTTGCCTTGAAGATGCATGGTGGCGCCGTCCGACTGGCCGCTGCCGTCAAAGGCAGCTAGGCCGGTGACATGGGGAGCGATGTCGTTCATTCCGGAGCCGGCCAGATCGAGTTGGGCAACTTTCAGGTTGACGCTGACCGGGGTCAGGGAGGAATCCGTGGGATTGAGCGGGCCGGCCGTTCCGTCCAGGCTGAGATTGCCCCCCCCATGCACTTGCGCGGTAAGCGAAAAGGGAAACGCCGTGGAGCTTGAAAAATTACGGAGCTGGATATTCACCTGGTCCAATGCGAGAGGCTTCCAATGGCCAAGAGTTCTACTGAGAGTCACGCGGCCGTTACTGATCTTCACAAGTTTCACAGAGAGATCCAGCGGAAGGCGGGCCGAGGATGGAGTGGCGGCCGCAGCTTTGGACTTCGCACCTAAGCTGGAGAAATTCCAATTGCCCGAAGGCGCCTGGACGAGCGCAATTTCCGGCTGATCGATGTTTAGATCCGTGACGTTGAGTTTTCGCGAGAAGAGGAATGGAAGGATTTCCACCCCGACGTGCAAGGACTTGGCTTTCACAAAGGCAGGTTTGCCGAAGGCCGGATCTTCAGCCACCGAAAGATCGTCGGCCGCGACCTCGCCGGAGAGAATTTTGAGGTGCAGACTACCCAGAGTTACCTGCCGGCCCAGCGCGGTACTGAGATCTGATTGAAGCGTAGGCCGGAATTGATCCACGTTGATCACAAATGGCAGACTGACGACGATCAGGATTAATATCGCAAAAGAGATTCCAACCCATTTCACAATTGGATTCACGGAGGACCTCCCGGGGCAGGGCAACCGCCTGCCGATTGTGTGACGCAATCACACACCTGGAGTATACATGCTTCCGGAAAAGGCTGAGATCTATGGCATTCTTCGACGATGTATGATGAAGGCCGATGAAGGGCTTGGCATGGTTTATGGTGGGGGCAGCCTCGGTCTGTGCTATTGCAGTCGCGGCAGTTACACTCTTTGTTATGAACGGCCACGGCTTCAGCGCGAGCGAACCACCTACTGCAGTGGAGCGTTGGGTCGCCCGCAAGGCTCGGTCCGCGGCCATTCCATCCGATGCTACCGCTCACACCAATCCTATCGCCGAGACGCCCGAAGTTCTGGCCCAAGCTCGCGCGCACTGGGCGGATCATTGCGCAGTATGCCATGGAAATGATGGCGCAGGCGATACTCAAATGGGAAAGCGAACCTATCCGCCGGCTCCGGATATGCGGCTGCCAGAAACGCAGCAGATGTCTGACGGCGAGTTGTTTTACGTTATTCAAAATGGAATCAGGCTGAGCGGCATGCCGGCTTGGGGCGGCGGCTCCAGCCACGACGAAGAGGATTCCTGGAAGCTGGTGCGGTTTATCCGGCACTTGCCTCAACTTACGGTGGAGGAAAAGACGGAGATGGAGAAGATGAACCCCAAGAGTCCAGACGATTTGAAAGAAGAAGCGGAAGAAGAGAAGTTTCTAAAAGGAGAAGACACTCATGCCCAACCGACCGAACATCATCATCATTAAGAATCTGAATCGGGCTTTAATCGCAGGCCTTACGGTAGCTGTGTTCTTATTCCCGGCTGTCCCGATTTTCGCGCACGGCGGCTTCGATCATGTCATGGGGACGGTGGTTCAGGTTTCTAATAATGTCTTGACTGTCAAGACAGCTAAAGGGAACGTCGACGTAAAGTTAGACGATAAGACCGAGCTCACTAAGAACGGCCAAAAAGCGCAACTCGCCGATTTGGCGCCCGGGGCCCGGGTGGTCGTAGACATTCCCGAAGGAAACAAAGACAAACTGGCTCACTCGGTGAAGATCGGCACGGCGAGCAAGGCCGTTGCGCACTAGCGTAGCCGGGCGGTTGGTCAAACGACTGGAGAGTTTACAACCGTAGGACCCAACGCGCCGGTTAACCCCGCATACGCAACGAGTGGTCCGTGATATAGTGGGCGGCAATTCTGGAGGACTTATGTTCGCTGTTGAGCAATTGCGGAAGGAGCTTCAAGGAGAGTTGATCACGCCCGACTCGGCCGCTTATGATACAGCCCGGCGAATCTGGAATGGCATGATCGACAAGCGGCCAGCCGCAATAGCGAGGTGCGAGGGAGTCGCGGATGTGGTGGCAACGGTCCGGTTTGCCGCCGACAAAGATATCCTGCTGGCGATCCGCGGCGGAGGTCACAATGTGGCTGGACTGGCGACCTGTGACGACGGGATCGTAATTGACTTGACGCGCATGAAGGGCGCGCATGTGGATCCTCTGGGGCGCACAGTTCGCGCGCAAGCCAGCATGTGCTGGGGGGATTTCGACCGCGAAACACAACTATTTGGCCTGGCGGCAACCGGAGGCCTGGTGTCGACGACCGGGATCGCCGGCCTGACCCTGGGAGGCGGGTTCGGCTGGCTGATGGGCCGCTGCGGTCTGGCCTGCGATAATGTCCTCTCGGCTCAGATTGTCACCGCGGATGGGAAGGTGTTGACCGCGAACGCGATCGAACATCCGGACCTCTACTGGGCCTTGCGTGGCGGCGGCGGCAACTTCGGTGTTGTCGTTTCCCTCGAATATCAGTTGTATGCCATTACCACCGTTTTATCAGGCTTGATCCTGCATCCACTTGAGCGCGGAGAAGAGGCACTTCGGTTCTTTCGGGACTTCATTGTCAGTGCCCCAGACGAACTTACGGTGTACGCGGGCGTTCTGACAACACCCGACGGCTTTCAAGCCCTCGCGTACATACCGTGCTACTGCGGCGATAATCTCGATGAAGGCGCCCGAGTTCTTGCTCCTCTGCGGGAGTTTGGGCCGCCGGTGGCCGATATGGTTGGGCCGATGCCCTACAGGTCGATGCAGCAAATGCTCGATCCGGCTGTTCCCTACGGCATCCACAGCTACTGGAAATCCAATTTTATGCGGGTGTTGAGCGACGAAGCCATCGCGACCTTTGTCTCCTATGCGCGGTCGCGTACTTCACAACGGACCATATGCGTTCTAGAGCACTGCCACGGACAGGCGCAACGTGTTGCTCCGGAAGAGACCGCCGTTGCAATGCGGAGGGAGATGCTCGATCTGGCGATCCTGTCGTTGTGGGAAGGCGGTGACTCGGCGCCGCATATCGAATGGACGCGTCAGTTCTGGACGGCGATGCAGCCGCATTCGGCTGGTTCAGTGTATGTAAACACGCTGAGTGCCGATGAAGGCAGCCGGATTTCAGAGGCGTACGGTCCGAATTATAACCGTCTCGCCGAGGTTAAGGCGAAATACGATCCATCGAATCTCTTTCGCGTCAATCACAACATCCGGCCCGCCAAGGCGGCAGCGATTTAACGAATCAGTCGCGAGTTTCACAACCTGACCCGGATAAGGATGGCGCTACTTATTGGCCAGGCTGAGGCACACGATACCCGCGAGTATCAATCCGATGCCGATCACTTTAGCGCGGGTGATGACTTCCTGGAAGAACAGGCGCGACCAGGCAAGCGTGCAGATGTAACCGAGCGAGACCATCGGGAACAAGACCGACAACTCGCCGTTGGACATCCCTTTCACAAATAGAACCGATGACAACAGGTAAGTAATAATCCCCAGCGCCAGTCTCCAATTGAAGATAATGCTGGATAAATTGGGGTGCAGACTCATGGCTCCCGATTTTAGGAAGACTGCGCCCGCGGACCCAATGATGGAGGCGACCAGCACCAAAGCGATAGAGGAAACGGGAGTAGTCAACTCTTGCTGCCCCACCCCAGAACCGCTACGCCCGCCACGATGATTGCAATGGCTACAACCTTGAGCGGGTTCATCGTCTCATGAAAAACAAATGCCGAGAGGATCGCGACCCAGACGTAGCCTAGAGCGATGATAGGGTATAAAACGGAAACCTCGCCATGTCGCAAGGCATAAACGAATAGAACCGTGAACACGCCGTAGAGACCGTATCCGGCAAACAGAGGAGGAATGGTGAAAATGCCGATCAGCGTCGCCATTAAACCCGCGTGTGACAGGCGGTTAGCCCCGATCTTGATGAGTAACTGCGCCACGGCGATCAGCAGCGTGCACGAAGCTACGATTAGAGCCGCCTGCCGCCGCTTGTGAGGATCGACCACGGGGGCGTCAGGCGATACAGTGATTGAACTCAATACCCCTCCCGCTCGTCCATATGATAACAATCGGATGGGGCGTAAAATAAGATTATGACGGCGGTTACCACAGGCGCGGTGTCGCCGGTGGACAGATTTTTTCAGTTTTCGCTGCTGGGTTTGCTGGCCAGCGGCTACCTGGCGGTGGTGGGCTCGGGCTACCTGGACATGCCCACGATGGTGATCACCGCCGCCGCGCTGGTGCTGCGTGGACTGATCACAGCCGGCGTCCTGGCGGTCGAGTTTCCACCCGCGATCGTGACGGCAGCCACTTTAGCGTATGCCGGCTTTTACCCCATCGACTATTTTTATGTCTCGGGCGCGTTTATCCCGTCCACCGTCCACCTGGTGTTCTTCGTGGCGGTGGTGAAAATAGTGACCGCCAAAACGAATCGCGACTACCTGTTGCTGAAAGTGATTGCTTTTTTGGAGCTGCTAGCAGCCTGCGTTCTGTCGTACAGTCTGAATTTCTTCGTGTTCCTGTTGCTCTTTCTGATCCTGGGAGTGGCCACCTTCACCAGCAGCGAAATGCGCGACTCGGGCTTTCAGCTCCAGGCAGCCGCGCGAATCTCAGGGCGGGCTCTGGCGATCCGGCTGGCGGCGGTGGCTTTGCTAGTCTCGGCCGGTATCCTGGTCATCACTTCCGGACTGTTCTTCTTCCTGCCCCGCACGGCACGGGCGGCTTTCCAGCACTTGGTTTCGCATCGCTATTATGTGGCGGGCTTCTCCAATCGGGTGGTATTGGGGGAAATCGGAGAGATCAAGAAAGAGAATTCGCCGGTGATGCACGTTCACATGGACCGGCCGGAGGACCGCGGACTGTCGCTGAAGTGGCGCGGCGCAGTGCTGGTTAATTTCAACGGACGGGTCTGGACTAGTTTGCAGGGACCCGGGCAGGCCATCCGGCCGGATCGAAGTGGTCAGGTCCAATTGGACGATGCCAGGCTGCGCCCTGGCGCGGGGCACATCTCCTATCTTGTCTACCTAAACGATATCGCTTCCGATGCTTTGTTCTTTGCCGGCACTCCGGAGTTCCTTAGAATCGACTCAACGGTAATTCGCCGCGCGGGGGGTAATTACACGCTCGCGTACGGAGACGCGCGCAATGTGTCTTACCAAGTTTATAGCCGCCTGGATCCGTCGAGTTCAGAAGACCTCAATGATGATTACCTGGAGCCGTTGCGGGGATCAGTGCGCCGGGAATACCTTCAAGTTCCGCCCATCGATCCGCGGGTTGGGGAGCTGGCGCAAAAAATCGTTGGCGCGGAAGCCTCGCCCATCGTGGAAGCACGGCTGATCGAGAAATATTTGAAAACCAATTTCGGTTACACACTGGAGTTACCGGCGACCGAGCCGCAGGACCCGATTTCGGATTTCCTGTTCCACCGCAAGAAGGGTCATTGCGAGTACTTCGCGTCCACGATGGCGGTGATGTTGCGCAACGTGGATATTCCCTCGCGCGTGGTGACTGGATTTCAGAGCGGAGTTTATAATCCGATCAGCGGATCGCAGTTAATAAGAACGTCGGACGCACACAGTTGGGTGGAGGCGTGGATGCCTCGGCGGGGTTGGACGACTTTTGATCCGACGCCGCCCGATCCGAATCCGCCGCGCGTATCGCTATGGACGCGCCTGGGCTTCTATACGGACGCCGCCGAGGTCTTCTGGCAGGATTGGGTGGTCAACTACAATCTCGACCGGCAATTGCAGCTCGCCAGCAAGATGGGGCAATCGAGCCGGCACGTCGGGCTGAACTGGTTTGATCGCCTGGGCCTGGCCGGACCGCGCTGGTGGAACGAGTCCTTGGACTTCGCAAAGCGCTACGGGTTCTGGTTGTCGAGCCTAGGCGCGCTGGCGCTGCTGGCTTTACTGTTCGGCAAAGACGGATGGCGCTGGTGGAACACGCGGCGCCGGGTGCTCAAGGTGCAGCGCGGCCAGGCGGAGGCGTCCGACGCCACTCTCCTTTACCAGCGCATGCTGAAGGTGCTAAAGCGTCGAGGGGTCGAAAAACCGGTATGGCTGACGCCCTGCGAGTTCGCGCGCGTCTTGGAGGAGCCCGAGGTGGCGGTGCTGGTGGAGGATCTCACGTCCGCCTACAACGAGCTACGGTTCGGCGGCCGCGCCGAGGCCGCCGGGAGGATGGTGGTGCTGCTGGAGAGGCTGGAGGCCGTACCGTAACTAGGGAGCTTTGCCGGGGCCTATAGTAATATCCACCGTCAGCGGAGTTGCGGCTGCTTGCGTGTCCGCCCGAACAAGCGTCAATCGGAACTTCTGCTCCCTGTCCGTCACGACAATCGGGGAATCAGGAATAATCGCCGCGATGTTGGGGGCCACCAGGAGGCCCTGATCGGCTGCAGGAAATAGCCGCTTCCAGTCGCCCTGGGGATCGAACTGAGAGAGAGACAGGTAACCCGCGACCGCTGCTGAGACCCTCAAGCGAACCAGGTCGCCCGGCTGGGGACGCAGGTTCGGGGCTGAATAAGTACCCTCCAGATCGCGCTTGACCAGTGAGTACTGCAGCAAGGGCGCTTTGAGGCCGGCAACGATTCCTCCTGTCCCCGCGGATAGAGCGCTCACCGCGCGGGCTCGCGCGACGTCTTCCCGCCGGAACGATTGCGCTTGTGGCACTGCGGCCGGGGCCGGTTGAGGAGGAGGGGGCGGTGCGGGTGTAGCCAAGGCTGCCGCGGGCGGTTGTAGTTCGCGGTCGGTCTGCACGGCGTTGCGTGTGGCCGCCGGAAGCTTCCGAGACTTGGGCTGGGTCGGTGCCGGAACTGCTGGTCTGGAGGGCTCTGCGGGTATAGGTGCGGCGGGTGGCGCGAGACGCGCCGCTTGATACTTGGGCTGCTGGTTTGAACGAATCACCGCGACCATTAGCACAGCGGCAGCCACTGCGCCTGCCAATCCGCCCCACAGCCATCCTCTGGACCACCAGGCGGACGAGGCGCGCGAAGCTGGCGTCGCCAGGGCGTGTTGAACCTGAGTCCGGGACGCAGGATCGGCCAGCAGATCTTTGAGCGCTTCTTCGTGCTGGAGAGCATCGAAGAGCTCCTGATCATCGAGAGCGGCCTCAAACAGCGCGGTTCGCTCCGCCTCGGTGAGCGAGTTGGTGGCGTATCCGCCCAGCAGCTTGCGCGCTTGGTCGCTGGTCATCGGCTTATCTCCCAAGCTCCACCCATCAATTCCAGCAAGTGTTTTCGACAGCGAAAGTCCCAGGTGTAGATGGTATTGATGGAGCTCGCACCCAGGACCTCTTGAATCTCGGCGAAGGTCCTGCCTTCGAGTTTAAGCGCGAACAGCCTGCGGCAGCGATCTTCCATTTTGGATATGGCGGCGATGAGCCTGGCGTGCATTTCGCGTTGTTGGGCGGCCTCGAAAGGGTCGTTTGAACGGCCGGTCAATTGAATTTCATCCACGGGCACTTGGGTGTACTCGCCGCGCCGCTGTGCTTTGCGCCGGAAGGCCATCATTTTGAAGCGGACGATTTTGAGTGAGAGCGGGAGAAGATCCTCCAAACGTTCTAAGTGGCCGTATTTCTCGTGCAGCAGGATCAGGACTTCCTGGGCCAGGTCTTCGGCGGCATCCCTCTGTATCCTGCATGCCGCGAAGCTGACAATCCTTTCGCGCAGCTTTCCGAGCAGCTCTTCCCGCGAACCGGCCCGAAGCTTTTCAACGCCTTCACTTGCCATTGGTTCCGCGTACCTGCCCAGAGGATACTTCTTCTGGTTGCTCTGTGACAACGCAGGCTTAGGAAAGGTCTGAAACGATTGGTCAGTTTCCGATGTTGACCAGCGGTTTGCCGCGCATCTTGAAATCGCTTTCGCTGAAGTGAGCGCCTAGGTCCATGGTGTCGAAGCGAACGTCGATACCATGCTGCCAGCCATCCGGCTTGATCTGTACGGACTTTGGCCAGTACGCTCTGTCGCCTTTGAAGTACTCAGAATAAGCAATAGCGGCCGAGCCGACTCCGGTGGTGGTGGCAATTTTAACGCGGACCGGACGCGACTGGTCATCGAGGCCGATGGAGACCTTTTCGGCGCTATTTTCGGCGAGCAATGTGTACTCGTCACCCTCGACAGGCAGTGCATGTTTGGCCGTGATCTTGAACTCGGGATTTTGGAGCCGCGTGATGACGGCCGCAAGCATGGCGTCGCGAATGAAGCCAAAATGCGTGGGCAGCTCCAGAGCGTCGGGCCCTTTCAGGTTCTTGCTGTTGTTGTATTGACTTCCAATAAACGAGACTTCGTGGAGTATGTTACCGGCCCGGGCTTGAAACAGAGCGCGGTCGGGACGGTTGCGCAGCAAAAGTGTCCAGCGCACGCTGGTTCCGTCATGAGTCCAGATGGTCGTACTGCCGACTGCCTGGACGCTGGCCAGGGCCTGTACCGCATCGTCGCCGCCGATGGCTTGAATCATTTTCTTGAACAGAGCCGTGCCGTAAGCTTCCAACGTGCCTTTGCTTGGCTCCAGGACAGCCGCGAGCGTGGCGACCTTATCGGCCTCAACCGTCACCGTGTTCTGATGCGCGAGGTAACCATCCTTTTTGAAATCGACCACCCACTTACCGGGATTGAGCTTGGAGACTTCCAGTTTTCCACCGAGCGTCGGCCCGATGGATTTGCCATTCAGGTTGATATCGCACTCGTTGGGACTGCAACTCAGAACTATGCCGCCAGTAGGCGCAGGCTTGGGAACAACGTGGGCCGCAGCTGCAGAGGAGACTTTTGCTTTGCTCTTGATCAGCTCCAGCACGTCGTCGGAAGCACCGGCTGCCTTGAGCTTGTCGAGCTCTTCGGAGCCCAGCGCGAAATCGATTCCACGGGCCTGAATCGCGTCCTTTCGGCGGTGTAGCGGAATGGGACTATCGCCGACCAGCTTGAGTACCTGATCGAAGGTGAACGGAGCGCCGTTCAGAAACGGATCGTCGGACTTCTTGGCGTGGGCAGAGGGCAGCTTGTTCTCCGCGATAGGTTGCGCGGTAAGGAGCGTTGGCAGGGCTCCGAAAAGCGCGGTTGATAGAACAAATAACGTAACTCGTTTCATGGGCATCCTACTTAATGGCTGCTTCGGCATCTTGCGCAGCGCGAATCTTCTTCTTCCAAGCGCGGGCTGCAGGGTGGGTTGGATTCTCGGCCAAAATCGCCTCCACTAGCTTCAGGGCTTGCGCATACCTGCCCGATTCCCAAAGTGGCTTCACCTGACTTCGCAGAATCACTTCGGGCGCAGGCTGGACCTCGACCACTACGGGCGACACCACGGATGTCTGAGCGGCTGGTGGTTGCGCGGCTTCTACATGGGCGGGAATGGGAACCGGCGCGGCGGATACAGGAGCGGCGGGGGAGGCCAGATTTGGCTGTATGGCGGGCGAATCGCTCTGGCGTTGGGACGCCTGCGAGCTCTGACGCGAGAGCAGCGTTCCGAAGACGGCGATCGCTAACACTCCCGCGATGGCGATCGGGATCATGCGCTTTCGTAATATGGCCGGCAAAGGAAACGATGTTTTCAGACGTCCTTGTGCCGCCGTTTTTATGGCCGCGAGGGCGGGTGCAGCGTTAGGTTGGAGGACCGCGGCGATTGGCGCGGGAACTGGAGGAGGAATCGGGGTAATCACTGCGGGCGCGGGAGGCGGTTGAATCGCCGGGACGACGATGGGCGGCATGGGAGCCGATACAATCGCGGGTGACTGGGGGGCGGCTGGGGGCCCTACTTGCGCTGTAGATGCCGCGATTACGGGCTCGGGGGCGGTCCGGCTATCCCGTACGTTTTGCGCAATGCCATTCAAGCCCGACGCCAACTCGGCAGCCGATTGCAGCCGGTGCCCGCGGTTCTTGTTCAGCGCGTGCGTCACTAGGCGCTCGAGTTCCTCGGGAATCTGTGGGTCCAGTTTGCGAAGCGGCTCCGGTTCTGAATGCACGATCTCACGCGGGATGAGATTGGGTTCGGCTTGGAAAGGATACTTACCGGTGAGCAGTTCGTACAAGACGACAGCGACGGAGAAAACATCCGAGCGTGTATCGAAAGGCTCGCCCAAAATTTGCTCCGGCGCCAGGTAGTGGGGGAGCGTCGACGAGGGCTTAACACGAGCGGCCAAGACGACCTCCAGCCACTTTCCACTGCCGAAATCGAGAATTCTAGGGTACTTGCCGGCAACGATAAAGATGTTTCCGGGCTTCAGATTGCCATGCGCGATGCCCTTGGAGTGGGGAACCGTCAGGGCGTCCGCGATTGCTGCAATGAACTCGAGCTTCACTTCCAGCGGCCAAACCCGGCGCTCATCAAAATGGCGGCGCAGATCAATGCCGTTGAGCAGCTCCGTCGCCACATAAAGGGCGCCGTCAGCTTCGCCCATGTCGAGCACCTTGGCGATGTTGGGATGGCGCAACTCGGCATAACTGGCCAAGCTCCGGCAAAACTGATCCTTCGTTTCGGGGCTGGCGCTGGGGGATGAATACAGGACTTTGAGGGCAAACTCGCGCTCGGCGGCGGTGTCGCGAACACGGTAGGTCGTGCCCGCGGCGCCGGTTCCAATCTCCTCGATTATTTGATACTTGCCAATCGCCTTCATGACACCCCCGAGAGCTTGATCCCAATGGTTCGGGTACCCGAAGTACAGTAGTACTCGGTTTGGGTCCTTCACTAAAGGATCGGTTGACATATATAACGGCTTCAGTCTGCCTTAGGCGGGCTAGTGGCTTTTTTGACAAGATTTGAGGGGGATGCCTGATTCGAGCAAAGTGGAACGCAAAGCCGCTTTGGCCCGTTACAATAATAGAAGTAGCTCACTCGAGAGAACCGAACCCTCATGAAATCAAGCAAGTGTAAGTTTGCAGTTCTATTGCTGTGCCCCCTGGCGCTGGTTGCTCAGTCTTTGAAGGACTTTGAGAAGCGCGTCACCGAATTCACGCTGGCCAACGGCCTGCACTTCATCATTTTTGAGCGGCACGAGGCGCCGGTGGTTTCCTTTCACTCCTATGTCAATGCCGGCTCGGTGGACGATCCGAGCGGGGAAACAGGTATCGCGCACATGTTCGAGCACATGGCGTTCAAAGGGACCGAGACCATCGGCACCAAGAATTACCCGCTCGAAAAGCAGGCTATGGAGGAAGTAGAGCGCGTCTATGATCGATATGACGCCGAGCGCAATAAAGGCATGAAGGCCGACCCTAAGAAGCTGGAGGATCTGCAGCAGGAGCTGAAGGCCGCCATGGATAAAGCCAACAGCTTCGTGACTCCGAATGCCTATCCTCAATTGATCGAGGAGAATGGCGGCGTAGGGATGAATGCAGGCACGCAAGAAGACTCCACCAACTATTTCTATAACTTCCCGAAGAACCGGCTGGAGCTATGGTTCCTGCTGGAATCGCAGCGCTTCTATGATCCGGTGTTTCGCGAGTTTTACAAGGAGCGCGATGTAGTGCGGGAAGAGCGCCGCATGCGGGTAGAATCGAGCCCGCAGGGAATGCTGGTGGAGGCGCTGCTGGCCGCCGCTTTTGAGGCGCATCCATACCACAACATGCCGGGCGGGTGGGCCAGCGATATCGAGAATTTCCGGCTGCCGGAGGCGATTGCATTTTACAAGAAATATTACGTGCCGGCAAACATCACTATCGCGATCTCAGGCGACGTGGATCCGAAGGAATGCAAACGGATGGCCGACAAATATTTTTCGATCCTGCCATCCGGCCCGTTGCCCAGTGGACCCCGCACGGTTGAGCCGGTACAAAATGGCGAGCGGCGCGTCAAAGTTGAGTCACCAGCGCAGCCTTTTATGGCTATCGCGTACAAGCGGCCGAATCAAAACGATAAAGACGACCCGGTGTTCGATGTGCTGACCGAGATCCTATCGGGCGAACGAACCGGTCTGCTTTATAAAGATCTGGTTCGGGACAAGAAGATCGCACTGGGAGCAGGCGCGCAGCCTTCCTTCCCGGGCGGCAAGTATCCTAATTTGTTTCTGTTCTTTCTGATCCCCAATCAGGGCCACACGGTGGAAGAGAACGAAAAGGCCTGCTACGACGTCATCGAGAAAGTGAAGACGCAAAAAGTGGACGAAGGTACATTGAATCGGATCCGAACCAAATTCCGGGCGGCACTGATCCAAAAGTTAGACAGTAATTCTGGTATGGCCGAAGAGCTGACGTCTTATTACGTCAATTACGGCGATTGGCGCAAGATGTTTACAGCCATCGACGAGCTTGAAAAGGTGACAGCCGATGATGTGCAACGCGTCGCCAAGAAATACCTGCTTCCTGAGGCTCGCACGGTGGTTTATACCGTCGCGCCGGCGACAAGTGGAGCGGCCGGTTCCAAAGGAGAAGGGAAATGAGATTCGGTTTCCTGGCGTTCCTGCTCATGGCGGCGTTTGCATCCGCGCAAACTGAAGTGCGCCTAGCGACCGTGCTGCCGTCCTACAAAGATCTGAAATACCCGCCGCTGCCAGCCATTAAAATTCCCGAGCCGGTAGAGTTCACGCTATCCAACGGCATCAAGGTGTTCTTGCTGGAGGATCATGAGTTGCCATTGGTATCCGGCAGCGCGCTGATCCGGACCGGCAATCTCTTCGATCCCGCCGACAAGCGCGGGCTGGCGGGTTTAACCGGCGAAGTGCTGCGTTCTGGTGGCACTCGTGCAAAGACCGGCGACCAGTTAGACGAGGAACTGGAGAACGTGGCAGCGCAGGTGGAGAGCCAGATCGGCGAGAGCAGCGGCAGCATCGGGTTCTCGTGCCTGAAGGAAAACACCGATCAGGTGTTGGGAATCTTCAAGGACTTCCTGACGTCGGCAGAGTTCCGCGAGGATAAAGTGGATCTGGCGAAGACGCAATTACGAAGCGAAATTTCCAGACGGAACGACGATGCGGGCGGCATCGCCGGACGGGAGTTCAGCGATATCCTCTACGGGCGGAACACGCCTTACGGCTGGCGGGTCGAATACGCCGACGTCGATAACATCCAGCGCCAGGATCTGTTGAACTTCTACCATCGTTATTTCTTTCCGGCAAACCTCATGCTCGCGATTTATGGCGATTTCTCGGCTGCTGACATGAAGAGCAAGCTGGAGCAGCTTTTGGGCACTTGGAAATATACGCAGCCGGCCGTGCCTGCCTTCCCCAAAGTGCAGCAGAGCGCAACGCCTGGCGTTTTCCTCGCAACCAAGGCGGACGTCACGCAGACTTTCTTTAATGTCGGACATTTGGGTGGGGAACTACGCGATAAAGATTATCCGGCGCTAGAAGTGGCTTCGGAGATTCTGGGCGGCGGCTTTTCGAGCCGGTTGTTCCGCAATGTGCGGACTCAACACGGCTGGGCCTACAGCATCGGTTCCGGTTGGGCAGCCTCCTACGACCATCCGGGAACATTCCGTATCTCAGGCAGCACCCAGTCGGCTCACACCGTGGATACTTTGAAGGCGGTTCGCGAGGAATTAGACCGCATCCGCGCCACCGAAGTGACCGACCAGGAACTGCAGACCGCCAAGGACACTACACTGAACGGCTTTGTTTTCCACTTCGACCGTCCGAGCAAGACTCTGAATCGACTGGTGCAGTATGAATACTACGGCTATCCGCGCGACTTCATTTTTCAGTATCAGAAGGCCATCGCAGCGGTTACTAAGGCCGATGTTCTACGGGTGGCGAGGAAGTATTTTAAACCGGAAGATCTGACCTACGTGGCGGTGGGGAATCCGGAGGGGTTTGGGACGCCGCTGTCCGCATTAAACATGAAGGTCGAGCCGCTCGATCTGACAATTCCGGAGCCGAAGAAGGAAGCGGCCCAGGCCGATCCAGTCAGCCTGGAAAAAGGAAAAGCCCTGTTGCAGCGCGTTCAACAGGCTTTGGGGGGCGCCGACAAGCTTTCGGCTGTTAAGGATCTACAGTATCAGGCCAACGTCGAAATACAGACTCCGGGCGCGGTGATGAAAGTGAAGCAGACCAATACTTTTCTGGCGCCATCGTCGCTGCGACAGGATATCGAGCTGCCCTTCGGCAAGCAGTCGGTGTATTCGGACGGGAGTGCAGGATGGATGGCGGGTATGCAGGGCATGCAGGCGCTTCCTCCCGCGGTTGTGAAGCAGGTGCGCGGCGAGCTATTCCGCCAGATCGCTTTACTCGCGATGAGCGACCGCGACGCCAATCGCACTGTGAATTACACCGGTGAAGGCACGCTCGAAATTTCGACGAAAGACGGCGAGAATGTGCGATTGGAGGTAGATGAAAAGACCGGTTTGCCTTCGAAGACATCGTATCGGGAAGGGGGGCAGGGGACTGTTTCGCAGATTTTCGCCGATTGGCGCGACGTAAACGGCATCCGCCTTCCGTTTGAGTGGACCACCATGCAAGGCGACAAGAAATTCGCCACGGTGAAGATCGATAGCTATAAGATCAATTCCGGACTGACGGCAGAGGTACTGAGCAAGAAGCCATGAAGTTGACTAGTTGGGTCGCCGTAGCCGCGGCGTCTGTTTTGGTATTGCAGGCCGAGACGGCGCGGGAAAAGGGCAAGCGCATCGTAAACGAATGCCTGGATGCGCTGGGCGGCGATCGTTACCTGAAGATGGAGAATCGCGAGGAGACCGGGCGGGCTTATTCGTTTTATCGCGAGCAGTTGTCGGGCCTGAGTATCGCTAAGATCTATACGCGCTACTATGCCGGTGTTCAGGACACGGCGCATGAGCTGGCGCAACGAGAGCGCGAGAACTTCGGCAAGAAAGAGGATTACGGCGTTCTGTTCACCGAGAAAGAAGCCTGGGACATCACGTACCGGGGCGCGCGGCCCATCCCGTCCGACCGTTTTGAGCGCTACAAGGAAACCACGCTGCGCGACATCTTCTATATTCTACGAGTGCGGCTGCATGAGCCGGGCATGATTTTTGAAGCTCGGGGGTCGGATGTGATCGAAAACTCGCCGGTGGAAATCGTCGACATCACCGACGCCGATAATCGGACCACTACGGTCCATTTTCATCAAATCACCAAGCTGCCGGTGCGGCAAGTCTTCTTTCGGCGCGACGAAGTGACGAAGGATCGCAATGAGGAAGTCACCCGCTACACCAAGTATCGCGATGCCGGCGGGGTTCAATGGCCGTTTGCCATCCAGCGCGACCGCAATGGCGAAAAGATCTACGAGATCTTTTCCGACTCTGTGAAGGTTGACAATCCGAAGGAGCCTGAGAGTTTGTACTCGCTGCCGTCGACCCTCAAGCTGTTGAAACCGGAGTAGGCCACGCCGGCTGCTTGGATGGTTCGCCGATAGTAGGCGCGGAGGTGACTGGAAGCTCGATGATTGTCAGCAGGCCGGGATGTGCATTGCGAGCGGTCAACTTACCCTTGTGCAGCTCGACTGAACGCCGGGCGATCGCGAGTCCCAGGCCCAGGCCGCCACTCATGCGGTTGCGATCCGAATCCACGCGATAGAACGGATCGAAGATCCTCGGCAGCGCATCCTCCGGCACTCCTGGGCCGTAATCGCGAACGGAGATCTGAGCGACGTCCCCTATTCGACCCAGCTCAATATCGATGGGCGTGCCGTGTGGCGCATAACGAATCGCATTGCGGATGACGTTCTCGATGGCGCGGCGCAGCAGCTCTTCATCACCAGTCAGCGTCACCGGAATGGGAGCTTTCAGCAGCAACGTGCAGTCCTTAGCCTTAGCTTCGAGCAGCGAATCGTAGACCAGATCGCCCAACAGCTCATCCAGCTGTACCGTCTCCATCTTCTGCATCGACGGATCGCCTTCGACCCGCGTGACTTGGAGTAGCTCGGCCACTAGCTCGTTCAGGCGTTCGGCTTCTTTTTGGATGCGATCCAGCATACTCTCGCGATCCTCGCCGGTGCGGGCCAGCTCGACGGCTACGCCCAGCCGGGCCAGGGGACTGCGCAGCTCGTGCGAGATGTCCAGCAGAAGCCGGCGCTCAGCCGCGAGCAGGGTCTGGATGCGATCCGCCATCTGGTTAAAGCTGGCCGCCAATTGTCCGAGTTCGTCCTTACGATTGGTCTCGGCACGTGCTGAAAAATCGCCGCGGCCAAAGCCTTCCACCGCCTCCTGCAGCCGGCGCACAGGCGAGGTCAGGTGATAAGCGAAGCCGTAGCAAAGCAGGATCACCAGACCAATGATCCACAGATGTTGCGGCTGAAGGAAGAAGAAGGCATTGCGCCGCTCGTCGATGAGGAAGAGCCAGTATTGCCGGCTCGCATCCGCGCGCGCGATGATGGGCCGCCGGCCGCCGAAAGGAAAGGGCAGCCGCCAACGCCGGCGCTCCTGCCGCCGCAGCAGATCGGTCCGCGCATTGCCAGTGACCAGGTCAGTGCCTTTGGCATCCGTGAAGACCACCTGCGTTTCAGTGACCTGCTGAAATTTGGCGAGTACCGCGCTCAGAGCGTCGCGTCCGCCGGTTTCATAAGCGCGCTTGGCTTCCTCCACTTGAACATTGAGCAGCATGTTCAAAGGCCCACGCGGCGTGGCGGAGGAGACGGTCAATGCAGTGGTTATGATAAAGCCGCCGAGCGCGACCGCGGTGGTGGCCAGAAACCAGAGCAGCGTCTTTGCAAAGAGCGATCTCATCCGGCTACCGCGTCCTCGGGCGTTTGACAGAACTGATAACCTACGCCGCGAATGGTCTTGATCACCGGCCGGCCGCCTTCCAGCTTGCGCCGCAGATGGCTGACGTGCATATCGATCGAGCGATCGAACGGCGTGGATTTCCGGTTGTAAAGGCTCTCCATCAGGCCGTCGCGCGAAACGACGTGCCCGGCGTTGCGCATGAGCTGTTCGAGGATATCGAATTCGAGCGTCGTGACTTCAATTGCCTTACCATCCAGGGTGACGTGGCGGCTACCAGGGTCGAGCACTACGCCGTTGACCTCGAGCCGTCCCCGATTTACCTTGGACTCAGTGCGTCGTAGAACCGCTTTTACACGGGCCGAAAGCTCGCGCGGATTGAACGGCTTAGGAAGGTAATCGTCGGCGCCGAGCTCCAGGCCGACAATGCGATCGACATCCTGTCCCCGGGCGGTCAGCATCAACACTGGAACCCGGCTCTCGGCGCGAAGTCGCTTGAGTATCTCGAAGCCGTCCAGGCCCGGCAGCATCACATCCAGAATAATAAGGTCGTAGCCGCCTTGCTTGGCGTGTTCCAGACCAGATTGGCCGTCATGGGTACACTCGACTGCGAAGCCTTCGCGCTGCAGAAACTCTTTCAGAAGGCCGCACAGTTCGACATCGTCGTCGATGATCAACAACCGCATTCAGTTTTATCGTAGCGCAGGGCTTTCGCTGAGGCAGAACTATCACGGCGTTCGCGTCCGAAGGAGCCGAGCCTATTGCGCTGCCTCTATCCGTAGAAGCGCGCCCTCATCCTCATCCGTCAGCAGGTATAGGTACCCATCAGGACCCTGGTGGACATCGCGAATCCTCTGCCTTAACTCGCCCAGCAGCGTTTCGCGCCGCAACTCCTCCGTTTTGCTGTTGAATACAATGCGCTCAAGATGACCAGTGCCAGCGATCTCGCCAGTGCGCATCGAACCGACAAAAACGTTGCCCTTCCACTTAGGAAAACGGTCGCCGGTATAAACGGTCATTCCAGCGACGGCGATGGAGGGTATCCACACCACGATCGGAGACTCCAGACCTTCCCGCGTCGGGTGCTCGGAAACGCGCGGGCCAGCGTAGTCGCGCCCAAAGCTGACGATGGGCCAGCCGTAATTGCGGCCGGGAAGGATGATGTTGATCTCATCGCCGCCGTTAGGGCCATTTTCGTTATTCCACAAAGCACCAGTCTCTGGATGGACCATAAGGCCCAACGAATTCCGGTGTCCAAGAGTGTAGATTTCAGGCCGGTAACCCGCACGGCCCACGAAGGGGTTGTCGGGCGGCGCCGAACCATCATCGCGCATGCGCAGAATCTTGCCTCGTAGGCTGCCGGGCTCCTGCGCGACCTTTTCCACATTACCGCCGGTCGCCATGTAGAGCATCCCGTCGCGCCCAAACACGATCCGCGCGCTGAGCCCACTGTTACCCTCCCGGGAGTCGGTGACCAAAATGTCGCGGACATCCGCGAGTACCCCGCCATCCAACCTTCCGCGAGCAACCGTGGGGGCGCCCCGGTCGTTTTCGACTGGTTTGGTGTAGGTGAAATAGACCAAGTGATTCTCGGCGAACCGAGGATGCAGCGCGACGTCCATAAGGCCGCCGTTTCCTTTCGTTCTGATAGACGGCAGGCCGCTGATTTGCTTGGAATCCAGCACACCATTGCGAATGATACGAAGCCTGCCAGGCCGCTCGGTGACGAGCATACTGCCGTCCGGCAGAAACACCAGGCTCCAAGGGTGCGCCAGCGCCTTGGTCACAATCGCGACCCGAATCTTATGTTGCTCCGCCGTATCGAACACGAACGGACCAGGGCCAAGAGGCGGCACCGGAAGGCTGACGGGCGGCTCCTGGGCTTGGGTTGGGAAGAGCGCGACGAACAGCGCTGGTATCACGAACCAGGCAGGGGACCGTCGAGAAAGGCGAGTGAGCGTTATGAATGGCATCGAGAATCACCTCGGGTGTGTGGTTCAGCTAAGTTTACCCGATCAAAGCGCCCCGAGGACTGGATCGCGTGCGCGAATGCTCCCGCGATCTATCGCCTACCACTTCACAGGTTTGCCGATCTCGATCGGCCAAATTTCGCACTGCGGGAAATCCTTCAATAGCGCGGCAACTTCGTCGGGCGTGCCAGTGAGGGCGGGGAAGGTGCCGAAGTGCATCGGAATAACCTTCTTGGGCTTGAGCAGGCGACAGGCTAACGCGGCTTCGCGGGGACCCATGGTGTAAAAGTCGCCGATCGGGAGGAACGCCAGGTCGGGATGGTAGAGCTTCTCAATGAGCTGCATGTCGGAGAACACCGCGGTGTCGCCCGAGAAGTAAATGGTGCGACCATCCTTTAAGTGCAGGACGTAGCCGGCCGCTTCGCCGCCGTAAATGACCTGGTCGCCATCCTGAATGCCGCAACTGTGGACCGCATGCGTCATGGTAACTTTCATCGGTCCAACGTCCTGCGTGCCGCCCTTGTTCATGCCGCTGCAGGTCTCGACGCCTTTGGATGTCAGCCAAAGGCAGGTTTCGAAGATCGCCACCACTTTCGGCTTGAACTTCTTGGCCAAGGGAACCGCGTCGTGGATGTGATCGAAGTGGGCGTGCGACACCAGAATCGCATCGATGCGATTGAACTGATGATCTTTCGGATATTTGGGATTGCCCTCCACCCATGGATCCATCACGATTACTTCGCCGGAATCCAGACGAAATTGGAACGTCGCGTGGCCGAGCCACGTAATCTCTACCATTTTCTACAACCCTTTCTGTGGAGTGTGTGTGGCTGGAAGCTGTACGCCATCGCCATACTTGGCGACGCCAGGAATGGTGACAGGCAAGTGGCCGGTGATGGCGATTTCGCCGAAGAGCGCCTTTGCCAGCCCGACTTCGGAAGTCGGCGTGGGGCTATAAGTCGTGACGTAGGAACTGACATTCGGAAAGGCACGTACCAGGTACGGATTTCCAAGCGCCACAAGTGTCACAGGCGCTTTGCCCGCGATAAGACCGTTCAGGAAATCTGGAAAGCTTCCCGCCAGCGCGACGTTACCCCGATACGCGTTCACAGTGACGTAAGCAGCGGCGATGATCTGGGTGCACCCGGCTGTTTTCTGGCTCACTTGATCGAGATCGTCCTTGCTCATGGCGGGATCGACCGTGACCGTGAGCATATTGGGCGCGCGTTTCTTGACTTCTTCGATCAGCCGTTGTCCTTGCTGATTACGGCGGCTCTCGGTCATTGCGACCAAGCAAGTGGTCTCGGGATGACGCAGCGGGAGCGCGTCCTTTTCGTCTTTGACGAGCGTCACGGCGTGATCGGACACCTGCTGGGCGCGCTCCTCGGCCTCGGGTGAGTCAACCACGTCGTCGATCCCATCCAGGTCCACCACTTTCTTCCGATTCAAGCCCAGCCGCGCTTTCGCTGCCAGAACTTTGGCAACACTTTCGTCGATTCTCTGGCGAGAAATTCTGCCACGCTGGACAGCGGCCAACACGCCGTTGATCGCGTCCTCGGCCTTTTTCGGCATCAAAAGCACGTCCGCTCCGGCTTCGATGGCCCGGGTTGAAGCTTCGGCCGTGTCGTACAGGGATGCGAGACCCTCCATGTCCATGGCGTCGGTGACGACAATGCCGTGGAAGCCCAGCTCTTCCTTGAGGACGCCAGTGATGATCTTCCTGGATACCGTGGCGGGTTCGTTTTCCGGCTCAAGCGCTGGAACTGCCAGATGCGCGGTCATCACCGAGTCGACGCCGGCTAAAATCGCGGCTCGAAAGGGCGCCAATTCGACGGACTCGATGCGTTCGCGGTCGGCATCTAACCTGGCTAAGCCAATATGGCTGTCCTGCGCGGTATCGCCATGCCCTGGAAAATGCTTGGCTGTGACCAGCACCGGGTTGTGAGTGTCCGAGTGAGCGCCGGCGATGAAGGCGTCGACGAAACTCGAGACTTCGGCGGGATCTTCTCCATAGGAGCGGATATTGATAATCGGGTTGTCGGGATTGTTATTGACATCAGCGACCGGCGCGAACAGCCAGTTCACGCCCAGAGCGCGCGCTTCCCGAGCCGTCTCGGCGCCTTCGTACTTCACTCCGTCCAGGTCCTTGGCGGCGGCGAACGCCATGCTGTAGGGCCAAGCGGTGGTGGAAGTGACACGCATGGACGTGCCTCGCTCAAAATCAGCACCAACTAGTAGTGGTACTCTGGAGGCCTTTTGCAGACGATTCAGCAGCGCCGCCATGGCGAAGGGCTCCGCGTTGCGGACGGTCCCGTTGATGACGTGGCCCGTGACTATCACACCACCCACGTGAAGATCGCGCACGAAGTGTTGATACTTGCGGAAGGCGGCCGAGCGGGTGTTGGTGACCTCACCATAGACTGGCATGATGACCAATTGCGCCACCTTGTCGTGGAGGCTCATGCCGCGCATCCATTTTCGAGCGGTTGAATTACCTAAGTCGGCTGGTTTCTTAGGATCTTTGGGACGGGTGGCGGCGCTTACGAGCGCGGCGCACATGCTGATCGCGATTAGCGCGCGAAATGAGGGCATCCACCTCTACTTTACCGCGACGAAGCAAGGTTTCGCCTCTTGAACCTTAGAAGCTATGGCCTTAGTATGCGAGACTATCGCGCAGAAACAAAGGTCCGGGCGATCTTCCTTCAGCGGCAGCCTTTAGACGAAACATCAACTCACCCCAAACGGTATTACACGAAACGAAGTAATCCGTCGCCGATTGCCACCCTCCGTGAGTAAAGCGGAGAAGCGAGCCGTTTCCGCGAGATTCCACGTGGAACACCAGCCTCGTTCCACTCCATTCCTGTCCTGTTTCGCATAGCCACTCGACCCGATCCGGCGGATGGTTGAGTTGCTGTTTAAGGCGGTACACGGTCTGGCGATTGAAGAAACCGAGTTCGACGGTGCCATCTGGTTCGGAAACATCGGCGGCCCACCACTTCGCCAGGCAGCCTGGAGTAGACGCTAGTGAGTGGACTGCGGATGCAGGAGCAGAAATCTGTATGGAATGAACGATGTCAGCCATGAAGAAGTCTAGCGGCTCTTGCGCTTCTCGACCTTTGCGGAGGCCTGCGCCGTCACCGGCTTCTTGGACGGCGGTTTACGCAGCAGCCGATTGACAGCACGGATGAGTTGGGTCACCTCATGCGAGCTCTTCTGCAGAACGACGTCGGCGCCGGTGTTGGATTCGTTCAAGCCCAACGTATCGGTGAAGCCTGAAATGAGAATCACTAACGTCGCGGGATGTTGCTTTCTCAAACGGGTGATAAACTCGACACCGTTCATCTTAGGCATCTTGTAATCGGTGACCACGACGTCGAACCGTTGCTTGACGCACAGTTCCAGCGCATCCTGCGGCGCACCCGACGTGACCACTTTGTGACCTAGTTCTTCCAGCACGCTGCGACGCGCCGCGAGTCCCATGGAATTATCGTCGACAAGTAGAATCCGGCCGCACGGATTCTGCGACGAGGAGGAGTTCGTCATTGGAAAAGACCCAACGAAATTAGCAGACGTGCAACACTACTGTCAACGAATTTCTATCAACCTGTAAAAGAGGAAGATTGAGAGCTTGACTAAGAGGACGAAGATGTGTAACCCCGGTGCGAGGCGAAGAATTATTCCACTGCCCGAGGCGCCGTGTAGCCTTGCTTGGCAACGATCGAGTACTTAATTGGCTTATTCTTTTGATCGGTGATGCGTAGCTGCTCCCCGTTGTCGGGATTCACAAGCTCGACTTTGATCTTGCGGAACTTGCCATCCTTAACTTGATTGGACGGGCTATATGCGATGGAATACTGATTACGCAGCGCGTTTCCGATGTCGCGAAAGATGTTCGGGAATTCACCATAGAAGCGGGGAAAGAAGGCTTCGCCGCCGGTCTCGCGCGTGAAAGTATTCAATTGGTTGTCGGCTTGCAGGAAATCCATGCGCTGCGAGTCTGACATGTAAGCATCGGCCACAATACGGAACGCCTGAAGCAGGCTGATGGCGTAGATCGGTACGCCGGCCTCCTGAATGGCCTTGCGGGCTTTATCGAAGGTGAGCTTGCTGAAAGTGTCACGACCGGTGGCGATCAACAGAATTGCCTTACGCCCTTCGATGTTGGTCATGCGCTGCGCGGTATCGACCAAGGCGTCGTACATATTGGATTCCGAGAAGCCCGGAATCCGCAAACGCTGCATGGCCTCTTGGATTTTGCCACGATCGGTGGTGAAATCGGTCAGGATCTCCGGACGTAAGTCGTATGCGATGATCGCTACATAATCGTCGGGCTTCAAGGTCTCCACAAAACCGTAGGAAGCGACCAGGGTCTGATACCATCCCTGCGACCAATACTGTTGGAAAAGGGCGTTGAATTCGATCACCATGGCAACGGTCATGGGTGCGTCGGCATTGGTGCTGAATCCAGAGATCTGCTGAGGAACGTTGTCCTCCAGGACACGAAAGTTTCCGCGCGGGATATTGGGAATAAAGTGGCCGTGGTTGTCGAGCACCGCTACTTCCAGTTGGACGGTATTGACATCGCTGCTGAAGGTCGGCAGGCCTTCGGGAACGTCCTTGTCCTTCTTAGAGAACTTGGAAGGAATCTTGGGCTCGTCGGTGACCTCCGCGGGCGCGTCTTTCTTCTTCGGCTTGGCGACGGTTTCCGATTGACCCGGCCCTGGACCTTGGGCTGCGGCGAAGCGGAACGAAACGCCGGCCAGCACCAACACTGCCCCTGAGAAAACGATGGCTTTCAAGTATTTCATAAGACCGTTGGAGGAAACTATATCAAAACCAAAGACGTTCTGCCGCCGAAGCACGTTACCAGCCCCGCTTCACTACCTATATTAACGCCGTTCAGTGCAGTGTCGGGCCTCGGCCTGAACCTTGCTTCCGCAAGTAAACTTGAAATTTTTTCTTCGCGCGACGGAGTTTCCAGTCGTGGTATTGCCTCCGCACTGGTCCAGCCAGGTCAAACTGAACACGCGGCGACTTCATGAAAATATATCCGAACAGTAGTCCACCCAAGTGGGCGAATTCGCTGACGCCGTTGTTAACTTGGAATGAACTGAGAAATGCGATGACGCCGATGATCAGCACGAAATACTTCACTTGAATAGGGATCAGGAAGCCCCAGAGGATGGTCCGGTCGGGATACATCATCGCGTAGGCCAACAGGATGCCGAATATGGCGCCTGAACTGCCAATGGTCGGGATCAAAGGATTGCCCCAAGGGAGCAGGTAGTTCGCCACTACCACGCAGACACCGGCCCCAATTCCGCAGAAGAAATAGAACTGTACGAAGCGGCGGGTTCCCCAGGAGCGTTCCAGGTCGGCGCCGAACATCCACAGCGCCAGCATATTCCAAATGATGTGCCCAAATCCGCCGTGCAGAAATAGGTAGGTGGCTAACTGCCACACGAAGAAGTCCTTCACCACTTCGACGGGAATTAGCGCGAAGATGCCGAGCGGCCGGTCTAACCGAACCAGTTGCGCGAAGAAGCCCAGCAAGAAGACGGCGACATTGCTGATGAGCAGCCACTTGACGCCCTTGGGAAATCCGGGGACGTAAAAGATTCCGGTCCTTGTTCTACTGCGGAAAGACATGAAAGGACGGCCCGCCTAGACTCAGAATATCAGAACATCGCTCTGTTTTCTTGAGAAATCTTGGGGTGGGAGTTGATCTGGTCACTCGGCAAGTCTTAGACTCGCCCATTGCTGATTTTTGCAGCCAAGGAAGCGGCCGCGAGCTGAAGAACGCCCGCAAGCGCGATCCATACTTGCCAGTGCGAGAAAAATCCGTTGGCAATTATGAAATTCTCGGTCCAGCCGAGATCCGCGCTGACACGCCACAGACCTAGTACTAAAGCAGTCACAGCTGCGGGCGTCAGAAGCGCCGGAAGGACGTTCAGCGCTGCCTCGGATGCAACTACGATTTGCTCAAAGAGCCGTCGTAACCTCGCCGGGATAGTGGAACTGGTATCCGTAAAAACGGATACTGCCCGCATCCCTACGGGTTGAAATATCGCTCCAATTCGTGTAACTGACATGTCCTCTGTGACCTTCTATGTTCACAGATGCACGAACACCGCCAAAGTTTCCGGAATTCTCAGAGATTGGTACCGCGTCGCGGTTTTCGGCAGCAGCGACTTCACAACGGCGGTCGGGAAACGCACAGTGTGGCAAAGTGCCACACAAAATGGATTACATCTCGATTACTTATGACTGCAGCTTAGGCTTCGGATTCTTCTACCGGTTTTTGAAGCGCCGGTTCCGCATTTCCATAGCGGTTCAAAACGATGGCCAGGAATTCGAGAATAGCTGCTCCAGTGGTCCAGACCTGCCAGTGGGAAAAAAGGCCGACACTGATCGGAAATTCCCCGGTGGCTCTAAGGTCGGCGGTGATCCTCCATAGACCCAGAACAATTGCCATCACGGAGGCGGGGGTCAAAAGCGCAGCCAGCCCCAGTGCAAGATGCTGGTTCTTGCGGTGGTTCCGGCGCACCCGGGAGCCGTTGCCAAATCGTATCCGAACGATCATTTCCTGTAGAATCCTAGTTTACCAAGCCTATACTTCGTATCGACGAAAGAGAATCACTTTCTTATGGAAAAAATCAAGACCGCCATCATCGGCACCGGCTTCATGGGAAAGGTTCATGCGGAGAATATCCGGCGGCTCGGCTACGTTGAAATCGCGGGTGTGGCGGCATCCAGCGAGGACAAAGCACACCAGTTCGGCCTAAGTTTGGGAGTGGAACGAACTACTGGCGATTACAAGACTCTGCTGGAAGACCGCACGATTCGCGCGGTTCATGTATTGACGCCGAATGCCATGCACCATCCGATGTGCAAGGCTGCGCTGGAAGCTGGCAAGCACGTGCTATGCGAGAAACCTTTTACCATTACCGCCGGCGAAGCGCGCGAGTTAGTGGGCCTGGCGGCAAAGACTGGTCTAGCGAATTGCATCCAGCACAATTTGCGTTACTACCCGGTGGTGCAGCAGGTCCGGCGCATGATCGAATCCGGAGAACTAGGCGAAATTCTGATCGTGCAAGGCACCTACTCACAGGATTGGTTACTGTACGACACCGATTGGAACTGGCGGATTGATTCGAAGGCGAATGGTCCGCTGCGAGCCATGGGCGACATTGGATCGCATTGGATGGACATGATCCAGCACCTCACGGGCCTCAAAATCGCTGCCGTGTGCGCCGATTTCGCTACGTTTCACAAGATGCGCAAGAAACCTAAGGGATCGATCGAGACTTTCGCGGGCAAGACGCTAAAGGCCGAGGACTACCAGGCCGTTCCCATCGATACCGAAGACTTCGCGGCGGTACTGCTGCATCTGGGCGATCGCGCGCGCGGATGTTTCACAGTCAGCCAGATGTCGGCCGGGAGAAAGAATATGTTCACGGTCGACATCTACGGAACCAAAGCGGGAGTTTCGTGGAACCAGGAGCGGCCCGACGAGCTGTGGATCGGACAGCGCAACTCACTTAACGGCCTGCTCGTAAAGGATCCGTCGCTACTTGATCCCCGGGCCGCCGCCTATGCCGATCTTCCGGGCGGGCACAGCGAGGGCTACGACGACACTCACAAGCAGGTATTCAAGAGGTTTTACGCTAAGGTAGCGAATTCGTCGGTGCCGGTGGAATATCCGACGTTCGAAGACGGTTTACGTGGAATGGTGCTTCTCGAAAAGGTGTTGGAGAGCGCGCAGAAGCGGGCTTGGGTAGCGGTTTGACCAAACTCACAGAAGAGCAATATTTGGCGATTGATCGCGCAGCGGAATTTCGCAGCGAGTTGTTGGACGGTGAGATGGTAGCTAGGCCGGCGGTATCTATTCGGCATGGTCGAGTGCAGGGGAACGTATTAGGCGAATTGTATCTGGCACTACGGGGACGGGGAGGGGAGGCCTTTGGTTCTGACCTGCGCGTTCGCGTTTCCTCTCGGACGTACACCTACCCGGATATCTTGGTGGTCTTCGGAAAGCCTCGCGCTGCCGATGCCTATCAGGACGTTCTTGTTAACCCTATCCGTTCTTTTTGAGATCCTCTCGCTGTCCACTGAAGAGTACGACCGCGGCATTAAGTTCCGGCACTATCGAGCCATGGATTCGCTCGAAGAGTATATCCTCGTAGATCAGGACCAGATCCGAATCGAGCAATACGCGCGCCAGGCAAATCACACGTGGACTCTGCGAGATCACCAGACCGTTGAAGAAGAATTAAAGATCACCTCGATCGGCGTCTCTCTTCCGCTCAGCCGCATCTACGATCGCGTCGAACTTCCGCCCGCGGCCTGATCCCCAAACAAGAATCGCTCCGTCGCCATCCACATGTCATCCAATACATTCAACAGCTCGTGGTCCGACTCCATGACATGTAACTGTGCCCCCGGACTCCGGCTGGCAAACTGAACGGAGAGATCCGAAGGCACGACCGTGTCGTTCTTGCCGTGGAAAATCAGCGTGGGCTGCCGGACCTCCGGGAAATCCTCGTACTTCCGGCCATCCTCGATCAACTGATAGCCCAGCTCGACGGTTCGTCCCTGGCTGTAGTGCAAGACGTCGAGAACACCTTTGCGCTTCCATTCTTCCATCGTTGCGTCCCCCAAAGTTTGCGGCCATCGCGACGAAAAGCAGAAGGCCGGCGCCATGAGCACCAGTTTGTCGACTTCCGCGTGGCGCGCGGCAAACAGCGCCGCGAGGTATCCGCCCATACTCGAACCAATGAGAGAGACTGGTTCGCCTCCCGACACCCGCTCGATCACCCGAAGCTGTCCGCTGATCGTGAGCCGTTCGAAATGGCCGTCCGCCAGGTCGGGAATCTCCAAGCCGATTCCCAACTGTGCGAATCGCTCGCGGAAGAACCGCGCTTTTTTAGATGTTGGACCGCTCGCGAAACCGTGCAGATAAACGATCCGGCTCACTTTACGTTCACCGGCTGCCAATCGGAATATTGCGATACATTCTCGACTTTCATTTCGTTGTTGATGTATCGGCGATAGACCACCGACGCGGGAAGCACCGCTCCAGCTGCCGTGGGAGCATAATCGACACTGGCCTCATCGCGAATCTCATCGGATTCCAGTTGGCGGGAGGAAGTCAAGGTGATACGGAGCGGCTGATTATCGGACTCGCGTACCCAAAGTTTTCCCGAAAGCGGTTGTTTGACCTGTTTGCCAGGCTCGCCAATGCGGAACGCCTCCTGGCCGGCGTTCTGGTGGAACTTGATCACGATTGCGCGATCGGCGCCGATGAGCGCTGAGCTGTCGCGCTCGAAAATATACTTTTCGAGATTGGCTTTGGTGAACAACAGAATCAGTTGGCCGAAATCAGTGGCCGCCACGGCCAGGTTCGCCTGATCGAAATCTTCCTGCAATTCGGTGCGGGCGCGGTCGTCCCTGGAATCCAAAATCGCCCGGAATCTTTGGAGCGCTTTAGCTTCGGGCATCACTGGTTTGCCATTCACTTGTAAGACTTGACGGAACTCGTGCAGCGCTTCCGGAGTACTGCGGAAACTGCCCAGCGCGTAATAGGAAATGATCTCCCGATCTTTGAATTCAGGTTTAACCGCCTCGGTAGCCTTTCGGCCAATCCGGAGTTTGGGCTTAGGGAATATGAGTGCTTTCTGATGCAACGTTTCGCGACAATAATAGCCTGAGGCAGCCTGCCAGAACTTGGACGCCTGCCTCGCAACTTGGGGAAGCGTCTGAGTACTCAAGGCGTCCTGGGCGGGAAGCATGGACTCCCCGAGTGCAAGTGCTGCTAATATGAAGAATTCGGACCGCACTGATCTGATTCTAACCAGACGTAACGGGAAGAAACCGGACCGAATTGCGAATGGCGAACCGGCATGGTTGCGGCAAACCGCCATCGTCGCTAGAATCATTGAGTTTGCAGACTATGGGGAGGACTCATGTCGGTTGAACAAAGAGTGAAGCAGATCATCGTCGAGCAGTTGGGTGTAGACGAGAGCCAAGTGGACAACACTGCCTCGTTCGTCGATGATCTTGGCGCGGACTCGCTCGATATCGTGGAACTGGTGATGGCATTTGAAGAAGCCTTCGATATCGACATTCCTGACGAAGACGCCGAGAAGATTGCTACCGTCAAAGACGCCATCGACTATATCGAAAACAAGAAAAAGAAGTAAGACCGGGTGGAGCAAGATTTGTCCCGCAGAGTTGTAATCACCGGAGTCGGCCTGTTGACTCCGCTAGGCATCGGTACATCGGAAACGTGGCAGGCCATCCGCCAGGGGCGGAACGGGATCTCCCGCATCGAACAATTCGACCCTACGGACTTCACTTGCCGGATTGCCGGGGAAGTCAAGAATTTCGAACCCAACCGGTACATCGAACGCAAAGAGATCAAGAAAATGGGCCGGTTCATTCAGTTCGGAATCGCGGCCTCGGAATTCGCACTGGAGCAATCCGGGCTTCGGATCGACGCGCACAATGCGGAGCGCGTGGGCGTATATATCGGCAGCGGAATCGGCGGTTTCGAAGTAATCGAGCGCGAGCACAAGACCTTGCTCGAAAAAGGCCCCAGCCGCATATCTCCGTTTTTCATTCCTGCCACCATAATCAACCTGGCATCGGGTTATGTGTCTATTCGTACCGGCGCTAAAGGTCCTAATTCGGCTACCGCCACAGCGTGCACCTCCAGCGCGCATTCCATCGGCGACTCGTTCAAGATTATCCAGCGCGGCGACGCGGACGTCATGATCTGCGGAGGCGCGGAAGCCGCTGTGACGCCCATGAGCATCGGTGGATTTGCCGCTATGCGCGCCCTGTCACAGCGCAATGACGAGCCGGAGAAAGCCTCGCGGCCGTGGGATGCGCAGCGCGATGGTTTTGTGGTGGGTGAAGGATCGGGGATGCTCATCCTGGAGGAGTTGGAACAGGCTCGCCGGCGCGGAGCCATCATACTGGCCGAAATCGTGGGCTATGGCATGAGCTCGGACGCGCACCACATCACCAGTCCACCCGAGGATGGTGACGGCGCCTTCCGGGTGATGCGACTTGCTATTAAAGACGCGGGTATTGAACCCAATCAGATCGATTACATTAACGCGCACGGTACCTCCACCGAAGTCGGCGATAAGATCGAAACGGCGGCTATCAAGCGCGCTTTCTGCGAACATGCTTACAAACTGGCAGTGAGCTCGACCAAATCCATGACCGGCCACTTGCTCGGAGGCGCGGGTGGGCTGGAGGCCGGTATCACAGTCTTGGCACTTCGCGATCAGATCGCGCCGCCCACAGTCAACTACGATTTTCCGGATCCGGAGTGCGATCTCGACTACGTGCCCAACTGCGCCCGCGAGATGAAAATTGAGTATGCGCTCTCGAATTCATTTGGCTTCGGGGGCACGAACGGCTGCCTGATTTTTAAGAGGTTCACGGGCTGACCTGTCAGCGCCCGGCTTAACTTCACCACATCCATGAAGATTATCGTTTCTATCAAGCAGGTACCCATGCGCGACTCGCAACTCCGTATCGACGCGAGCGGACGCTGGATTCAGGAGAATGATCTCAGTTTCGAGATCAACGAGCCGGATGCTTACGCCCTCGAAGAAGCTCTCCAACTGAAGGAGAAGCACGGTGGCGAGGTGATTGCTTTGTGCGCCGGACCCGCACGCGCATCCCAGACCATTCGGGAGGCTCTGGCCAAAGGCGCGGACCGCGCAGTACACATTGAAGACGAGAAACTGGGCTCGTTCGATACGCTGGGCATCGCCAAGCTGCTGGCCAAGGCGGCCGAGGCTGAGAAGCCAGACCTGATTCTTACCGGATTGCAATCCGATGATCTGGGCTATGGCCAGACGGGCGTGGTGGTGGCGGAGATCCTCGGCTTGCCTCACGGCACCATCATCATGGCCGTCGAAAAGACCGATGGTGGGATCCGGGTCAAGCGCGAGCTTGAGGACGGCTGGTTTCAAAATGTCGAGATGCCGCTGCCGGCGGTGCTAACTATCCAGTCCGGCATCAACAAGCTTCGGTATGCGACCCTCATGGGCATCAAGAAAGCTAAGACGAAAGAGATCAAGAAAGTAACGACCGGCGAATTGGGAGTCGCGGCGACACCCACAGCGGTGATCGAGCGCGTTTATCTACCGCAGCGAACCAAACAGACGCAGATGCTGGAGGGGACCGCGAAAGAAGCGGCGGCGAAACTAGTGGAGAAGCTCAGGTTCGAGGTGCGCGTCATATGAGCAATGCCATGAGCGGCGGTATTTTAGTAGTGGCCGAGCAGCGTAGCGGGGCTTGGAACCGCATGTCGTGGGAAACGCTGGTAGCCGGCCAGCAGCTTGCCGAAAAAACAGGACAGGCCATCTCCGCCGCGGTGGCGGGGCAGGGAATTGCCGCGCTTGCCGGTGAACTGGCTCGCAAGAAACTGGACCGGGTCTACGCTATCGAACATCCGTTGCTCGCATCCTACACAGCTGACGGCTACACGGCCGCGCTCGAGCAACTACTACGGAAAGTCAATCCGTCGATTGTGCTCTTCCCGCACACTTACCAGGTGCGCGACTTCGCGCCCAAGCTGGGCACACGGTTCAATCAAGTATTAATCAGCGACGCGATCGGCTTTCGCGTAGAATCCGGCGCGCCAATTTTCGTGCGACAGCTTTTTCAAGGCAAACTGAATGCCGACGTGAAGCCGGGCGGTGCGGAGCCGTACTTCGCATCCATCCAAGCCGGCGCGTTTCGAGCGGATCAACTCGCTGAAGGCTCGGCGCAGATGGAGAATTTTGCGCCCGATTTAAATGCCGAAGCGATCCGTGCCAAACCTCTCGATCCGTTCCGCGAATCGGCGCGTGCTGTGGATCTGACCGCAGCGGACATCATCGTCTCAGTCGGTCGTGGCATCAAGGAGAAGGAGAATATCCCCATCGTCGAAGAACTGGCCAAAGCTCTGGGCGCGGAGCTCGCAGCTTCGCGGCCAATCTGCGACAGCGGCTGGTTGCCGATGGAGCGCCAGGTCGGTAGCTCCGGTCAGACCGTGTCGCCGAAGGTGTATCTGGCAGTCGGAATTTCGGGCGCGATCCAGCACCTGGTTGGGATGAAAGGCGCCAAGACGATCGTCGCCATCAACAAGGACGCGAACGCGCCCATCTTCGAAGTGGCGGACTACGGGATTGTGGGCGACCTTTTCGAGGTCGTGCCCGCGCTGGTGGAAGAAGTGAAGAAAGCCAAAGGTTAGGCGGTCTACGGTGCGGCCATGAAAGCCTGGCGCGTACACGCTTGGGGCGAGCCGGAGACGATGTCGCTAGAGGACATTCCGGTTCCCGAGCCAGGTGCCGGCCAGGTGCGAATTCGCAATCGGGCGGCGGGTCTGAACTTCTTCGACATTCTGCAGGTCCAGGGCAAGTATCAGATCAAGCCCCCGTTTTCATTCACGCCCGGCGCCGAAGTGGCTGGTATCGTCGACGCGGTTGGCCCCGGCGTCCCTGAATTCCAGATCGGCGAACCAGTTCTTTCGATCACACACGGCGGGGGTCTGGCCGAATACGCTCTTAGCAGGGCTGAGACTACATTTCCGATTCCGGGATTCATGGACGTCGCCGTAGCAGCCGCGCTACCAATCGTTTATCACACTTCGTACTTCGCGCTGCGTGATCGCGCATCCGTGCAGCCGGGCGAATGGCTGCTGGTTCATGCCGGGGCAAGCGGCGTGGGAGTTTCGGCCATTCAACTCGGGCGAGCATTCGGTGCGCGGGTGATAGCCACCGCGGGCGATGCGGAGAAGCTCGAGTTTGCGAAAGCGCAAGGCGCGGAGCATGTATTCAGCTACCGTGACGAAAGCTGGGTGGAGCAAGTCGGGCAACTAACTGGCGGCCGAGGCGCGGATGTCATCTACGATCCAGTGGGCGGCGACGTCTTCGATCTTTCCACCAAATGCATCGCGCCCGGTGGCCGACTCCTCGTCATCGGATTCGCGAGCGGACGCATCCCGAGCATCGCGGCGAATCGCATCCTGCTGAAGAATATTTCGATCGTGGGAGCCCTATGGGGCGGGCACGCCTTGGCGCATCCCGAGTATCTAGGCCAAGCACAGCGCTCCCTGACGGACCTTTACTCGAAGAGCGAGATCCGTCCGCCGCGCCCAATCGAATACTCGCTTGATCAGGCGCCCGCCGCGCTGCGCGACCTCGCCAATCGAAAAGTGCTCTGGAAGGCGGTCGTCACCATGTGAGCGGCCTTTGGTGGAAGAGCTTGTTGGTGGCGATCGCCTCGTTCGTGTTTTTGGCGTACGGGGTCGGACGAACGGGCGTCGCCTCGGCGCTTGCCAACCCGGTAGACCGCGTTCACGCTCAGGATGAATCCATCTACGCCAATGCCTCCTTGCGAATGGCCGCGCAAGGGAATTGGCTGACGCCCATTGTCATGGGCCGGTTATTCTTGTACAAGCCTCCGCTACTTTATATACTGACAGCGCTATCGCTCAAGGCATTCGGCACGTCCTTGTTTGCTTTACGTCTCCCCAGTCTGCTCGCAGGATCTGTTGCCGCTACGTTATTGTTTTATTGGTGCGGTACTTCTCGTGGACTGTGGGCCGGCTTTACCGCAGTATTGCTGCTCCTTGCTGACCCGCCCTGGTTTACTTTCGCGCGCCTCTGTTACACCGATGTGCTGCTGGCCGCCTTCACTGTGGCCGCGATCTTTTCGGTAACCCGCGATCCTCGGCTCGATACCGCTCCCGCGCGTTGGAGTTTCATTGCGTTCAGTGCAGCGGCGATCCTCACCAAGAGCGCAGCCGGCTTGCTTCCGTTATTGGCCCTGGCCCTTTTTGCCTGGCTTGGCCCGCGTGAGCAGCGTCCGCCGTGGCGAAGGATAATAGAAGTCGGCGGCTGGGTCACGCTCTTAATTGCTCCCTGGCACCTTTACCAGCTAATAATCCACCGGCAATGGTTCTGGACCGACTACGTGCAAGTCCAGTTACTGCAATTTGGCGCGCGTCCCCCCGTCTCCGGATCACTCGAAATCGCGGCCTGGTTCTACCTCAAGCGTCTATTCCTTACCGATCCGACGTTGTGCGTTGCGGCCGCGATTGTGCTGCCTGCCCTGGTCATAGAAGTTCGCCGCGGGAAGGCGGATGCTCGGTTACTGGCGTGCTGGATAACGGTGATTTTCGCCAGCATTTCGTTGTTTCAATACCGCAACTTTCCTTATGTTGTCATGTTGATTGCGCCCCTGTGCCTGCTGGCTGCGTGCTACATTCCCAGCAAGCATCAGCCCTGTATCGTGATCGTGCTAGCGCTGATTCTCGGCCTGAAGCTGGTGCCCAGCGATCGCGTCTGGAGCCTTACTTTCTCCGCCAGCCAACCTCTCGCTGCGGCGCCTTTGCTGAGCTCCTATCTCGATCGCGGCCGTTCGAACGAACTTATCCTGGTCGACACCGACGACGAATTCTGCAGCGCCACTCTTCCCCTTCCGAGAGTTCGCTACTGCTTCCGCGATCCCAGCCATGTGACCGAACGGTACGCGCCCTACTATGTGGACCTCGGTATCACCGTGCCGGCCGCGGTCTTCGATGACCTAGATCGTTGGGAGCCGGTCTTTCGAAGTCGCCTGCGCGCCTGGGGTCTCAACTCGGACGAGCCAATCGCGACCAGTATCGTCGCTGGCAACAACGCGGATGTTGTCCTCATTCTCCAATCGCATCCCGAGTCGGATTTCTATCTGCCAACTAATCTCCAACCGGCCATTCTTGCTGCTGCCCCAAGCACGCATACGATAGTGCCCGCCTCCGCCAACCGGTTCTTTCTACTGGCCAATCGCTCCACAAGTCGCGTTCGTCCATGGTCAAGTATGTTGCAATGAGAGGGTATGGAAATCATTCAGGTGATTGGCCGCGAGATTCTCGACTCGCGGGGCAATCCTACCGTTGAAGCCGACGTGCGCCTAGCTGACGGCACTCTCGGCCGCGCGGCCGTTCCTTCTGGCGCCTCCACCGGAGAGCACGAAGCCGTCGAGCTTCGCGATAACGACGAGAAGCGTTACCTTGGCAAAGGTACGCGCAAAGCTGCACAAAACATCACCAAAAAGATTGCGCCGGCGATCGCGGGGATGGAGGCGGAAGAGCAAAGCGCCATCGATCACAAGATGATAGAACTGGATGGCACGCCCAACAAGAGCAAGCTGGGCGCGAACGCTATCCTGGCCGTGTCGATGGCCGCGGCACGCGCTGCCGCGCAGTCTCAAAGCATGCCCTTGTATCGATATCTGGGCGGTGTGAGCGCGAACTTGCTGCCGGTTCCGCTGATGAACATCCTCAATGGCGGGGCGCACGCCGACAACTCGGTTGACCCGCAGGAATTCATGATCGTTCCCCACGGCGCGGCCAAATTCGCCGAAGCTTTACGGATGGGAACGGAAGTTTTCCATACATTGAAAGGCGTGCTTAAGAAGCGTGGCTACTCTACCTCCGTGGGAGATGAAGGCGGCTTCGCGCCCAATCTGAAATCGAATGAAGAAGCTTTGGAAGCGGTGCTCGAAGCCATCACCAAAGCCGGCTACAAGCCGGGCGCGCAGATTAGTATCGCGCTCGACCCGGCCGCTAGCGAGTTTTACGACTCCGAAAACGGCAAATACGTCTTCAAGAAGTCCGACAAGAGCCAGCGAACTTCTGAGCAAATGGTAAAATTCTGGGCCAAATGGGTGGAGCGATATCCGATTATCTCCATCGAGGACGGAATGGCCGAGGACGACTGGGACGGCTGGAAGCTCATGACTGACGCATTGGGGGATAAGATTCAACTCGTCGGCGACGATCTGTTCGTGACCAACACCGAGCGCCTCGCTGAGGGCATTGAAAAAGGTGTAGCGAATTCGATTCTCATCAAAGTGAATCAGATTGGCACGCTCACCGAAACGCTGGAGGCCATGCAAATGGCTACCAACGCGAACTACACCAACGTCGTCTCGCACCGTTCGGGTGAGACTGAAGATGCTTTTATAGCCGATCTCGCCGTAGCTACGCGCGCCGGACAGATCAAGACTGGGTCGGCCAGTCGCACCGACCGAATAGCAAAATACAACCAACTCTTACGTATCGAAGAGGAGTTGGGCGCTGGCGCGAAGTTCGCCGGCAGGAAAGCGTTCCATCAATAATGCACGGTAAAAAGAAGCCTCTGGTGTTGACCATCCTCGACGGCTGGGGATTCTCGTCCGTTATGGAGGGCAATGCCATCGCCGCCGCGCGCAAGCCCACCTACGATTCATTGCTGCGCGAATATCCGAACACGCTGATTCGTACTTCCGGTAAGGCCGTCGGGCTTCCGGAAGGCCAGATGGGTAACAGCGAGGTCGGGCATCTGAACATCGGCGCCGGCCGGATCATCCTGATGGATGTCACGCGTATCGACCAGATGATCGCTTCGGGCGATTTCTTCAAGAATCCGGTGCTGCTGGACTCCATGCAGCATGCCCGCACCCATCGTTTGCATTTAATGGGACTGTGCAGCGACGGCGGCGTACACTCGCTTCTCACGCACCTATATGCACTGATCAAGCTGGCGAAGCAGGAGACGGTTCCACAGGTTTTCGTGCACTGCTTCATGGACGGCCGCGACACGCCTCCCGAGAGCGGAGCGGGCTTCCTCGAACAAATTCAAAGAGAGATGCGTCAATTCGGTATAGGCAGGATCGCTTCTGTTTCCGGCCGTTACTACGCTATGGATCGAGACCAGCGCTGGGACCGCATCGAGCGTGCCTTCGCCGCCATGGTGCTGGGCAAGGGCGAGAAAAACGCCGATCCGGTCGCCGCCCTCAAGCGATCTTACGAACAAGGCATCACCGACGAGTTTGTCGAGCCCGTCACTATTGTTGACGATCACCACCAGCCAGTCGGCTTGATCCGCGATGGCGATGCCTGCATCTTTTTCAACTTCCGTGCCGATCGCGCCCGCGAAATGACCATGGCCCTGACGGATACTGCGCTTGAAAAACCGTCGCGGTCGCTCGCACCGAAAAATCTTCACTTTGCTACCATGACCGAGTACGACAAGACCTTCAAGGTTCCCTTCGTGCTCCCGCGCGAGCACCCCAACAACATCCTGGCCGATGTGATGGCGCAATTGAACTGGAAGAATCTGCGCGTAGCCGAAACTGAAAAGTACGCCCACGTAACTTACTTTTTCAACGGTGGCAACGAAAAGCCATACGCGGGCGAGAGCAGGGAATTGGTGCCATCTCCCAAAGTCGCCACTTACGACTTGCAACCGGAGATGAGCGCGCCTGGGGTCACCGCGGCTGTGGTCAAGGCAATTGAGCAGGGTGACCTGGACTTCATCGTCATGAATTACGCCAATGCCGATATGGTGGGCCATTCGGGAAAGATGGCCGCCACGGTACGAGCGGTCGAGGCCGTCGACGCTGGGCTCGGCGAACTCTACGCGGCGCTGCGGCGCTCCGGCGGATCGTGGATCATTACGGCCGATCATGGCAACGCGGAGACCATGATCGATCCGGTTACCAAGGGACCGCATACTTACCACACCACCAATCCGGTACCATTCATCCTGGTCGATGAAACACAGCGCGTCTTGCGGCAGGGAGGCGCTCTACAAGATATTTCGCCGACGTTGTTGGGATTCCTAGGCGAAAAACAGCCCAAGGAAATGACGGGGAGGGATTTACGTTTATGAAGCCGCTGTATCTTCGCGACATAGAAAATAATGCTCACGGGTCGGGTGGATATGCCGACCTGATTCGTAATATGCGCTCGGCCGGCGCCGGCCTGCCAGGAATCTTGCATCTGTTCGCATTCAAACCGGAAGCGACCGAGCATCTCGAGCGTTTCTCGCAGGCGGTCATGCGCGGACCTTCGCCGTTGAGCGCGGGTTTTCGCGAGTTGATCGCTGCGTTCACCTCCAGGCTGAATAATTGTCAGTTTTGAATTGAAAGCCACGCCGCGGTCGCGGCGGAGCTGCTCGAAGATCGAGCCAAGGTCGACGCCGTACTCGACAATTTCCGGACCGCACCCATCTCCGATGCGGAAAAAGCGATGTTCGCCTATATCGAGAAGGTGAATTGTGACTGCGCGTCGGTCGAACAGGCCGACATAGACTACCTGCATCAGGTTGGCTGGACCGACGAAGGGGTCTACGACGCCATTACGGTCTGCGGCCTTTTCAATTTCTACAATCGCTGGATCGACGCCACCGGTGTGGAGGCGATGTCGAAGCAGGATCACGCCGCGTCCGGCAAGCGCCTGGCCACTCGCGGATATATATTAAGCAAATGACCCGTGTTTCGCTGCGTTCATTCGCTGCCATTTTCGGCATCATGACGATTCAGGCGATAGCTCAACCGCCTCGCGCGCGCGACTTGGCTGTTCCGCTCGAAGGCACTCCAGGTCCGCTCAACGCCATCACCGACATCGCGGGCATCGAAGTCGGGCAAACCACGTTGATCGATGGGGCCTCAGTTCGCACCGGGGTCACCGCCATCTGGCCGCGCGGCAAGCAATCCGATGATCCGGCATTCGGCGGATGGTTCTCGCTCAACGGCAATGGCGAGATGACTGGAACCACGTGGCTCGAGGAATCCGGTTTTCTGGATGGCCCCGTCCTCATTACTAACACGCATAGTGTCGGCGTGGTGCGTGATGCCTACATCGCCTGGCAGGTCCAGCATCAGCGCAAGCCCGGAACCAATAGCTTCGGCGGGGGATTTTGGTCCCTTCCCATCGTGGCCGAAACTTATGATGGGTTTCTGAACGACACCAACGGGTTTCACGTCAAGCCGGCGCATGTAGTCCAAGCGCTCGACGGCGCCACATCGGGTCGCGTTCAGGAAGGCAACGTCGGCGGCGGCACTGGCATGATCTGCTTCGGATTTAAGGGCGGCATTGGAACTTCATCGCGCATCTCGGGCCAATATCGCGTGGCCGCATTAGTTCAGTGTAATTGTGGAGCGAAGCGACAGTTGCGGATCGCGGGCGTGCCGGTAGGCCAGGAACTCGACCGGCCATCGGTCGCCTCCACGGCACGGCCAGCTGAAGATCGAGGATCGATCATCATCGTCGTTGCAACCGACGCGCCGCTGCTGCCGAATCAGACCAAGCGGCTCGCAAGACGCGCATCTCTGGGTCTGGCGCGCATGGGATCGACCTCCGGCAACGGCTCCGGGGACATATTTATTGCCTTCTCCACCGCCAACCCCAACGCCGCTAAACCGGCCGGTGGCATGGCGACTCTGTCCATGCTTCCCAACGATGCCCTCGGCCCCATCTTCGACGCCACTGTGCAAGCCACCGAAGAAGCCATCGTCAATGCACTCGTAGCCGCTCAAGATATGACCGGCGTCGATGGTCATACGGTCACTGCGCTCCCACATGACGCCCTGCGACAGGTTCTGAAAAAATACAATCGTACGGCTAGTACTCGCTAGACTCCTATTCAAAAAAGTTCTGATTTACCTATTTAAATTAACTTGACACAACCGTCAGGCTGGGAATACAATGCCTCAAAGTTGTGTTCGGCCAAGGCTGCCCGGACTGAGTGTTGGTTGCAGAATCTATAAAGATGCTGTCTCCCGGTTTCGGGGGAGGAGGGGTTATGAATTCGAGCTGCTACAGGCTCACCGCTGGTAGTGTGTCTTCCTTTGTTCTCGCTGTCGTCTGCGCGAGCATCTTGTTGGCTTTCAGTTCCGTTCCTGCATGGGCCCAAACTGCCACCGGTACAATCGTCGGCCAAGTGTCCGACCCGTCTGGCGCAGCCGTTGTCAACGCCGAGGTCAAAGTTACCGATCCCACCACTAACTCCTCCCAGACGGCCAAGACAAACGAGGTCGGCCGGTTTACCTTTCCCAGCGTCGCGCCAGGCACTTACGACGTGACGGTTACGGCAACTGGGTTCACACAATCCCGTCTGGCAGCACAAAAAGTGGATGTCGGCGAATCGCTCACGCTCAATGTCACACTCCAGGTGGGCGCGACGTCAACTGTGGTGGAAGTTCAAGCCGCTGCCGGCGCGGAGTTGCAGACCCTCAACGCGACTGTCGGCTCGACGATCACGAATGAATCCCTGAATTTGATGCCAAACCTCGGTCGTGATGCTTCCACGCTTTCGGTGCTTCAGGTCGGTGTTTCGCCGACCGGAAATGTCGCCGGAGCCGCCACGGATCAGAACGGCTTCCAATTGGATGGTGGTAATAACAGCGACGATATGGCTGGGACCAACACCACTTACACGCCCGGCAACGGCTACTCCGGAACAGGTTCGACCGGCGGTACACCCACCGGCGTAATTCCCACTCCTATCGAGAGCATCGAGGAGTTCAAGGTCGGCACCAGCGGACAGACGGCGGATTTTAACGCTGCCGCGGGCAGCCAGGTGCAGATGGTCACCAAGCGCGGTACCAATACTTTCCATGGCGCCCTCTACGAGTTTTATTTCGCGAACAATGTTGGCGCGGCTAATCTGTGGAAAAACAATCACACTCCCGATGCACAGACGGGTACGCCATACACGCCGCTTCCCACTACTCACAGGAACCGCTTTGGCGGCGCTCTCGGCGGCCCGTTAACACCCAAGTTCTGGGGCGGGAAAACTTATTTCTTCGCCAACTACGAAGGCATGCGTTACCCGAATTCGGTCTCGTTCGAAAGAGGCGTGCCGACGGCGTTGCTTAAGCTCGGCGTCATCCAGCTTCCCAACACTGCTGGCGTGTTAACGGCTTACAACATGAATCCTTTCCCGGTCACCTACCAAGGCACTACCTATCAGCCGGCAACTTGTGGGGGGCAAATGTGCGACCCGCGTGGCCTGGGAATCAACCCGCTCGTTCAGCAAGTGTGGAACCAGATGCCCTTGCCGAACGATCCCCAATTCAGCAATACCGGGAACGGAATTGACGGCGTCAATGCTCAGGGCTATCTCGGGACACTCGCGCTCCCTCAGTCGTCGAATTTCTTTGTCGCGCGAATCGATCATGACTTCGGTGACAAATGGAAGTTCATGTCCAGCTATCGTTACTATAGCTATCTGCAGCAGACCAGCAACCAGACCACTTTGACAGCCTCGGGGCAATACACTGCGACGGCGCCGCGGCCCCAAAAGCCCGATTTCATCGTCGGCGGACTTACCGGACAGCTCACGTCCAACATCACCAACGAATTTCGCGCCAGTTATCTTCGGAACTTCTGGCAATGGTCCGATCTCGGCGGCGTGCCCCAGCTTCCGGGTTTAGGCGGCGCCCTTGAAATGGGCGGGGAATCTGCAGCGACCAACGCGTTGATTCCCACCAACGTCAACTCTCAGAACACCCGCCAGCGTTTCTGGGACGGCCACGACCAGTTCTACTCAGACAATCTGAGTTGGCTGCACGGGAACCATCTCTTCCAGTTCGGCGGCTCATACATGCGTAACTACGATTTCCACTCGCGCAACGACAACGGTGTGGGAATCGATACGTCGATTACCTACCAGATTACGAACGGCGCAGGCATCCCTACCTCAGCCTATACAACGCCCGCCGGTTTAGCCGCGAGCCAGGCTACCAACTTTGCCCTGTATTACTCGCAAGTCCTTGGAATTGTAGGTCAATCTCAGGTGATGTACACGCGCGCCGGACAGAACCTGACATTGCAGCCGCCGGGAGGGTTTGGCTTTGACCAAAGCATTATCCCCACCTATGATCTCTATTTCAGTGACACCTGGCACATGAAGCCCACCTTTACGCTCACATATGGCCTGGCCTACAGCATCGCCATGCCGCCATACGAGATCAACGGCAAACAGGTTCAACTGGTGAATGATGCCGGAACCCCAATCGCTTTGAGCGACTTCCTGGCGAATCGCCAGAAAGCGGCCCTCGCCGGCCAAGCCTACGCTCCGGAAATCGGCTTTGAAACTGTTCGCAATATTGGCACTGGCGAGAAGTATCCATACAACCCGTACTATAAGGGATTAAGCCCGCGCATTTCGGCCGCGTGGAACCCGAGATTTACGGATGGTTTTCTCGGAAAGCTGTTGGGAGATAAGACTGTCATCCGCGGTGGATACGCCAGAATCTATGGCCGCACCAACGGTGTAGACCTGGTGTTGGTGCCGCTGCTTGGCCCCGGTATTCTGCAAGCCGTATCGTGTCTTCCTGCCTCCGACGGGACGTGCGCGGCTCAGAGCAGCTTGACCCCTGCTACAGCCTTCCGCATTGGAAAGGACGGCAACACCGCGCCACTGCCGGCAGTTTCTCAGAATTTTCCGCAACCCTACTTCCCAGGTGTGAACGGCAACGCCCAGGCCAGCGATGGGTCTGCCCTCGATCCCAACTACAAGCCAAATCACTCCGATGAGTTCACTTTCACCGTACAACGCGCTATTTCAAACAAGATGATTCTGGAAGCCGGTTACATCGGCCGCAAAATCTCGAACGAATTCCAGGAGATCAATGTCGACGCAGTGCCATGGATGACAACGCTGGGCGGCCAGAGTTTCGCGCAGGCGTATGCCAGTGTGTTCTCACAGATATGCGGACTCTCAGGTCCCACCTGCGCCGGCAATACCTCCGTGAGCGCGCAGCCGTTCTTCGAGGCGGCACTGGGCGGTCCGAATTCTCCGTTCTGTACCGGGTCCGCCAGTTGTACTGCAGCGGTGGTGTCGAAGTTCGGCGCCAGTATAAAGGCCACGCAGGTGTATAGCCTGTGGCAGAGTCTGTCTTCTGCAAATGGTTGGACTCTCAATCGCACGTTGCTCAGCTCCCCCTCGCTTGGCACAGGTATTAATCCTCAGTTAACCGCCTTCGAGCTGATCAACAGCCTGGGCTATGGAAATTACAACGCCGCGTTTGTAAAACTCACCACCAAGGACTGGCACGGTCTGACGACCAGCTCGAATTTCACTTGGGGCCGTGCGCTGGGCTCGGGAAGCGTGGTACAGGCCTCCAGTTCGGTCACTACCATCAATCCCTGGAACTTGGGCTACGCGTATGGACCCCAGCCGTTTGATGTCAAGTTCGTCTATAGCCTTCTGATGCTATATCAGCCTCCCGTCTTCAGGAACCAGAAAGGCTTCATCGGCAAAGTTCTCGGCGGATGGAGCATCGCGCCGCTCTTTACCGCACAGAGTGGTCTTCCACTCGAGATCAGTGTCGGCACCGGAAGCAATACCAATGCTCAAGCTTTCGGCGAGGTATACGGGAATAACAACACGGGCAACTACGAGAATGCTGTAGCCGTCGCGCCCTTCACCGGCGGCAACTCCGCTCACACCAATGTGACCCCCTGCAATGGCGTCGGCACCAGCGGGAACTCCGGCATGAACATGTTTTCTAGCCCCTGTGCGATTTACAACGAGTTCCGGCCGCCGGTCCTGGGGGTTGATAAGAACGAAAACGGCGCTGGCGTCATTCGCAATTTCCCGACCTGGAACCTGGACGCTACCCTCTCGAAAGACATTATGGTCAGGGAGCGGTTCGGCGCCACCTTCACGTTCCAGTTCGTGAACCTCCTGAACCACTTCCAGCCGGCGTTGTCCACTTCGGGGACTCCGACGCTCAACATCAACAGTCCCCAGACGTTCGGAAACATCACTGCCCAATACACCACTCCGAACGGTGCGCAATCGCGCTGGATGGAGTTCGGCCTCCGCCTGCGATTCTAAGTGGGGCAGGTCTCTGACCTGCAAAAGAGGGCCGAGCAATCGGCCCGATACTTCCTTATCCTGGTCCTATGAAGCTTTTTGTTTACGCCGTTGTGATGAGTGCGCTCGCGCCCTTCGCTATCGCTAGTGATGGCGACTCGATCGATTCCGCCGTTAAGGCCTGCTACGACGTCATCTCTGGTCCTGCGGGAACCCGCGATTGGGCTCGTTTTCGTTCGTTATTCGCCGAAGGCGCCCGGCTGATTCCGATCCGGCAGACAGCCCAGGGCTCTCTTCCGTCTGTGATGACGCCCGAGGACTACGAAAAGCGGGCGGGCGCGAACTTCGAGAAGGCTGCGTTCTATGAATCCGAAATGGCCCGGCGCGTGGAGACCTTCGGTGACATTGCGCACGTCTTTTCCACCTATGAATCCCGCCGCGCGCCGGGAGAAAAGCCGTTTGCGCGAGGCATCAATAGTTTTCAGTTGGTGAAGACCGCAGCGGGTTGGAAGATCATGACCATTCTGTGGGACTCCGAGCGCCAAGGCCTTACGATACCTGATAAATATCTGGCTTCGCCCAAGACCGCACCCAATTGAAATCTCAGCACCCCTTACACTGGAACTATGTCAAAACAATATTCGACTCCGCCCTCGATGACCATAGACCCCGCGCGCAAATATAGCGCCACGTTGGAAACCTCGAAGGGCAGCATCGTGTGCGACCTTTTTGCGAAAGACGCGCCCAAGACCGTCAACAACTTCGTCTTCCTGGCGCGCGAAGGCTTTTATAACGGCACCGTGTTTCATCGCGTCATCGCCGACTTTATGGTCCAGGGTGGGGATCCCACCGGCACCGGGCGCGGCGGCCCCGGCTACCAATTTGAAGACGAGACCAAGGGCAACCCCAACAAGCACAAGGTCGGCTCGCTCTCCATGGCCAATGCGGGCCCCAACACCAATGGCAGCCAGTTTTTCATCACCCACGTCGTCACCGATTGGCTGGACGGCAAGCATACCGTTTTCGGGCAAGTAACCAGCGGACAGGATATCGTGAACAAGATTCAGGGCGGCGACCAATTGAAGTCGGTGACCATCAAAGAAGCCTGACCCATGCCATTTCCCATTCACCGGATGCGACGCCTGCGCGCCAACGAGCCCATGCGCCGTCTGGTGCGCGAGACCGAGCTCGATCCGGCCGACTTCATCCTCCCGCTGTTCACCTGTCCAGGCGAAGGTGTGCGGCGGGAAATCAACTCCATGCCGGGCAATGCTCAGCTCTCGGTCGACAACCTGGTGAAGGAATGCGCGGAGGCGGAGCGGCTCGGAATTGGTGGCGTGATCCTGTTTGGAATTCCCGATAGCAAAGACGAAATCGCGTCGAGTGCCTATTCCGAGGACGGGATCGTGCAGAAGGCTGTTCGCGCACTCAAGCGGGAGGTCCCCAAACTGCTGGTGATGACCGACGTCTGCAATTGCGAATACACCAGCCACGGCCACTGCGGGTTGGTGAAGGACGGCGACGTTCAGAACGATCCGACGCTCGAGTGGCTCTCTAAAGCCGCGGTCTCACACGCGCGTGCCGGCGCCGACATCGTCGCTCCCAGCGATATGATGGACGGGCGGGTGGCGGCCATCCGCAAAGCGCTCGACGCGGCGGGTTTTTCGAACACGCCCATCATTTCTTATGCCGCCAAGTTTGCATCCGTCTTCTACGGCCCGTTCAGGGAAGCCGCCGAATCGACGCCGCAGTTCGGCGACCGCCGCAGCTACCAGATGGATCCTGCCAACGCGCGCGAAGCTATGCGTGAAATCGAGCTCGATATCGAAGAAGGCGCCGACATGATTATGGTGAAACCAGCGATGCCTTACCTCGATATCATCCGCCAGGCTCGCGACCGCTTCGATCTGCCGTTGGGTGCTTACCAGGTGAGCGGCGAATTCAGCATGATCACTGCGGCCATCCAGAACGGCTGGTTCGATCGCGACCGTGCAATCATGGAATCTCTCACCGCCATCCGTCGCGCCGGCGCCGATTTCATGCTCACCTATTTTGCGAAAGACGCCGCCCGCCTGTTAGCCTAACCAACCACCTACCACCTAATTGGGCTCCGGCACCCTCGGCAACGTATAGGTCTTCTTCAACGCCTCTTGATACTCCCCAAACAGCGCCTTGATGCCATCGAACTCACGCTTCACCGCTGCCCGATAATCCGGATGCGTCGCGAAATCGAACAGGATCGCCGCCATAGCTCGCGCATCCACTCGGAATCCCTGATGCCCGATCTCGGTCAATGCATCAGCCTCCATTTCATACGTATGGTTGGCAAAGTTCGATGAATATGCCTCAAATCCCATGCCAGGAATCTCGCTCGACACGCTCCCGGTCTCTTCGTATCCTTGCGGCTTTCCCGGTTCCTCCTGGACCTTCTTGGCCCCGTACATCTTCATATAAGCGAAGCCAACCTCATCCAGCATGGCCACCGAAATCCCATCGCGGTTCTGGCCGTAGTTATCGATCTTGACCTTGGTCCCGGTCGATAACGCCGCAGCCTTGGCCGCGTCGTCGACAAACTTGCGCACTTGTTCCAGATAAATCGCGTCCGGGTAGCGTATGTAGAAATCGGCCGCCGTACGGTCCGGTACGACGTTGGGCGCCGCGCCGCCTTCGGTGATTACACCTTGAATTCTCGCTTCGGGCCGCATGTTGCTCCGTACGCTGTCGATGTTCTCGAACAGGTGAATCACCGCTTCGAGCGCATTGCGTCCTGCCCACGCTGTTAGTTGATGCGCGGGCGCTCCGCTGAAGGTGTACTTCACCCCATCGATGTTCATGCAGCACGTTCCAAAGCCCGGCGCCGCCCGCAGCGTTGTACCAAAGGAATGGCTGCGCACGATTACGTCCGTGCCGTCGAATACATGCGCCTTGTGCATGACGGTCTTGGCATTGGGGGGCATCATCTCCTCGCCCGGAGTGCCGAACACAATAATGCTGCCGGGCGATTTCGTCCGCGCCAGCCACTCCGCAATCGCCACTGCCGCCGCCATGCCCACCGGTCCTTGCGCACTGTGTTGGTCCCCATGAAACGGCCGCGTCGTTCCACGCAGCGCGTCATATTCGACAATCACACCCAGGTTCGGCGGTCCGTTATTGCCCATGTAGCGCGCCACAAAGGCCGTCTCCAGCCCGCCCGCGCCAACCTTCACATCGAAGCCGTGCTGCTCCAGGTACTGCTTTAACTTTTGGACCGAGCGCTTTTCTACAAAGCCGATTTCCGGGTTCTTGGTAATGTCGTCGGACAGCGCCAGCAGCTCTTTATCCATCAGCTCTTTCGCCCGTGCCACCACTTGCTCCCGCGCCGGATTCGCCGCCGTGAGGCGCATCACGGTCGCCGGAATGTCCAGCGATTTTTCTAGCCCCGCCATCTTATGCAACACGTCCCGGGCGGCTTCGCGTTCCGTGGGAGTCTCCTGCGCCAGCAGCGGCCACGCCGTCAGAATCAAGATAGAGACAGATATACTTCGCATTATCGGGGATCTTAACATGATGTCGAGATCAATGCCTTACGAAAAAGCCATGGTGCTGCTCGAGCGCCGCTTCCGACTCATCCACTGCGCGAACTTCGGCCCACCGCGGGCCTTTCCACAGCATTCCCGCCAGCTCGGAAAGCTGCGCGGAATTGCCGGCTGCGTAGACCTCGACGTCACCATCATCGCGATTGCGTACCCAGCCGGTTAATCCTAGTGCGTTTGCAGCGTGCTCGACAAAGTAACGGAAGCCGACACCTTGCACTCGTCCTCGCACTCGATACAAACGTGCTAGTTTTTGGGCGCTCAAGGCCGCTTGATCAGAGGATAGACTACGATCTTTCGAAACGCCACCGGCCCGCGATCGCCTTGAAGCAGGATCGGCCCCGATTCACCTTCATTGGTGTCCAACGCGATATCCGTGGGCCCATCCAGGTTCTGCCTGTCGATCACTCGCGTGCCGTTCAGGACGACAGTCACCTGTCGGCCCACCAGCCGCACCGAAAGCGTTTGCCAGTCGCCCGCCAGCCGGGCGGCATTAATGATGGGCGCAATGCGGCCCAAAATAGCTCCGCTGCCCCGATTGGACGGCGGCCGGTCCGGATCGTCGGCGAGCTGCACTTCGTATCTGCCGCGCAGCGCGATACCGCTGTTCCCGCGCGGACCCAGCCGAAAATCGACGTCCAGAGCGAAGTTCATGAACTTTTTCTCGGACACCAGATTCGTATTGCCGATCCCGTTGGTCAGGATGCCATCCTTCACCGTCCATCCCAAGGTTCGCACCGAACCCACGGTTTGCCAGCCGGTCAGATCGTGCCCATCGAACAGCACCACCGCGTCGCCCTTCTTCCAGATGAGAGGGTCGTCTTTGTCTGGAAGTTGCGGCGCGCGCACCCCGGTCCACTCCAGGTAGGAAGAAGGATCGCCTTCAATCTCGAACGTCCCCTTCAGCTTCCCGTCCTCGAAACGTGCCCAATACAAGCCTATTTCTGGAGCGGGCGTGCGGCGATACCGGGTCTGCAAGGCAAAACGCAGCTCTCCATCGGAAATGGATAGTTTGGGAATCTCGTCGATCTGCCCGACCGGAGCGCCCACGAACTTGCCTTTTAGGTTATTGGTCCCCGCACCTGACACCTCCAGCCACCAACCGCGTGGAGAAGATAAGCCGTTAACGCTGATGTCCCAGCGGCCGTTGAATTGGTCGTCAGTGGTAGCAGCCCAGCAAGTGAGTGCGCAAGCTGCGAGAAGAACGACTCGCACTGGGCCTACTTTACCAAACTTGACACAACTTGAGGGACGGAACCCTGTTGCAGTACGTAACCCTGTCTCAGCCGTCTAGTAAAGATCGTGAGAGACTAACCACCAGGGAGGGCAGTCAATATGCACGGATTCCACTGGTTCGATACCCTGCTGAAAGACGTCCGTTTCGGGGCGCGTATGTTGCGGCGCAGCCCGGGCTTCACGGCTGTGGCGCTCCTCTCGCTCGCCTTGGGCATCGGTGCAAACACGGCGCTGTTCAGCGTGATGGACGCGCTGCTGCTCCGCATGCTACCCGTCAAAGATCCACAGCAGCTTGTGCAGCTCCACTCGCAAGTCTCGTTCCCGGCCTTCCAGAAAATCAGGGCCCGTAACAGAGTTTTCTCCGGGGCTTTTGCCTACAGCTACATGCTGCTGGTACCGGCCAGCGTAAGAATCGATAAGGAGCCGGAGCATGCCTCTGGAATCTTTGTGTCTGGCGATTACTATTCCGTGCTGGGCGTCGATGCCGCGGCCGGCCGCCTGCTTACTCCCGACGATGACCGCATTCCTGGCAGCGGCGGCGCGCAAGGACCGGTAGCCGTAATCAGTTATCAATACTGGCAGCGGCGGTTCGGACTCGATCCATCGGTGATCGGCAAGAGCATCATGATAAATAGCCTGCCGGTGACCATCGTCGGCGTAACACCCCCCGGTTTTCTCGGGATCAACCAGACCTTTACATCGGATTTCACTCTACCCTTCATGCTTCAGCCGCGCGTATCGCCGAGCGCCTCGACCGAGCTTTGGGTGCACGGTGATCAGGGTTCCGCTATCGGCTATGATCTAACCGACCAGTATGGGCCTACACTGATGGCGAGGCTCAAGCCCGGCGTGACTCTGGCGCAAGCGCAGGCTGAAGTGAATGTTCTTTACCAGCAGATCCTAACTGACCGCGCCGGCAGTCAGATCAACGAACAGAAACGCCGCGAGAATCTGGAGAAAAGGCTCGAGTTGGTTCCCGCCGGGAACGGCTACGGTTCGTGGGACGCGCCCACCCGGGCTCTACTTCTCATCATCATGGTCGCGGTCCCGGGGCTGGTGCTGCTGATTGCCTGCGCCAATGTCGCCAATCTGCTGCTGGCGCGGGCGGCAGCACGGAAGAAAGAAGTTGCTGTCCGGCTATCGATCGGCGCCGGCCGCGGACGGCTGATCCGCCAGTTCCTTACCGAAAGCGTGCTGCTCTCGGTGGGCGGCGGGGCCTTGGGATTAGTGTTCGCCGCCGGAGGCCGTCGGCTCCTGCTGGGCTGGATGACATCGCACATCAACGGTCCTTTCTATCTCGCTGCGCAAACCGATTCCCGCGTGCTGGCATTTACGGCCGTCATCTCTTTGGCGGCGGCGTTGCTGTTTGGAATCGCTCCCGCACTTCGCGCCGCGAATCTGGACCTCGCGCCTATGCTAAAAGAGGGCGCGCGCGGGCTGAGCAGCGGGCGGGGCTGGGAAACCGGCAAGGTCTTGGTTGCCGCGCAGGTGGCGCTCTCCCTGCTACTACTAATAAGCGCCGGCTTGTTGGTGCGGACGCTGCGCAACCTGAAAGTTTTCGACCCCGGATTCGCTCGCGAAAATCTGTACGCCGTCTGGACCGCGTTTCAAGGCGGGCGCCCAGCCAACGGCGCGATGGTGAAGGAGATTTCGAGACGGATGGAGAACCTGCCTGGGACTAGAGCGGCAGCCGTCACTTTCAACTATCCCTCCGGCTGGTTCACCGGATCGCGCTTCAAAATCTCGGTCGATGGGCGCATCCCGTTTTCGGGCGACGACTCTTACATTAATCGAGAGCTGGTTGGGCCCGGCGTTTTCGAGACCGTGGGGCTGCACTTGCTTACCGGCCGGGAGATTGAAGCCCGTGACGACGAGAACGCTCCCAAAGTTTGCGTGGTGAGCGCGACGGTGGCGCGGCTTTTCTTCCCGGGGCAGGATCCCATTGGCCGGCATTTCAAATTCGAGCGCACCGGCGCCGAATCAACGGCGGAGGTGGTCGGCGTGGTCGCCGACGTGAAGAGTTCCGACGCCAAGGACAAGATTCTGCATGCAGTCTATTGCCCTGTCTTACAGGACCTGCCGCTGGGCGACCTCACCGTGCTAGTCCGCAGCGCCGGAGAGCCATCCATTGCGCTCACCGAACTGCGCCGCCGTTTTCAGGACTACGACCGCAACCTGTTTCTGGACGTAAAGAGTGTGGAGGAACGCGTGGATGACGGCCTGATCATGCAAGGCTTTATGGCGATGATCGCATCCGTGTTTGGAGGGCTGGCGCTGCTGCTGGCAAGCGCGGGCTTGTACGGCGTGATGGCGTATTCGGTATCCCGCCGGACCAATGAGATCGGCATCCGCATGGCGCTCGGCGCGGGCCGGCGGAAAGTGGTTGGCATGGTAGTGCGCGAGACCATGAAACTGGTCGGCGTCGGCATGCTGGTCGGTCTGGCCGCGGCACTCGCGGCGACACGGGTTTCCTCCGCGCTGTTCGGAGTGAAGCCGACTGATCCGGCCACGATCGCCATCGCTGTGGGCGTGATGCTGGTGGTCGCCTTCGTGGCGGGTTACGCGCCCGCCCGCCGCGCCGCCGGCGTCGAGCCCATGATCGCGCTGCGGCACGAATGAGCTGCCCTCGGGGCCAAAGTTAGCACCGTTGATGCAGCTTATTGTTGTGGCGGATCAGTCGCGGTGATCTGATTGCCGGTCGCCTGAGAGACAATCTGCAAACCAGTGGTCACGCTGATTCCGTTGGTCGGGACCCAGGCGTTGCTGGCCGAAACTACCACGCTCAGGTGCGTCGGGCTGAGCACCGTGATGGTTTGAACGACGGCATCGCTGGTTCCGAATCCGAGTGTCGTTGCACTGGTGAAGTTCGTGTTGACCCCGACGATGTCGACCACGGTGCTACCAGTGGGCGGAATGATACTGGGCATCACTGTGAGTGACGGGACTCCCGCGGGATCGTAAGTGTACGTTGGCGGTGTGGCCTGAATGAAGGAAGAGCTTTGCCCGTCGGAGTTCAACGCCACTACGTTGGCCGTGTAACTTCCGGGCGCCGACGGCGGCGTTACCAGCAGCGAGCCATCGGCCTGAACCCCTTCGATTACGCCCGCCTGACCATCGAAGAGGATTCTGGTGTCGGGCTGGAAGACCGATCCGTAAATCGCCACCGCTCGATTCCCGTTGGAATCGTAAGTGGGAACGATATAGTTGATAGAAGGCGGCGCATTAATCACCGCTGTGAATCCAGACGGAAGAACGTACAGATCGTTCGGGGCCAGGAATAACAAGTGTTTGGGTCCAGGGCCCGCGCCTAGATTCAGCAAAGCATTCACGGCTATATAGGGAGTGGGCGGCGGATATGGCCGCAGAGAAGAGATTTGAGCCACGCCTCCGAGCGTGCTTACGCTCAGCCCGGGCGTTACCGTGTTGTTCGCCTGCAACAATCCCGAGCCGTTCGCCGCCAATGGCATGGGAGTCTGCAATCCTAGAGTCACCGGGGCAAGGGTAACGGGCACACCGCTCGGCGAGAATCCATATGTGCGTACCGAAGAAACTGCTTGGAAGTTTCGCGAACTTACATTGAAGTTAATACCGCCGGATACATTGGCTGCGGAGACAAAGACCGTCTGCGCTTGCGTCCAATCCCGCGTACCGTTGCCGCCATTGTAAAACTGTGTCGTGAACGCCGTGTAGTTCGGCTGGATGGAATTGCCGTTAGCATCTACCGGGAGGGCGATGTTGTCCGGCGTGGTTTCCAGGCCCGCTATCGGCGGCGGCAAGGGATGCACATACACGTAATAGTAGATGCCGGCCGGAATACCGTTGATCTGGTAGCTGCCATCTGGATTCGTCAAACTGCTGATTGCCGGACCGCTGGGTGGAATCGCAACCACCGACGCCAGATTCACTCCGTTTCCATTCAGCGTTACGCTCCCGCTAATACTCCCGACCGTAGCCAGGTAGCCCGCGGCGGGGTAAAGCAGGGAAATGCCGGCCATATCGTCCGCTCCCAGGGGCGTCGCGCGGCTGGAGGTGCTGGTGGTCTGTGTCGCCATAACGCTGGATGTCAAAGTATGCTGCAGGCCCATCGTATGACCAAGTTCATGGACCAGCGTCACAAAGAACAGCTCCGAATAGCTGGCTCTCTGGTCCGATCGGATCAAACTGAAGTCGCCGTGCAAAACCAGCTTCGAGCGTACAATCGGAACGAAGGTGTTGCCGTTGGCATCAAAGCCGAAGCCGGCCGTAGTCATGGGCCCACCCAATGCCACGATCCCAGGCGGAATATCGTCGTTGAATAGGACGTCGATCCCCGGCGCAGTCTCCGACGTCCCTGCCGTGAACAATCCGCCATATCCCAGCCGGATCTGCGATGTGCTGACGCTATTCCAGACGTCGGCAGCCGCGCGAATCTCGCTCACAATACCCTGGTAGCTATCGCCCGATATTGTATTCACCGGACCTTGATTGGATATGAAATACGGAACGGTGTTATTTCTCAATGCGTTCAGATTGAATTTCTTAACGATTGGATTATAGGGCCCCGAGGAAGTGTTAAAGGAAACGTAGAAGTAGTAGGCCGAGGCACTTGCGGCCAGCGAGAATAGTGTTAGCACTACCGCTATCAGACGAACCAGCCCCGCCCTTTTCACTTTCCGCCTCGGCTGCCAACAGCAGTCTGAATCAGGCTGCGCAGATCGCTCAACAGCATCTGCATCGCCGAATCACTGACCGGCTGTCCCGCGCCATTCAACATCAGTTCGCTGGACGGCCCGCGCGTCACTATCAACTGCCCGGCGGAGTTCTTGCTCACTGCAAACAGCCCTTGGGAAAGTCCGATGATCTGCGTCAGCCCGGATTTGCTGGTCCAGAGAAAGAACACAAAATCCTGGCTTGGCGCCAGAATAGGGGCGCCTGCGAAAGTTTGCTGGAACCGGTTTGAGGCTCCGCCCGGAACCGCAATATCGAGTTGGGTGGCGGCGGGTCCTTTTAATGTCTCACTGACCTGAATCTTGTAGTGGGTATAAATGATAGAGCCGCTGTAAGAGGATACAGTCTGCTGGGCCTTTCCATGAACGATGGCCGTGGAAAGCTGGATCATATCGTTCAAGCTGAGTTGCTGGAGGGTCGAGCCATGCAGTGGCGCCAGAGCAGCCACCATGCATCCGAGCATGAACACTTTTTGCATCGCTTTAACCACCAAGCTTGCAACTCGCTCGCCAATCTATCTTGTTGAAAAGAAGACTCGCTGCAACTCGATAGGCCGGCCTTCTGTATCCGTTCGACACAACCGCCGCCCAACTATAGGGCGTGTAAAAGCCTAGATAGGGCGGCGACTCGCCTAGCTGTTGCCTCGAACCACTAAGAGAGGAGCCTTTAGTTTGTGACGTACTGCATTAATTGTAGTCCCGAAGACGATGTCTTTCAAGCCCTTATGACCGTGAGCGCCCATCACGACCAAGTCTGGCTTAAGCTCTTCAGCGTAATGCACGATGGCGTCTTTGGGATCGCGAGAGTGGCGCACCACCGCCTCCACCGAAACCTGTTGATTCTCCAGCTCGCGTGTGATTTCCGCCAGATATTCCCGCCCGGCTTCCACTTCCGCCGTCGAGGATAGCGGCCCATAGACTTGACTGGTCACGCCCTCTTCTACATGCAGCAGATAAAGCTTGGCATGATGCTGCTTTGCTAGCGCGCTAGCGTGTGCGATGGCCTCCCGGTCGCGGCTGGTGTGATCAAGTGGAACCAGGATCTTTTGGTACAGCGGAATCGGCAAATTCGAAGCCACCGCCTTCGGCAGCTCGATGGGCGCGCGGCCAAACCTCCGAATCCAACGCGGAAGCACCGGCTGCAGAATCACCCAGGCCAGCAATACTACCAGGCCCGTGAGTATCAGGCCCAGGCCCAGTTCCAACCAGCCGCGCCATCTGCCCGCGCCATGTATCCAGTCCCGCACTGAAGTTGCCATTAACCATACATTGAGGACCAATATCAACACCGCAGTGGACCAAGCCAGCACTCTCAACCAGGTTCGATTAGCGAAAGCCCCCATACGCTCGCGGCTGCTGGTGAAATGGATCAACGGAATTACCGCAAACGGAAGCTGCATGCTCAGGATCACCTGGCTGAGAATCAAAAGCTGATAGGTGCCGTGTTCGCCGGCCAGATAAACGGTAAAAGCCGCCGGGATGATCGCCATGGTGCGCGTTATCAACCGGCGCAGCCACGGCCGCATACGGAAATTCAGGAACCCTTCCATCACGATTTGGCCCGCCATCGTGCCGGTTAGCGTCGACGATTGCCCCGAACACAACAGCGCCACGCCGAACAACACACTGGCCATAGTGGTGCCGAGCAGGGGTGAAAGCAATTGGTTGGCCTGCTGGATTTCCGTCACGACGATCCCGCGTTTGAAGAACACCATCGCGGCCAGCACCAGGATCGCCGCATTTACCAGCAGAGCGCCGTTCAGCGCTATCGTCGAATCGATTAGGTTAAAGCGGCAAGCTGTGCGTTTTTCAGCTTCCTTTTTTCCGATGCGCCGCGTTTGGACCAGCGCCGAGTGCAGATAAAGGTTGTGCGGCATCACGGTGGCGCCCAGGATTCCGATCGCGATATATAGGTTGTGCTGATTCAAATGCGGCACCACGCCGCGCGCCATCGGACCGAATTCCGGCCACCCCGCCCAGATAATCTCCACCGCGAAACAGGCCGCAATTACAGCGATAAGTGAGAGTATTATGCTCTCTATCATCCGAATTCCGAGCCTGGTCAGCCATAGCAGCAGCAACGTGTCGGCCGCGGTTACCAGCACTCCGATCAGCAGCGGAATGTGGAAAAGCAAGTTCAGGGCAATGGCCGCGCCCAGCACTTCTGCTAAATCGCAAGCCGCGATCGCGATTTCGCAAAGGAACCATAAGGAATAGGAAATGGGCCGGGGATAAGTCTCCCGGCAGGCCTGCGCCAAATCTCGCTGGCTCACGATCCCCAACCGCGCGCTGAGCGTTTGCAGCAGGATCGCCATCAGATTCGATACGATCAACACCCAGAGGAGTTGATAGCCGAAGCGCGCTCCGCCTTCCAGATCCGTCGCCCAGTTACCCGGATCCATGTAGCCCACACTGACCAAATACGCCGGCCCGGTAAACGCAAACATGCGCCGCCAGAGTGAGGATTGCGCGGTGTCGACGGACGAGTGGACCTCGGGCAGGGAAGCGTTGACTGTGGTTGCGGAAGACAGCTTAACTGTAGTTTACTGGCTTTTGCCGCGTAATACAAGGCTTCGGCCCTTTACAATCAGGTTGGTGGTTTTGAGCCAGTTTCAAAGCTTTTCAATACGGCGTAAACCATTGTAAAAGCGAAGGTTACTAAATGGTTTACGGATTGCCTTTTAGGAGCGCTTGAAAGCCCAGTGGCTGCCATGAAACGCATTCTCCTATCGCTACCAGCACTACTCGCTCTGGCAGTTCTTGCGATCGCTCAACAACCCGCGCCTCTGCCGCCCGATGGTCCCGACGCGCCGCCGGACGCTCCCGACGGCCAGTACGAGCCCGGTCGAGCGGTGGCCCGCATCAGCGTCATCAATGGAGACGTTTCCATGCGCCGCGGGGATTCCGGGGAAGTGATCGCTGCGGTGATGAATACTCCCGTCATGGCCGGCGACGCGCTTCTAACTGGTTCGTCGGCACGAGGTGAAGTCGAGTTGGATTCCGCGAACATGCTGCGTTTCGCACCTAATAGCGAGGTTCGATTCGCGGCCATGGATGTGAGGGGTTTTCAGATACAGATTGCGTCTGGAACCGTGCTCCTGCGCGTATTGCGGCCCAGCCAAGCGCAGGTGGAACTGGATACTCCCAGTGTGGCCGTGCGGGCGCTGCGGGAGGGCGTTTACCGCATCATGGTTCGGGAAGACGGCACATCAGAGATCACGGTTCGCTCGGGCGAAGCCGAGATTGGCAGCCCGCGCGGTACTGAGCGGCTTGGTCCGGGTCGAACCATGAATGCCCGTGGTCCTGCGACCGATCCCGAGTTTCAAGTCACCGGCGCGATACCTTACGACACTTGGGACCGCTGGAACGAAGACCGCGATCGTTATCTCACTAGCTCCCGTAGCTACGAGCATGTCGGCCCGGATGTCGCTGGTGTCGAAGATCTCGATCAAAATGGCCGCTGGGTAAACGATCCTAGCTATGGCCAGGTGTGGGCTCCGACCGTTCCTCCTGGATGGGCCCCCTATCAAAATGGGCGCTGGGTTTGGGAAGACTACTACGGCTGGACTTGGGTGAGCTACGATCCCTGGGGTTGGGCGCCATATCACTATGGACGCTGGTTCTACGGTCCGGTGGGTTGGGCTTGGTATCCCGGTCCGATCTACGGGCGTCATTACTGGGCGCCGGCTTATGTCGGCTTCTTCGGATTTGGCGGCGTCGGAGGTGTCGGGTTTGGCTTCGGGAACGTTGGCTGGGTAGCGCTCGCGCCCTTTGAAGTGTTCCATCCTTGGTGGGGCCGTGGCTTTTATGGCGGATACCGCAGCGGATTCTTCGGCAGCCACACCACCATCGTCAATAACGTGAATGTCGTGAACACGTATCGCAATGCTCGCGTGGCGGGTGGAATCACCGGTGTGAATACCGCTCAGTTTGGCCGTGGCGGACGGTTCACGGCTATGAATGCGAGCCAGATTCAGGGCGCGGGGATGGTGCGCGGCGTCCTCCCAATATCGCCGGACCGTAACAGTTTACGTGTGTCTGACCGCGCGGCGGCAGGGAACTTCCGTCAGAGCAACATTCAGAGCTTCGCTGGCCGTAGTCCGGCCTCCAGCGTGTCGCGCGTGCCGTTCGAGCAGCAACAGCGGGGTATGCAACAAATGTCCCGTTCTAATTTCAGCGTGCCCAATCGCGGCGGGGCTTTTCCGGGAGGCAATACGGCGGCTCCCTCAGCAGGCGCGGCGCACGCGTGGGGCCGCTTCGGTGAGCCGATTCATGGATCGAGTTCAACCGGAGCGTCACCCCAGAGTGGGGCTTCCAACACTGGGAATCGATTCGATAACACCAGGGGCGGTGCGCAGCCCCTCAACAATTTCTCGCCAGCGGTGCGCTCCTTGAACGGTAACAGCGAGGCAGTGCGCATCCGTCCGCCGATGGTACAGCAACGGGCGCCGAGTTATCAGGCTCCCAGCTATCAGGGGCCTCGCGGCGTTTCGCCTAACTATCAGGCGCCGCGCGGTGCACCGAGTTCTCAGCCGGCTCGCAACGCGCCGAGCGGGAGCAGTGGTGGACGCAGCGCTCCGGCCAGCCGATCCGGCGGCGGTGGTGGCGGCGGTCACGGGGGCAGCCATCGCTAGCTCAACGGATTTCATTTCTTCCCTCAAGGCCCGGGTAGCGCCTCCCAGCAATCCGGGCCCTCTTTTTTGCGTTATGGTTTCGGACGGGTTACTGGGTTGAGACCGTCACGCCAGGCTGCGTCTGCTTATCCTCGATCTGCACTAAGACCGGAACATTCGTGTTCCGCCGTACTCCGGCTGGAATTCGCACGTTGATCTGGAACACACCTTCCACTAGCCCTGGTGCCGGGCCCGCATATGGAATGTCGGTCGCCTGAATTCCATCGATAAACACCTTCACGGGCAGCTTTAACTGAGCGAGGGGCCCGCCGACGCCGGCCAGTGCTCCATCGCGTCCTTTGGGATTGGTCTGGCCGGCTCCGCCGCCGTAGAGGACGATCAAATTGCCGACTGACTCAGGGTTGGTAGAGCTGTTGATGCTTTGGTCCTGATTGAGGATCGATCCCTGACCGCCGCCGCTTGCATCCGCGGTGTAGAGACCCGGCACGGCATCGAGCACGAACAGCGTCACCGGCGGCGTCTTGAAATTGTTGTAGACAACCTGCACCGTTGTCTGGGTCTTACCGTCCAGCGCGAAGGGTGCGAATCCGGCGACCTGCCCGAATCCGTTTGCATCCACGGAATAATACAGAGGCGCGGGCGCGCCATCGAATAATACCTGCGTGTTGCCGACCGTCGAGACGACGCGGCCATCGGGGCCGAGCTGGGGCAGCGCGATCTGCGCCGGACCGAAATTGTCGCCGCCGAAGATCACAAACGGTTCGCCAGGCGCGACTACGTTGCTTATATAACTGGCTGAGTTGGCGAATCCGTAGCGTGTAAACCACGGTCCCGCCCCAACGTTGTAAGTCACCGGCACGGGTATACTATTGCCTGCGACGAGCGGAGAAGACACTTGCAATGTGGTCGTATAACTTCCCGCCGAGGTCGGGTTCACGCTCAATAAAAGGGTGGCGGGCGTGGTCGATTGACTCAAGGTCGCGTTCAACCAAGTGGCTCCTGGGTCTTTTAGCACCGTGATATTGGATGACGGTAGGGCAGCCGATACTAATCCGACATTCAACAACCGCGGCGCGATCAGCGTGGTGGGCGGCGGGCTGACGGCGTGGGCCACCGGGCTGGGCCCCGGAGGGGGTGGGTTCGTGACGCCCATGAACGACAGCCCTGACGATGGGGACGTCACAGAGAGGGTATTGCCTTGGTTGGTACAGGGTACGATCGAGGCGACCTCCTGATAGGGATAGATCGCGGGGTTCGTCACGCCGGGGTCGAGCGGCCCGAAAATCGGGATAGGATTCAAAAGTGACGAAGTTGGCGTGAACAAGGTGGTCTGCGGGAATTGCGAGTTGGCGAAATTGAGCACGCCTATGATGTTGTACCCGGTAAAACCGGATTGGGATGGCCCGCCACTGAAGGTGATCGGAACGTCAATATTCGCAAGAGCGCTTCCAGTCCCGATCCTCTGGGTGACCTGATAGAAAAATGAGATGTTGCCCGAGGCGTCGGGCGTTAGCGTCATCGAGTTGCTGCCGGAGATCGTGCCCGTTTGCGAAGCAACTGCCGTGCCTAGGTTCGAGCTGGAGTTACTCTGCAAGGGAACGGAGAGTGGGACCTGCGCTTTCACGCCCGGCGGAACGTTTTCAATCGTGCCCTGGAAAACGGTGCCGAAGTTGGCCGTTCCGATTCCTTGAGAAGGAATCGTCAATCCGCTTTCAGTGTTATAGATCTGCCCGAGTACGTTTTGCGGCGTGGTGGTCCCGGGCGGCTTGAATGCGAAAGGAAAAAGCTCTGAGCCGACCAGATGGGCAGTGGCCGGTCCTGGCACTCCCGGCGTGTTCTCGCTGAACAACTGATTTCCATTGAAGCCGCTGCAAAATTGGAAACTGCCTGGTAGGACGCTAAAACTCGATCCCGGCTCAGCGGTGGCAAGAGTTTGCAGCGGATTAACGACGGTTATAGCCGGGTTGCCCGTTATCTGAATAAACCCCGTGATCGGCGTGGCAACTGGCGGTCCATTTAAGCCTAACTGATTCGCGTTGGAGCGTACATTGGTTAGCCGGACAACACGTACACCAACGGTGCTTGGCGCGTCAATGGGTATACCGTCCCACTCGACCGCGCTCACCGAAGTCTGCCGCCCCAAGAAAACGTTCGGAGCATTTGTTGGTGTTGAGCCATTGCCGGTTGCGGTTTGCGAGCAGGGGGCCGTGGTGCAGACCCGTTGGTTGGTCGCGCCGGGTTCGTCGATCAGCAGGAGCGCGTCGCTTAGACCACTGGGTAGCAGCCGGCTGGTAAAATTCGTGTTCAGCGTGAGGGTGATTTTGACAGGAGGCACGATTTGGCCCGAAGGGGTCGGCGCTCCGCCAGTGCATTGCAAGAGCAGATCTCCAACCAGCTCGGTAATGCCTTCTGCTCGTAGAGTGGGTGCCGTGCCGGCGTTCGCGATGCAGGTAAACGCCTGGGGATTGCCACTCGGTTGCGCAAGCGCTAGCGAAGCAAGAAAAGTGCAGGTACAGCCGAGCAAAGCAAAGGTCCGCATCAACGCTCCCCGTGTGCCTAGTTTTCGATTTGGATCGAGTTGAGTCTACCTGGAAATGGAGGGAAGGTCAACGTATGCCGCCGCGGTAAAGCCGTCATTGTTTGTTCTAGCCGAATCAAATAGTTTACATAATATACGTTATCGGAAGTCACATCGTTGTTGACTCTCGGTAGTCATCTGACCTTATAAGGTCGCTCGGTGATTCACTTCTTCAATCATTCTTAAGCTTTTAGCATCGGGCCTAGAAGTGCTGTGCTGTGCCGATAAGGTCTCTAGCGATGAAATGGCTTCGTTTTTTCGGGCGTACGCCCGCGTTCGTAGCTCTGATCGCGCTCAGCTTGGGCGCGAGTAAGAAGCAGGACTATTCCTCGCACGAGAAGGCTTTCTTTGCCGACCAGGCCTCAGTCGAGTTCGTTCGGCCCGGTCTGGCAATTACCATCAACTCCGCTCAGATCGGCTCTGACGGCACGATTTCGGTGGTATATACGATTGCCGATCCTGGCGGTCTGCCGCTCGATGCGGCCGGCGTCACCACACCCGGCATCATCAGTCTGAGTTTTGTCGCGGCAACAATCCCCAGTAATCAGTCACAGTATACGGCCTACACAACGCGAAGCGCGAAGGGCACTGTGCTGGGGACGATACAACAGCCTGGCGCGGATTCGGGCGGTACGACGACGGCATTGAGCGCAGGACAGTATCAATATACGTTTCGCACCAGGGCGCCTTCGGGATTCGACGCGACTGCTACCCATACGATCGGAATTTACGGGTCGCGCAATCTGACGGTTTACAATCTGGGCACGAATTTCGCAAGCGCAACGTTCAACTATGTTCCAAACGGCGCCCCGGTGACGCACGTGCGCGATGTGATCGAGACGGCCAGCTGCAATGCCTGCCACGATCAGTTGTCGGCGCATGGCGGATCCCGGCGAGGGTTGAACATGTGCGTTTTGTGTCACACGCCGCAGAACTCCGATCCGAATACCGGCGTGAGCATGGACGCTAAGGTTTTCTTCCACAAGCTCCACATGGGCGAAAATCTACCGAGCGTGAAGGCCGGTACGCCGTTCGTTGCAGCGCAGAATCAGTTCGGAAAATTTGACTATTCCAATGTGGCGTTCCCTGCTGATCCCGGTGATCCGCGGCGCTGTGAGATCTGCCATTCGCAAACGACGCAAGCGGCGCAGGCGACGGCATATCTCTTGAATCCTACTCGCGCGGCCTGCGGATCGTGCCACGACGATGTCAACTTCTCGACCGGGGTGAATCACCCAGGCGGGCCACAGTTCGACGATAATCTCTGCGCGACCTGCCATATCCCGCAAGGCGAGATCGATTTCGACGCGTCCATCAAGGGAGCGCACGTCGCGCCCACGGCTTCGTCCCTGTTAACGGGGCTGGCGGTGAACATCACCAAAGTGCAAGGCGGCGCGGCGGGAACCGCGCCCATGGTTTCCTTCACAGTCCAAGATGGCGGCGGTAACGGACTTCCGCTGTCGCAACTCGGATCGATCTCGTTCACCATGGCCGGACCCACTAGCGACTACGGCTATACGAATTTCGGAAGCGGCGTCACTACGCCGGGATATGTCACCGAAAGCGCTGCTAAGGCAGCCTGCGATAACAGCGGCAATTGCAACTATACGTTCACGCACATGGTTCCAGCGAACGCGGCCGGCACGTATGCAATCGGCGTGGAGGCCCGGCGGACCGAAGTTGTTCTGGCTGGTACTACCTCGCAACAGAGCATCCAATACGGAGCGCCGAACAAGGTCGTGTACTTTTCAGTCGATGGGTCGCCGGTGGTTCCGCGGCGGGGCATCGTAGCACTTGCTAATTGCAATCAGTGCCACGTCGCATTATCGCTGCATGGAACACTACGCAATAACACCGAATACTGCGTGCTATGCCACAATCCATCCAATACCGACGCTTCCGTGCGTGTCACCGCGCAGGTCCCTGCCGACCTTGCCGCGCCCCCGCAGGGCATCAACTTTAATCTGCTGGTTCATCGGATTCATTACGGAATCAACTTGAAGGCTTTCAATCGAAGCTACGTGGTCGTTGGATTTGGTGGGAGCCACAATGACTTTAGCTCGACGATGTTTCCAGCGCTGAGCCCGACCGGCGCGGCCACCGACACGCGCAACTGCTCGATGTGCCATGCCAACGGCAGCGAACAGAACCTGCCCACGGGTCTCAACGCAGTTGTCGATCCGCAAGGGCCCATCAATCCGATCCAGCCGGTCGCCTCGGCTTGCACTGGCTGTCACGTCCAAATCACGACCGCTTCTCACGCATTGGCGAACACGACCACGCTTGGCGAAAGCTGCGTCGTCTGCCACGGTTCCACCGCCGCCTTCGCGGTCGACCAGGTCCATGCGCAATATTGAGTCCATCTGGCTTGTCCTGCTGATTTCGAGCGCTGCGGCAGGACAGACCGCCACCTCTCCCAATGCCAGTCCCTATGCCGGGTCGGAAGCATGCGGCGCCTGTCACGAAGACATTTCTAACGCCTTCGCCAAGAGTCCGCATCATTTGGTGGATTTAGATAAGAAACGAGGCTGGCAAGGCCGCGCCTGCGAATCCTGCCACGGACCCGCGCAGAAGCACACCGAATCGGTATCGGCGGATGATATTCGCAATCCGGCGAAGCTTACCGCCGCCGCAGCCGACCAGATCTGTCTTGGCTGTCACCTGAACCAGCCCACGAACGTTGGACGGTTGCAAAGCAGCCACGCCAAGGACCAGGTCTCATGCACCGCATGCCACAAAGTCCACGCCAATGGGCCCTCTGGGATGGTGATGCGCAAAGCGTCGGCGATCAATGAGCAATGCCGAAGCTGCCATGTTAGTGCCTGGGCACAGTTCCAAAAGCCGTTTCATCACCGGTTGCCCGAGGGCGTGATGAGCTGCGTCGATTGCCACAATCCGCACGGAAGCATCCGTCCCGCGATGACGCAAATTTTCGCCGCCAATGAGCCCGGTTGTTTCCAGTGTCATGGAGATAAGCGCGGCCCGTTCACCTTTGAGCACGCGCCGGTGCGTTTTGAAAGCTGTGCGACCTGCCACGAGCCTCATGGATCGGCCAACCCTCGCATGCTGGTCCGGCAGGTGGTCCGGCTGCTGTGTCTGGAGTGTCATGCAAGTCTGCCGACAGTCAAAGTCAGCAGAGTCTTGGGTGTCGTGCCTCCGGCGTTTCACGATTTGCGCTCGCCGCGATTCCAGAATTGCACGGTGTGCCACCAGAAGATCCACGGAAGCCACGTGGACCGGAATCTACTGAGATGAGAGGGTGGCTCAGCATGGCCCTTGTTGCACCAATACTGGCCGCGTCGATATTGGCCGCGCCAATACTGGCTCAGCAGCAAGCCGGGACACCGCCGGCCGCGCCCGCAGCGGCGGATTCAAAACCGACCGCCCCCGTGGCGGCGGACTCAAAACCGGCGGAATCGCCCGTGCCTGCTAACGAATCGTGGCTTACCGGCTCGATCGATTTCGGCTATCGCTGGCGCACGGGTGTCGCCGGCAGCTTCGACGCCTATCGCAGCATCGTGAACCTCGGCTCGGGACCGAAACTGCTGGGCGCAGAGTTCACTCTTACCGATCCGAAGCATCGCGCCTTCGACCAGATTCACGTGCGAGCGTATGATTGGGGGGACGATCCTTATTCCAGCTTCCATCTGGATGCCAAGAAAACGAAGCTATACGAGTTCAACGCCGACTATCGCGACATCGCCTACTTCAACTTCTTGCCATCTTACGCCGATCCGCTGTTAGCACGAGGCATCGTTCTCAACGAGCAATCCTTCGACACGCGCCGCCGCTTCGCCAATCTCACGCTCGACTTGCTACCGGGGAACTGGTTCATTCCGTATCTCTCCTACGATCGCGATTCAGGCTCCGGAAACGGTGCGACGACCTTTGTTTCCGACGGCAATGAGTATCCCGTGCCGAACCAACTGCACGACCAGACGAGTCTCTATCGAGGCGGAGTTCGTTTCGAGCTGCGCCGGTTCCATGCCACGCTCGAACAGGGCGGCACGACGTTTAAAGACGATCAGAGTGTGTATCAAAGGCCTGGATCGACGAACTTTGGCAACGTGCTGACGCCGGTCTTAGGGCGAACGCTAGATCTTACGAGCCTGCTCGCCAGCTACGGGATTCGCGGCACCAGCGTCTTCAGTAAAGGTCTGTTCACGGCCAGCGCGGCCTCCTGGTTGGACCTCTACGGGCAGTTCCTCTATAGCCAGGGCGACAGTGACGTTCATTATCAGCAGGCCGCTACTGGAAATCTTTATCTGCAAAACCAAATTCTTTTCTATAGCAGCCAGCAATATCTGCTCTCAGCCGCCGCGAAGCTGCCGCACACGACAGGCAGCTTGGGCGCCGAAATCCGGCCTCTGCATCGCATCCGCATCGTGGAATCGTGGCTCACAGACCGTCTGCACAGCGCCGGGTCAGCGGGATCGAGTCAGCTTCTTTCCGGCGTCGGAATTTCGCGGCCGATGACCGCGCTGCTGGCTTCGTCGATCGCGACCAACTACAACCAGCAGGAGATCGATGTCTTCTTCGACGCCACCTCCAAGCTCACGCTGCGCGGCGGCTACCGCTACGTGTGGGGAGACGCCAGCGATGCGATCCTTCCGCCGGCGGGCTTGGCTAGTGCGGAGCAGGGCCAGCTGCGGCGCAACGTCGGCCTCGGCGCGGTGACGTTTCGCCCCAGCCACAGACTTTCCATAACCGGCGAAGCTGAAGGCGGCTCGAGCGGTGGGGTTTATTTCCGCACCAGCCTCTATGATTACCAAAAGGTCCGTGCGCAAGCACGCTATGCGGCCACGGCTTCGCTCAGTCTGTCGGCCGACTTCACAATCCTGAACAATCACAATCCCCTGCCCGGCGTTGGCTACGATTACCTGGCGCATCAGGAATCGCTATCGGTTCTTTGGTCGCCGGCCGGCGGAAAGAGATGGGACTTCGAGGGCTCCTATTCGCGGTCCGATTTGCGAAGCAATATCGGTTACTTGTCTCCGCAGGATCTCGTCATGCAAGCGTCTCTGTATCGCGACAACTCCCACACCGCAACTGCTCTGTTCAATGTCAATCTGCCGCACGGCTCACGGGTCTCTCCGAAACTCACGGCCGGGGGCTCGTTTTTTATCTCTTCGGGAAGCCGTCCCAGCAGCTACTATCAGCCCATGGCTAAGCTCTGGCTTCCGCTCAGCAAGAATCTCAACTGGTTCACCGAATGGCGATACTACGGATACGGCGAGGCCTTCTATCTCTATGAAGGCTTCCGCACGCATCTGGTGACCACGGGAATAAGGTTGACGCGATGATGCTGAAACTTATCATTCTTTGGGTCACCGCCGCCGGGCTCGAGGCGGCCACCATCGCTGCCGATTCCGAGCGCGGCGCGCAGTTGTTTGAGAAGCTCGCTTGCGTTCAATGCCACAGTATCAATGGGAAGGGCGGGAGCCGAGCGCCGGACCTGGGACGGCTGGTCGATCGCAACTTTACTCCAGCGACGCTGGCGGCCACCATGTGGAATCACGCGCCCGCGATGTGGGCGTCCCTGCGCGAGCGTGACATCCGCGCGGGCGACCTGGATGATCAAGCCGCGGCGGATCTCTTCGCGTACTTCTACGCGACGCGTTGGTTCGAAAAACCGGGCGACGCCGGGCGCGGTAAGAGCTTGTTCGAATCCAAACACTGCTCTGAATGTCACGGCTTGACCCAAGCCAATCTTCCGGCCGCCAGGCCGGTCTCGAAATGGGAATCGATCGGCCAGCCAATTGCCCTCGCCAGTGCGATGTGGAATCACGGCGCCAGGATGCGTGTGGAGTTCGCCAAACGCCATCTGAAGTGGCCCGATCTGACCTCGCAGGATCTGACGGACGTGCTGGTATACCTGCGCAATCTGCCGGCCATACGCAATGCAGCCGCGCGAGTCGAGTTCAGCACTGGAGCCGAGGGCGAGCCGCTGTTTCGATCCAAAGGATGCGCAGGATGCCACACCGGGAAACTTGCGCTGGCCGGCAGACTGAGGGGCACGACGCTGACCGACATCGCCGCTGCGATGTGGAACCATCAGCCGCGCATGGCCTCCACGCCGCCGCAATTGACCATCGAAGAGATGCGCGAGATCGCGAGCTATCTGTGGGCTACACAATTTTTCGAAGATGCGGGCGATGTTGCGGCCGGCCGGCGTCTATTCACCGCCAAACGATGTGCCGTATGCCATGAGGACGCTGCGAGCGGCGCGCCGAAGCTCACGGGCAAGACGTTCAACGGGGCAACTATGGTCTCTGCGCTGTGGCGTCATGGCCCGCGCATGGTCGCTCAGATGACGGCCAAGGGAATCGCGTGGCCTCGTTTTGAACGCACACAGATGGCCGATCTCATCGCTTTCTTGAATTCGACCAAGGGGAACACATTATGAGCGGCGAGCAGAAGCGTCCCTTCCTGGTGCTGCTTACCGGCCACTGGATTACCATGGCCGGAGTTACGCTCGTGACTCTCGCGGGTTGCTCTTGGCTGTTCCTGCTTCCTACGCACCTTCGCGGGCAGGTCGACAACCCTTACATTGGACTGCTAGTTTTCATCGCCATTCCGGTCGTGTTTTTCATTGGCTTGGTGCTGATTCCAGTGGGCATCGCCCTCGGCAAGCGCCGGGTAGCGCGTAATCTCGCCACCCTTCCCAATGCCGGGGAGGCTTGGCGGCGCGCCGGTATTTTCTTTGGCGTCATGACGCTGGCGAACATCGTTATCGGCAGCCAGGTTAGCTATCGCGCCGTCGAACACATGGAGACAGTACAGTTCTGCGGTCAAAGCTGCCACGTCATGAAGCCCGAGTTCACCGCTCACCAGAAAGCTCCCCATAGCCAACTGGCTTGTGTCTCTTGCCATGTGGCCCCTGGCGCATTGGGCTGGCTGCAAAGCAAGATGGCCGGCACGCGGCAGCTCGCGGCCGTCGTATTTAACTCCTATCCGCGCCCGATCGAATCCGCGATGGAAAACAATCGTCTGGTTTCGTCGGCGGACACCTGCGAGCAATGTCATGCTCGCGACAAGTCAATTGGCCCGCGCCTTCGGATCATCTCGCAATTTAAGGATGATAAAGCCAATACCCGCACCGAGACAATTCTGACGATGTTGGTGGGAGGCGGAAGATTCGGTGGTATCCATGGCGCTCACTTGGGACCCGGCGTGCGAATCCGGTATGCCGCATCGGACCGGAAACGCCAGACCATCCCCTGGGTCGAATATCGCAACAGCGGGACCGGTGTCCTGCGAACCTACCTCACCCGAGGCGCCCAGCCCATCTCCGTCAGTTCCCTGCCAACGGTCGAGATGCAATGCGTAGATTGTCACAACCGCGCGGCTCATTCCTTCGAGCCGCCAGACCGCGCCGTCGATGAAGCCATGGCTCGCGGTGAGATTCCGGTTGGGTTGCCGTTCGTCAAAAAGACAGCCATCGAGCTGCTGAAGGCCAGCTACTCGAGCGACGAGGAAGCGTCGCAAAAGATTCCCGCTGGTTTGTCGGCCTACTATCAGGGAAAATATCCGGCCGTAGCGGGCAAACGATCCAGCAGTATCCAAGCCGCTGGCCAAACGTTGCTCGACATCTATCGGCACAATGTCTTTCCCGATCTTAAGGTCACGTGGGGGACTTACCCCAATAATCTCGGCCACTTCGACGATCCAGGCTGCTTCCGCTGCCACGACGGCAGCCACGCCACAGCCGATAAGAAGACCACTATTGCGCAGGATTGCAACATGTGCCACCAGGCGCTTGCGATTGAAGAAACGGCGCCCGAAATATTGAAAACGCTCGGAGTAGCAGATCGATTATCAGAGTTCGAAAAGCAATAGAAATTCACAAATAGGAGCACTAAAATGGGAATCATTCTCACAACACCGACTCTTGCCGGCCTCTCGGCGAGTGCCGGCTTAGCCGCCGACGCCAAGACGGGCCAAACTGTCTACGACAAAGCGTGCAAGCCTTGCCACGGACCAGATGGCACACCTAATGCGTCCATGGCCAGATGATAAAGGTCCGTTGGATGACGTGGTCGCTTATATCCGCAGCCTGAGAAAATAAAAACGAGCCAATCCGCATCGTGTTGTTAGCAACGCAGCCCTGGTAATTACGGCCCCGATCCGCTCAGCTTCGAAAACGCTGCCTCCACCCACTTGGACGGCAGCTCATCCACCGCGCACCGCATCCGCTCCTGCCACCAGCTCGAAATCTGGTTCAACTCCTCCCGCTCATAGCGATGCTCCACCAGCTCATAGCTCCCGCGCCGGTACAGCACCAGGTCGATCGGAAAATCGACATTGGAGGCGCACAGCCGCGTAGCATCGAACGCCAGCACGCCCAGCTTGAATGCGTACAGAATCGGATCGCTGTGCGTTAGCGAGCGTTCCAGAATCGGCTTCCCAAATCCCGAATTGCCGATGATCTGATACGGCGTGTCCGGCCCCACTTCCACCCAGTTCCCTTCCGGATAAATCAGAAACAACCGATGCGAACTATCGCTCGTCATCTGACCGCCAATCAAGGAATGAATGTTGAAGTGGAGATCGGCATCTTCCAAAGGCTTAGCGTCCTCGGCTGCAATCCGCCTCACCTGCGCGGCATACAGGTTGACCAGCTTGAATAGCCGTTCTCTCGCGGAAATCTGCTTGCTGAACGCCTCTTCGAAGCACAGCAGGACTTTATCGCGAAGAGATCGCAGCCCCGACGTCATTATAAAGAAGGAATACCCCGGCCCTTGATAGGTCGCCACCTTTCGAGCTGTCAGCGACTCCGACCCGGACACTACACGAGTATCTGCGATACCTACAAGCCCTTCTTCCACAGTGACTCCGAGACAAAATGTCATCTGATTCCTTAACTAAATTATTAGACCAGGGCCGCGCCGAAGCGCTGAAAGATCTTCAATTGTCCGGCATCATGCAATGCCTGATCTTCAGGATGCCACTGCACCGCGAGAACAAACCGCTTTCCGGGATGCTCGAGCGCTTCGACGGTTCCATCGTTCGCGTCGACGGCGGACACCCGTAGATTGCCGCCCACCGTCCTCGCCGCTTGATGGTGGCGCGAGTTCACCTGCATCCGATCCTTCCCGGCAATTTCGGCGAGGAGTGTTCCCTTCTCAATCGATACTTCGTGCACCGGCTGATCGCGGCGGCCGCCGGTCCACTGATGCCGCTGCGACGCCTGCAAGTGCTGGATCAAAGTGCCGCCCTGGCAGACGTTGAGAATCTGAAGCCCGCGACAAATCGCCAGTATAGGGAGATCTCGCGCCAACGCCTCTTTCAGCAGGGACGCTTCCAGTGCATCACGTTCACCGTCCGGCTCATCCGTTTCCGGGTGCCGCGTTTCGCCATAGAGCTCCGGATCGACATCTGGTCCGCCGGTGAGCACTAAGCCCTCGAAACCATCCAGGGACAAGGAGACGTTCGCCCCCTGCAGCACCGGATCGATCCCAGCTGCCACTAGCGCGTCGCGGTAGGGTACAACTTTATCCGCCTCCCTATATATGACGAGCACCTTTTTGCTCACAGAGCTAAGGGTCATTGTCGCATTTTCCACTTTCGGTTAAGATGAACCTGTATGGCGGCTTAAAGAGCCCCGTCGCCGATTGGCTCGTCGGCAAGGCACCCTCGAGCGTCCATAATTCGGGAGAGCCAATGCTGATCCGATTAGGCTACGACATTCAGTTCGACATTCCAGCGGCCGTCCCGATGGTCGCGATGCTGCATGTTCATCCCTCCAGAATCGGCGACCTGCGGGAGCCCGATGAGCTGCGGCTCAGCCCGGCAGCGCCTATTGACATGTATCGCGACTCGTTTGGCAATATCTGTTCCCGCTTCGTAGCGCCCGCCGGACCCGCCCGGCTCTACAACTCGACTTTGATTGAGGACTCAGGTGAACCTGATCCAACCAATCCCGGCGCCAGGCAGGTGCCTGTTCAAGATCTGCCGCCGGAAGTCCTCCGGTTCTTGCTCGCTTCCCGTTATTGCGAGGTGGATCAACTTATGAACACGGCCGGCGATCTGTTCACCTCGAGTGCACCGGGATGGTCGCGGGTACAAACGATCTGTGACTGGGTCAACGCGAATATCACGTTTGGCTATAACTTCGCCAGCCCCACCAAGACTGCCCGTGATGTTTATGCGGATCGCCGCGGTGTCTGCCGCGACTTCCAGCATCTGGCCATTACGTTTTGCCGCTGTATGAATATTCCGGCACGCTACGCCACTGGCTACCTGGGCGATATCGGCGTTCCCGCACGACCGCCCATGGATTTCAGCGCCTGGTTTGAGGCGTACATCGGCGATGATTGGTGGACCTTCGACGCGCGTAACAACCGTCCGCGAATTGGACGCGTCCTGATGGCCACCGGCCGCGATGCCGCCGACGTAGCGATCACCACTTCCTTCGGAAATGCCTGGTTGAAAAACTTTGTGGTGGTGACCGACGAAGTCGCGCCGCTGGAGCACAGTCATCAAGGAATGCGGGCGTGACTGCGCAACCACCGAACTAGGCTTTCGAAGCTAAATTGGTTGGCTTCGTAGAGCGCGGCGACAAAAGTGTAAGTGTCCTCGGCACCAGCGGTGAGCCGCGCGCCGTTGATGACGAGAAACGTATAGGTGGCGGCGAACGCCGTGCGCTTGTTGCCGTCGATGAATGCATGGTTCTGCGAAAGGCTCTCCCAAAGTGCGGCGGCTTCCTCGATCAGGTCGGAATAATAGCCAGTCTGCGGCCGATAGAGTGCCGCTTCCAGCGACCCAGGATCTCTGATGCCGTGAGAGCCCCCGTAACGTTCGATCTGGTCGGCATGTATGACGAGTACTTCAACTACCGTGAGGTAGTCCGTCATTCAGCAAGTTTTTTATAAAGGGGGCCGTATTGTTCATGGCTGCCGAGATAAGCGTTCATGACGTGTGCGCGGGGCTTACCGTACTTGCGCTTTTCGAGTAGATCGGCAAGAGCTTCGTCCACGAGCGCCTGAAGCTGCCGGCCTTCTTTGTCGGCAAGCGTGCGGACGGCCCTTAGTATCTTAGAATTGACCTGGGTGGCAAATTTCTCGCGGTTCTGGGCCATAACACGCTCCCTTTTCTACTAACTTAACATATATCATGACAGATCATGATTCGTCAAGAAACTAGAGGCTACAGTAATAGTCAAGTCCGACTATCATGAACCATGAACCCGGTCGAATTCCTCCAGTCCTGGTTTCAGGCGCAAACCGACGGCCAGTGGGAGCGCGTTCGCGGCGTGACCATAGAGACGCTCGACACGCCAGGCTGGATGGTTACCATCGATCTGGCCGGCACCCAACTCGACGGCCGAATGATGCCCTCGATTCAAAAGGAGCGCTCCGAAAGTGACTGGCTGGTGTGCGAGGTCGAACAAAATCAGTTTCGCGGGCAAGGTGATTCTCAAAAGCTTGTAGCCATTCTTGACATCTTCCAGCACTGGGCCAGCGCTTCCAGCACTGGGCCAGCGTAGCCGGCAAGTTAGAATAGGCGCTTGAGCACAATCTTCACTCGTGAACGGCTGATCGATCAACGCTTGGAATGGAAGCAAGCCGGCAAAAAGGTGGTCTTTACCAACGGCTGTTACGACATCCTGCATCCCGGCCATATTCGATTGCTCGAAAGTGCGCGCTCGCTGGGCGATATTTTAGTCCTGGCATTGAATACCGACGCCAGCGTCCAGCGGTTGAAAGGTCCCACCCGGCCGCTCGTATCGCAGGATCAGCGAGCGGAGCTGGCAGCCGCGCTGCAAGCTGTGGATGCGGTCACCTTCTTCGACGAAGACACGCCGCGCGAGCTGATCGCTGCCGTGCTGCCGGACATTCTGGTCAAGGGCGCCGACTGGTCGCACTTCATCGCTGGTCGTGAAGAAGTTGAAGCCGCCGGTGGCAAGGTCTTGGCGCTCCCGCTGGAGCCGGGATACTCGACTACCGGTATCCTAGAGGACGTGCTCGCGCGCGGCGCTTAAGCCGAGCCTCCATCTTGTCCACGATAAGATGGGAGCAGAAACGCGTGATCGACGCCTAAAGGCTATCACGCGCCACCCTTCGTGATCCATCCCGCCATACGCGACCTGTTTCAATCGCTCAGCCGCGATCCCGCGTTTCAGGAGGCCGTCACCCGGCTAATCCGCAATCCGTCGGCGCACGGCTCGCTTTCCGGTCTCACCACCGCCGCCAAAGCGCTTTATTTGGTCCTGCTTTGGCAGGCTACTGAGCGAAACCTGATAGTGGTGGTCGACGGCAACAAGGAGGCCGAGGCTCTGGCCGAGCTTGTCGAAACGTTCTTCGATCTGCTGGTCACCTCAGACTTTCCGCGGCCGCAGGTCATCCCCGCCTTCGACGTGCTGCCCTTGCAGCGCTTGTCGCCGCATAGCGAAATCAGCGAGCAGCGCGCCGTCGGACTCTGGCGGCTGGCCTCGGGCAAGACGACCATCACCATCACACCGGTCGCCGCGGCGCTGCTTCGCACCGAGTCCGCGGATTTCTACAGACAGCTTGCATTGACGCTGCGCGTCGGCGAGGAGATTCCGCTCGAAGATTTGCTCGCGCACCTCGCGAGCATCGGCTACGAAAAGCGGGACCCGGTGGAAATGGTCGGTGAGTACTCATTGCGCGGCGGCATCCTGGATATCTTCCCCGCCGAGGCTTCCAAACCCATTCGCATCGAGCTGTTCGGGGATCTGATCGAATCGATCCGCAGATTCGACGTGGACACGCAGCGATCCGTTATGAAAATCGCCGAGACGACTTTGCTACCGCTGGCCGAGTATCCGAAATCCCGGGAGCTTTTGCTGGAACTGGCCGAGCTCATCGATGTGGCAAGTCCGGGCGATCCGTTTCCGGGCTGGGAATTTCTAGTGCCGCTGGTGCGCCCGCGCGCGCAGTCGTTACTTTCGTTGGCCCAAAATCCAATCGTGGTTCTGGACGAGCCCGAGCAGGTGGCCGCTGCCGCCGACCGATTGTGGAAGCGCCTGGATGACCCACGCCCATTTCCCTGCCCTCCGGAACAGAATTTTTACGTGTGGCCTGAGCTGGCGGCGACCTTCGAGAGTAAAGCGTCGCTGGCACTCCGAGAGTTAGATCTAGAGGTGAATCCAGCCACGCACCTGCCGGGTGAAAGTTCCCACTCCCGTCCCTCGCTCGCTTTCCACGGCAATGTTCAGGCGGCGGTCGCCGAAGCGCGCACTCTGGTGGAGCAAGGCTACCGCGTGGTTTTCTTTGCGCAATCCACCGGTGAACTGGAGCGCCTGGCCGACATTTTCCAGGAGTACGCGGTTCCCTTCCAGCTCGGGCTCGATCCGGCTGACGCGACTCGGCCGTATCTGGCGGAACGCTCCTATGTCGCCGGCGAGACGGCCAGCACGCTGTTGGTCAAGGGGCTCGTTCGGCGCGGCGTCGTCTTTCCGGAACCGCGCATTGCCGTCTTCGGCTCGGAAGACCTCTTCGATCCCAGCGACTTGATCGCCAAGTCGGGACCCAACAAGTCGCAAATGGCGGCCTTCACCGCCGACATGGCCGATCTGAAGCCCGGCGACTATGTGGTTCACGTGACGCATGGCATCGGAAACTTTCTGGGTACTCGCGAGATCACTCAGGGGGAAAACAAGGGCGACTTCATGTTGCTCGAATACGCAAACGAAGCGAAGCTCTACGTACCGCTGACGCGAATGGACCTGATCCAGAAATATCGGGGAGCGGGCGAAGGAGCCACTCCCGCACTCGACCGGCTGGGCGGGGCAACCTGGTCGCGAACCAAGTCACGCGTCAAGGCCAAGATGCGCGACATGGCCGACGAGCTGTTGAAGCTGTACGCACAGCGCCGCATGGCAGAAGGTTTTAGTTTTTCTCCCGACAGCAACTGGCAGCGCGAGTTTGAAGACGCCTTCGAGTTTTCCGAAACCAAAGATCAGCTCGCGGCCATCAAACAAATCAAGAAGGATATGGAGAACAAGAATCCGATGGACCGCCTGTTGTGCGGCGATGTCGGATACGGCAAGACCGAAGTGGCCATGCGCTCGGCGTTTAAGGCATTGGGCGACGGCAAACAGGTGGCCGTGCTCGCGCCGACAACGGTCCTTGCGTATCAGCACTTCGAAACGTTCAAGCGCCGCTTCGCCCCGTTCCCTGTGCACGTTGAGATGTTGAGCCGCTTTCGGGACAAGAAGCAGGTTGCGACGGTGCTCGCCGGGCTGGCCGAGGGCAAAGTGGACATCGTGATCGGGACGCATCGCCTGCTTTCGCAAGACGTCCAGTTTCGCGATCTGGGACTGCTGGTTGTCGACGAGGAACAGCGCTTCGGAGTGCGCCACAAGGAGCGCATCAAGCAGCTCAAACACAACGTGGACGTCCTCACCATGAGCGCGACGCCAATCCCGCGGACGCTGCATATGTCACTACTCGGATTGCGCGATTTGTCGGTCATCGAAACGCCACCGAAAGACCGTTTGTCGATCCACACGGTGGTGGCGCATTACAATCCTGAGCTGATTCGCACCGCGATCGAGCAGGAGCTGGGCCGCGGCGGACAAGTCTATTTCATCCACAATCGCGTGGACAGCATCTTTTCACGCGCCGCCGATATCCAACAACTGATTCCCGGTGTTCGCATCGGCGTGGGGCACGGGCAGATGGGCGATACGGAGCTGGAGAAAGCGCTGCTCGGATTCATGCGCCACGATTACGATGTATTCGTTTGCACGACTATCGCCGAAAACGGGCTCGATATTCCGCTGGCCAACACCATGATCATCGAGAACGCCGAGCGCTACGGACTTTCGGAACTCTATCAATTGCGCGGCCGTGTGGGGCGGTCAAACCGGCGGGCGTATGCGTACCTGCTGGTGCCGGCCGACACCGAGCTAAGCGAGATCGCGCGCAAAAGACTCGCCGCGCTCAAGGAGTTTAGCGACCTAGGCGCAGGATTCAAGATCGCCGCTCTTGACCTTGAACTTCGCGGGGCCGGAAATATTCTGGGCGGCGAACAGCACGGGCACATCGGAGCGGTGGGCTTCGACATGTACGTCCGGTTGCTGGAGGAGACGGTGCACGAGCTTAAGGGCGAAGAGGTGCCGCTCGAAGTGCATTCGACGCTCAACCTCGGTCTCGACATTCGCATTCCGAGCGACTACATCGCCGACGAGCATCAGCGCCTGCGCGCCTACAAGCGAATCGCCGATGCCTCGAGCATCGAACAGGGCGGTGAGCTGATGGCTGAACTCGAAGATCGCTACGGTCCGGCGCCGGACGCTGTCCGTAGTCTGCTCAAATTCTCGGTATTGAAGAGCGCGGCGCAGAAGCTTGGTATCGAAGCAATCGACCGGCGTCAGGGGGCGCTAAACATCAAGTTCCACCAGGAGGCTCGCATACAGCCCGATCGCCTGATGAACATCGTGAGCGACACTGAGGGTGCGCAATTCACGCCCGCCGGTGTTCTGCGGCTTCCGGTGGACGGCTCCGGCAACGCGGCCAAGATTCTGGATTTCCTAGAAGCGCGCTTAGCGCAGTTGCAACCATAGTGACTGTTACAATCAACAGAATGCGCTCGCTGATGCCCGGTCGCTGGGTCGCGATCACGATCTTCGTTTTTTCGTCGGTCTTGAATTATCTCGATCGCCAGGTGCTGGCGACCATGGTCGACATCTGGAGGACGCAGCCGGAGTTTCCGTTCACTTATGACGACTACGGGTTGCTGCTTTCGGTCTTTTCACTGGCGTACGCGCTGAGCGCGCTTTTCGTAGGCTGGTTCATCGATCGCGTCGGATTGAATCGGGGCGCTTGTATCGCGGTCGCGGTGTGGGCGGCCGCCAGCATCGGCACCGGCATGTCCCATAGTGTTCACGAACTGCTCTTCTGGCGAGCGCTGCTGGGCATGGCGGAAGCGAGTGGAGTTTCGGCCGTGGCGAAAGCGGTCGGCATGTATCTGCTGCCTAAAGAGCGCGCCGTCGGCTCTGCCATGAGCCAGCTTGGTCTGAGTCTGGGCGCTGGTCTGGCGCCGCGCTTCGCAGTTTACTTCGCTTATCAGTACAGCTGGCATTGGACTTTTTTCGCGGTCGGGATTTTGAGCCTGGCCTGGATTCCGGTATGGCTGCTCACATCCCGCCTGATTCCTCCAGCCGTCGAGCCGAAACGGGATGCGGGAGCGGGGTCGTTCAGCTTGCTCAAAGATCCGAAACTGTGGGCGCTGATTATCGCCAATGCTCTGGGCATGACCGTTTATAGTCTTTGGACGAATTGGCCGCCGACTTATTTGATCCGTACCCATCATCTGACTCCTCCGCAAGCGGCCAACTACACCTGGATCGTTCCCATCAGCGGCTATTTCGGCGCGATGCTGGGCGGCTTCTTTTCGTGGCGCTTGATTCGAAACGGCATGAGTCCGGTGGCTGCGCGCAAACGCGCATGCCTGATCTCTGCATGCTTTCTGCTAGGGACAATGGCGATTCCGCTGCTGCCTACTCCCGCGTTGGCGACGGCCGGAATGTCGCTGAGCTACTTTTGGGTGTGTGCATGGAGTACGAACCATTACACCCTGCCGATCGATATTTACGGTGCCGACCGGGCGGCATTTGGCGTAGGGGCCTTAATCTTCGCCTACGGTACTATGCAGACTATTGTTTCGCGCCCAGTGGCCCAAATCATTGAAAAGTACGGCTTCCAGCCGATCTGTTTTGTCTTTTCATTGCTACCGATTGCGAGCTATTTGTTAGTGCATCTATTGATTCGGGATGACGCCGGCGTGGAGATGCCGGAGGCTGTAGAAGCGCCGGTCTAACCGCAAACACCTTAGGTCAAAATACAGTCCCGAAGGGACTAACTTCTACGTAACATTTCCCTTCAAAAGCCGGTCTAATTACTAGTAAAGTGTTAAGTCGGAGGAGGTAACGCTGTGAAGGTTCTGTGCCCATATAAATGCGATTACTGCTTAAACCAAAAGGGAGAGACGAATCATTGGTGGCTCCGGCCTCAAGACTCGGAGCGCTTCACTTTACTGGCCTGGGACGAAGGCTTGGCGGGCCAAGAAGGATACGAGCACATCTGTTCGGAGTCGTGCGCTGCCAAAGCCCTGTCAAAATGGATGGCCCGCAGACAATTTAATAAAAGCGACCCAACCACTCTGCTACGACCGCAGGTTTTTCCTGGCCCTCGACGTCCACTGTCACTAGCCAGGTGACCTCGTTGTCGGTCACTTTCTGCGCGGCGAAACGCGCGCGAATCCTCGATCCCGCCGGTACGGGTGAAACGAACCGGAGCCGGTTGAACCCGTAATTAATCCGCATCTTGAAATCGCCTTTTACGTTCACAGCCTGTTGTGACAATTGCGGGAGCAGCGATACGGTCAGGAATCCGTGAGCGATGGTTGAGCCAAAAGGCGTTTCGCGTTTAGCGCGTTCAGGGTCGACGTGGATCCACTGGTGATCGCCAGTGACGTCGGCGAAGCGGTCAATCATTTCTTGAGTGACGTTTAACCAATCGCTTACGCCCACTTCCTGGCCGGTGAGCAATTTCAGTTCCTCAATTCCCTGCACTACTCGCGGATTAGGCATCTCTCTCTTATAGCTGACTGCGCAAGGTGCTGGCAGGATCGGTTTGAGCGGCGCGCCAAGCCGGAACGAAACTTGCGAGCGCCGCAACGGCCACCAGGAGCGCGGAAACGGCGACAAAGGTGGTTGTGTCGGTAGGTGTGACACCGTAGAGCAAAGTGGCCATCAACCGCGTGGAGGCGAATGCGCCGCCGAGCCCTAGAGTAACACCGATAAGCGCCAGTTTCAGGGCGTGGCCAAGCACCAAAGCAAGAACCTTCCGGGCATCCGCGCCGAGGGCCATCCGGATTCCGATTTCGTGAGTTCGTTGTGCTACTGAGTAGGCCATTACGGCATAAATGCCCAGGGTGGCGAGCAGCATCGCGAGAGCTGCAAAGACACCGAGCAGCACCGTTTGAAATCGTGAACGCGAGAAATAGACTTCTCGCGCTTCGTCCAATGTTTTTGCGGCAGTGACCGGAGCATCTTTGAGAACTTCATTGACCTGGCGCGTGATCTGCTGCGTTAGCCGGTGCGGATCGCTCGCGGTCCGAACCAGTAAACAGGTAAACAGCACCGTATTCTGCATCTGCGGCACATACATCTCCGTGCTGAGATTCGATTCAAGTCCAACGTGCTGGACATCGCGGACCACTCCGACGATCTCACGTGCAACCGGGGTGCCGAGCCCTGGCCCACGAAACAGGCGTGCACCGCAAATGATCCGTTTACCGATCGGATTTTCGCCCGGCCAGAAGCGCCGCGCCATGGATTCGCTGATGATTACAACATCCGGCGCACCGAATCGGTCGCGTTCCGTAAACTCACGCCCTCGTAGCAGTGGAAGACCGATGGTCCCGAAGTAAGAAGGACTGATGCTGATGTATCCGGCCGCAAGAATCTCGCCCTCTTTCTGGGGCCGGCTTTCGATGGTAAACGTTCGTCCCTGATTCCACTCGCCGATAGGAAGATTGGTCGCCGAAGCTACCGAAATGACTCCGGGAAGAGACCGGACGTGCTCGACCACCCGTTCGAAGTCCGCGGAGACTTGTTGCTCGCTGGAATATTGCTCCGGACGAACTCCGAAATTCGTCGTCAGAAGGTTCTCGGTCGGGAATCCGGTGCGCGCAGTTTCGAGCGCCGCGAAAGTTCGAATCATCAGCCCCGCTCCCACCAGCAGCACCATCGCCAACACCACTTCCGCGATTACAAGCGCATCCCGAGTCCGGTTGCCGCGCCTCCCTTCCGAGGCACCGCGGCTGCCTTCCTTCAATGCGTCATTCACGTCGAGCCGTGAGATATGGCCGGCAGGCGCGAGTCCAAACAGAATTCCGGTGACCAGCGAAACAACTACGGTGAAGAGGAGAACGTTCCAGTTGATGGCGACTTCCTGGAGCCACGGAATGCCGGCCGGATTGAGTGCGATTAAAGCTGCAATGCTCCAATGGGCCAGGAGAATTCCCAACAGCCCGCCGGCAACGGCGAGCAACAAACTTTCGGCCAGAAGCCGGCGAACGATATCGAGGCGTTCTGCTCCAAGCGCGGCACGGATGGCGAATTCTTTATGCCGTCCTGCCGCCCGAACAAGCAACAGGTTGGCGACGTTGGCGCACGATATGAGCAGCACTAACGCCACTGCACCCAATAGCAATAGCAGCGGCAGCCGGGCGTCGCCGGTTAGTTCATCACGCACCGGGACTACAGCTGCTCCCCAGCCTCTATTAGTCTTGGGGTAGTCGAGAGCTAGTTGCCGCGCGATCGAACTTAGCTCAGCGCGGGCCTGCTCCAGGGTCACGTTCGATTTGAGCCGGGCTACGGCGACAAGGTAATAAAAATTGCGGGCGCTGCGATCGGGATCGAGCGTGATCGGCGTCCACAGCTCGGCCTCGTAGCTCCAAAACTGAAAACCGCGTGGCATCACTCCCACGACTGTGTAGTTCTGTTGATTGATGGAAATGGTCTTACCGATCAGTGTGGGATCGCCACCGAAGCGCCGCTTCCATAGATCGTCGCTCAGGATCACAACGTGGCCTGCGCCGGGCTGTTCCTCTTCGGGTAAGAAAGCTCGGCCTAGCGCCGGCATTACGCCGAGGGTCGAGAAGAGTGTGCTCGACACCTGGAGTCCGAACACTTTCTCGGGCCGGTCGCCGCCCGTGAAATCAAATGCCGCCCCGGTCAACGCGGCCGTCTGCTTAAAGGACCGGCTGCGATCGCGCCAATCCTGATAGTCCGCCGCGGAAAGGTTATTGACTCCACCAGATGGCGGCTGCTGCCACAAGATCACCAGGCGGCCGGGATCTTTATAAGGAAGCGGGCGGATGAGAACGGTATTGACCAGGGTGAAAATGGCCGTGTTCGCGCCAATGCCGAGCGCCAGCGCAATTATTGATGCCGAGGTGAACCCCGGGCTTTTCAGAAGTGAGCGCATACTCTGGCGAATCATTGCAGTTGCTTTAGCTCCTCTGTTGCGGATGTCACTGACCAGTTATGCCAGGGCGGTTCGTGATCGGTGATTTTCTTGAATGACGCGGTGGCTTCGCGATAGCGGCGGGATTTCAGCAGATAGAGGCCGTAATAATACCAAGCCGGCGGAAGAGAGGGATGTTCGTGCAAGACGGCAGTCGCGCAGGGTTCAGTCTCTGGTAACTGAAGCTGGGCGAGGAGACCGAGCAGCGTCAAATCATCAGAGGATCCCATCTCGGGAAATTTCGCTAGTGCCTCCTTTATTATGGTCGCGCTTTCATCACGGCGTCCGAGGTAAAAAGCGAGCAAAGCACGGTTCTCCAGTTCATCGCGCTCGAAGGCTTTGGGGTCACGATTGGGAAAGACGACGTCTTTGAAGAAGGCTAAGGCGATGGGCGAGCGCGCGACGTTTCCGTTTAATAGGCGTGCGGCATCGCTGATGACAGCCGAATCGGAGAGAACGATCAGCGTCAGCTTGCGTGTGGGGATTCTCAGAAAGAGGCTGCCGGCATCGACATCCTGGCCAAAATGCCAGACGACCTGCTCGTTCATGTATGTCTGCCTGAACCAACCCAGGCCATACGGGAGAGCCTCTCCACGGGTCGACTTGGTGGACGTAAACATGGCTGCTTTACTTTTGGCGGAGACCAGATGGTTGCCGTCGAGCGCAACGGCGTATTTCGTCAGGTCGGCGGTCGTCGATATGATGCCGTTGGCGGCGCGCGTAGCCGGAGTTGTCTGGCTCATATGGAGCGGTTGGATGATGCGGTCTATGAGCTGTTCGGCGAATGGCTTAGCGCCGGCCCTCTCGACGACCGAAGTCAATGAATCGAAAATGGCGCTGTTGTAGAGATACTCTTCGCCAGGCGTGCCGTCGGAGGTGTGGGAGAGAATTCGCTGGATGTTCGTATCCAGCATCAGGCGACCTTCTTCGACTAGCTGCATCACCAGCACGGCGCTCATGGTCTTAGTCACAGACGCGATCGGAAACGGGGTGGTTGCCGCATCGTTTCGCCAGACCAGGCGCCCAGATTCGACGATAGCAGCCGAGAGTTTCGGGACCCGTAACTGGTCGCGAATACGGTTCAGATCCCGAGCAAAGCGCAGTGGGTTCAACGCTTGTACCCGATCTTGCGGAGCAGTCCGTGCCGCCATTCCACGTCCGTCGCAGCCTCGACACCTTTGGGTGATCCTCCATCGATGACGCCGAGCACTCCCCTGCCCTGCTCAGTTTGGGCGACGATCACTTCCACCGGATTGGCGGTGGCGCAGAAGATGTTGCACACTTCGGGCGTCTCGAGGATCCGATTCTTGACGTTGATGGGAAAGCCACCGCGCAGCGCGACCACGAAAAGATGGCCAGCGCCGATCGCAGTAGCGTTGCGCGTGGCAAGCGCTTTCAGGTCGTCATCGTTACCGTCCACGCGCGTGAGACATGCGCCCGAAGCTTCGTTGAACGCGATGCCGAACTTCATCTGTGGCACGGTGTTCACGATAGCTTCGTAGATGTCTTCGACGGTCTTGATGAAGTGACTGTGTCCGACGATGATGTTTCCGTCCGTCGGGATGTCGAGCCGTATGGCGTGGAGATCCATGGGTCCATTAAGCCACAGACAATCGAACGGTAGGGCGCAGCCTTCTACGAGACCGGGCAGGCTTTACTTTATAGACAATGTAAAGCGATGAAGGAAGCCACTCTTTCGACTAAGAACCAGATTGTAATTCCACGAGAAGCGCGCGAGGCCCTGGGCGTGAAGGCCGGGGACAAGCTACTGGTCGTAGTGCGAAATGGGCAAGTGATTATTTTGCAAAAGCCCAAATCTATCAAACCGGCTATTCGTGGTTTGGGGCGCGGGATCTATCCGAAAGATTATCTCCGGAAGGAACGGGAGCGCTGGGACTAGAAGCTTTGCGGGGCTTCCTCCAGCGACATCGCCGTATCGCTCTCGACGCGAGCATCTTCATCTATGAACTAGAGGCTACGCCCCGATACGCCGCTTTCACGGCTCCAATCTTTTCCTGGATTGAGGAGACGAGGCATTCCGCGGTGACGTCCACAATCACCATGGCGGAGTTGCTAGTGCAACCTTATCGAGACGCAAACCAAGATCAAGTGAATCAGTTTTACGGATTGCTGACGACCTATCCCCATTTGGAGTGGATCGCTCCAGATCTAGAAATCGCCGACCTCGCCGCCCGATTTCGCGCTCAACACCGTTTGCGAATTCCCGACGCATTGCACGCAGCGACAGCGGCAGGGTGCCAGGCGACTGGTTTCATCACGAACGATGCCGTCTTCCGGAGGGTGGAGGGGTTTGAAACGCTGGTGTTGCAAGAGTTGGTTTAGCGCGAATCCCTGGAGCTCGGCTCGGAAAAGCTGTTAAGTTGAGAGGCGTGACGGATACACTCCCGTTTGCAAAGTTGCTTGGCATCGAAATCATACAGGCATCCCCGGAAAAGGTCACGGCCGAAATGGCAGTGCGCGAAGACCTTTGTACGCGGCCGCCGGTGCTTCACGGAGGCGCCATCATGTCGCTGGGTGATACTGTCGGCGCGGTCGCGACCATGCTGAATCTGCCGGAAGGCGGCGGAACAACGACTATCGAAAGCAAGACGAATTTTCTGGGGCCGGCTCTCAACGGTGCGACCGTGGTGGCGGAATGCACGCCGATTCACCGCGGGAAGAGAACGATGGTCTGGCAAACGAGAATTTCTACCAAAGAGGGCCGTTTAGTCGCGATCGTCACGCAGACCCAGTTGATACTTTGAGCAGAAAACGAGCGTAGATTACTGGTAAACCTCGCGCCGGTGCGCGATTCACGTGACAATGACGATCTTCGCGCTATCGTCGACGATGTACACTACGCGCCAGTCACCCACCCGGACGCGCCACTGGTCTTTGTAACCTGTCAGCTTTTTGCATCCTGGGGGTCGCGGGTTGCCGGCCAACACCAGAATCTTGCGCGACTGCTTGATTTCGAGAGAGTACTTAACCACGCGGGCGGCTGCGCTTCAGGCGGCGGGCTCGGTACTGCTCGTAACGAATGCCCTTTTCCTTCCGGCGCGATTCAGACACAAGACCGTCCCAGAAGTCTTGCCAAACTGCGCGTGTTTTCTTAAGTCAATTACAACACCGACCTTGCGGCCCTTCTCATCGGTGACAAACTGAATTCCGCTCATGGTTTCATTGTCCTCTAGCTGACGATGTCGGCGCATTGTGCGCAAATACTCCCCTGGCCTTGCAAGGCGCTATGCTTATTAGACACCTATGAAACGGCTCGCATTGCTATCGGTAATCTCTTGCTTCGGGCTGTACGCGGCCGATGCGCACATGACCACCGAGGAGCGGACTAAAGTACTTCACTGGCTGGACGAATCGCGCCAGGAATTCCTGGCATCGATTGATGGCGTCAGCGAAGAGCAGTGGAAGTGGAAGCCCGCGCCGGAGCGTTGGTCGGTGGGCGAAACGGCGGAGCACATCGTACTGGCCGAAGCGATGCTATTCGAAAGCGTGAAGAACGCAATGTCATCGCCCGCAAATCCCGCGTGGGAAGAGCAAACCAAGGGCAAGACCGAGTTTATCGTGCAGGTGATGGCCCCACGGCTCGGCAAAGCGCAGGCGCCGGAACCGATTGTTCCGAGAAACGGGCTGACGCAATCTCAGGTAAGAGACAGGTTCGAGCAGCAGCGGGCTGAGATCGTGAAGTTCGCAAGTGATACCAATCTTGCTTTGAAGGAACACACCGTAGTACATCCCTTCCCGATCTTCGGTACCCTGAATGCCTACCAGTGGCTGATCTATGTGCCGCTTCACACCGAACGGCATGATAAACAGATTGCCGAGGTCAAGGCCACGGCCGGGTATCCGAAGTAGAAGCGACGGCGCGAGTGAAACAGGTCATCATCGCGGCGGACGTTCCGGCATCAGGCGAGTTGAAGATCGCCCCCGGGACCATCGTCACACCTTCGGCGCGTGACTTGGCGCGTGATCGCGGCGTCAAGATCCTCGAGGTACCCGAGGACCAAATCGACCGGTTAGCGTCACCTGAGAAGATCGTCGCAATCGGCTCAGACCATGGCGGCTTCGCGCTCAAGGAAAAGCTCAAGCCTATCTTGGAAGAATTCGGTCTGCACATCAAAGACGTCGGGGTGCACGAAGAAAAACCTGTGGATTACCCTGACATAGCGCGCGAGGTAGCCGAAATGGTAGCACGCCGCGAGGCGTTGCGAGGCGTGATTATTGATGGCGCAGGCATCGGCTCTTCGATCGTGGCCAACAAATTTCCGGGTATTCGGGCGGCGCTGTGTTATGATAAAGCTTCAGCGCGAAATAGCCGGGAACATAATGATTCCAATGTACTTACGCTCGGCGGCCGACTGTTGACGTCGACCCAAGCTGAAGACGTCTTGCGTGTGTGGCTCACCACTCCGTTCGCCGGCGGACGGCATGCCGCGCGAGTTCAGAAGATCACCGAAATCGAAAAGGCCACAAAGAATTGGACGCCGCGGAGCTAGATCAATTAGTAGCGCAGATCGGAGAGGAGATCCTCGCGCGGACCGGGCGGATCGCCGCGCTTCCGGCACGCGGAGAAGGTCTCAACATTCCGGATCTGGTTTGTCCCGGCTGCACGCAACGCTGTCCGCAGACCTGCGAGCGCAAGGCCAGGGAGATCTTGAAGGCGGGCGCATCCCGGCTGTCGGCGAGCGAAACGCTGACCGGGATCGATCCCAGCATCGCCGGTCTGATTGATCATACTTTGCTCAAGCCCGAAGCCACGCGCGATGACATCGTTAAGGTGTGCAAGGAAGCTCGCAGGTACAATTTCGCCAGCGTGTGCATTAATCCTTACTGGGTGCCGCTGGTGGCAGCGCAGCTGGCCGGGTCGCCCGTGAAGGTCTGCACCGTGATTGGCTTTCCGTTGGGCGCGACGTCGACGGAAGCTAAAGTTGCGGAAACCGAAGCAGCGTTGCGAGTGGGCGCGCAAGAGATCGATATGGTGCAGAATGTTGGTGCGCTGCGCAGCGGCGATCATGACGCGGTGAAAGCCGACATCGCGGCGGTGGTGGAGGTTACGCACGCGGCGGGCGCTATCGTGAAGGTGATTCTTGAGACCGCGCTGCTGGACGATAACCAAAAAGTGATGGCGTCCATGCTGGCCAAGATGGCCAAAGCGGATTTCGTGAAGACGTCTACAGGGTTCGGACCGTCCGGCGCGAATGCGCACGATGTCGAGCTGATGCGCATGACGGTGGGCCCTGATATGGGCGTGAAGGCTTCGGGAGGAATCCGCACGCTCGAGGACGTTAAGAAAATGGCTGCCGCGGGCGCGACACGCATCGGGGCCAGCGCGAGCGTCAAGATCGTGGAAGCCACCACGGGCGCGCCGCAGACTCTGGCGTCGGGATATTAGCAATGGCCACGCCCGCACGAAAATCCGCAGTGCGATTCCATGAGCGCGCCGAGTTGCTCGACTTTCTGCTGGAAGTGTCGACAGCCACGTCCGAGAGTCTGGATCTGGACCGCATCATGGCGAATGTGGCGGCCAGCGTCAAGGAGGTCATTCCTTACGATCTGTTCGCCATCCTTCTTTATAGCGAGTTGCAGCGGGGTTTGAGCATTCGTTACTCGATCGGCCACCGCGAGGAGATCGTTCGCAGCCTGGTGCTTCCTCTGGGCGAGGGGATTACTGGAGCCGCGGCCGCTACCCGCCAGCCGATCTTAGTCCCCGATGTTCGCAGCGATCCGCGCTACCTGACAGCTCTGGATGCCGTTCAGAGCGAACTGGCGGTTCCCATGCTTGCGCGGGGAAAGCTGGTGGGCGTGATCGATCTGCAATCCACGCGGCTCAACGCCTATCGCGAGCAGGACCGTTCCCTGCTGCAATTGATTGCATCGAGAGTGGCGGTTTCGCTCGATAATGCCCGTCTGTACCGGCGCGTGGATCGCCAGAACCGCACGCTCAAGACGCTTTCGAATTTGTCGCAGGAGTTCAGCTCAATCCTCGACCTGGACGAGTTGTTGGGTAAAATCGCCAAGACCATTCACGCGCTGGTGGCATTCGACGCCTTCAGCATTCTGCTATTAGATGCCGAGCGCAAGGTTCTCACGCATCGTTTCAGCGAACGCTACGACAAGCGCGTCGTTCTCGACAACATTCCGCTGGGTAAGGGGCTAACGGGCGCCGCGGCCGAATCGCGCGAGATCGTGCGTGTTACTGACACGGCGATCGATCCCCGTTATATCGCTTCGCATCCGGAAATCCGTTCGGAGATCGCACTGCCGTTAGTGGTGCAGGACCGCGTGGTGGGTGTCATGGATCTGGAAAGCGAGCGCATGGGCTTCTTCACCGAGGAACATTCGCGGCTGCTGGGGCTGCTGGCGCCACAGATTGCCAGTTCGGTTGAGAACGCGCGGCTATACGAAGAGATTGCGCAGCGGGAACAGCGCATGGAGCAGGATATGAAGGCTGCTCGAAACATGCAATCGGTGCTGCTGCTGCGCGAGGCGCCGCAGATTAAGGGTCTGGACATCGCTATCCGCCAGCGGGCGGCAAGAGAGATTACGGGCGACGTCTACGATATATTCGAACACGGCGCCGACTACACGGTGTTCACCTTTGGGGATGTCAGCGGCAAGGGAGCTGCAGCGGCGCTGTACGGCGCAATGGTCAGCGGCTTACTGCGCACGCTCGCGCATCGTCGGCGAAGTCCGGCTGCGCTACTTCGCTTGTTAAATAAAGTTCTGCGAGAACGGATTGTGGAAGCCCAGTACGTCACGTTGATGGTGATGGTCTGGGAGCGCGCCAAGCAGCGATTCGTTATGGCCAACGCCGGCGCGGCGCCACCCATCATCTGCCGCAAGGGCGAGATCCTCAAGCCCAAAGTGGAGGGCGTCCCGGCTGGCTTGTTGGACAATCGGGTCTACGAAGAGTTGATCGTAGAAGTTGAGCGCGGTGATTTAATAGTACTCCACTCGGACGGAATCACCGATCAACCTAGTCCGAAAGAAGAAGAATATGGGCGGAGTCACCTTTCGCGCGCCCTGCGGACGCTTTGCGGAAAAGACCCGGCGGTTGTAGCGGACCAGATTCTCGCGGACCTGGATGAGTTTACAAATGGCGCTCCGAGGTTCGACGACCAGACGCTGATCGTTCTGAAAGTCCGCTAGATGGAGTACCGCGATCAGACGCTGTATTCGGAAGATGTGGCGCTAGCAGATATTGCGCGCCGGGAGGGCACACCGGCATACGTCTACTCGACGGCCGCAATTCTCGAAAAGTTTTGCGCTTACCAAGAGGCTTTCGGCGATGTACCGCATCGTGTGTGCTATGCGGTAAAAGCAAACGGAAATCTGGCAATCCTAAAGCTGCTAGCCGAAGCAGGCGCTGGCTTCGATATCGTTTCGGGTGGCGAGCTATTCCGCGTGCTGACCGCCGGCGCGGATCCAGCGAGCGTGATCTTTTCCGGCGTCGGCAAGACGGCGCAGGAGCTCGATTATGCACTGGAACATCGGATCCGAAGTTTCAACTGCGAGTCGGAACCGGAAGTGGCGCTGCTAGATTCGCTCGCGACTCGGCGAGGCGTTCAGGCTAGAGTGGCGGTACGAGTGAACCCGGACATTGACGCGGCCACTCATCCGTATATTTCCACGGGGCTGCGAAAACATAAGTTCGGCATCGATATCAAGGATGCTGAAGCGGTCTACGATGGCGCCAAAGCGCTGGGGAATCTGATACTCGAGGGCGTCAGTTGTCACATCGGTTCACAGATCCTCGACACGGCGCCGATGGTGGAGGTTATCGATAAAATGCTGGCGCTGGTGGAACGCCTGCGCGGCAATGGGCTGCCGATTCGTACACTTGATCTCGGCGGCGGATTGGGCGTGCCCTACAAACCCGGCGAGAATGCTCCGGACATCCGGGATTACGTGCAGACCCTGTGCGAACGTGTGCAGGGACGCGGGCTGGAGATCCTGATCGAACCAGGACGTTCGATCGTGGCTGAGGCCGGAGTGTTGCTGACGCGTGTTCTCTACCGGAAGACCAACGGCGATAGGCAATTCGTGATCGTGGACGCGGGAATGAACGATCTGATCCGGCCGGCGCTCTATCATTCTCACCATGAGATCATTCCGCTGCGCCAAAATCAGGCGGGTACGATTATTGCGGACGTGGTTGGGCCAGTATGCGAGAGCGGCGACTTTCTGGCTCGCGGCCGCGAAATCGCCAACGTCATGCCCGGCGATGTTCTGGCGGTATGCACCACGGGAGCTTACGGGTTCGTGGCCGCTTCCAATTACAACGCCCGTCCGCGCGCGCCGGAGATTCTGGTGGAAGGCGGGAAGTACCGCGTGATCCGCAAGCGCGAAAGCTACGAAGATCTGATACGAGGCGAATCGGTCCATTAGAACTTACAATCCTAAGAGGTTACAATCGTAGTATGCGCTTTGCCCTGATCGCCGCATTGTCCCTGTCGTTGTTGCCCGCGCAGGAAAAACCCAAATCCGCGCTGGACAAGACACAAATGGAAGCCTTTGTCCGGCACCTCCTGGCCGTGATTCCGGAAGTTCAGGTGAAGATCGACGATCCGAAGCCGTCGCCGGTGCCGAATCTACTGCAGGTAGATGTGCACTTCAGCTACAACGGGCGTTCCCAGGACGAAACGTTCTTTGTCACCAAAGATGGAAAGGACTTAGTTCGAGGTGTGGTCTACGATGTAGCGCAAAATCCGTTCAAGGCCGATCTAGACAAGCTTAAGACCAACCTCTCGCCCAGCCTGGGAACCGCCGGCGCGCCGGTGGTGCTGATTGTGTTCAGCGATTTTGAGTGTCCGAACTGCAAAGAAGAGGAAAAAACTTTGCGTCAAAATCTGCTGACCACCTTTCCAAAGGAAGTGCGGGTGTATTTCAAGGATTTTCCACTTGAGCAGATTCATCCCTGGGCCAAGGCGGCGGCCATCGCGGGGCGCTGCGTGTTCCGTCAGAATCCGGCCAAGTTCTGGGAATATCACGACTGGATTTACGAGAAACAGAGCGAGATCACGGTTGAGAACCTAAAGGACCAGGTGCTCGGATTTGCTAACAACGCCAAAGACCTCGACAGCCTGCAGCTCGGCCGCTGCATGGACACCAAAGCGACGGAGGTGGAAGTAAACGCGTCCATTGCGGAGGCAAGAGAGCTGAAGGTGGATGCAACGCCCACTATGTTTGTCAACGGGCGGCGGCTGGTGGGGAACTATCCCTGGCCGAACCTGGAGCAAATCATCAACGGAGAGTTGAATTATCAAAAGACAACCCATGACGCTGGCGAGAAGTGCTGCGAGATCAAGATTCCCTCCCCTTTAAACAAATAAAATGCGCATAGTTTTACTGGCTGTCCTGTCGGGCGGACTGTTTGCCGCCGAGCTGAGCCCGACGGAATATATCGGCTACGTCAAGTACCTGGCGTCGGAGGACATGCGCGGGCGCGAAACGGGATCGCCGGAGCTGGAGAAAGCCGCCGCTTATATTCGCGATCAGTTCCGGTCCATGCATCTCAAGCCGCTTTCTGGCGACAGCTACTATCAGGACTTCGAAGTCACCACCAGCGCGCGGCTGGGCCAACAGAACCAGTTAACTTACACGCTCAACCGGCAGAAGAAGGCGCTGAAGTTCCAGCAGGATTTCGTACCGCTGAATGTGTCGTCAGCCGGTAAGGTATCGGGCGAAGTGGTTTTCGTCGGTTATGGAATTACAGCTCCCGAGTACAACTACGACGATTATGCCGGCTTGGACGTAAAGGACAAGATTGTTCTGGTGCTGCGGCACGAGCCGCAGGAGTTCGACGATAAAAGCGTTTTCGAAGGGAAAGTGTACACCGCGCATTCGCAGATTTTCGCCAAGGCATCGAACGCGAAGATACATGGAGCGAAAGCGCTGCTGATGGTAAACGACGTGGCGGCGCATCCGGACGACGGCGACAAACTTGAAAAGTTCGGCACCACGGCGGGCCCCGCGAACGGAGGCATCGAGTTTGCACAGGTAAAGGCTGAGGTGGCCGCGAATTGGATGGAGTCGGCAGGCAAGAACCTGGCGGCGATCGAGGCGGCGATCGACAAGGACCTGCATCCGCAATCGTTCGCCTTCCCTGCGTCACTGGCGGTCGAAGTGAATGTCGATATCCGCCGCGAAGTAAAGACGGTCCACAACGTCGGCGCGTATCTTCCTGGCGATACAGACGAGTACGTGATCCTGGGGGCGCACTACGATCATCTAGGCTTAGGTGAACAGTTTTCACTGGCGCCTTCGCTGGCCGGGACCGTTCATCCCGGCGCCGACGACAATGCTTCAGGAACGGCCGGGGTTATCGAGCTGGCGAACTGGTTTTCTCACGAGCCGAAACACAAGCGCGGTATCCTGTTTCTCACTTTCGCGGGCGAGGAGCTGGGCTTGTTGGGGTCGAGCTACTACGTGAACCATCCGATTTTGCCCCTCGCCAACGCCGTTGCCATGATCAACATGGACATGATCGGCCGCATCCGGGACCGTAAAATCTATGTTGGCGGAGTCGGCACGGGAACGACTTTCGCCGAGCTTCTCAAAGAGGTCGGGCAGCATCACGAATTTCAGGCGGACGCCACCGAGCGAGGCGGCTATGGGTCGAGCGACCATACGTCTTTCACTACCAAGCAGGTCCCGGTGCTGTTCTTCTTTTCAGGATTGCACGCCGACTATCACAAGCCCAGTGACACCTGGGACAAGATCGACGCGCCCGACGCGGTGCAGCTGTTGGATATGATCGCCGATGTGATGGATCATCTGACTGATGGCACGCCACGGCCCCAATATGTCCGCGTGGTGGATCCGGAGAATCCCCATGGCGAGGTGGCATCGCACTCCTCGGGCACGGTCTCTGGGTACGGGCCGGATTTTGGCAGCATCCCCGACTTTACCGAGATTCCCAACGGGGTCCGTTTCGCGGACATCCGGCCCGGGTCGCCCGCCGCTAAGGCCGGCTTCAAGGGCGGCGACATCCTGATCGAATTCGACGGCAAGAAGATTCAGAACCTATACGACTTTACCTATGCCTTAAGGGCTGAAAAACCTGGCCAGGAAGTACTTGTGAAGGTACTTCGCGGGGACCAAACGATTGAAGCCAAGGTACTACTGACGGAACGCAAGTAAGGCCGCATACTGGGTCCAGATATGGCTCCCAGATTATCGTTTGAGACAGGCACGTCCGTGGATGACCGGCCTTCCTATTGCTTGCCGCCGCTGATTTTGCACCCTTTTGCGGATGCGGCTGGTCCCAACAAGCTAGTAGAAAGTTCGCGCGCGAGCCTCAAGCTTCAGGGTTTGTTGCCGGCCGGTGATTCGACTCAAGAGGACCTGGATCGTACCCTACTCGAGGGGCGTTATTCCGAGCTTCGGATGTTGTTCTATGTGGGCAAAGACCTGGCTCGGTGGATCGAGCAGTGCGTAGAGTTTGTCGACCGGCAACGGGATGAAGTTGATGCCGGCGTCACGCGCCAAAGTTTCGCGACGCTTCTGGTTCATGATGCACCGGCTAGCGTGCAGGCCAAACTACGCAAGTGGGGCGTGGGGGATTATAGAGCAATCTTCACACGGGCACTGGGCTTGCAATGCTTGTTCGCCAACGTTCCAGAACGGCAAGTGTTATCGGACGACTTCGTACGGAACTACTATCGCTATGCCGATCAGATGTTCGCGATGAAGCAAGGCGAGGCGGAGTTCACGCTGATTGCATCGCGGGACTTCAAGTTTGAGCTGTACTCTTCCGGGGAGTATTCGCGTATGCTGGAACGCTCCTGGGAAGAATAGAGATCCTAGTAGCGGCGCGCGATAAACTGGATTCCTGCCGATTCCAATTCCTGTTGCTCTTTCTCTAACGCGGCTTTATCCGGATATGGTCCTATTACCAGGCGATGCAAATTTTCGCTGGGGCCGGGCGCGATCCGGGGGTGAATCCCCTTGGCGTCAAGGATCTTGAGGTATTCATTGGTCGAATTCGGGCCCATCGTAGCCAACTGCAGATAAAGGTCGCCGGACTGCGGTTCGACTCTGTTCCACACGGGTGCCGGAGCGGCGGGTGCTGTTTCAGGCTTAGCCGCGTTGGCGGCGACAGCAACTGGTTCCTCAACGGGAGTCGCCTCAAATGTTTTAGCGATGGTGGGCGCCACCGCTGCCACCGGGAAGGCCGATACTGGCCGGGTAATCGCTGAAGCAGCGTGAACCTTCTCGGCCGCGAAGATACGCCCTCCGACATACCACCCGGCTATAACAAGGCCTATGGTAATGGTGGCAGCGAATCCGATGAACACGCGTTTCGCCTGTTTTTTGGCCAGATCGACCGGCGTTTCAGGGTTGGGTTGAATCTCGGCGTTAATCGCTTCCGTGCTGGACATAAAGCGTCTCCTGTACGACCTAATAGGTCAGACGCCTTAGTGATCGGCACCAAATGCCAAAGACATTAGGCTCCAGTCAGGACCGCGGGGGAATTATGGGCAGGAGTATATAAGAAGGATGCTCGGGGTCGAAATAGAGCGAGTTTTCAGCGATGTGCCAGCGCCGATTGTCGTTCAGGGGCTCACCAGTATTTGGGTTCACATCGAAGCGGGGGAAGTTACTGCTGGATATATCGAGCCTGATCCTATGCCCGTGCTTAAAAACCAACGAAGTCGGATACATCTCAATCGTGAATTCATATGGCCGTCCTGGCTCGAGGAACTCCGCTTTGCCGAGACCGTTCCTGTATCGCGCTCTCACGATGCTGTCGGCGATATTGAGATCTACGCCGGCGGGAAAGTCGGCATTGGGAGGATAGACATCGATGAGCTTTGCTGTAAAGTCCGTGTCCGGAGAATCCGAGGCGGCCCACAGCTTGACGATCAGGCGTCCAGTGACTTCGATATCGTTGGCCAGCGGCGGCGTTTGGAAGACCAGAATATCTTTGCGGGCGGACAGCGCCTTCTCGTCCGAGCATAGCCAAAAGTTAGGACGGCAGCGCTGGTCCGCCGCTCCTTGCCAAACCAACTTTCCGTAGGACGAAATGTTGCCGCCGAGGGTGGGCACCGGGTTTCGGGGATCGAACGAGTATGTCCTGGGAACATGCTTCGGAGGTTCGTCAGGCGAAAGGACACCATCGCCGTGCAGGTAGAATGCGGCCGGCTCCGTCCGAGCCAGAGGCCATTCCTGTTCATCACGCCACCGCCCGCCGACAAAGATGCGCCCCTCGGAGGTCTTGTGGGCGTCACCCCCGCCCATGACGTAAATCCGGACAGGCGGCTCGCGATCGACCCCGTTGTCGATGCCTTTGAGCCAATGGTCGAACCAGCGCAGTTGCCACGCATCAAAGCTGAGCGCAGCCTCGCTAGTGAACTGCGCTTCACCGGCGAAGCTCAGCGTGGGACTGCTATGTATCCAAGGGCCGACGATCAGACGCTGAAGGCTTTTCTTACTCTTCCGTAACCCTGGATAGTTTAGGTTGGCGACCTGCAGACCCCACGAATCGTACCAGCCGGTCATGTGGGAGATCGGAATATCTTTGTAGTCACTCAAATGATCGACGACGCTGGCGCCGTGGTCTTTCCAAAATTCATCATTGTCTCCGTGGCTCATCGCCTCGATCAACCACTTCTCGTAATCGGGGGCGAACTTGAGCGGCGTCGTCCCGGGACGGAGCGGCAACCCACGTATGTACTCGGGAACGCGGCTTGCAAGCTCCAGCAGAGTGGCGGCAGCCTGTGGATCGTTGGTTGCTCGGGCGGCTGCAAGAGGATTCGGATTCCCCGCCCCATCACCCAAGGTGAGCACCCAGTTGAACCAGCGGAGCTCGAATGCGCCGTTGTGACGCACTCCGTACTGGCCGAAGTCCGACATGGAGAAGATCGGAATCATGGTCTTGACGTACGGGGCATTCGCGATCGCAAGCGCGTGTTGGGCTCCGCCTTCGTAAGAGGTTCCCATGGCGCCGATGTTGCCATCCGACCAAGGCTGCGCGCCGATCCACTGCGTCGTGTCAAATCCGTCGCTGGCATCGTCTTTGAGCGGCCGCCAATGTCCCTCGGACTTGTAGCGTCCACGAACATCCTGCACCACCAGGACGTAACCACGAGGTACGAAGTATTGAGCCGTGGCGTAATCACCGGAGAATGCAGCTCGATCCGTCTTGTTGTACGGCGTGCGCAAGAGGAGCGCTGGAAATCTGCCTTCAACGGACGCGCCGTTTCTTCCAGGCCGATAGATGTCGGTCGCGAGTTTTGCGCCATCCCGCATAGGGATCATGACATCCTTCGACGCGACGACGTCGTAAGGCGCCTCTAGCTGCGCAAGAAGTGGAGCGACTTCAACGAAACCCATCGTTAGGAGCAACGCCGTTGTGTGCATCGCAAAACCTCCTTGCCCGGCGACCAACTGCGGTGGGTCGACGTGCGACTCTATAAGGTTAACCCTCATGCCCTCTTTAAAGAGCACTCTAAGCCAAATCCCAAGTGATATCGACATCGCCCAGTCCACAGTGCCGTTACCGATCGACCAAATCGCCGCTGATGCGGGTATCCTTGCGGAAGAACTTGGGCCTTACGGCCGAACTAAAGCGAAAACCCACTTGTCAATTCTGGAGCGGTTGAAAACCGCTTATGGCGGCGCCGGCGAGGAGACGGGCCGCGTAGTCGGGCTGGCCTGAGCCATGGAATCGCCGATCGGTAGTGCGACAATCGAGTCCTTTCGCAAACACATCGCAGGTGCTAACGATCCGATAGCGGGAGGCGTGGCCGTTGCGTCCGTTTCGGCAAGTCTCGGCATGGCGCTGCTGGCCCTCACGCTCAAGGTGGCATGTCAGCGGAAGGACTTTGCAGGCGATCGTACGCAACTTACCAAGTTGCTGGCTGCCGTGCAGAAAGAATCGGCCCTCCTGGTGCGATATGCCGACCAGGATATTGCTGCATATCAGCAATATCGCGATAGTCTCAAGCGCAAACGAGGCGTCGACACAGCGCTGCGGGGAATTATCCAGACACCGCTCGAAGCGGCCAGTTCGGCTGCTCGAGGGCTGGACTTCTGCGCCGAAGCGGTTTCCCTGGTGCCATCATCCGTTGTATCGGATCTCGGCGCAGCGGCGACGCTGCTGGCTGGAAGTGTGAAAGCGATCCTGCTCACCGTCGACGTCAATCTGCGCCAGCTTCCAACCGCCAGCGAGCTCCGCCTCAAAGCGGGAAAGACGCGGCGGGAGTTGGAGATCAGAGCGATGCGCAAAATGGAGCGCGTTCTGCGGAGGGTCGCGCGTCTGATCCAGCGCGATGGCAACTAAGCTCTATTCGCGCTGCCAATTAACGACGAAAACGGAAACGTTGCGATTTCCGTTGCGCAGCACTAGACGCTTCCAGTTATTCGCGGGACCTGGCGGCTCGACCAGGCTCACCTCAGCGATCCGCTTTGGATCCCAATCGTGAACCTCGACTCTCCACCCGTTCCAAGCGCTAGGCCGTTGATCATCGCCCGATCGTTCCGGATCTTTCGAGTAAACGGCGATGCCCCCGTCCACCAATTCGGCCGGCTGAAGGCTGATTTTCACCGGAACTCCCGGTAAAGTTCCGCTGAGAACACCCGAAGAAGCGCCTGCCGGTGTGATCGATAGCACCGCGTTTTTGTGGAGTGATCCGGTCCAGATCAGCCGTCCGCCACGCAGTTGCGGCGGACCAGTCAAATGAGCCGGAGCAGTGAGAACGGCGGCGAGAGGCGAGCCATTCACCAACGGAGGCGCCGGAGCTGCAGTATGGATGTCGGGAAGGTCCGGCAGGTTCATCAACGCGATCTCTGGGGTTGCGTTCAGCGCCTGAACGGCTGGAGCGGGCAGCTGAAAAGTCTTGACGTTTTTCTCTCTGTCGGGTTTCGGCCGTTTCTCAACAATCCGTTGGATGGGCGGCTCGGGTTGGAGATCTGAACCCGGAGCAGAAGTTTGCACGGGCGTCGTCAGTGACACTGGCGCGGGTGATGCGATCACGGAGGAGAGCTTAACGGGAGCAAGCGTAGCGGAAACAGGCGGGGCGGAAACAAGCGGGCCTTGGGAGGCGTTCATCCGTCGCTCAGGATTGATGAAATAAAGAACCGATTCGGATGACATCGTGCTGCCGCGCATCAATTTCAAACGTACTTCAATGTTGTCCGAGTGGGGGACAAACAGGATGCTGCCGTTGTCCAATTCACGTTTTGTGACAGGGATCGCGACCGGGGCGCTTTGACCATCGCGGATTTCGAGCGTTGCCCGGGAGGCGTTGCGGACCGCTTTCTGCACGGGATCCCATTCGATTCGAACATTGGATCCCAAGTCGCTCACATGCATGGGAATCGAACTCGATGGCACGGACCGCGCTCGCACAAATAACCCGCCGGCGGAGACGAACAATAGCAAAAGGATGAGCGAAGCAGCCATGTTCCACTCGCTGAGCCTCCAATGTCGCTTTACCTGAGCGACAAAAGAATTTACGCGACGAAGCACCCCTTGGCTATTCACGGTACGCCATTTGGCCGCGAGGGACGCAGTCGCAATCGGAGCGCTGGGTGCGACAGGCACAATGCGCTGCTCCGTGGGCGCGAGCAAGACCTCGTGAGCACAAACGAAAGAGCGGTCGACTGCCCCTCGGATGAAAAAGCCAGCGCGAGCCGGTCCAAATCTCGCGGGCATCACGATTAGCACCAACTGCCACGGTCCCGCAGGCAGACGATCGAGAATCTTGGCCTCGGTCTCAGCTACCGCAAAACCCTGCCGCGAATGTGATACATAAAGCCCCACTGGTCTAAGCGTGCCTAATTTGTCACTCGCCAGCGTGGCATCCAAAGCCTTCTCGTCGGCTGCCGACAAGATGAATAAAGGCCCCAGCTTGTGCTCGCATTCAATCGGCAGTACTCCGACGATCTCCATCGATCGATCCGTGCGTCTACCTAGCAGTATGCCTCCGCTCTCCAGACCAGCATGAGACAGCCGACTTCGACCTTGGGCGGCCTGGTGCCGGATCGTTTCGAGAACAGCGCTCGAGCACACAACTTCAGCATCGAGCGGCGTATACCGCCAAATCAGACGGTCAACGATAGGTGATCGGTTGCGAGCGGTAATCACTTGCATAGCTCCTCGGCACCTCCGCAAGCACGAAGAAGCGCTGTGGTATTTGATGCAATACAGTATAATGCGTTACATCGTTTGATCGAACTGGGGATAGTTCCAGCCCGTTCCATAGTACTGCCCGTGTTAGCGTAGTACTAGTTGAAGCCTCTCTTCGATTCGGAGCAGTTTTCGTTTATTGGCGGAGATGATGATTTGATTTACGTCCACTGCCGGAAGTGCGGCGAACAGGCCGAAATCGAGCTGCGAGTTACTAAGCCGAACGGTCCGCAGTTGCGCGCCAGTTGTCCCGGTTGTCATAACGATCGCAACTTTACTTTTGTGAGTGTCATAGGAAAAAGGGCCTCGTCTCCGAACTAGCCGAGACCGGTCCCCTGACGGTCACGGCTCCGAAGCGTCACGGCTGAGTTCTGGCAGGACGCCGTATCTTCGATTGGTTGTGGGATCGGACTCTATGGCCCTATCTCGGATGGGTTGCAACTGCGCCCTAACGATGCTCAGGAACTCCTGGCTGGAAGGTGCCGCAGCGGGCGGATTCCCTACCATACCGCCTTCTATCCAAGCACTTACCACCCGATGCTCGGCGGTAGGCTCAGCCACAGCCGGTCGGAAAGCGTTGACAACGGAGCCCACCCAGGCGTACATGGCGCGCATCCGCGGACGCATAGTCGGGCCACCGTGATCCGCCCCGCGCACCAGGTGATATTCGTGCGATATATCCAAGTCCCACAGTACGCGGTGCAGGAATTCAGCGCCGTCGTGGGCGTTTAGGAAATCTTGGTCGCCGGCATCGATATAAATCGCTAAGCCAGTTTTGCGAATCAATACGGCGTTAGCGCGCGCCCGGTTCGCAGGATTATTGGATTCAAACAGCGCCGCGCTGCGAGTTGGACCCACAAGCTGCGGCGGCCCACCCGCCATGTGATGAAGCCGGTTGCGAGCGCCGACGTCGAGATCGTGAAAGCCTGGCTCAAGCATGGGCTGCATCCCCGCCACTACTGCAAACTGATCGGGATGCGCAAAGGCCGTCTTGAGGGCGCCGTACCCGCCGATGGAAATTCCGGTGATGATGGTTGAGAGTCGGTCGGAAGAAATGTTGCAAGTCGCACGCAGGTGCGGGACGAACTCGTCGAACAGAAAAGAGTCCCATCGAATGCTACCCAGGGAATCTTCCAGGTAGTAGCTCATTCCGGGACTCGGTGTAGCTAGAACCATTGGCGGAAGACTACCGTCAGACCACCAACTTTCAAACAGAGGTTGGCAATCGACCAGATTTTGGCGACTGCCACCACCTCCCATCAACAACAGACACAGTGGAAGCGGCGTCGATTCTTTGTAGTCTGGTGGAGTGATGAGCGCGTAAGGCACCGCCTCGGGCAGTGTTTTAGCGCGTAAGTCATGTAGTTCGATGTTCGATTTCAAGATGATGTCGCCCCGAGTAACTCTAGGGAATGGTCCCGGGAAACAACTGCCGCTTACACATTTGAAACACGTCCAGCTATGACAGTATCATTCTCCGGCAGTTGACGTGCCTGATCGAACCGCATTACGGGGGGTGGGAAGCTCATGTTTGCGTGCTTAAAATGGCATCTCGTGTGGGTTGCCATCTTCGGATCTATTTTGAGCGCGCGCGCTCAATCGGATCGACGAGGTTCGTTGGTGTGGTCAATTCTCCGTCCAACGCGCCAGTGGTGAATGTCACGGTTGTCGTCCAAAACCTGGACAACAACGTCACACAGAAGACAACCACGCACCGAATTCTGCATTTAATAACCAACAACACCGTTGATGTGCGACCCATCCAACCGAAACATTGGCTAGTCGCACTGAGTCAAACAAGCATGCAAACCGCCAATGGTCACCGTGATATTCCTTATCGCGCGCTCGGACGGACCGGCGAAAAAGTATCGGCCATCGGTGTGGGCGGTTTCCACATCGGTAGGATCAGCGACCCGAAGGAGAGCGTCCGTATCGTGCGCGCCGCCATCGACCGCGGGATCACTTTTCTCGACAACTGTTGGGACTACAACGACGGCGAGAGCGAGATCCGCATGGGCAAAGCGCTGAAGGACGGCTATCGCGACCGGGCATTCCTCATGACCAAGGTCGACGGGCGATCCAAGAAGGAAGCCGCTAAACAGATCGACCAATCCTTGCGGCACCTCAAAACCGACCATGTCGATCTGTTGCAGTTTCACGAAGTTATTCGATTCGAAGATCCCGATCGGATCTTTGCGGCCGACGGCGCTATCGAGGCTTTTTTGGAGGCAAAACAGGCCGGCAAACTTCGGTTCATCGGATTTACGGGGCATAAAGATCCTCACGTACACCTGTACATGTTGGAAACGGCCGCTCGACACAATTTCCAGTTCGATACCGTCCAAATGCCACTGAATTTAATGGACGTTCATTTTCGAAGCTTTCAGCATCAGGTGCTGCCAGTTCTGGTTAAGAACAACTTAGGCGTGCTCGGCATGAAGAGCATGGGCGCGGGAGTTATTTTACAGAGCAAAACGGTCACGCCCATCGAATGCCTGCATTACGCGATGAACCTGCCGACTTCGGTCGTGATCACCGGGATCGATAAAATGGAAATTCTCGACCAGGCTATCCAAGCGGCCCGTACATTTCGGCCATTGAGCAAAGATGAGGTCGCGAAAATGGAAGCTAAGACTGCTGCCGTAGCTGCGTCGGGCAAGTTTGAGCTTTTCAAGACTACAACGCACCACGATAGTACGGCCCAGCATCCCGCGTGGCTGGGCAAAGATCCGGCTGAGGCGGAGGAACTGGCGAAACTGGTGGAATGATCCTGATCGACTTTGCCGAGCCATGACCGCAGGGAATGGTCTCAGTGCAATTGCTTCTTATAAATAAAGTTGACGCTGACAATGCCGTTTTGATCTCGCATCGCCACCGCCGACCATCGTGGATTTAGCGCCCACTCGACTCGAATTATTTGCGTATTCGACGAATTCAACGGCGTCACATAGGTGAAGGTGAGGTTGCTGGCGATCTGCTGCTGTAGAGTAAGCTGCGCCGTAGGCAGTTCCGACCCGCTGGTGAATGTGGGATCGACCTTCAGTTGGCTTACGCCAAATACCCGCTGCAGTTGGCTGGCGACTGGATCGGCGATCGCTCGGCCGACCAGTGCCGATTCGCCCATCTGCTGGAAGGATTGCGGGGGTTGTGACGGCTGATTTGCAAGTAGTGTAGGGTCCGAGGTCGGGGTTGTCCCCGCGGCCAGGAGAGCGACGATCTCCTGAAATTGGAGCGGCGGATCGGACGTGTAGCTGAGCTTCATATTGTCTACAGGACCGGTGACCCTCAGCACCACATCCACTCCCTTGGCCTTAGTTTCCAAACTCAGGTCCAGAATTGGTTCAATCCGAACTGGATTGTAGAACCCGATGGTGCCCGTGTTCACCGTGTACGTAGCGCCGAAGAATATAAGCTGTCCTTGGTTAATGGTGATTCGCCCGAGCACTCCTGGATTGCTCGCAATGCCGCGAATGTGCAGATCGGCGTCGGCTTGCAGATTCTCCGCCAGAGAGCTCTGAACTGCCGTGGCATCGGTACTTCGAACCCGGATGTCGAGTTTCATGTTATCGAGGAGTGGTGACGGAGCGCCAACCCCTTGTACAGGCGGCGCCGCCCGCGAGAGCACCGAACCAAGATCCGTTCTAGGAGCATAGGTCACTCGATCGGCGGTAATTGTTCCCGATAGCACGCTGCTATCTCCGGTTCCGGCAAGACGTAAATTAGCATCCGTGATGATACTCACGCCTTGTTGCAGCCGCACGCGCACGTTGGAGGCGTTGGCGCGCAATCCGAAGCGGAGACTGTCATCCAGGGTAGTGAAGCCGTCTAATGTGACCTTGCCGCCGCCCGATTCGGCCGTTAGATTGCGAACCAGCGCGCTGTTGCCGTTGAATGTCACTACGCCATTGGCATTAGAGATCCCGTTCGGCAAGCTGGCGTAGTTGAACGAGGCGTTCTTCAGTTCCAAAGTTCCGTTGACCAGTGGCTTTGTGAACGATCCTCGCACTATGGTGGCGAGTGCGAGGGTGCCCGAGGATGTGATGTCCTGGCTGAAATTCTGCAGCACCGCGAGATTCATATTGCCGTTGACCGTGACATTCATGGCTTGGCCTTTCAAAGGCATCGTGCCTTTGGCCTGAATATCGGTCTGCGGTCCGGTCACATGGGCGTTGATCCGAACCACATCGTGATCGAGCGAAGCAGAGATCGGTCCCTGATTCTGAAAGACAATCGGACGGACGGAACTGGAGCCCGCCGACGGAATGTTGTTCACTTGCAAGCGCGTGACCTGGAGTGAGCCGGCCAGTTGGTCAGTCTTCAATACTGGGCCCCGAACCGACACTTGACCGTCCACTACCGCTTCGAACTGTGGCGGCTCGCCATTGTTGAAACCCAGCAGGTCTTGAATTCGCGTCCAGGTGACGTTGCTGAAAGCCAGTTGCGCGTCAATGGGATAATCGCCGTTCAGTTGAGCATTGCCGGCGCCATGGATCGTTGCACTTGCCAGATTCGAGTCCACCGTAAAATTCAGTTTGCCGCCTGCGGCACTCGCGGCACCCGAGGTATTGGCAGTTCCTGAGGTATTGGCAGTTCCCGAAGTATTGGCAGTTATGGTGGCGTCGCCGAAGCTCTTGCCTTGCGCCACAAGACCGCTGGCTTTGATGTTGGCGTTGAGATCGCGAATCGCAAGTCGGGGGTCCTTTTCATGCACCTCCGCGGCGCCGCTTCCGGCAATTTGCAAAATACCGCCCAAGCCAGGCCGCTGCTCCTGCACGTGCTTGATCCGCGCCAGATCGATACGGCTATTATTCACTCGGAACTGGAGACTGCCCTGCTGGAGATTGCCGGAGGGATGATCATAGCGAGCTGTAAGATCGATCTGCGACGGCCCGGATACGATTTGGAGCTGCTGTATATCGATGCTGCCTGCGAGATAAGCGACACGCGCGCGCACATGATCGAGCGGCTCCTCGTATATGACTGCGCTCGCGAGATCTACCTCCGCGCTTCCCTGTGGATTGTCCAGCGTTCCAGTAAAGTGCGCGGTTCCCGATAGACTGCCCTTGGCCGGAAGATCCGTATATTGCGCCACCTGAAGCACGCGCTCCACCGGGAGATTGCGGATATTCGCGTCCGCATTGGTTGGATATCCGCCCACGAGTTGCGTGTTGCCGTTCACTCTAATATTGGAGCCGGCAAAGTCGGATGTCAGTTGGTAAGTGACCGCCGAACCGCTGGTGCGCGCGGTGGCGGTAAGATCGCCATATGTCTCTCCCTCAAGGCGCACCCCTCGCGCGGATGCATCCCCGTTTACGCTGACGAGTAGAAACTCCGTTTGCTGTTGGCCGCCTCTCTTCACTTCCGACAAGGCGCCGGTGAGGTCGGCGTTCAACTGCAGCACGCCCGCCGTGTTGGCCCTCTGCTTTTGAATATTCCGGATCTGAGCCAGATCTACCTGATTGCTTTGAACGTGGGCATGAACCCGCCCGGTAGTAAAGCTGTCGCGCGGATGTTGAAATTCCGCCGTCAGGTTGACGCGTGCCGCGCCGGCTTCGATCGATGCGTTCGTGATGGTAACCAACTGGTCCGTTAGATTCACTTGCGCCTGAACGCGATCGAACGGCTCGTCGTAGATGGCGCCGTTGGTCACCAGCAGACCGGCCGAGCCGCGCGGATTGCCGACCGTCCCACTCAAATGGACGTTCGCGCCCAGCATGCCGGAGTAATCACTGCTCGACTGTCCGGCCAGCGCAAGCATATCAGCGAGATCTCCATTGCGAATCGATGCGTCCGCCGTAACAGGCTGGTTCGGAAGCGCTTCCCAATTCCTCAGACCAACGCTCGCGAAGAACTGTGCCTGCATTGAGCTACGGCTCAGAACGCCATTTCGGACAGCCGCGCCGGTGCTGGAAATGGCCGCGTCGGCATCTAGCTTGTCGAATCCCCGGCCTTCGATGCTGAACCTGCTTACCGCCAAATGACCAGTGATGCGCGGCGAGCTCAGCATGCCCACGACCATTCCGGTGAAGGTGGCCTGGCCACCATTCAAAGTCACCGGAGGCTTCGAGCTCAAGGATGTCGCCGCCAGCAAGTCGCTGAGGTCGGTGCTGGTGAGTGTGACGTTCAACTGCTTATCCACCGCGCCGTTCAATGTCAGGCGGCTGTGCGGCAGCGCGAGGTAAGAATTCTCGACACGAATATCATCCACAGCGCCGTAATAAGCTGCATTCAGCCGGCCCGATACCGGAATGCCATGCTTACCTGGTGCAATCGATAGCCGAGCGGTGGCTGTAACGCCCGCGGTCCGGGGTTTTTTCAAATCCCCGGCCGCTTCGATTGGTCCCGAGACGACACCGGAATAGGGAAACTGCTTCTGTCCGGCAGCGCGAGCGGCCGCGCTTAGATCGAGACCACGCAGGTTTCCATCCGCGCGATAGCGGGCCAAGTCTTGAAGTGAAGCATTCCCTTCGAATTCCCCTCCAAAAGCCGCCAGCCGTAATCCTTGCAAATCTAGATTGTGCGGGTCGAGTTCGATCGCTGAGTACAAATTGATGTTACTGATCCGCTGCCCGCCCTGCTGAAATGACACGCTCGTCGCCTGCACGTTGCCTTTGACTTGATAGTTGTTGTTGGCATCGAGCTTCGCGTTGCCATTCAAAACGACCGTTCCCTCCGGGCGTGCCGTGACCTTGGCTAATCGGCCCAACTCGCCCAAAGCCAAGCGGCTCTTGAACTCGAGCGCGCCAGTGCCTAAAGGGCTCTTCAAAGTCCCGGACGCTTCGAGATCCGAATGTCCAATGCTCAGCCGCAATCCGTTTACCTGAATGCTGTTGCCAGTTACGACCGCATTGCCGTCCAAGTCCACCGCCAACGGCATATTCTTCAAGCCAGTTACAATCGGAAGCTTTCCGGCGTTCTTCAAATCCTCCAGAGCGAGCCGCCCGTTGATATGGGCCGAAAGCTTCGGGTCGCGCATGCTCTCGACAGACCCGTTGATGACCACCGATGAAAGCGCGGTGCTGATCCTGGCGTCGCGAACATCCACGCGGTCGCGCTCCAGCGTCACCGGCACCGTGACGGTGAAATTCACCGGCGTGTTTCGACCGGACGCGACGTAAAGTGGCTGGAACGAAAGCTGGCCCCGGTAACCTTGCTTGAGTGCGTTATACCAAAGTTCCGCCTTCAGATCGTTGCCACGAATGTTTATCTCCTGTTTCTGAGACGCGAGGGACAGGAGGCCATTGTTCAGCTCGAAATGGTCTACTGCCAGGTTGACCACTGTCTCAAGAGGAGTTTCGTTGGATGTCGATTTTTGTTTCGGGTTGGGAATGTTAGTCCGTCCGTCTGGAAACACGATCACATTAGCTTCGGGCTTCTCAATGCCGAGATATGCGACATCCAGGATATGATGAATGCTAGTAAACAGCCGGATGTCCACCTGCACCCGTTGAGCGCTCAGAAATGGCGCGGTTCCAGGCGATTCGCTGCCGTGGATTACAAAACCAGTCACGACGGCCCGCATTTGTCGCCAGTCAAATGCAAACGAATCGATGTTCACTCTTCCACCAGTGCTTTCCTCGGTGGAGGCGATGATCTTTTGCTTCACATAGGCGCGAAACCAATCTGTCTGCACAATGAAAATCGCAGCCACAATTACCACGACGACCAGGGCCGCAACTCCAATCGCAACATTTCGGATAATTCTGGCCCGCTTATTCATTGAAATGCTTCCTGCCGGTACTCGATCCGAGCTCTTTTGCGTGCTTCCGCCAGCCATTGTTCGAAGTTCTCATTAATACGCTGTCCCTCGAGTACGCCTCGAATCTTAGGCTCCAGTGCCTCAAAGCTCTGGTCACCCGGATACTGTCGGCGAAACTCCGCGAGATGCTGATTGTAGTATGCGTGGACCTCTTCGTCGGATACGATAACCGCGGGGCGAAAACGCTCGTCAATAAAGCGTAAGACGGTAAGTTGCCACAGCAATTGGGCGCGCAACTGATCTTCGGTGATGCCGTAACGCTGTAACTCTTCGCGCATTTTGACGTCGGATCCTCCGAAACGGTCATGCCGTAGATTGTTCACCAAGGCCATGGCCTCGCTTTCGGCCGGACGCCGGTAGTTGCCGGTCACGATCTCCTGGCGAACGATTTCCTGGTCAATCAACCGCTCGGCCGACTGCCGCTTGGCCGCCGGACTAAAATGCGAAGGCTGACGGTTGAGAAAATCGGTGACCCGCAAATCCCAATCAATGTCGCTGGTTTTGATAACGTGCTTGCCCACGATCACCGCCATGCGGTCCAACACCACTACGGCGCTCGAAGCGCTTGCGACCATCAGCAGGAACAACAAGTTTCGCATCAGAACGTCTGTCCTATCGAGAAGAAAAATTGAAAGTGGCCAGTGTTTTGTTGAACCGGCTGACAAAAGCTGGGTAGAGTTGAGGAGGGCAGGCTTGGATTGCACTGCAATAGCTGGGTAGGCGTACCGTTAAATCCGACGAACGATGGGGGATTAATGCTATAGGCCAAATCGCCGCGAATAGGGCCGATCGGCGTTTTGTACCGGATTCCGAACCCGACCGCGTGCACAGCGTAGTTGAAATCCTGCAGATTCTTCTGGTGGAATCGGAACGACATGTCACTCACGGAGCTGTAGACGTTCCCCATATCGTGAAAAAGAACGCCTTGAATGTTATCGCCGATTAACGGAAACCGCAGTTCCACATTATTGATGAATAGAGCATTTCCACCCAGCGGAAATCCAGTTGGAGCCGAAGTGGGTCCGCCAGGGACAAGGGATGCGCCCGTGTCGCGCGGGCCGGCTTCGTTGTAAGCAAACGCTCGCAAGGAGTCTGCCCCGCCCCCGAAGAAGCGCTCCGGCAGAGGGATCGACTCTTGGGTAGACAGACCCCGGGGTGCGGAAAATGGGCGAATGATACCGAACTGCGTTTGCCGGGCCAGCACTATGTTTCGGGTCAGCTTATAGTAGGTTGCGTTGCGTAACAGCACGCGCGCGAAACTGCGATCCGAGCCGAGGAATTTGCCGGTCACGCCTAGATCCGCCGTATTGTAGATGCCGTGATGAGGATCGGCCGGGTTGTCGCGCCGATCTTGCACCAAGTTGGCTGACAGCATTCCCAAGCGAACCGGTTGCAGGAATTGAGGAACAAGTAGAACAGGGATCACGACGTCGCTCACGCTGACCCGGCGATAGGAGAAACGGAACAGTCCAGTAAGGCTCTTTGAGAACTTTTGCGAAAGCTGTACCGAGGCTTCCTCCCGTTTGGACGCGAAAGTACGCACGTTCAGTGTGTTGTCGAAAAGAATCGAGTAGGTTATGTTTCGACCCTCGACGTTCATGAATCGTGGCTGCAGGTAACTGATGGAGGCGAGTTTCTCGAGAGAAGAGTAACTGCCGCGTAACGAGATGGTGTGCCCCAGCCCCAGGAAATTCAGGCGGCTCAAGGTAGCCGTGTACTCGGGGCTGAATCCGGTGGCGCCTGCCGGCGCAGCAAGATTGGCGGTGCTGGGTGTGCCAAAGCGCGCCACCTGTGCTCCGATGCCTAAAGAAAGATCGTAGCGATTGGCCTCCTCGAAGTTGTACAGCACATATTTGTGGTCGGTCTGGCCGTCCGGATTTTCGATTGCGGTGTCTACTCGTGCAAAGATGCCGAGATCGTAGAACTTCTTCTGTATTTCCGTCTGCTCGATGGGCGATAGTGGATCGCCGGGCTTCAGCTTGATCTGCTTCTCCACTATGCTGGGGCGGGTGGTGCGCAAACCCGAGGTAATCACTTCGCGAACGTATTGCCGGTCGCCCTCGGTAACGGTATAGACGACGTTGACGTGATGCGGCTGCCCGTTGATTTGCCAGGACGCCTTGAGATCCGCTGCGGGAAAACCATGCGAATAGTAATAAGTGAGCACCGTATCGCGATCGCTGGCTAGGTTCACTTCGGCGAACGGCTGCCCGGCGATGGAGGCGAGCTTGGGCCGCAGATCATCGGCATTCACTTGATTCACTCCGCGCAGCGCCAGGCTTTCGACGAACCACTGCGGCCCTTCGTCGATTTTCACCGTCACGGCGATATCGCCCGCGTTATTGTGATAGTCCCGGTCTACAATTGAAGTGACCTTCACATCGCGGAAGCCATTTGCGCGATATAGATCGGCAATGTTCTCTTCATCTTTCCGCCGAAATGCCTCGCTGTAGCGTCCATGACGCAAGCGGAGTGATGCTGGCTGTATGAACATTCGCTCCCGGATGTTCTCGTCGTCAAAATACTTATTGCCCGTGATAGCCACGTGGACCAGCCGGTACCGTTCCCCGCGTGAGATGATGTACTCGATCGTCTCCACATCATTCTGCGGGGGAAGCACGCGAAAGTCGACGTCGACGTCGTAATAACCTTGGCTTTGAAGATAATCGTGGATATTGCGTTTGCCTTCCACCAGCAGATCGTTGTCTACGGTGTTTTCCTCGAAAATCGGCACGTAGCGTTTTAGTACCCGTTTCGACATCTTCGCTTCGAGAGCTTTCACTTCAACTCTTGGGCCTGTATCCACGCTCAGGTTCGGAGTCACGCGCCGGCGCTGGGCGTCATAGTCCAGCTTCTTCAGCTCCACGCGGGCAGTGAGACGGTTCTGCTTTTGATATTTAGCGAGCAGCCCGTGCACTCCCTTGCGCGTCCTGGCGTCGGTTACCTGACGCCACCAGTGAATGATCGGAATTCGCCACCCTGTGACCCGCAAAACCGTGTCGTTCGATAGCTTCGTGTCTCCTTCGATAACCGGCTGATCGTACTTCGCCCGTTTGCCTTCTTTGACGTGGATGGTGATAAAGACTTCCTCCGCTTTGCTGCTACGGTCCACCGATGGCGTGATCTGGGCCTCATAAAGACCGTTCGCTTCCATCGAATGCTTGACGCTCTCGACAGCTCGGGTAATGTCCTCCTCATGAAAAGGCGTTCCCAGCGACAGTTGCGCGCTGCTCGCCACCTGTCCGCGATTTGGCGTGGTTCCTACTTTGCCTTGAACCGATACGCCACCCACGAACCAGGAGAGCTTCGTGACGAAGCGGATCGCGACGCCATTGCCAGACGCTTCTCCCTCCACGGCAATGTCCTCGAACCTTCCGGTAGCGAATAGCCCGTCGATCGCGTGTGCCACGTCCGAAATCCGCAAAGGCTGGCCGACCTTCAACGGCTGGACTTTGGCCAAATCAGTCGGATCTAGCGGCTGGACTCCCGAGAAACGGACGTCGACAATCGGCTTTCCCTCGAATTGCGCGACCTGGGCGTTAACTAGACCACAGAAGAAGGCGATCCCAGCTAGGGCGTGGGGAATGCGCGGCGGCACCAAGTTCACTCCTGTTGGACACGGCGGGCGTAGCTTAGTTACGCGGTGTTACCGAAGATGTAACCTGCTCCGAGAGCGTGCTTCGCCCGTCGGGCGCCAACACTCCAGCCGGTGGCTGCTGCGGGGCTAGTTCGAGTTTCCGGGCAAAGTGGGATCCATATCTCCTGGCGTAGATCTTCGTGAATTCCGCGCCAAGGAAAAACAACTGCGCCGAATAGTACACCCATACCAGAACGGTAACAGGGACCCCGCCGCGCCGTAAGCCGACCCCAAACCCAACTTGCCAAGATACAACGCCAGCAATTGCTTGCCGATGGTGAAGATCAGCGCGGTGAAACAAGCTCCCACGGTCACATCCCGCCACTTCAACGGCTCGTCAGGTACGAATTTATAGATGGCGGCGAAAATCAAGGTAATCGTGATAAACGAAACGAAGAATGTTGCCAAGTGTAAAACGAACGCAGGCAGCGGCACTAGTGAGCCGACATATCGCCCCAGCGCGACAATCCAGACGCTCCAGATCAGAGAAACGACCAGAACGAAGCCCGCTCCTAAGACCAGCAGCAAGGAAAAGAACCGCTCCTTCACGAAGTTGGCGACGCGACTGGAGAATTTGCCGGCACTTACCGGAACATGCCATATGATGTTAAGCGCCTCATGCAACTCGACGGCTACTGAAGTAGCGCCAAAGATCAGCGTCAGCAGGCTGAGAATCGTTGCGATAACGCCGGCCTGAGGTTTATAGGCTCCCCGAATCACTTCCTGAATCGCCTGGGCGCCCACCGGGCCCACTAAGTCTCGAATTTCCCAGGCAAACTGCCCTTCGGCCGCCTCAGGGCCGAAAACCGCCGCGCCTACCGCAACAATCACGACCACCAGCGGGGCCAGCGACAGTAACGTGAAAAAAGCCAATGAGGCTCCCAAACGCTGGGCGTTGTCATTGTTCCATTCGCTGCAGGTCTCTTCGATAACGCCCGGTATTTCTTTCAGGTGCAAGCGTGAGAACAGCCTCAGGTGACGCGCGATCTCGCGACTGGTTCCGGCTTCGGCCTCTCTGGATGTTTCGGCCATAAATGGCCACTCACGCCTGAAAGTGAGACGTCGGGCTACCGGAAATATTTCTCGTACCACCGAATCGACCGCTCAGTCGCGTCAATCACATGCTTGGGTTCCCGCAGACCGTGCCCTTCCCGGGGATACCGGACCATCACGGAATCCACGCCCACGTCCCGGATCGCGATGTAGTATTGCTCGTCCTCTGCGATCGGCACATCGTTGTCGTTCTCTCCGTGGATGAACATAGTTGGTGTGTGAACGTTGGCTACGTGTTTCAGCGCTGAGCGCTCCCAAAGCACATCCATCAGGTTGCCTTGATGCGGAAAAGCGCCCCACTCCATTTGCTCGTATTGGTTGTAATAAGTCATGTAGTTGTAGCTGATCAAATTGCTGATTCCGGCTAATGGAATCGCCGCCTTGAACTGGTTGGACTGCGTGATGATCCAGTTGGTCAACTGACCGCCGTAACTGGTGCCTTCGATGCCCAGCCGGTCGCGGTCGAGCCAGAGATTTCGCCGCAGCGCCGCGCTCACACCATATAGGACATCTTGAGCCTCGTTGCCATTCTGATCGCCGTAGATCGCGTCGGTGAACTTCTGTCCATAGCCCGTCGATCCGCGGTAGTTCACCATCAACGTTGCCCAGCCGCGCGACGAGTACACCTGGTTCTTAAAATCGAAGGCCGGACCTTGCTGGCCGTGAGGGCCGCCGTGGATATTGACGATCATCGGATACTTCTGGTCGGCGCGAAAGTTAGCCGGATAGGTGAGAAACGCCTCCACGGTCCACAGATTATCGTTGCTGATGAAGGTGAACGACTCCACCTGCTCGACCGTTTTGCCACTCAGGGGTTCCCGATTCAAGTCGGTAAGCTTTTGCGGCGGCTCTTCGCCATTTTTCAGATAAAGCTGCGCCATGTCGCCAGGCGACGTGAACGCGTAAGCAATCTGATTTCCGTGCGACGACCAAGCGCCGACGCTGCCGCGATCATTCACTACCGCGACTGGCGCTCCACCCGATACCGGCATCCGATACAGCCTCACATTGCCCCGCTCCAGCAGTCTGAACAACACCGCTCGGCCATCGTCCGCCCAACCGGCGTCGCCTTGCCGATTGTCGATTGCGCCCGTGAGTTCATGCCGGTTCTTTCCATCGGAGTCCATCACCCAGACGTGCGTGTCTTCCATGGTGGTCTCCAGGTCGGTGAGCCCACGCTTGGTAGCTTCGTAGACAATCATCTTGCCATCCGGCGACCACCGCGGCCGATACTCGGCATTTTCCGTTGCGGTCAGCCTGTGCGTTTCGCCGGTGGCCGGATCGAGCGTCAGAATATCGTAATTGAAGAACTGGTCTTCGTTGGGCTCACGATTAGAGATAAAGGCGATCTCTTTTCCGTTCGGCGACCAATCGATAGAGTGCTCATAGTGCGTACCCGTAGTGAGCTGCTTCGATGTGCCGGAAGCAACGTCGACCACAAAAATATGCAGCCGCTTATTGTCGTTGAAATGCGAATTGCCTTCGGACGCTGTGGGTTTGTAGAGATAGCGCGTGATGACAATCGGGTCGCCGGTCGAGTCCGCGGTTTCGGGGCCGGGCTGCGAGGTGACGTAAGCGATGCTATTGCTATTGGGAGACCAGGAAATATTTTTGCCGGTGGTCGGCAGCGGTGCGTTGGTGCCGTCGAGCGGCCCTAGATACTTCTTCCCGCTACCATCCGGATGTGCAACGATTAAGCCCGACTTGCCTCCCAGTCTGCCGGAATAGGCGACCCACTTTCCATCCGGCGACCATTCTGGATCCCCGGATGGCTCGTTCGCGGCACTCAAGCAAATCGACTTTCGATCCGCCAGCGTCATAATCCAAAGCTGTCCCACCGGCCGGTCTGGAACGTCGTTGCGCGTGATCGTGTAGGCGATGCGTGAGCCATCGGGCGAAAATTGAACCGTTCCGACCGAGCGCAGTTTTTGAAGATCAGCCGGCTGAAAGCCAGTGGGAAAGCAGCTCACGGCACAGGCGGCTAGTAAGAAAAGACGGGTGCACATGGCTGCCAACATAGCAAATGGCGGCAGTACTCGGCCAGGCGCTCCGATTAGGTTAACCTTCTTCTGAATGAGCACAGCCTTTATTTGTTTCACCTGCGGGGCGCAGTTTCCTGCCTCGACCGAGCCACCGCTTGAGTGTCCAATTTGCCAGGATTCCCGCCAGTTCGTTGGTCTGGATGGACAACGATGGACGACCCTCGAGCGACTCGCCCAAAAGCACCACAACGTGATCATCCAGGAGGAGGCGTGGCTCTATTCCGTCCATACCGAGCCTTACTTCGCGATCGGCCAGCGGGCTTTTCTGCTTCAGACACCCAATGGCAATGTGCTGTGGGACTGCCTGGCGCTTCTCGATCAGCCGACGATTGATGCCGTTCGTGAACTCGGCGGCATCGCGGCCATCGCGATCTCGCATCCACACTATTACACAACCATGGTGGAATGGAGCCTGGCCTTCGATAATGCTTCGATTCATCTTCATTCGGCCGACCACCAGTGGGTGATGCGGCCCCACTCGAACATCCAGTATTGGACGGGCGATAGCAAAAAGCTGCTCGATGACCTGGTCTTAATTCACACGCCTGGTCATTTTGATGGCTTTCAGGTTTTGCATTGGCCAAACGGAGCTGATCGAAAAGGCGTTCTACTGTCAGGCGATCAACCACAAGTCTGCATGGATACTCGGTGGGTATCGTTCATGTACAGCTATCCGAACTACGTTCCACTCGGGGCGAAGGCCACAGGCGACATCGTAGCCCGGCTCGATCCGTACAATTTCGACCGAATTTACGGGGCATTCCCGAAGAGGACAGTGGTCGTAGATGCGAAACAGGCGGTGCAGCGCTCAGCCCAGCGCTTTATGGACGCGATTGCCGGCGCGTCTTAGCGAAGCTAGCGTATAAGCCGGTTCGTATTTCTTATAGAACCGAAGTACACGAGCGACATATGTGCGGGTCTCGCGGAACGGAGGGACTCCGCCGTAGCGCTCGACGGCCCCTGGACCCGCGTTGTAGGCCGCGATCACCCGCTTCAGCGCATCGCGCTTTCCCGCATAGCGCCGCGACAGCCAGCTTAGGTAATGCGTTCCAGCGTCGATATTTTGCTCCCGAACAGTGGGGTCCGCGCCAAACTCGCGAGCCGTCTCAGGCATCAATTGCATCAGCCCGATAGCGCCGTTGTTCGACACCGCAGCTTCCGAGAATCCGGATTCGGCCGCGATTATGCTCTTTACGAATGCGGGATTAACCTGATGCTTGCGCGCCGCAGCCGCAATAATCTCACTCAATGTGAATTTGGGAGCTGGGATGTGGAGCCGCGTGAGTACTGGACGCAGAATCTGGATCTTCAACACTTCCAAAATACGGGCGGCAATTATGCACGAGGCAAACAAGAGAAAGAAAGTCAGCAGTTTCAATAGGCTCCGCCAGGGAATCTTTGTGGGACACCGACAAGACGTGGCCCGCTATACAAATGGTAACCATCCGACGGCTGTCTAACCGTTAGCGGAGCACCCGCAGCTTAAAGAAATCGAAGAGTTCCGTTACATTCACGTGTTACCTAATCCGGTATTGACCTGTGATATCCTCTCACCAAGCAACACACCGCAGTTCGTAAAAGGACTGTGGCGAGGCGGGGATAATATTGTTGGTCGTTAAAGCTGCATCTCCTGTCGGGGAATCTTATTCGGCGACGCTGTTTACAAGCGCGGCCGCAATCAGATCACTTGCCGATAAGGTCCAACCGTTATTGTTGGAGCGACACAGCACCTCGCATCCAGATTTCTTCCTGGCTTCTGTATCTGAAAAATATTGGAAGCCGTGTGCTGTGGCGGTCACCTGCAACAACCACGTGGTGGGCATTATTTATGCCAAGGAAAGACTGTTTTTTGGCTGTCCGACCGGGGTCGTTTACAGTGATTCAACATTGGGGACGAACATCGTCGCTGAGCCAGTACATCGAGAACACGTCCTGAACTTGTCCGTTCAAGCACTTCTCACGGCCGGTAGGGCTCGAGCGTTGAGACTGGTCGTACCTTTCGACGTGTTCGATAGCCAGATGATGTCGAGAATCGCCGCTTCGCTGGACATGGAGATGGCTTCCTTTCAAATTGCCAACCACAGTCATATGGCACTCCCATCGAGCTACAACAAGTTCTTGGACGGTCTGGGTACCCACACGCGGCGGAATTTTCGCTACTACAGGCGGCGCTTCGAAGCAGCCGGAGGTTACTACGTAGGACAGGTATCGTTCGACCGTTTCTGCGCGGCAGCATGGCAGCTACAAGGAAAATCGTCGATACGTGCAGATGTGAACGCAATCAAACGAGCGCTCAAAATGCTGTCGGCAATAAACGAGCCACTATTGGTCGGTTTGCAAGCGTCCAGCGGTGAATGGCTGAGTGTCGCGGGCGGCTGGCGTGAGAATGGGCGAGCGACGTTGCTATTTCAAATGAATAATGATCGAGAATACGATCGTGATTCAGTCTCGCAGGTGCTGCGTTCCTATCTCATCGAGGAGCTAATCTCACGGCGTACCAACGATCTCGTCTTTTGGGCTGGCACTTCGGCGCCTTTGGCGCGGTACGCGCAGAACATGCCCGCGTTGGCCTTGTATCTGGATTCACGCAACCCCAGTTGGCGTCTGTTCCGAATGCTTGTATCCCCAGTAGTGTCTCGTCTTCCAAGACGTTGGATGGAGTTCGGCCATTGGATAATACCGGCTCGACGATAAGCAAATCAACAACTGTTACCGAAGAGTTCTTTCCACGTGAACCACCATGCCTCATGCCGGGGGTTTTTGGTCGCGGGAATGTACAGCGACGCAGCCTCGATTGCGGTGGGTAGCACCACGGCCAGCAATGCCATGGGTCTTACGCTCAAAATGATCAATGACGAATTGCGACGCCTCGGACACGACGTTCATATCGAGAAATTACTTTTACTTTTGGAAGGGTGACGCAAACAACTGGCTGGACAGAACTGTCAATGTGCCGAATGTCGGCAGTTTGACGCTGCAACAATGGATCGACGAATTCGAACGATTGAAGAAACTGAACCGCAAGATGCTCCCAGGCAAGGTGCCAAAGAAGGCGCCGAAAACGCCGAAGTCCACGAGCACTCAGCCGCGCAGGTTCACAACGTGAACATTTTTCGTCCGATCAGTGGTCATGCCCAAATCCTCACCATCGAACCGTAGAACTTAAAACAGCCCACGAAGGGTGAGGCTGAGATCGTATGATTCGTGATCTTGTAGACGCCATCCATAGCCGGTTTGCGATGGATCGTGCCGAGTGCGTCTGGCAGGAAGAACCCGGCGAAGCGGGATCGAACACCCATTCCCGGTTGAATCTCATCAACAGCTTCGACAAGCCATCGCAGCCTATGAAACCCCGGATAAGTCAGAGTCAACAGGCACAGTTCCGGGCACAGGCAATCAAGTAGCAAGGGCTTGGTGCTGAATCGTTCACCCATAAACTGTGTGTTGGTGGGCGAAAAAAAACACGCCGGATTTGTTACGGATGCACGCGCTAGATTTTCGGTTCGTGGCCCGTCGTGGCACAAATCGAGCGTCGCGATCGAAACGCCCTTGGTGCTGGCTAAGGATCGTGGCGCTCCGTGCTATTTTGTTGTCAACTCCGTCCGCATCCAAGGGTGAATACAGCACTGGAACTTGGTTGTTGTTCCGCTCGGCAGAATGGCGCTACCAGCAACTGGACCGACTTCGGTCGTCTCCGCCTCTACGAATATATTGCTAGGGCTTTCGGGTTTCGGGATCAGAACACCCATCGCAACGGTGGCGCATTCCGGCGCTGGCACGGGAGTACCAGACAACTTATTGAGGAACGGAATGTACCCGCCGCCGAACTCTTTGACCTTCGTGAAGGTGTGTACTTCTCCGGCACGGTTCTCCAAGCTCAGGACCGTTCCTGGTTCCAGACTTCCAGCCGACGGATCGAAAAGCCAGGCGCCTACCTTTTGAGCATTCGTGAGTTGCGTGACGAAATGTGCAAAGGTAATTGTTCCGTTCCCGATGCACGTTCCAGCACCGACAGCGGCGTTGAACGACGCTGGGTCGCAAGGACCCTGCATTCGTATCACCATGGGGTTGCTGCTACCAATGAGAACCACGGCAGCTGCAATCGGTATCATCGCAATCGCTATCTTTCCGCACAATTTCCCCGTTATCATATTTTCTTATCTCCTTTGGATGTTTCGCTGGATTTCGATTTTGGCGTTACCAGCAGAGGGAGTATACACCCATCTGCTCTTCGGAACAAGTTTATTGGGGTCGCCAGTTTATTGAGGGTCGCCTTGGAGGCTCAGTACGTCCAGTACCTTTCAAACACTGGTGTACTGCTCGCCCACTCGCAGTTGGTCATCGATGACGGTCTATCCGCAACCAATCCACTTGGCGGGGAGACGCCGCTTCAGTGTAGGATCTTCTCCGCCGTGCATCGTCCGTCCTCGCAGCGATTACACAGTTCAGTGGATGTAGAATTCGGACATGGCTGATTTTCCGCATATCCCAAAATTCGTGCTTCCCGAGTTATCGAATATTGAACCGCCGTCGAAGCCACCATTGCCAACTACGCGAGTGCGTTCCATCAACGACTTCAGAAATTGATCAGCGTTTTCTGAAGCGTTCACCCACAAACGGTGGCCGCTGAAGAATTTGTTTGGTGCGGATGAGAGGACTTGAACCTCCACTCCCTTGCGAGAACTAGAACCTGAATGCAATCGAGGGGTTGGTGAGCAATGGCCTACACTGGCGAATCAATGATGTACAGCTTTGGACCGTGGGATGGGTGGCGTCCACCGGCGACACATTTGCTTCGGATTTGCTACGGATCGCCAACTAAGATGCCACGCTACCTGCGTACTAGCACTCGATTCGTCATCAGCTTCAATAGCCTCCATCGGCGGGGATGAGTGCCCAGTTTTTCTCGACTCCATCTTTGCTCACGCTCACTTCGTAGCGATGCCCGTCGTCTCCTTGATACGTGACCGCTTCCCATCCCTCACCAGCGGATCTGCGGCCAAATTCGGTTAGCTTGACCTTCGGTTTCCCGCTTAACGGTGTAGGCAGCATGTCGGATGATTTCATCGCGAGTCCTTAACCAATTCGGCTTTTGCCTTAATGTCCTTCATGAAAGCCGCAACGATCTGGCCGTCATGCAGCACTGACACAAGCCCAGATGGATGCACTTCGCTTTGGAGAGTAATGACCGCACCGGGACTGATGGTAATGAACTTGAATGGCTTGGGTTGGTCATAACGAACGGCGATGAAGGACTCTGTAGCCCGATAGGTCAACCTTCACGCTACTCCGTCGAGTTGCCCGGTTCAACGGGAAGATTTACCAGTGGTCGATACCTGATTGACGGTATTGCGCTTCAATGAATCTCGCTGGCCAAAAGGTCACGCCTGTGAACTTTAAGAATTGTTTGCGTGATGCTCCGCTGTTTGCCAAGCTAGCTCTAGCAAGTCAGCATCGCTTTGGTCTGGCGTTGCGGGGATGTCGTCTAGTATTCGTAACCAGTGCCCTTGATGTTGTACGAATATTGCAGCCTTCGATCTCTCAGGGTTGAGTGCTGCGCTGATCGGTTCAAGAATTACCCTGTACTCTTTAGTTCCGATCGTTCGGTCTTGTTGCATGTCCCGATGATATCAACGTAGTTTCGCCATCAAGGCCAGAAGATTGTTGTGGGCTGGGTGCTCCTAGCACCCGTGCTCGTCACGATGTTGCTTCAGGGCATGGTGAACGTCTTCGCAGTTCTTCCGTGCTAGATCCGTTACGTGGAATTGATCCAAAAACCGGTTACCATTGGCAGTGCCAGTGCATTCGGCTAATCGCTTTACGTGGTCGGAAAATTTCAAAACGGATTCCCGCCATTCAATGATAAGCTGTTGCCGGTCAGGGCACTGCGGCATTGAAAGTCCCCTTTCATGTCGAAGCAAAAGGGCGTAGCTTACGGCGTCGCCTTCAGGATCGGCGATTGAATACTAGCAGACTGCGGGAAACGCTGTAGTCTGCGTGCCATTCAAACCAACCCGCCCTGCTCTTAGCTACGGACCCTCGGGTAGCAACGCTAACGCCGCTTCGGCGGATGCTATAGCAGCGGGTCGATTTCGGCTGTGCATCGCACTCAACATCTTCGTCAAGTGGGGCTTTGCGGTGTTGATCTCATCCGCTCCCGGTGGAATCACATCGGGTGCCATACTTCGGCTCCCAGTTTTGTCTGGGCGACGTACCGGATGAGACATGCGTTGTAAATCGGAGATCGTGTCAGAAAGCAAGGTCGTTTGATATTCCCACTGGGATTCATCGCTCCCACGAAGCCATTCGAGGATGGTTTTAAGATCCTCTCTGCTTGCCGAGTACATCATGATCTCTATCGTACTGCGCTATAGTGTAACTATTAAATCTGGTTTATCAATTCAAACGGTGGAGTGCAACGCTCCACCGACCTCCCTTACCCGGTTACGAACTATACTCGTGTTTACCCGGTCATCCTCCATCGGCGAATGAGTACCCATTTTCTCTCCGCCATTCTCTGCAACTCCTTGACACCTAAAAACCTGTCACCCGACCTGGGGTGCGGACATACGCCTGTACTCGGCGCTGTCGAACGGTGCGGCGATGCGGATGAAGGTAGGACACGGCAATCAAACGGGCCGAAGTGCTGGAGGAAATCGCTTACCCAACTCTTCATCCGTCTCGGCAAACAACACAACGATATCGCTGGCTTCGGAAAGCTCCAGCACGATACCCCGAGGAAGGGTGAGCACGTCACCTCGCAAAATCGACTCCACATTCTCGCGATTCAGCCCGATGATGAGATGGTGGGTGTTCTCGTCGTCGAGAGCGATAGCTTCTACAGCCATGCTTCGAGCCTAGCGCAGCTTGCCTGACCCGGTACCGCCGTCGTACTCCGTGGAAAAGGGGTGGGCACAAATTGAGCACAGCGGATTGGGGTGAACCCCATCGTTGAGACAATCTGCAGTTGGCACACCTGCCGTTCACTGATTTTTCCTTCTCAAACTACCTCATTTCCTCCAGAATCGTCCTCAGCCGGTGAAGCGGAAGCGGGCTCTGGT